>Ga0163109_10000005_pt1 | contig 316307 bp, 219 predicted proteins | sample CRUFie1St13metaG_FD_108704 | JGI IMG/M metagenome (GOLD analysis project Ga0163109, IMG submission 108704) | Marine microbial communities from the Costa Rica Dome - CRUD Field 142mm St13 metaG | ecosystem: Environmental > Aquatic > Marine > Oceanic > Photic zone | place: Costa Rica: the...
CAGCACGATCTATCTCTGTGACTCGTTTATTTGGTTTTTCTGGTTGAAGTTTACGAGTCACTGTCGCGTCCTACTTCAAGGAAATTATCTCGACTTTCGGTGGAAGACAATTCGGAGATGTTGTTTTGATGTAGGGTAAGTTCGATTTTTATGAACGCTGAGATATCAAAAAAACCGAATGAGCGAAATGAGCGTGATTTTGATTTGAAGAAGTTATCTTACTTCTTCCTTTTTCTTCTTCGAAAGTTGATGACGGGTCAATTTTCCCTAAAATTCTTACAGTGTCTGTATTGCGGCCATTTGTAAGGTTTTCTTGCACATTGATTTCCATGTTCGTGTTTGCTTGCGGAACCAACGATCAAGCCATTGTTGCACCTTCGCTCATTGCAGTAACGCCGGGCGAAGTTGATTTTGGTAAAATCCCTGTCGGTTCCACGGTTCGTCGAGAGCTGGTAATTGCGAATTCAGGGCAACGAAGCCTGAGTATCAACCGAATCCGGTTTGTCGGTGACGCTTCGCAATTTGCGCTGACCCAGGTTCCCGGTTTGATAGAAGCGAAAGATAAGGCAGGTACAATTTTAGAGTATCGTCCAACGGAGCCGGGTATCGTATCTACTACGCTTTATGTAGACAATAACTCAGACAATAATCCTGCCGTTCAAATAAAGATCACCGCAGAGGGCGTTGATAGGACTTTTTGTGGTGACTGTGATTCTCCTCCTGAAAATATTTGCCTCACTGATTCTGATCTTCGCGTATTTGACCGTGTCGGTCGGTGTCGGGATGGGAGCTGCCGCTATGAAAGGCGGGTCATTCCGTGCCCATCGATGTGCGTGAGTGATGCCTGTACAGACTATGAAGTTCCGACAGCCACCGTAAGTATCTCGCCTGTGGAGGCTTATACTGATGATAAACTTGTCGCTTCAGCGAACATTACTTCCGACCATTTAATGACAGCTAACCTTCAGTATCAATGGTTCAAAAATGGTCAAATTCAGGCGCAAGAAGTCGACAAAGTGTTGTCGAGTGAACTCACGGCAAAAGGTGAAGTCTGGGAAGTTGTCGTTACTCCTGTTTTGGACGGAGTTGATGGACAGAAAACTTCCGCGGCCAAGATGGTTCGTAATTCTCCGCCAACTGCTACCAACGTGACGATTACTCCGCAAAGAGCAACCGAACAGTCCACGCTTAGTTGTTCCGCAGCCACAACGAGCGACAAAGATGGTGATACCGTAACGTTGCTCTACAATTGGCGAGTTAACGGACAATCGGTCAGTCAGGCAACGACTCTCGATGGATCCAGCTTCAACCGAGATGATGTTGTTATCTGTGAGCTGAGCCCGTTTGACGGTCAAGTGAGCGGCAGCACAGTCGCATCGAATGCCGTCACAATCACTAATTCAGCCCCTCGCATTTTGAACGTTTTGATCGGTCCTAGCTCTCCCAATAAGAGTACAACTGTGACTGCAACGATTGCTGGTTGGTTTGATCCGGACGGAGACTCCCCAACGTATAATTATGCCTGGTCGGTCAACGGTGTCGCTGTGTCTACACGCGCAACGCTTGAGGCTTCTCTTTTCTCTAGGGGGGATACAATTGAATTAGCGGTTGAGCCTTATGATAATTATCAAACGGGTGTAATCGTAAGGTCGAACCAGCTTACCGTCGGTAATGCTCCACCTAGTATAAACCAAGTTGCTCTTCTACCAACTGCTCCTCGTACTCTTAACGATATTGTCGCTTATCCTCTTGGATACCATGACTTCGATGGAGATCCTGCCTCTTATACGTATAGTTGGTCGATCAACGGTACGCGCATAGTCGGTGGTGCAACTCTCGCAGCATCACAAACCTCTCGAGACGATAGAGTGTTTGTTGAGGTCACTCCTTCCGATGGATTGTCGAGAGGCCAGACTGTGAGTTCTACCACCATAGTCATTGGTAATTCAGCACCCGTGGTCGGCGCTGTTTACATATCTCCGACAACAGGTAATGAAGAGACGATCTTTTCATGCATAACGTCTGGTTGGCGGGATGATGATGGAGATCCTCCAAGATTCCGTTTTCAATGGTATATTAATAGTAGCCCGTCCGTCACGAGTAGTACGATCAGTAATCCCTCTATCCAGCGAGGTGACCGTATTCAATGTGAAGCAACTCCTTTTGATGCCTATGGCTCCGGGCTCGGCGTGCTCTCCGGCACTGTTGATGTTGAAAATAGCCCTCCAGAGATCGCTGCAGTTCTTATTTCTCCGGCGATTGGGAGCGAGACGACTGTCTTCTCGTGTAGTCCTCAAGCTTGGTATGACGCGGATGGTGACCCTGAAGCTTACTTCTTTCAGTGGTTTGTGAATCAAACCCCCTCTGTAACGACCGCGACAATTAGCGGTCAGCATTTCGATAAGGATGATGAAATAGCGTGTCGAGTCACTCCGACGGATGCTATCGACCTCGGGACTCCGATCACTTCGTCTCCTGTGATAATTCAGAATTCTCTTCCCAGTTTACTCAGTGCGAACATTTCTCCTCAGCCCCTACAAACCAGTGATCAAGCTCGCATCCTTGCCCAAGGCTGGTTTGATCCAGATGGAGATCCAGAACTCTATCGCTACACCTGGTTCGTGAATGGCCAGCCTATTTTGCTACTCAATTCCCCAACACTTGCAAACACTAATTTCATTCGTGGCGACAGTCTTTATGCGCAAGTGACACCTATAGATACGGAGTCTGGCTCTTCTGTCTTTACCTCAACCGTTATTGTTCAAAATACGCCACCACAGATTGCCTCCGCATTTGTGAATCCGGCATCGGGAAACAAAACAACAGAGTTTGCCTGTGTTGCAGGCGGCTGGTTCGACGCCGACTCCGACTCTTCTCAGTACAGATATGTCTGGTACGTAAATTCTTCTTCTGTCTCTACAGCGTCCTCTCTAAATGGAAACTCTTTGAGGAGAGGAGATCTGGTTCGCTGCGAGCTTACGCCATTCGATGGCATAGACTTTGGCTCTTCAATAACCACAGCTACAATTACGATTCAAAACGCGTCACCAACGATTCAGCGCGTGCAGGTCGACCCAGCCATTGGAACAGAGTCGACGACATTTGCTTGCGAAGCGATTGGTTGGCAGGACCCAGACGGCGATAGTGAGGATTTTGAACGACAATGGTTTGTAGGTGGCACTTTTGTTTCTGATGGTGAAGCGATCACGGGTGCGCTTTTTGACAAAAACCAGACGATTCGGTGCCGTTTGAGACCGAAAGATAATTTTGGAGGATACGGTGCTTGGATGTTTTCAAATACAGCCACCGTTACGAATTCGATTCCCGGCGCACCTACGGCAACAATTACGCCAGCACGTGCGACAGACGCAGACGACCTCGTTTGCGCGATTCTGGTGCCGTCGGTAGATCTTGATAACGACCCTATTCAATACTCCTATAGTTGGACTAACGGGACGGACATCATTGAGGGAGTCACTTTGACTTCGACGCACACCCAACCGGGTGAAACTTGGCTCTGCACGGTGACTCCCCGTGATGACGTTAGCGTGGGAACCAGCACAAGCGTGAGCACGGGACCTCTTATCGAATATTGCCGCATGAGAAACGGATCCACAGCAGCTTGTTCAGCCGCTGATTGTTATACCATCTTGCGGCAAGGTATGAGTACTGGAGACGGTCTCTATTGGCTTTATTCGGGCACGACTGGAACGAACTATCAAACATATTGCTTGATGGACGTGGCCTATGACGGCGGCGGTTGGACATTAGCTGCGGTTATCAGTGACGATAATTCAGAGCAATGGACGTGGGATAACCAACAGTCTTGGACGAGTCCAGTAGGCAGCATTGGCACAGTGAACCAGCTGTCTCAAGATTTCCGTTCTCCTGCTATGGATTCGGTGAGTGCAAACGATCTTTTGTTCGTTCATTCACCTAGCGGGATATGGGCGTCATATAATGACGTATCGCGCACTGAGTCATCTCTGTCGGAGTCGCTTTCTCAATTCCCGTCGTCGCAGTGCTTTGACTCTTCAGAGGGTACCCCTATGACCGCAGGTACTCTTGGCGTTGCCGGCTCACTTTGTACGACAAATTTATATATTAATCCGTTGGATCAAGACGGTACCAATAATTGTATCTGCCCCACATGTGATGATCACGCTTTCGGCCCCGCTTGGAATGTAAGCGGAGGAAACACTTGCTTTTTTACTAATCCAGGGTCCGCAGGAAGTCTTGGACCCAGTGCCTCCGTTTCGGATATCGAAGGCGGTAATTCGCTCACAGGAAATCCGCTTGGATTTGGGCAAGCACTTGGATTGAACACCGGAACTCCCGGCAGTGGGCAAAACAGAATGAATGTTTATGTTCGACGAGTCGATCAGGATGGTGATGGTTTTGCGAGATTCGCCGACTGTAACGACGCACGAGACGATGTCTTTCCTGGAGCAGGAGACGTTCTTGGAGACGGGATTGAACAAGACTGCGATGGAATGGATTGCCAAGCAGGTATGGTTGGTGCTGCTTACTTCGCAATTTGTCCCGACAATGGATTTTCTTATTCCCAATATGATGATCGTTGTTCCGCGGCGAACTATGAAGGATTAGCGTCGATTCGTAACGCGACGGAGCAAGCAGCCGTTGACGACCTAATCCGTCAGTCTGGAACAACTCCAAATACCTCTAGGCAGGCCTACTATATAGGCTTGAACACCCAGACGGGACGGTTTTCTGATGGTTCTGTGAGTGCATATCGTAATTGGTACGTTGGAGAGCCTAGCGGTGATGGTACATGTACAGTCGCCAATTGGCTCATTACTGGGCAATGGAATGATATCTCCTGTGGATGGATAGCTGGTGGCGGAATCTGTCAAAGACGCGAGCCTGTAGGAGTAAAATTTACCCGCGTATATGAGGCTGAGACTCAATTAGCGCACCTTGTCGGAAGGCAAGAGGGCAATGGATGGTCAGCGAACACAGTCGACGATTCTCCCGAGCATATGGCTTATGGTCCCTATGCGACGGATTGGCCCGAAACAGTTCTCAACGTACGGTTCAGGCTTATGATAGATGTTGTAACCACTGCACCTCAGCAAGTTGTCAGCGTCGATGTATTTGATGCAACTACAGGACAAGTTCTCGTTACTCGGGCAATCCTAAGGAATGAGTTTTTGGCTCCTTACACTTATCAAGACTTCGATATAAGCGTAGACGTATCGGGCAGGAGCGGTAATGCGATGGAAACGAGAGTCTATTGGAACGATGTCAGTTACGTCCGCCTCGACTCCGTGTTTGTCAGCGAATAATTTACTTTATGAAGACTCATCAGCGGAGAATAAATTCAACCAGGAAAGTCCGATACCAATATTCACAGTGTATTCGTCTAGGTCTAAGCGATGAAGAAGGTCTAATGTCCATAGGAGAGAGACTTCAGCTTGCTTTATGAGGATATAACTACCTCGAACCCCGGTCTGAAATGATAATGCAGGAAGAGTTTCCTGACGAAAAATGGGTCGTTCTACTGAGAGACGTACGTAAGGCAGCAAACGAGAACGATTTAGTCGGTACGATTGATAGGCTTCCGCGAAAAGATTCAGAAAAGACCAATCAGTTCGTGACTCTCCATAAATGGCTTGATGCTGTAAAACGCCCAATTCAAGAGTCAGTCGGTTTATTCGTATTAGGTATGTCAGACCGAGTTCACCTCTTAACCCGAATTCTTCGTCGGTCGAAAATGCGATGGTGCCCGAAGAGAGCAAAGCAGAATTGTTTTTGAATACAGAACAGTAGTTGAATCGAAGGTTTTGCGAAAGTACGGTGTGACGAACTTCCTGGCGCGTAACAGAAACAAATTGCAAAGGTAGAGCGGTGCTCCATTCCAACTCTAGATCTTTACTCATTTTGAGGCGGAGTGAAGCCAGCAGAGCCGCTTTTTGGGCGAGAAGGTCCTCTAAGGGGCGATGAAAAATAGGTTCGCCACGAACGAGGTAATTGCTGTCAATAACTGCTGAGGTTGCTAAATAATTAGCTCGTGAAAGACAAACTGCGTTTTCATCAAAGCTTTTCCACTTTATCCATAAAGAACTTCCTGTTTCTGCGTAAGAAGTAGATATTGCAAAAGAGAAACATATGGCCAAAAAAAAGAAGCTACGTCTTAGGATGGTTATTGCTCTTCGGAAATGAAATCGTCGCATTTTAATGACTAAGGGGATGAAATAAAGCTCACAGAGCTTGTCGTGGTCGTTCCAACAAATTGGATTGGGGTAAGGTCAACATTGACTTGCACCGAAAATGAGTCCGGCGAACCGTCTCCGTCCTGGTCTACATCGGGTTCGCCCAAAATTGCCGAAAAGAAATCCTCTGAGATTCCTCCGCCACTGCCTTTTCTGAACGATTCGATGAGGTCAACTGCGCGTAGCGCAAATTTCATGGTTCCTTCATATCCCATACAAGGCCAGGTCAAATCGTTACTCTCGGAAAGGCACAGCCCAGTGGGCTGCTTTTGAAGCTCGATCTTTAGTTGATATGCTTGCAAAAGTAGGTCCGATTGTTCATAGGGCATAACCAGCCAAGCTTTGTCTGACATTGTTGTGATCTCACTTTTGCTCATTTTAACGTCTATATTCGCTAATTTTGGGGAGCATTCGAAGCTAGAGAAGTATTTTGCTTCTAACAAGTCATCTCCGCGAAAGTGTCCGGGATTGCAGTCAACCCCTACTGACCTGGCACATTCTTCGCCACTGAGCGAATTACTGGCATAATTTTCTGGAGCGATCTTTCTTCTCGAGTCTCTCAATTCTTTTGGCTCCGGTTGGCCTCGGACTTCTTCCCAGATTCTCGATGAGACAAAGAGTCCGTTGTACACCGATAATTCCGTTGCCGTTGGAGCGTCTGGAATATCTTTATCGAGCACATCTTCAAATTCTGAGAAAACCATGACCAGAAGCAGATCTTGATCCCAAATCATATTGTAGCCGTCATCTGTTTCGTTGAACCAGTACTCTCGAAAGAAGCCGTTTGCGTTTAGTGCTCCGAACACGTCTACTCGATTCTGGTTGAGGATTTGAAGTTTGGTGACGAGATACGCGCGTCGACCTTTTGCTTCACATCTTCCGTCGACCGCAGTAAAGCCTTTCGGACACGGCCTGCATCGCCTCGTTTGTTCGTCGAAGACTTCTCTAGGTAAACAGGGTCCGCATTTACCGTCCGCTTGACATGCTTCTTTATTTGGGCAGGTCAGATTAAGTCCCTGACATAATGGGTACTCACAACCTAGCCGAGTTACTTCTGGGATTTTGTCTGAAGGGCATTCTGCACAAACGGGGGAGGTGTCGGGTCCCGTTTCGAGGCAAACCTCATTCAGCTCGCAACGTGTAACGTAGCTTTCACATTGCACAGGCATACAGGACTCAAATTCACTCGCAGGTCCGCAACCAATATTTCGAAATTCGAAGCCCTCTTTGCCGTTGCAATCACAGACTTCAACAAGTTTTTCGGTATCATAACGGCGAAACTTGTTGTCGTCTTCTCCCTTAGGCGCGAACTCTACTCGGCATGTACCATGGCCACCGCAGGTGTTGCCTTCACAGGGCGCGTATCGCTGACAACCAAAGACGACGAACACAAAAGTTAAAAGGAATGCTGCGACAAAACTATTTTTTGACGGGTTCCGAATCGTTGGACTGCCTTGAACTCGGTTGTACACGCTGGCTTTTTCAATATACCTATTCTGAAAAAATTACACACTGGTCAGCGAACAATAGAAGAGCTATTATTACATGGGTAACATGAGTGTTTTCCGTGTTTATACAGGATTAGCATTGATTGGGTTGCTAACAATGGGAATGACTTGCCCCGGCATTGAGGCCAACCCCAAGTCTAAGACAGACTGCAATGTGCAATACGGGAAGTGTCAGCTCCCATCAGGTCCGCTCGGTGTCTGTGATATAGGTAAATGCTCACCGGGAGAAACACCTCCATGCTTGGTTTGTATACCTCAGCATTGAAAGAGACTGTCACTCGTGAAGATGCTCGCCGTCGATTTATTACCAGATCTTAATCCGCTTTGCTTTTGGGCGGAACATCGCGTCGCCTTCTTTAACGCCAAATGCTTCATAAAATTCCGGCATGTTCGCAAGAATACCTATAACCCGATACTCACTTGGAGAATGAGAATCTGTCATAAGTCGCCTTTCGAGTTCTTCTTTACGGTACTTGCGTCGCCAAATTTGCGACCACCCGATAAAAAATCGTTGCTCGCCCGTGTAACCATCTATTTTCGAGGACTTCTTACCAGCCAGAGACATTTGATACGCTTTATAGGCAATTGTGAGTCCTCCTAGGTCACCAATATTTTCACCTAACGTCAGTTTACCGTTTACTTGTTTGCCTTCGAGCGGTTCGTATTGGTTATATTGCTCGACCATGATTTCTGATCGCCGTTTGAATTCTTTTGCGTCCGCTTCGGACCACCAATCTCGCAGGTTTCCGTCCCCGTCTGATTTCCGTCCTTGATCATCAAAGCCATGACTGAGCTCATGTCCAATGACAGCACCTATAGCACCGTAATTGACGGCGTCATCAGCTGAAAGATTGAAAAATGGAGGCTGTAAAATCGCAGCGGGAAAAACAATCTCATTCATTGGAGGGTTATAATACGCGTTAACGGTCTGGGGTGTCATAAACCATTCCGTCCTATCAATAGGGCCGCCCAGTTTTTTGATGTCGCGATCAAATTCGAATTTCGATGACCGAAGCGCATTGCCAAAGAGATCATCTGCCTTTACTTCGAGACCGCTATAATCTTTCCACTGGTCCGGATATCCAATCTTCGCGACGAAGCGCTTGAGTTTTATTTTCGCCTCCGCCTTAGTTTCTTGCGTCATCCAATCAAGCTCATCAATGCTTTTGTCAAACGCAGCTTCGAGGTTTTCGACGAGCGCTTTCATCCTTGTTTTTGCTTCTGGTTTGAAGTGCTTTTTTACGTACTCACGACCGAGCTCTTCACCGAGAGCACTGTTGAGCGCTGAGACAGCTCTTTTCCAGCGAGGCTTGTTCTCGCTGATTCCTCGAAGGGCTCGCATGCGGAAATTGAAATTTGCTTGAACAAATGCTTGAGAGAGTAACGGAGCGGCACGGTCAAGAAGCCCAAAGACGAGGTAGGATTTCCAAGTTTCTAAATCGACTTCCGAGGTCAATCGAGAGAGTTCAGCAAGAAAAGGTGGTTGACGAACGACCACAGCATCTGGAGTTGGAATTCTTGCACCTTCAAAGAATGATTGCCAGTCAAAACCAGGCGAAGCCTCACTCAGTTTTGCATAGCTGTATTTATTGTATGTTTTGTCTCTATTTCGATTTTCTACTCGGGACCAATGAGCATTTGCTAATGCTTTTTCGAGTTTCATGATGGCGTCTATCTTCGGCGAAAATATCTCCGCCCCAGCGGCATCGCTCAGATTTTGCATATACTGTGTATACGCAGAGCGATATTTTTCAAATCGCTCTCCTTCTTTTAGATAGTAGTCTCTGTCGGGAAGACCCAATCCCGAATGATGCAGATAGCCAATGTATTCTGTTGATTTCTTCAGGTCTTGATTGACGTAGAAATAGATAGGGGTTCGTAGACCAGATCGAAGAGACTCCCCAAAAAAGCGAACGAGCTCTTTTTTTGTGCTGATAGCACGGATTCTTTCAAGATGCTGTGTAAGTGGTGCAGTCCTGAGTTTTTCAACCTGTTCCTGGTTCATGTAGGCGGCAAAAAAGTCACCAATCTTGGTTCCTTTAGGTGCTGAATCAATAATTGAACGTATGTTTTTCTCCGCTTCATCTGCGAGTTTCGTAAAAGAACCATAATTCGATTTGTCAGATGGAATTTCAAATGAATCCAACCATTTTCCGTTCACGTGGCGATAGAAGTCGTCTTGTGCCCGAACAGACTTATCAAAGTTCTTAAGGTCGATCCCAGAAGAAAGCATGGAGGTCTGGCAGCCACAGAGTAGGGCTAGTATGATACTGTAGCGTTTCATGTTCCCAAAGCAACCTTGTAGATAGCCTACTCGTCAAGTGGCGATTCTTGATTCAGGTTCGATAAATACAGGACGCAAGTGAATTGCCGAGGTTCTTCGGTTAGAAAGATTATTTTGATCTTGGTAGAACTTGCTCGAGTAATACGCAAAGTCAGAGATTAGGCGCCTCAGTTATCATCAAATTCTTGCTGTAAAAATTGGGTGGTTCACCTTTTATTTGGGTATTCGCAAAAACGGTATGTCACAATAAGTAATTTTGCTCCGTATTTTTTCGAGAACTAAATAAGAAAGCTATTATTAGAGACGACGAGAAAGATGCGGTGGGCGCGAGAAAGTCAAACTACAATATTGTCGAACATCGCCGACCTGTAACGAGTAACAGTACGTAGCGACATACATTCAACTTGTTTTACGATTTTATCTGCGGTCAGTCTTATTTAAACTTTTGATTGGTGTGTATCATGTTGGGTCTTTTTCGATTTGGCTTTTCGCTCGAAACCTACAAGTTGTTAGCATGGGGTTTTTTTAGACCATCCGTCAGGTTGCACGCTCTGTCCTTACGGTCCTCATTAACCGTTCAGTCCTTCTTGTTTTATGTCCTTGTTTTGTCTTCAGTTTATTCAGATTTATTTGATTTTTTTATTAGGTACGCGCTTTTCAATTTCGTTTTTTGCGTGATGTGCTTCGGCATATGCATTGTTTTTGTTCTACATAGAGTTTAAATGATCCGCCCGTGCTCTCTTCGGTGCACGTGATGGTGCTTTTTTAGATCTCTTTTTTTGCCTGCGATTCTTTCGTACTCGTGATTCGAATAGATGCTTGCTTTGGCTCGTTGTTCTTGTGGCGAATACAATTTCGCAAATGATTTTAGATGCTTATGGGTAGTTTGAGTGTCAGAATATGTCCGGATTACTATAGGATCTCAACCTTTTTTCTCGTAATGGCAGTCAAGTGTGCATGCGTTGGCTGAAGCACTTACGATTTTTTATGGAACGTAGTAAAGTTGTGCAATGGTTGATCACAACCTCAATCGCCGAACGTTTGTTCTTAGCTGGGTAACGGGCCTAGGTTCTATTCTTACAGCGACTGAAAACATTCACGCAAAGACGAAAACGACTCGAATTATAGTGAGAGTGAAGGGCTGGTCCTGAGCAGGCTGAGCGAAGAATACGCAAGCGACTTTGGGAAAGTTGCCAGGGATTAAAAAAGTTTTCGTAAAATACAAAAAAGGCCTGCTTTTTGCCGAATACAACGGTGAGGCGATCAATGAGAGCAAGATCTTAAAGCACATCTTAAATGAAGGCTATGGTGCTCGAAAGGCAAAAGATGCGAAGTGGCCGAAATCCTAGATTAGTCGACTGACATTTGAGACCACCCATTAGCTTCCCTGTAATATGGCGACAATCACGACCACAGATCAAGACGGTGTCCGAACCCTTTGTTTCGATCGACCTGCTAAGCTAAATGGCTGGACGTTCGAAATGATGCAAAGTCTGAGTAACAATCTTAGGCAAGCGGCGTCAGACGATAGTATCCAAGTAGTCATACTGACGGGCTCTGACCCTTACTATTGTGCAGGTGTCAATTTAGCGGGTTCTCTCAAGCTTCGTCATCCTAAAAAACTCAAGTCGGACATTGTCGCGCACAATCAGGAATTGTTTGAGCAGTTTTTGAAGTTTCCAAAGCCGATTCTTGCGGCCGTTAATGGACCAGCCATTGGCGCAGCCGTGACGTCAGCGACGCTTTGTGACGCGATTATAGCTTCGGAAAAAGCAACATTCTCGACGCCCTTTGCCAGACTTGGTGTTGCTCGCGAAGGCTGCTCTAGCGTTTTGTTCGCCGAACTGATGGGAGAAGAAAACGCGGAACGCATGCTTGGCTCACAGGGCTGGGTCCCGACTGGCCAAGAAGCATTGGAAGCTGGACTCGTTCAGTGGTGTGTCTCGCACGAAAAGCTTCTCCAAGAGGCTCAGAAAATTGCAAGTGATTGGGCTGAGTCGTCCCGCCCTCGAACCTTGCGCGGTTCACGGTCTCTAAATGAGCTAATGTCGGTCAATGCGAGGGAGTCGATCGAGGTTGCGGATTCGTTCCTCGATGAGCCGTTTTTGATGGGGCAGTTTCGATTCCTTTGGAACAAGAAAAAGAAGGGACCGGCACTGATGTTCTTCGCCCTAGGTGTTACAAATCGCCTTTGGCGAAAGCTGCTGTGAGGCTTACCAGCCCCAGGTCCCTGGACCACCCTTGAATGGCCCGACAATCGAAGCCGTTATCCAGCCTCCATAGAAATCACCAGATTGAGGCGTCACTTGTTCATTACCGACCCAGCATTCGTCTACGCGGTTCGCATAAAATGCGAGATAGCTAGAGATTACTTTGAACTGTTCACTTGGATTTGGGTAGCTCCAGGCCGCGTTTTTACTCAGCTTGCCGTCAACCAACAGAGACCAATACTTCGCTTGACCTTTGTATTCGCAAAATGACTGGCCAGGTCCCGCCTCAAGGAGGTCCAAACGTACGTCTTCGGGGGGTATGTAGTACACGGGTGGGTGGCTGGTTTCGATGATGCGATATGCTCGAGAACTTTCCGCTACGGTTACGCCGTTAAACACGACCCTGAGTGGTTTTTCGACGGCTTCCAGTCTTGGTGGGCGAGGGTAGTCCCAAACGGATTCTTGCCCCGGGCTAATCGGTTTTCTCAATGAACCTGACATGACTTAGCTATAACGCTCCTTACCTCGTTTCTATTTCAGAAACTGACCTTATAACAAACTCACAACAACCCGCGACGTCATTTCCTAAACCCCCACATCGAATGGCGCAGGCCCGCTGTGTGGGGCATCAATGAACCCTGCCCGGTCACATGGCCAGTCGCTGAAATCATTGTCATCACGACGAGCCCGAAAGCGATCGATATACCTAGGTGTCCTAATGTTGATCTGGTGACCTCGTTGGTCATGATTGCACCAAAGCCGATAAATACGAGGCAGACGGTTCCGAAGCTTTCCGCTCGGATTTTTTTGGCTGACGCAGAGAAGGATGCTTGCGACGTTCGTGTCCCATGGGAAGCTGATTTTTCGAATTGTTCGAAGGTTTCGAGCATAGGCCCTTCGCCATAACAGTGTTACCGCGTTTAGAAAGGAAGAAAGGTCCCGGGTCATCATTAATTCAACTTGAGGTCACATTGAATCCACGCATCGTCAGGTGAGAGGTGAGGGTAGCGAGATAAACACCTCGCTACCACCACTATTGTTCGTGGGTCGTTTAGGTTTCTGGTTGTGCAGTAATACGCAGATAACTCGTCAATTCTTCATAACCTTTGGGAAATCGAGCAGCCAGTTCATCTTTATCCTGAATCGACGGAAGAATGATGACATTGTCACCATTTTTCCAGTTCGCTGGCGTAGCTACGAGATGCTGGTCTGTGAGTTGAAGTCCGTCCAACGCGCGAAGGATTTCTTCGAAGTTTCGCCCCGTGGGTGCTGGATAAGTTAGGGTGAGACGAATTTTCTTTTTTGGATCAATGATGAAGACTGACCTGACCGTGAGAGTGTCGGAAGCTTCAGGATGAATCATGCCGTAGGCTTCGGCAACGGTTCGGTCCTCATCGGCGATGATGGGAAAATTGACCTCGGTATTCTGAGTCTCATTAATGTCCTTTATCCACGCCTCATGGCTTTCACGGCTGTCTACGGAAAGAGCGACGACCTTGACATCTCGCTTTTCGAATTCATCTTCTAGTTTCGCAACCGACCCCAATTCGGTGGTGCAAACTGGCGTGAAATCTTTGGGATGAGAAAATAAAATGCCCCAGCTGTCGCCGAGGTATTCGTAGAAATTTAAGGTTCCATTTGTAGAATCTTGGGTAAAATTTGGTGCGTTGCTAGAAAGTTGTAAGCTCATGATAATCCTCAATGTGTGATGGCAGGAGTGCTGCCGTTCTTCTCTGTATAAGTATGTAAAGCTTCGGCCGACGACTGGACTAATAAACGAAGAATCGCATTCGTCGGCTAGATACAGCAGACGGTCATTGGACAGCAACGTGTGGAATCGTTGAGTTTGACTTCAAGCCTAGAAGATATGTAGCTCGACTCATTCAAGAAAAGTTACCGTCACCCCGATTAGATGATATGAAGCCGTTCAGGTCAAGGCAGTATATTGGTGTAGTACTTCGGGTTTCGTTGGGGGTGACTGTTTCCGCCCAATATCATCCTTGACCCTCTCATCGTTTCGGACCTAGGCCAACAACGTGAACCTCGAAGGACAAACTGAAGCATCTAGGGATAAGAAACGGGGTTTGACTAATCGCCATGCTTTCATGATTGGTGTCGGACTAACCCTCGGTGTTCTGGCTGCCGCGCTCTTTCTTTTATCGCAAGGCGGACGACGGGTGACAGTTTTGGACATGGAACACCTTGATGCCATTCACCATCCGCCCATCATGGCTGAGTCCGTCCCGAGTTATGGTCCTCATCATCATCACCCGTCGATTGACTGCCAAAATTATACAGGGGAGGTAGAGCCCGTGTCGGACTCGAAAAAAATTGCGTCCTTGGCCCGTGATCTTGAGGGACGCACAGTGAAGGTGAAAGCCTTTGTTGTCGGAGCTTTTTACGACATTATGGATACAAATTGGTATCAACTTTGCGATACCACCAGAGGCGATGTTCTCGTCGTGCAAAGCGACAGCCGGATCGCTCGGAAACAAGTGGTCACGGTCACTGGACAACTCACGTTTGACCAGCAAATTGCGCGCGTTTACAATTTTGAGCGCCTGATCGTTGACGGCGTGTTTCCAAAAGCAAAAAAATTGCGACGCCCGCCGCCCGCGGGAATTACTGAGTTGTAGCCAACTGGCGCTCAAACTCGAGCGTGAGTCTAAGAGGGCTAGAGAAACCGGGATAAGAAACATACACGGTCTGAAACATAGTTCGACCACTCTGAGAGAGTGTAAAATTATGTACCCAGGTTCCTTCAGCCTCTCCGTAAAAATATTCCTGAAGACCCAGTGCGAAAACAGAGCACTTTGTTTGTGTCACTTCCTCCCGTCGATTCAAGAACGAAGACTTTCTCCCATCAAAGTAGCATTCTCGTGTAACCGTGTCAGATTGCACACTAATTCCAGTCTTCGTTCTAAAAAATTCGAAATAGGCGGATGGGCGTAAGAGAAAACGAAGCTCTTTGCGAGCAAAAGGACGAATAAAAAAATTCATAGACTGTGTGGCTTTCTCAATCTTCCTTTCTATGGTTTCTTCAAACGAGGGTGTACTGACCCAGGTAAAGCGCCCCTCTATTGCTATCTTCGATTTCGCCACGGTACGGTGTGCTTTGAACGGCTCTCTCTGGCCAGTACTTGAAATACATGAGCCGAAATACCGTCTATCGGTACTCGAGGAGGTGAGTTCACAAATTTTATCGCTGCTCATCGCAAAGGATATCTGTGCTCTCTTCGTTTTGCCCTTTGACCATTTCACATCTATGTACTTTTCTGTGCCGGGAAAAGGTTCATTGGGAAAGGCACTTTCGAGCTTTCCCGTTGAACTTTCTTTCGCGCGTGGCAGGTACAGCAGTCCTCTTTGAACGCCGTCTTCATTGGTATGATGTGTAAAATAGTAGGTAAAAGAATCTTGTTCCCCCGTCGCTTCAGCGGAGTTAAACGAGTGACTGGCGAGCAAGAGAATTGCGCTGTAGCAGAGTTTCTGTAGCCATCTCAAGCCGGTAAACTCGGACATACTCTGACTTCTAGAAGCGAAACGTGAAAAAAACTATCAATTTTTGCAAGATCTGATGCGAGTGAACCGGTCTGGCATCTCAGGGTGGAGCGATATCAAAAGTGCGTCGCCGAAAATGATGTTTTTTCGGTTTGCGCCGCGAAACGCTGTATAACTAGCCACGAACTGATGCCCGTCCTTCTTCAAAATGCTTTAGAGCGCTTATTTCGTCGAGTGATTTTTCTGCGGTCTTACAGAGCAATCCATTTTTTCGTGGCTTGGCTACGAATAGCCATTGGATTCGCATTTCTTCCGGCTGGTCTCAAAAAGATTTTAGGTCAGCCCTTCACGGATCCTAGTTATCAGGGACGCTTTCATGAATTTCTTCACGCATTTCATGCGACAGGATTTTTCTATCAGTTCGTAGGTGGTGTTCAGCTGTTTGCCGCGATGCTCCTCATAACAAATATTTTGCCTTTTCTTGGTGGGCTGATTCTCTTTCCCGTCGTATCTACAATCTTGGTCTTTTGTTGGAGTACAAGTGTGTATCCGACAGCCACGGTGGTCACTTTAATTTTTTGTGGCCTGCTTTTTCTGCTCTCCTGGGAAACTGATGTTTGGAGTCAATTTGTCCCTCGCATCGAGGTCAAAGATAAGATTGCGGAAAAAGTGACTCGTAAATATTGGCGGTATTGCGGTTTAGGTATTGTCACTCTCTATTTCTTAGATTTTGTCCGGCGCGGTAATGTATATCGTCCACGTCATCCGGAATGGAATGACTTATCTTTCGTTCTTTTGGTCATTATGGCTCTTCTTCCTTTCCTTACCATGGCCTTCGAGCTTCTTCGTTCTCGTGTAAATTCATCCTCATAAATGAATCCTTGCTCTTGTTACCAGGGAATGATTTCGACTAAATTGAGATCGGGATCTCTATTGTGGATACATTACGCACATATACCGACGCTATAATTGTTATTACTGGAGGTGCGTCTGGTCTAGGTAAGCAAATAGGCATCGAGTTAGCGCAACGCGGAGCGGTTGTGATGTTGCTTGATCGTCAGATAGAAGAGGCTGAGCGTGTTTGTTCCGAGATTCAGGAAAGAGGTGGCCAGAGTTTTGCGTACGAAGTTGATGTTCGTAACCAGGCCACTATTAAGGAAATCCTCCGAAAAATTTACGCTGAACGTGGCCGCATTGACTACGTCTTTAATAATGCTGGGATCATGTATGCCGGAATCGTGACCGACATGAAGTCTGACCAATGGGAAAACATCATAGACGTAAATATTAAGGGCGTCGTCTACGGTTGCCAAGAAGCAGCATCAATCATGAAAGAGCAGGGCTTCGGACACATCGTGAATACAGCTTCCATGGCAGGCCTTCTTATCACGCCATTTTTAGCAGCCTATGGGATGACGAAATATGCCGTTGTCGGTTTATCTCTTGCGCTGAATTCTGAATTAAAAAACGACAACATTTATGTCACCGCCATATGTCCCGGTTTTATAAATACACCTATTTTGCAGGGCGGTCGGTATGGTGCGTTTGTAAGTAAATTAAATGAATCTGAGTTGAAAAAGTTAGAGAAAAATAATCTTGTAACTTTCGGCGTAAAGTCTTTCGCGAAAGCCGCTGTGAACCAGATTCCAAAACGCAAAGGAATTATTGTTCTGCCCCGGCGTTGGACTTTATTATGGTGCCTTCAGCGTTGGTTCCCTGGTTTGTCATTGCGTCTGTCGCAGATGTATAGCCGGTATGCGAAGCGCAAAAAGCTTTTTGGATAATGAAGCGCGGTCCCTCTGACCTATAGTCTGAACAGGGTCCGGAAATTTTCGCGAATTGCGTGAGTCATTTCCTCTATACTGATTTCACGCGCTTTCGCCATTGCAGCGACACCGTATTGAACGTTAGCCGGCTCGTTTCGTTGTTCGCGTTCGTGGCCCATATATGGGCAGTCCGTTTCGGTTAGAAGTTGCGAGAGTGGGAGTTTTTGGACGATTCTTTGAAACGATTCTGCTCTTACAACGACGGGTGGGATAGAGAAAAAATAACCGGCGTCAGCAATTTTTTGTGCGAGCTTAAGTTTTCCACCGTAACAATGAAAATCTGCTCTTGTGACATTCATAGATTTGAGAATGTCAAAGCAGCGTTGTTCTGCTTTACGACTGTGTATAATGATCGGTTTATCGTGTTTTTGTGCCACCTCTATGAGTGAGCAGAATATGTCCTCTTGTCTAGCGGCATAATCCTTGACCCAGTATTGATCGAGCCCAATTTCTCCGATGGCTACCAAACTAGGTGCACGTTCGTCTATGCGACGTATTTCTGTCTCTACGTCGAAGGGCTCAGGAGGATCAAAATCATAGGTCCAACTGTCTCCCGATGCGATTTCGGTTGCGATGGCATCGACGGGATAGATTCCTAAGGCGGGCAAAAGACATTCATGCTGCTCGCACAGATTTAGAGTCGCATCGTTCGTTTCTGGATTCAGTCCGTTGACAATCACATACTCGAGTCCGGCTTCTTTCGCTCGCTGAGTAACCGCATTCTCTTCGCCGGCAAACTGCTCATGAATCAGATGCGCGTGTACGTCGACGAAGGTCATCTACGCTCTACTTAGACAGACATGAGAGTGACCTGTAAAGGTACAAACCATTGTTGCAGATGTTTCTGCACGGTCTTGGGTATACTTTGTTCCGTATTGGAGCTTGATTACCTGAGAAATACCGGAATTTACTGGCGAATAACCCTGGATGTAACTACATTTCTAAAGGATGAAAGTAACAAGTTCTGACCTAGAGGGCATGGAAAAAAGATATCGCGCACGATTCGTTAATAGTCTCTCTGGCTACAAGAGTGCCAATCTGGTGGGAACTGTGAACGGCGATGAACAGACCAATCTAGCCATCGTGAGCTCCGCTTTTCATGTCGGTGCGGACCCTGCCTTGCTTGGTATGATTTTTCGGCCTGCTTCGGTGCCTCGGCATTCTTTAGAGAATATCCTACAGACAGGTTCATTCACCGTAAATCAGGTTCACTCCCAGATGGTAGAGCAGGCTCATCAAACATCCGCAAGATATGAACGGGCCGAAAGCGAATTTTCTGCGGTTGGTTTAACTCCCGAATATTCGAACAAGGTCATGGCTCCTTACGTCAAAGAAAGCCGTTTAAAGATGGGTTTAACGCTTGCCTCACACCAGACCATCGATCTCAACCAAACGGTGTTGGTTATTGGTCGCATTATTGAGGTCTTTGTTGCCGAGGAAGCGGTTCAAGCGGACGGTTATATCGACATAGGTTCTTTGGAAGCGGTGAGTATAACGGGACTCGATAGTTATCACGCTGGAGAACGCATCTCTCGATTCAGCTATGCAAAAACCTCGCGACCGGTTCGGAGTTTGACTGTCAGCGGAAGCGAGTCGGACGAAGCAAGCTAGAACACCCTGAGATATGCAATTCTCAGGTGTCGCGTCCTAACGTCTCTATTCAAGTTGATGCACTTCGTGAAGCTTGATTCTATGGCCCCCTCGTGGAATCGTCTGAGGCTGTATTTTTTTAATCCTCCGTGTCCGAAAGAATATTGAGGAAATGCGGAAGAGCCGAGTAGGTTGTTGCCGGCATAAAATTCTCACTGCATTCAATTTGTGAGTAGAGCTGCCTCCACCGTCGAGCGAATGGGAGCGGATCTGCATGTGCATTTTCTCCCTGACAGGACGTCAAAGTTTTGTGATGTTGGTCAGCTCACTACACTCTTACTGACGGTTTTCTTGTCTAGCCCTGACTCGGTAAAATTGTAGTCAATCTCAAAGCTCTCGATAACCCTAGTTTGAGTGCCGTCACATCTTTCATGAGTGGTGAATATCTGATGAATACGTCCGTCAAAAAGACCTTCAGCCAGGGCAATAGGAACAGAATTTTGTGAAAGCACGATAATTTGACGAAATGTCGTTGGAGGTATTGCGGTTATGGAGTCGATAGGAGATTCTTCGGCCGATTGAGGCAGGCTTCAAAGCTTGTTTCGGGAGAATAATAGGATGAATTTTTCAAAAGTTTTAACCACATACGGTGTTTGTGCTCTTGCTGCAGGCGCACTTATGCTTCATTCACCCGCTGACGCATCGGCGGAAGCTCAATGTAAACGAGCAACGCAAAACCGAGTTGCTTGGGACTACAAGGGATCGAAACGTTGGGCCCAAGGAAACCTCAACCGCTTATGCAAGAATTCGCGTAATGCTGCGCCGGCGCAATGTTTTCGTCGTGTCATGCATGGAAACGTAAACTACGGTGGTGGAACGAAGTGGAAATGGGAAAATGCGATCGATTTGTGCGAGCAATCTCGAAACGCCAGTAGAACGATCAATTGCTTCAAGAACAAGATTAGGAACGGGAAAAACTGGAAGCAGGCCATTTCAAAATGTGATGAACGGATGCCACTTGCGGATTGTAAAACCTCTACTCAGAATAAGATTGCTTGGGATTACAAGGGTAGCCGTAGGTGGGCTGCTGGAAATCTAAACCGCCTATGCAAGAATGCGGATGATGATGAGCCCGCAAAATGCTTCAAGCGAGTCATGCACGGAAATGTGAACTATGGTGGTGGGACGAAATGGAAGTGGGAAAACGCGATTGACCTTTGCGAACAATCCCCAGATGCGGACATGACGGTTGCATGCTTTCGAAAGCAGATCCGCCGTGGTAAAAATTGGAAAAAAGCCATCGCAAAATGCGGCCGGTAGTCTAATTCCCTAACTTTGGCATCGCCCGATACTGGAGATGCTTTGAAATAAGAAGACTCATCGAACGAGGGTTTGGTGAGTTTTTCTCGTTAACAGCCTATTTCGACATGTCGAAAACGGGTAATCCGAATGTGACACACGTGAGAGAGTGCAATGCTTAGAGATACCGTCTCTGAGGCTTGCCCTATAGAGATCAACGACGTATCTTTACTTTTGTGCAGCTAACTCGGCGAGGCATTATAAAAACAGGGTTTGCAGGCTCTGTTGTTTTGGGGCTGGGTGGTACCGGACTCTTTCTGCGTGAAACAGTCTTGGTTGCTCCCAAAAATCCATTGCTTGCCCTCAACGAACACTCTTTTTCTATTTTGGTTGCTGTCGCTGATCGAATTATCCCTCAAGGTGAAAAATTTCCAGAACCTCGTAAGCTTGGAATTGCCGAGAAGGTTGATCGATTACTATCAGGACTTCATCCCGGTGATGTAGCTGATTTTCAGAATGGACTGTTTCTTATTGAAAACGGCCTAGCCGGTTTTATACTGGACGGTCGTACGACTTCTTTCACGAATAGTGCCAAGGAGGCTCAGGACCACACCTTAGAACATTTTCGAACGTCGAGATTACAGGTTCGTCGCTCGATATATAAGGCCGTCTATGGAATGGTTTCGGCCTGTTATTGGTCGTGTCCCGAAACGTACGCAGTTACGGGATACGAGGGTCCTCCAGAATTCGGTAGTGGATTTGCGGCAGGCCCTTCTCGTCCACCGATTAGGAGACGTGGAATTGAACCAAAAGGTCCGCTAGATAAAGCTGATGAGGACGAACTGCACTAATGAAAGGTCAGCTATTCATCGGGGAGGATATCTCTCAAGATCATGACGTGCAATGTGACGTCTGCATCGTTGGATCAGGGGCAGGAGGCGCCGTCCTTGCAGCCGGTTTGGTTTCTTCGGGTCTAAAAGTGGTTATGCTGGAAGAGGGCGGCTATTACGACCAAGATAACTTTAAGCTAAACGAGGGCGACGCGTATTTTAATCTCTATCAAGACCGAGGAACGCGAGCTACGTCGGACGTCTCTATCACGGTGCTTCAAGGTCGTACGGTTGGCGGAAGTACGACCGTTAACTGGACGACATGTTTTCGAACTCCTGACCGTATTTTGAAACATTGGGAACAGAACTTTGGCACGGAAGCGATTACCACGGAAACATTGAAGCCTCACTTTGAAGAGGTAGAACGTCGATTAGGTATTCAAGAATGGCCGCTTGAACGAGTGAATGCAAACAACAAAGTGCTTGTCGATGGCTGTAAGAAACTCGGATATGAGGTTCGACCTCTTCGTAGGAATGTTCGGAGTTGCGCAGATAGCGGCTTTTGCGGCATGGGCTGCCCCATTGGTGCAAAACAGGCGATGCATCGAACCTATATTCAGGATGCATTAGATCTTGGCCTCACGATTTATTCAGACGTTCGAGCCGAGCGGTTTGTTGTCGAAAATCATAAGACAAGGTTAGTAGTCGGTCAGGTTCTTGATCGTAAAACGTCCAAAGCTAAAGGACGGCAAATTCAAGTTCGCGCAAAAGTATTTGTATCAAGTTGCGGAGCCATCAACGGACCCGCTCTGTTTTTGCGCTCAGGCATTACTGCAGAGGGCAGGATAGGGCGACGCACTATGCTTCATCCCGTCGTCGGCGTGACTGCTGTGTACGAAAATCCAATTCATCCTTATTATGGAGCGCCGCAGTCTGCAGGCTCGCATGAGTTCGTTGATCGGGGAGCAAATAAGATTGGTTATTTCTTAGAGTCGGCACCGCTTCACCCTTCGCTTGCGAGTCTCGGTGGCTCGGCATTTGGGTCGCTCCAAGGCGAGCTTTTACAAAACTTGTCTCACACAGGCGTTCTTTTAGCGCTCAGCGTCGATGGACTTCACCCTAATTCGCAAGGGGGTACAGTCCGTTTGCGGAACGATGGACGGATCAAATTTGATTATCCAATGTGTCCGGAGCTTTTGGAGAGTTTCAGAGATGCTCATAAAACGATGGCTCGCATTAGTTTTGCTGCAGGTGCGAAAAAGGTTGGAACAGCGCATGTTGAGCCCGTGATATTGTCTTCGGAAAGAGATATTCAAACTCTGCAGAAAGTTGAGTATGGCGCTTTCAAGCACGGAATTTTCTCGGCGCATCAAATGGGTGGTTGCATGATGGGCTCGGATCCAAGAAAGAGTGTCGTGGATACTGATTTGAGAATGCATGATCTCCAGAATACTTTCGTGGTCGATGGCTCAGTATTACCGACTGCTCTTGGTGTGAATCCTTCGCAGACGATTTACGGACTCGCTCACCGTGCGGTCAAAAAAGTTGCGGAATCCGTATAAGTGTCTGTAATTATACGGATTATTGACCGTTCGCGTCGAGAGGACTACCTGGACTTGGCCCTTGCCTCATTCCCCTAGAATGTCGTATAGTGTAGCACATACGTTTCAGACGGGTTGGCGCGATTTCAAAAGTTCTCGTGCCCGAAACGTGGGGTAGTGATGGCAGAGATTTTTGATTGGCGTAAGCGCAATGAGCGGGGTTTGTATTGCCGAAGATAAATCCTAAAGCGAATGTGCCTGGACCATCTGTTCCTCGCCCAAAATCCTCGCAGTCCGGTCCCAGTAAGGAAGCCCAGCGTACGGTCGCTGCAGAGGTGAATACTGCCCGAGACACGCTGGTTTCTACATCGCATCCGAGCCTTCGAGATTACATGTTTGAATCATCCCGTGCCGAGATTCCAAGTGTTGGTCCTGCTCTGAGTTGGGTTGGCGTGCAGGCTCTCGTAAAGTCAAATGGAAAGGAAGATAGCCCAGTCAGAGTGAAAACACCGGGGCGACGATTGGCGCAATTCGATGAGATGTCTTCAATGAGTGCGATACCCAATCACTACAAATCAGAACCTCGATTCACAGAGCTTAGCCAAGACCCAGCGCATGGTGATAAGCAAACCGGCACGTCGCTGCGAGAAGCAATGACTGGGCTCGAATCAGAGCAGAAGGGACTGATTCAATATCCGATTTCGAGGGGGCCCGCAGAAATTGAATTCTACGATGCGAAAGGCCACCCTTATGATGTTAAAACCCCGCGCTCACCGCTTCCCGAAGACCGATGGATGTTTAATCCTCGCAAGGCTGCGCGTTCGATTGTGAAGCAGATTGAAAAAGAGTTTCCAAATAACAAAACTGATCGACTAGAGCCCGTTCGCGTCTTGCTAGACTCAACCTATCTTTCGACCGAAGATCATCAAGCTCTTTGGGAGCATTTGACGCCTCAGCTAGATAAAAAACGCAGTCTAAGAATTATCGAAGTTAACGTGAGGGTGTAAGTATGACTGAAGCTATCACTCGTCTCAGTTCGGCTGAAGTCCAAGAACTTCTTGAATCGCACCAGTTGTTTTGCTCGTCTGCAGGTTCTGAAGGTAGGCGACTGGACCTCACGCGTTTTGAGGTTCATGATTTTTGTTTCGATGGCCTAAACCTCACGGAAGTCGTCGCTCAAAATGCTAAATTTCATAAGTGCTCATTTCGAGGCGTAGAATGGAGTTCAGGTAACTTCGATACAACCACTGCAATTCAATGTGATTTTACGGACGCCGTATTGGTGAAAGCTGAGTTTTTTGAATCGAATCTTTCGGGCTCTGAATTTGTAAATGCAAATCTGACCCGTGCAGAGCTTATTGATTGCGATCTCAGCGACGTTGATTTTACGGGCGCGGCTGTAAAGGGAGCCTTAATTTCTGAATCCCAAATTGCTGGGGCTCGCTTTGATACGTCAGCTCGTGAAGAGGCTTCCTTTGAAGATAATCGTGGCTGAAGTTTTTGCTCGCTGGTCAATCATGACATAATCACCGTGTGGCAAAGACAAACCTGCCGGACGGGACTCCCATAGAATGTATTGTGCGAACCGAAGCACGAGTTTTAGTTGAGCATACTCAAGGCTATCTCGAACAGGGCATTGAGCTTCCCGAAAATGCGGTCGTGTTTGATGTGGGTGCAAACGTGGGCGTGTTTTCGGTGATGCTTGCGAGGTCACGTAAGGATGTTTTTCTCCATGCTTTTGAGCCCATTCCACCGATAGCACAAGTCTTGAAAAATAATGCGGATGCTTTAGGAGACGGACGAATTGTTGTGCATCCATACGGTGTGGGCAAAGAAGAATCTTCTTTTGAATTCATGTACTTCCCCCGTTGTCCGGCACTCAGCAGCGCTCATATGGATTTATGGGAAAACACACCGGGCGCCTTTACCGAAGCTGTGCGTGGTCATATCCGCGAGGCCGGGAAGTATATGCTAGCGGCTCGACTTGTCCCTTCTTTTTTAGCAGCGCCGATTTCTCATTACCTTCGCGGTGGATCTCAAAAATATATGTGTAAGATTCAACCGCTCTCGAAAGTTTTTGCTGAGCATGATGTACAAAAAGTAGACCTTCTCAAAGTGGATTGCGAAGGTGCAGAACTCGCGGTTCTTGAAGGCGTTGATGATTCGCAATGGCCATATATTCAGCAGGTGGTGTGTGAAGTTATGGATGTCGATGGGCGCCTGGAAACCTGCCAAAAATTGCTCAAAGCGAAGGGGTTTGATCGTCTGGCTGTTGTCCGTGAATCCGGTCTGGAAAATACGCCGATGTACAACCTCTATGCGCAGCGAGGCGCGGTCACGAGCTAGGTTTTGCGGTCGTCACTTATCTGATAAAAAATCCCCAAAAGGCATAAACGCATACAAACAGTTCACCCGCACCTCGCTTGTTTACGCGTGTCTCTGACAGTTTCGTGTTTACGGCCGCGTGAACTACCGCAGGGCTCCAGACAAATAATAGTCCCATGACACAGAGAGTAACTATACTTGGTCCTAATGGATGGTAAGTGGTGGCCAAGGCCCAGTCGCCAGATAGCGAGAGCAATACGCTTCGGGTGAGTCCGCAGCTTGGACATAAAATCGAAAAGAGGGCGAAACTTGGGCACTTCCACGGGACGAACGAAGCAATCTTCGATACTGCGAGTCCCGCATCGAACAAATAATTCACCATGGCAAAACAAAGAAATGCCGCCGAGGTGAGTAAGAGTCTAAATCTCGTCATTCCCAAAATATCGATTAATTTCAACTTGCTGGAGTGCATCCACGACAATAACGAACCCAAACGCAGCGATGAGAATGTGAAGAATAGGTTCACTGCCTGCTTGACCATTCTTCACTCGGTAGATGTCTTCGCTCATGCGATACTTGTGGTAGAGATGATAAAGTCCGACGGTAACGATAGAGAGTAAAAGCCACATAGAAAAAGAATAGCGGTGCGGCTGAGTCATTTCATTCAATGCAGCAATTTGTCGGTATTGCAGGTAGATGTTGAAAATTCCGCAGGTAATAATGGAGAGAATGATATCCATCCCTATATTTCGTACGTGATCACTATCGTTCATACGACCGATGTTAGCAGGCTTTAGATTTATGAGAAACAACCAACGCGTCAACAACAGGCCCAAAGCTATATAGATTCGAAAAATACCAGTGCTTTGAATTTGCCAATGGGGTTCGAAGACTAGGGGGGGTGAAGGCAGGGACATTATGCCGAAGGGGGATACGAACGTCCCATTATATTTAGAAAAGGTTGGTCTTAGGGCAAGGGCGTGTCACGCTCGAACGTCGGCGTGGGGAACGGGTGGCCAAGCAGTGATGAGACAGATTCAAAAATCCTCTGGTAATGTTTGCTGGCCTAGCGTTACTTGGCTACTTAGCGACGGAGTTTAAATGCTTGCAATCACCTAACCGATCGTCGCTGTTCTTTGTTAATCATTGACCGTAGGCAATTCAAATACCGCGTCAGTTTTCTCGGCGCCGTAGTAGAGAGCAATGGCATTTATCGCTAACGGTACTCCGAGTAAGACTTGAATCTTTTGAGGATCGATAAGTTCGTCCTTCTCGTCGATCCCTTTCCAGTCGTTTTCTTCTCAAACGTCTATTTTGGTATCCCATCCGATGGTTTCTTCGAGCTTGATAGACTCCAGCTCGAAATTGCTCTCAGCCCATCTGTCGATACCGGCGCGGAAGTCAACGACGCCGGGATACGGGTTGACTTGGGATCTTACATTTCAGAGCCAATCGGCTCCGGTTTTATGACGAGTAAATCTGATCTGGCTCCTGGTCCGACACCCACGGAATTTGACACCAGTGGATGCAAGTCTGTCGCAGCATCAGATATTTCTCTGTGGTTTCTGGTTTCTGTTGGTTGGAGTTCTGTTTGGCGCTTTTCGTTGCAGAAAAATCTAAGGCATTGGCAGCAAAGGATTAGAGACCTGAGAAAATGTCTAAGCTTCGATATTCAGCAGAGATTTTCGTTGTGCATAAGAATCGCGTTAACGCGAAAAGCCCAAGTCTTTTGACCTGGGCTTTCGAGTGATAGGCGCAGCGGGCTTCGAACCTGCGACCTCTACCGTGTCAAGGTAGCGCTCTACCCCTGAGCTATGCGCCTGCGAGAACAGACTGGTATATATGAACAGGTTTGCTGTCAAGCTATCATCGGTCGGGTGTTTCGTTTTCGACTCCAATATGGTGCAGGGTATGCGATAGTCTATCACAGCTTGATTCGGTAACGTTCTGATTGATTGGATACGATTTTAATCTTCTTTTTCTTTCTTTGTGGCTTACCGTCTCCATAAACGAAGGTGAGCTCGTTACAGCCTGAAGGTAATTTCACTCGATTCAGCGGCGTCTCACCCAGTTTTTTTCCGCGGTAATAGACCTCCGAAAATGGAATCGTCACGATGGTGGCGAAGCCTGGTGGCACGCTCGTGTCTGCTACGCAGCCTGTTTGCCGCGGTTTTGTGTTAGACCGAGATCCTCTCCTTGTACTTCCAGATTTCACAACCCTTTTCGCCTTTATCTTTTCGCAGGTGATGACGGGCTTCACTACTTGTCCTTGCTTTATAATAAAATTAGCCGGCGAAGCTTTGCAGTTATAGTCATCCGCTTTGGCTCCGACAGTTACTTTTCCAGGACGAACGCCATGCTCAACCAATGCGCCGTAGCCGACCTCTTCGTTGTTGATGAATATCCTGACCTGGCCAGGCTCTCCACGCATCATGCTGACGACTTTCCCCAGGATGGGCACGAGCTTGGGCCGGATGAGTTGTTTATCGAAATCAGCTCCCATCGTTATAGTTTCGGTATAGGGCTCGTACCCCGCGAGAATGATCTCGATTTTGTAGGTCTGACCATAAAATAGTGGCTCAAGCTGCTCTATTGGTGTCAGGGCGTCTCGCCCATTTTCTAGTTTTACGGGCTGACCGTTCACCAGAATAAGTCCGCCGCTAGGAACCGAGTCGAGCTCAATCTTTCCAGATTTCACCGGCGCTGGGGGAGGCGGGGCATCTGGAGTATCGAAGAGTTCGCTCGCGACATAAGCACCCGAAGTCAGGATCAAAATGATCGCGACAATAATAATTCGTGTTGCCCATGGTGCGCCGGCGGGCTGTCCGTGAATTTGGGAGACTTGGAGGTGGCTTTGTCCACTTCCTGTAAATGTGGGCGGTCGATTTGAAAATTGGGAGCCCGTACCAGGGTATGATTGTGATGAGTGTTCTGTAATGCCGGACACGCGAACATCTGAAGGCCTTCCGTAAACAATACGCCTTTTTGAGGAGCTGTCATTTATGGCGGCGTAATTGTCGGTGGGTTCTTCGTCGGAAGGTCCGTATCTGTCTAAGAAATCGTCTTGTGCAGCAATTCGACATAGCTGCTGTTTCTCTTCCATTTTATCGGAAAATAGCGCGCGCATATATTCTGCGATGTCAGCGTTGGTTGATGGCGCTCGTTCTATTCTTAGATAGTCCTCCAGCGCAATTTGCATATCTTGCGCCGTTTGGAAGCGAAGTTTCGGGTCTTTTTCAAGAGCCCGCATGATCACGCTTTCTAGCTCCGCTGGAATCTCGGGCGACACATCCGAAGGCGGAGTGACTCGTCGTTGCGTGATCATCTCGAGAATCATCAATTCAGATTCATGCTTGAATAAGCGTTTCCCCGTGCAAAGTTCGTACAATACGATACCGAGCGCAAAGATGTCAGAGCGCATATCCACATTGCCGCCGCGGCATTGTTCCGGGCTCATATAACTGAATTTACCTTTGAGCATTCCTGTCTTGGTGTGCTGGGATTTTGTCGCCGCTTTCGCTATACCGAAGTCTACAACTTTCACTTCGCCTTCGTAGGTGATGAGAAGATTTTGGGGTGAAATATCGCGATGAACAATATTGAAAGGTGTACCGTCAGAACCTCTAAGATGATGAGCGTAATGCAACGCCTTGCACGCGTCCGCTATCGCGCGGGCCGCAAAGGCTGGACAAAACCGGTTTTGTCGTTTGACGCCTCGCCAAGTGATCGCAGCGAGGTTCTCGCCAGCGATGTACTCCATCTCAATGAAAAAAGTTCCTTGGGCCTCTCCAAGGTCGTAGACTTGGACGATGTTAGGATGCATGAGCTGAGCACTCATTCGCGCTTCATCTTGGAACATCCGAATAAAAGTCTCTTCTTCAGCCAAGTGACTCAGGATCTTTTTGATAACCACAAAGCGGCTGAAGCCTGCGAGGCCAGAAAGGCGAGCGAGCCAGATCTCTGCCATCCCACCAGTGGCGAGCTTCTTGAAGAGGGTGAAGCGACCAAATTGCTTCACGGGTCCGATCGACGGGACACCGAATTTTTGCGTGGATGGCCCAGACACGGCGCTACCTGCTATACACTAGCCCCGATTGAACGTCGGCGGAAATTTAAAGCATCTCATTTCAAGCATTTCCTATCACTTTTTCTGGTTGTAGCCTTTACGAGTCCTTCTTTCGCAGGAAAACCGACCTCTGAAACCAAGCTCAAAGCACTCAAACAAAAGCTTAACATCCAAGACATGGATATTATTGATAATTGTGTTGATGATACCTGTTCGAGGAAAGCTTTAGACCGCCTTTTTCGTGCCCTTTCCTCAGATGGCTCAGCCGAGGTGACTCCAAAAATTCTGCACTTGGGCGACTCTCATCTCGCCGCGGATTATATATCAGGGAAAATACGAAGCATATTACAGGAAAAATTTGGAAAAGCGGGCCGTGGATTTACGCATAGTGACCAACGGGCGCGATACGGCGGTCGGCGTTTGAAGCGCGCCGAGAAACATTGGAAGAAAAAACGTCATGTTGATCTCCACCGAAAGCGGCTCGATTTTGGATTCTCGGGTATCAGTCTTGAATCGAAATCTAGAAAGTCTAAGGTTTCTTATCGCCTCGAGTCCACAGATTCTCGAGTCACGATTTACTTCCAGCCACGTAAAAAGGGAGGCAAGTTATCGGTTCTCGTGGATGGTAAGAAGGTGGGAACTTTAGATACCGCTACTGAGTCTGGGAGAGTGACTCAGACCTTTACCTGGAAAAAAAGAGCAAAAGTTCTGACGCTGAGAGCGCTTGGACCGCGGGTGACGATTTATGGACTCAGCTTTGAAACTGGAGTGAGCGGAATCTTTTTTGATTCACTTGGTCCGGTAGGGGCCGACGCCAAACTGTACACGGAATTTGGCAAAAAGAGCTTTAATGCTCATTTGCGGGCATATAAACCTGGCCTAATTATCCTCATGGTCGGAGGAAATGACGCAATGAAGGTACGAAAAGGCTGGACTGATCTTAAAAAAGTTGAGGATGATCATAGGAACATCATTCAGAACCTTCGTAATGAGCATCCGCAAACCGACTGTATGATTTGGTCACCTATGGATGCGGGGAAGAGAAGAGGTAAGAAAATCTTGAGCCGTCCAAAGATCTCTGAAGTGGCTGCGATACAAGCCAGAGTCGCCAAAGAGATGGGCTGCGCCTATTGGGATCTCTACGCGTTTATGGGGGGCGAAGGCTCTGTCGCTCGTTGGAGCAAGGCAGGTGTAATGAACAAAGATCTTATCCACCCGAAACGCGCTGCTGCAGACCTTATTGGGCAGGCCTTTTCAGATGCCTTCTTCCGAGCATACAAGTCCCGATAGGACGAAGCGTTTTCTGAATCTTACTTGACTGTCCTATCGGTTTGTCTGCCCCGCACCCTGAGGACTGATGAATAAGCTAGGGAAATCGACCTCAATATGATGTTCTTTTGGTTCGAACGTGGAGATTCGTTTCCTGCCTAGGTATGCTACGCGCGTGTCTCAGCCAACAGAGACAAATCAAGAGGCGGCCGATGCGTTGCTGTCTGCTGCTTCGAGCGTGGTGCCTATTTCTGACGCTCTCAAGGACTTGACGTTTGCTAAGTACACGGTCCTTGCAAGTATCGGACGCGGTGGAATGGGAGAGGTCTTTCTTGCGCGAGATGAAGATGGCCGACGTAATCATCGACTATTAGCTTTGAAAGTTTTGCTAGAAGAGGTTGGGCGAGACAAAGAGCTCGTTGGGATGTTCATGGATGAAGCGTCGATCATGGCGCAGATTAATCATCCTAATGTTCTCTCGGTCTCCGATTTCGGACGAGAGAAAGGGCACTATTATCTCGCAATGGAATATCTAAGGGGTCGACCACTCGTTCGAGTCATGATTGATGCGTACATTGAATTTGGAGGCCTCGCGCCTGAGGTTATCGCATCGATAGGCGCAGATGCTGCGCGAGGCTTACACGCTGCTCATACGGCTACGGGCCCGAATCAGTTCCCACTACACGTTGTTCACAGAGATGTGAGTCCCCAAAATATATTTGTCACATTTGATGGTTCAGCAAAGATGATTGACTTTGGTGTCGCGAGAGCAAGCGAGAGAATTTCACGAACCTCAGCAGGTCAGCTCAAGGGAAAAGCAGCATACATGTCGCCTGAGCAAGTGCTTGGACAATTGATCGATGGTCAGAGTGATGTCTTTGCACTCGGTGTTTGTCTTTGGGAAATGATGGCCGGTCGGCGATTATTCAAGCGCGATACAGACTATGCAACCATGGAGTCGGTCTTGAAACATGAGGTTCAGGCCCCGTCTGCATTTCGACCGGGAGATGAGACCCTAGATAAAATTGTTTTGGGCACGCTGGTACGCGATAAAAGGAAAAGAGTACCTAACGCGGGCGAGCTTTGTCGGCAGCTTGAAGATTATGCTCGAGCTAAAATTAGAGGACGTACTGAAGAGAGAGTCGCTAATTTGATGACTCAGCTTTACGGCGAAATAGAAAAAGATGAACGCCGCTTGATTCAGCAACTTGCGAACCGAACGGCGACTCAAGAAGAATCACGAGCGCTTCGAGAGTTTTCTGGGATATCGAACGCCAATGATTTTGGCGACGAAATAACGATGGCTGGTCTGGCTAGCGATCTTGCCGAACTCGATAAGTCCGGTTCTTGGGATGCAAATCCAACTCTAATCGCGAATGTCGATGACCTATTGAAGGGGGCGGTTTCTTTACCTGCTGAATCTATTGTTCCTCTCAAGCAGTCGACGGAAATCGATGATGCGGCTGTCCGCGCTCAGGCAATCCAAAATTCAGTCGAAAAACTCAAATCAGAGCATAATGAGTGGCTCGAACGAAGAAAGCTTACGTTTGCAAAGCCGAACTTGTTTCCCAAAAAAAATCACAGTCTGGCTCGAGCGGCTGGAATTTTTGTGTTCGCGGCTGTTATTGGTGCCGGTAGCTTCCTTGTGTGGCAAAATTACTCAAGTCGTTCGCCTGGTGAAAGTGCGCAACCAGAAGAGGAAACGCTCATCGTGGCCGATCCCATTGAAATCGTCGCCCCGGTACAAGAAATAATCACATTGCGCGATCTCAAAGACAGGCTACGTTCGATGGGATTACTTGTCCGCGAAGCCGGTGAACAAACCCGCATCGAGGATCTTGATCGAACTCAACCTGTCTGGGTTGACTCTGACGCAGGAGTTGAAAGAGCAAAAGTCCAAGATGTAGAGGGATGGCTTCTTTTCTCGAAAAGTCGTCGAACACCGTCAGTGGCTTTTGTGGGCGGACTCGCAGGCCAAAAGTGGCGTGCATTTGCAGCGTCAGTGAATGATTGTCCTGCGACAGCAGACATTAAACTGAATGGATTAGAGCTTAAATATCCTGATCAGAAAGTGCTGATTAAGTGGGGCGCTCAACTTCATGATTTGAGATTACGCCGACCATTGTTCGCAAAATCTATGTCTTTACTCCCTTTGGGCTTATCATGGACCTCTAATAGCGGAGCCCGTCAGTCTATGGACTGCCAATCCGGTTGGACCGAGAAAACGGTCAATCTCGTACGCGTTCCTGCGGGGACGTATACCGTGATTTGGAAAGGGGATGGTGTCACTGAAGAAGAAATAATCAACGTTGGAGAGTCCGCAAAGGACTCAAATCGTTCACGTTAAGTTTGAGCGCCGTCTTCGAATGACGACAAACGATATAAGAAAAAACAATGGAAGAACGCTTCGCAAATTCGCTTTGACGTTTACGTTGTTAGAGCAAGCACAAGTTTCGTTGGGCGGGGGCATTCTGGTCTCCCGGACCCCACTATCAAGCATTTGGAGCTCTTGAACTCCGGTATCCGTCCGATTTGCCCCACTATCCATAGTGGGCCCCGCGTCGGGAAAGAAGAGGCGAGAAATGGTCACAAAAAAGCGGCTATGACTCACAAAAGAAAGGCCGCGTTGATCCGTGACTGTGGCTCTTAGTTTCCAATCGCCGTTCAATTGCATGGAGGTATCCCATGTAAAACTCACGCGTGTACTCGTTACGACCTCTCGATATATCTCGTAAAAATCGTCAGTATTGTTTGGCGCTGCTTCGACGACGACTTCTGAAGATTTGTCAGGGTCGAAGACTACGAATTCTACTTCATAATCTTCTTGAGCAATCGCAACAGGTGTTCCCGGACGGGTGATGAAAACAGCAGGATGAATAGGATCGCCAGGATGAGCCACTGTGAGAATTCCAGGCGAAAACTCAATGAACTGCAGACCAGAGTTTTCTTCTCCGGGAGGTTCGTTGACTCGAGACCAAATCCAATAACTACCGGGAGCGACGGTCGATGTGTTCCATTCGTATACGTTGCGAGTGTCTTTCTCAATGATCCCCAAAGCGATCGGCTCCCCAACGAGGCCGACGGGCGGTTGACCTCGATAGTTTGGAGGTGGATTTGTTGCTGTATAGAAAAGGTCTACCGTGGCAGTACCCGTCGATATGGGCAGGTCATAGTCGCTCCAGCGAACAATGTATGACGAATCAACGACGGTTCCTACTTCTATAGGGCCTGCGACGGGTGCAAGTGAAGGTGCCCCGAGATGAGCACGGGGTCGGTTCGCGTATCCCACCGCCCAAATGGCGATGATTAGGGCGGCGAGCAAACTAATTCGTAGAGTCTTCACGTTTGGCGTTCAGAAAGATTAGGGAGATATTACAATGACTTCTTCTCTGGTTCGGTCCGCGGCATATAGATTGCCCGAGGAGTCGAATTCCAGCCCTGAAAGTCCAGGCCGTCCTGTCGGAAGATAGTCGAGAAGATTTCCAGTGAGGTCGAAAGCATAGATGGTTCCGCTCGCAAAATCGGTGACGAACAGCGTCGAGTCGTACAGAGTCAAACCAGCGGGTTGAGTGATCCCATGGGTGGCACCCGTCACCAGTGTAGTTATCGGTGCCTGCATATAAAACATGCCGCCGCCGTTTCGGGTGATGCCGTCATAGTCTTCGTTGTAGTTCGCTCCCCGGGTTCCAGCGGCCGTATCGACAACAGCAATTCTGTTGTTTCCGGTGTCTGCCACGTATAAATATCCAGTTGTATCGTCAAAAGCTAAGTGTGAAGGAACGTTGCTTACACCGCTGACAGAGCCTTGCACCCACCGGCTGATTTCGCCATCTGCGTGATCACTGCCGCCGGGACCATGGTGTTGATTGAAGTCGTAACGAGTGATCGACTGATGATAGGCATCAAAAAGCCAGTACGCGTTGCCTTCGTCCCACGCGATTCCTTTTCCGTTCGGAGTGTTGTGAAGCATATCGTAGTGAGCGTTGTGATAGGGGCCTGATCCGCTGAATTTGGTAATGTCTGAAGTCCACAGGGTCGGTCCCATAAAATCGTTGGGTGCGCCTCCTGTGATCATCGGCTGGTCATTGACGCTGTCATGACTGGTTGCGAAGCAATAGGCAGCGGCGTTGGCATCGCCACAATCAATTTGTCCAAATGCAAGAGCAGAAGGTTTCGCGAGAAAATGTAAGTTAGCGCCACGAGCAGCGAGATTGTTCACGTTGACTGGGTTCGAACTGTCAAGCACAGTGAAGGTACTGTCCCCTTGGTTGACGACCCAAAGCTCGGTGGAGCTTGGTTTGAAGGCAATATCGGTAGGGCGTCGCAATCCGTCGTTTCGGTCTGCGAGCATTTCGACATTCACCGCGTTGATGTCATGTTGATTGTTTCCGAGAATGGGTAGACCGGTTTGCGGACCTGAGGTGCCGGAATCTGGATTTGACGGAACGCCTGCATCAACAGGCGGAGGATTTGTGGTTCCCGAGTCTGCAGGCTGTGTTGCGCCTGCATCATTCATACCCGTGGTGCTGCCACTGTCAGCCGCGGGAACAGTTCCGGCGTCTGAAGCCGGAGCTGTCGTAGCGTCCATAGTTGAGGCGACCCCAGCGTCTACAGTGGCGCTCGTTCCGGCGTCTGCGTTCTGTGAGGATTGATTGGAGTCGCTAGCACGCGGATTCAGGGCAACTTTCGGTGCTGGAGTACAGCCAATGGCCAATAGAGTGGTAAGGACGACTGAGCCTAATGTTGGTTTGATATAGGTCTTTGCGCTTAGGGGAGCGAAAGTGCTTATTTGAGTCATGGTCATCGTTTTTTCCTGCGAGTAAATAGTAGCTCGACCGGCTAATTGCCGGGTATCCGTTATCCGTTCCTATCGTTTTACCCAGGTCGTTGAAATCCCGGCCTGTCGCAATTGATTAATCCTGTCAAAAAGGACATCAGTACGAAAGCTGCGTATGTCAACTCAAAGGAAACGAATCAGGCACTCCGTGTTGCCAACGCAATGGCCCTCGGAGTCAGAGGCTCAGGCATCACGGCTTTTTCAGCCGATAATTCTGGGAAAAAACACCAGGTTAGCGCACAGAACTTGGGTGCCCGCCATGGTCCCTTGGCGCGCGACTCAGGAAGGTGAAGTCACGGATGAGCTTTTGGAGTGGTACGGTCGTTTTGCTGACGGGCAACCCGGGGCAATTGTTGTTGAGGCAACCGGGATTCGGGACATCCCTAGTGGGCCACTATTACGGATTGGGCACGATAGATACATTCCAGGACTGCGCCGTCTGGTTGAGGTTGTCCGTCGTAAAAGTCGTGGTCAAACGAGACTGCTTATCCAGCTCATCGACTTTCTTGCCGTCAAACGGCGCCCGGACCCACAAAAATTTTTTTCGCGATACCTCGAGGTTACTGAGCAGCATAAACGTGCACTTTGCGACGTTACGGGAGATACTTCCTGGCTTTCCATGACCGATGCTGTTCTGACCCGTGAAATGCCGAAACTTCCCGTTCCAACTCTGGAGAAAATTCTGACTCCAAGAGAGTTTGACTCTCTTCAAAATGGTTATCGGGAAAGGGTCTCGGATATGCAGCTTGAGCATGTTAAGAATCTCCCGCAACGACTTCCAGGTTTATTTTCTGAAGCAGCTCGCAGGGCCGAGGAGGCGGGCTTTGACGGAGTGGAACTCCATTTCGCTCACGCATATACGATGGCTTCTTTTCTTAGTGCCCTGAATACTCGAACAGACGGTTACGGCACGACTCTTCAAGGGCGTGTGAAACTTCCTTTGGAAGTGTACTCAGCGGTTCGCGCTCGGCTTCATTCGCAAACCAGTTTAGGTTGTCGAATGCTTTCTGAAGAAGCAATTGCAGGAGGAAGCACTGTTGAAGATGCTACGTATTTCGCGGTTCAATTCGCTAAAAGTGGGATGGATTTTATATCTCTCAGTCGCGGCGGGAAGTTTGAGGACGCGAAGCAACCGCGAATTGGGCATGCGGTGTATCCTTATACAGGTCCGAGCGGTCATGAGTGTATGCCTACCGTGTACTCTGATGAAAAAGGACCGTTTGGACGACAACTCACATTTGCGCACCAGATACGAGATGCTATTCGAGCCGCGGGCTACGAAACACCGATCGTGGCGGCGGGTGGTATCAATAGCTTTGAGCTTGCCGAACATGCACTATCTATCGGTGCCGCGGATATTATAGCGGCCGCGAGACAGTCTCTCGCGGACCCGGACTGGTTTCTCAAGATGAGACTTGGTCGAGGTTCTGAGATTATGCGCTGTAAGTATACAAACTACTGTGAAGGTTTAGACCGGAATCATAAGCAGGTTACGTGCCAGCTTTGGGACAGAAAAGAGCGAAAAAGTCCTTCCTTAAGATCTGGCGATGGGAAACGTTGGTTGGTAGCTCCGCCATGGCTCCAAGCTGTTAGTGCGAAACCTGAATAAGATGTAGGCGCGGTTCGTTTAGCTGGCAGAGTTCGAATTTATCTTTTGCAGAAATTTGGTTCGTGTACGCGATAACCGTCACCGAATTTTCGTCGAGAACCTCAATAAGCTCTGGAATTAGGTCTATTTCGGACGGATGAAGTGCTTCCTGGTCCGCCAAAAAACGACAAATGTAATTTTGCTTCGGACTTGTCAGCAATGCATCTACTCTAAAATCTCCCGAGGGGAGGTCTACAAGCTCCCCCAAAGATGAGATTTCTAGGTCTTCATCAAGACTTTGAATGACGTAGCGTACAATGATGAGTTTTGCGATAAGAAGGGATAGCTCGATGTCTGTCTCCGCATGAGCAATCGCTGAAAACAATGATTCTCTGAGTAAAGTTTCTGGCCTATTAAAGATACATCGACGAAATTGTTGAAGACCGTTGTTTACCTGACTCCAAGGGGTCAATAGGTCAGAGCGGGCAGCCTTTGACGCATGAAGTTCGTCGGCAACAAGGTCGAGAAAATCGATGCTGACCTCGCGGTCATTCGCAATTAACATTTTTGTGACGAGAGTAAGACCGAGCTGTTTGTGTTCAGCTTTTTTCAGTGTTTGCCCGATTTCAGAAAGCATCTCTTCCAAGTCGCGGTCGCTATGCTCGAGGACAGCGCGTCGACTACATATCTCCTCCCACGAATACTCCGTAATTTCTGGAGTCGTTTGATGGACAAAGGCGACTTGGTCAAGTGCTTCATTATCGTCTTGGTTTGGTTGTAGAGATGCCAGTAAAATAAGATCCAGAAGGGATGCCGCCCGATCGTCGGAGCCGTCAAGGCGCTGAACAACAGATTTCCAAAACGACATAGTGTCTCTATGCTCTCTCGACGAGCCCTCTCCGATCAAGGTATGGAAGAAATGATTTTGGTTATTTCTGACGAACAAGTCCCAAATGTCGAGTCCTTGCTCCAGTCATCCATCGGAGAGACAATATGGTCCGCGATTGTAGGTGGGACCAACGATTACGTACTTTCACTGCAAATGGGAGAAAGAGAGGCCCGTAGCGCGCGTTTGGCGAACCCGCGACTGAGTTTTCTCCAACGAACGTACGAAGGATCCGTCGGTTTCTTAATTGAGTGTCCCTGGAGGCTTGACGGGCCTGAACAGCCAATATGTTCGAATTTGTCAGTCTTGGATCGTGACGAGCGCACGCTCGAAGAATTCGGGTGGTTGTTTATGGACCTGACGGTAAAATCGTTTGAGTTCGACCCGCGGGCCGGGGATCTCCAGCTGTATTTTGCAAGTGGCGACCGCCTCAGTGTGTTTGCAGCTGAAGTTCAGGCTCCCAGAACCATGCCTAAAAAGTCAGGACTCGCTGACCGTGGCGTTCGAAGGCGGCGCCCACAATCTAGTCGTCGAAATAATTGGTCTTTTTGGTCTCCCTCGGGAGGATTTGAGATAGCAAGGTCGGGAGAGATTAGAGGTGAAAACGCCGACGCGGACCCGGGACCAGCCACTGGCCTCACGGTTTTGCCTGAATTAGAGCCTGAGTCGTAGCGCCTCGCGGCACTGGGCCGAACTTATTTGTGAGCGAGTCTTCACTTTACCGATTGGGCCATTTCGGGTTAAGCGACGGTGAAGTGTCCAACGGAAAAAAGAAGACGAAGAATAAAGGCTCAAAATCTGAAGATCTCGCGGCCCTCGCGCAACCTCAAACGGGAGGTCTCGAAAACACGAAGCGCCAGTTGAAAACGGCTTCGAAAGTTGCGGTCATCGCTGCCATTGTCATCTGGCTTTTGGCTGTCGGTTTTCAAAGTGGCCTAGACAGCATGATACCGATTTATATTGCCGGTACTCTGACCGTCGTCGGCATTTTGGGTGCCCTCCTTATTCGACGAAACCTTCGAAAATCAGAGGACATGGGTGCTTTGCTGGCCGGTGCGAGCGATCTTACAGATGAGGATAGGCAGCAACGAATCGACAAACTTGAGGCCAAAGTCTCAAAGGGAGATGCCACAGCGATATTGGCCAAAGCTCAGCTGCAAATGCAGGAGTCTCCGCGTGAAGCGCTCGTAACTCTCGAGACAGTGAACCTCGAGAAGGCGCAAAAAATGGTGGCGGCTCAAGTTCGCGCCATGCGGGGTATGATTCATCTGAATCTCGGCGAGGTGAACGCCGCGCGAGAGATTACAGAAGAGATTGACCTAGCAAAAGCACCTGATGCGAAATCCCGCGCAAATCTGACCGCAGTTGTAGCTGAAGCCTGGGCACGCTCAGGGAACTCTATCGAGGCGACCGAGCTTCTTGACAAATATGACCTCGAGGATAAAGATTTTGCGGATATACGCATGCAGCTTCTGCGAGCGAGAGTTTTTGCATGTGCTCATCGTCAAGACATCAAGGGCATGAAAAAAGCACTGAAGCAGCTCTTGGATATTTCACCTCAATTTGCTGGGATGTTTGTCGGTCAAAAACGAATTCATCCGCTATTACAAAAAGAAGCAAGACGACAGGTGGAACGATTGGGGCTCGCACCGAAGCAGCGAATTCAAACAGCGAGACGTTGAATCGTTTCGATGGCTTGTTGGCATTCTTTCACGGTTGTATATGGGGCGGGTCCTAGCCGCAAAAGTGTTCCTCGGGCATCAGTTCTGAGTCCGTTTTGACTGAGTAATGTGCAAATCTCGGTCGCGTTTTTATGTTCGAAAGATACAAAGTTTGCCCGTAAATCGTTTTCTCTAGGGCTTGCGACAGAAAAGCCTTTTTCGTTTAATGACGAATCGTCAAAAGCTGAAATAAGCAGTTCTGTTTGTAGCTTCGCTTGCGTACGTAAGTTTTCAACGCTCAAATTGTTGACATCCATCCAGTCCATGACGGCATTCGCTCGGTATAGGGGAGTTGGCTCGAAAGTGGCTCCGAGAAAACGTTGGAAATGGGAACCGTAACTCACTTTGGTTTGCGCGGATTCGAGGTGTTCGAAATCAGCAAACCATCCTGTGTTCCGTGGGCGATATCGTTCACTATCTTCAGGCAAGAGCATCCAGCACACTCCCTCACCTGATTGCGCATACTTATAGCCGCCTCCAACTGCGAATACTTGACCGGGCCAAAGATCCGTGGCGAGCGGCACTGCGTTGAAGGCGTGATATAAGTCGACCAGTACCGGCGTTTCTCGCTCGGCTGCGACTTCTAAAATGTCTGTGAGTGTTGAGACAATTCGTGCATTCGTAAAGAACACATAGGATAAGGCGATGAGATCCCAGTCGTCGCTGCGGATGTTATCAATAAATCGAGCCGTGAAATTATCTTCGTTTGTATCAACAAATTTGACCGTGGCTCCATCTTCAGCCGAGCGTATGAGTTGTCGTCTAAGAGAATGAAACTCCGAGGCAGTTGTCAGAACTTTGGGGTTTGGACGCAAACAGGACAAGAGACGATAGTCTAACTCGTGCGTGTTCGGGGCGATTGTAATATCTTCAGGGCGAGTACTCCCGATTCGCTTCGCAATATGTGCCTGAAACTTTGGGAGTACTTCGGTAAAAATGATGTTCCATTTGCCGTCGATATGTCGTGCAGCATCGTCCCACGCTGCCATGTGTCCGTCTCGCGATGCATCAGGCCAAGCTTGGTGAGAGTGTGCTGTGAATAACAAGTCCGTCCCTAGCCCTGATAGAAACCGTCCATAGTGCGGCTTGAGCTCTAGAGCCATCTGATCAATGAGTTCCCAGGTGTTCATGACTTTCTCTCCTCTAGGAGTGATTCAACAAGGTTTGCAGCTACTGGATGGTAGTTTTGTTTCGCTCTCTCGAAGATGTCAATTGCAACCCGCCGCGTCGTAGGGCTGTGGTTGGCCAAGGCGGAATAAAGTGGCCTCAGGTATTTCATCCGGCCTATATTTTGGAGCACAGCCTTAGTGTTTTCGATAGCGGGTTCATATCCGCAATTGATCGCCAGAAATAAGAAAGATACTCGGATTTCAAGGTTTTTAGAGTTGAGAATTTGAAATTTCTGCTCAATTCTTTCGCACAATTCTGGTGAGCCATTTTTCCCGAAGCGACTGATAAGGATTTGCCATTCATTCGGTGAAAGACTCGCGATTTCATCAGAGAAACTCTCGTCATCTCGCGCAAAATGGTCCGCATAATCAAGTATCTCACGAACTCGTTCTAAACTCGGACTGGGTGCGTCCTCTGGCAGCCCGGGTTTATATATCCAAGACTGAAGATTGATGCTTTCTGCCACACCAGGATGCTCTGTGTTGAGGAATTCCAGAAATTCTGCCGTCGTAATCGAACGAAAGCGAAAGGTAGACATATATCGTTTCAAGAAGCGGTCAAATCGTTCCCTTCCGAGGAGATTCTCTAGCTTTTGGACAAACAAGTACCCTTTTTCATAGGGGATACGTGAGAAAACAGAATCAGGATCAATATTTTCTAAATCTGTCTTTAGGCAAGTCAGGGTCGAAGTCTCGCCAAATTTATTCAAATCAGTAAGCAATCCCTGTTTTCCTACGATGCGGTGGAGTGTCGATACTTTCTCACCTTCTAGAGCTTCTAAAATTCGTCTCTCGGCATACGTTGTAAAACCTTCGTTCAGCCAGAAGTCGTTCATGGTTGCATTGGTGACAAGGTTCCCTGTCCATGAATGTGCAAGCTCGTGAGCGACAATGTTTACCAATGAGCGGTCACCTGCAATCACGGTAGGAGTCAGAAAGGTGAGTTTCGGATTCTCCATGCCCCCATACGGAAAGGATGAGGGCATAACTAGAATATCAAATCGGCCCCAAGGGTAGGGGCCAAAGAGTTCCTCTGCTGTTTGGATCATTGATTCGACCTGAGAAAACTCGAAAGCGGCAGAGCTTAGGACTGACGGCTCACCATAAACTCGTGTTCTTGGTCCGACTTCACGATGCTCAATATTCCCTATGGCAAAGGCAAATAAATAGCTCGGAATCGAAAGGTTCATTTCAAATTCCTCAATGGCAATATCGCCAGTCATCGTTCGCGCGACTTTATCGGCAGCCATAACTGTTGTGAGGTCTGCTGGAATATGGAAGCAGGCGCGATAAGTCATGCGTACAGTAGGCGTGTCTTGGCACGGAAATATGCTTCGAGCGTGAATAGGCTGGCACTGAGTGAATAAATATGGGTGCGTTTGGTCCGTCGTCTGTACTTTATCGAGCCATTGAAGTGCTAAAGCTTCCTTACCTGTTTCGTACGTAATGCAAATCTTTGTTTTAGGGTGGTGAATCCTTAGTCTCTCTCCTTTTAGAGATGATATTTCTTCAATCGAGAATTTTAGCGGATGACCATCGACGTCCTGAATATCAATGATACGTAGTCCTCGAGCATCAAGGTCGAGAAAATCTGCATCTGATGATGTGATTTCAAGTTGTGCCTCACCGCGAAGGATCTTATTTTCGAAGTCGACGACTAGGTCTAAATTCGCGTGGCGAATTTGGGCGTGCGTGTTATCAAAGTACGAGTGAGGGTCCGTTTTGCCCATGTAAGATCATCTATCACGGTCAGAGCGTGGCAAAAACGAGGGGAGAGAATATTGTGAAGCCATTAAGAGGAACAGAACTAAAGAGATTCTTACGCCGATGTGAGAGGCCAGACCTTGAACTCCATATCCTGCTTGCCGATGTAGAAGACCCTGTAAATGTTGGCGCAGCTTTTCGGATTGCTGACGCGGTCAAAGCGACATCTGTGATTTTGACCGGAATTACGCCTACACCGCCGCACAAACTTATCGATAAAGTTGGCCGGTGTAAGGACCGAAAAGTGCCCTGGAAATACGTTGAAAAACCAAAAATAGCCATCGATACTCTTCGGGAGAAAGGCTGCCAAATAGTTGCCTTAGAATTGACGGCTGAAGCTAAGCCCTATCAAAACTTCGAGTTTGATTCTCAGGTTTGCATTATCGTGGGACATGAAGATCATGGGGTTACAAAGACCGTTTTAGGGCAGGTAGACACTGCAGTGTACATACCTATGTACGGCAAAGGCGCCTCACTAAACGTCTCAGTATCTTTGGGAGTTGCATGTTTTCAGATCATTGAGTCGGTCGAGAGACAGCAAAATCGCGCGAATACGAGCGTAAGGTGAAGAGTGAACTATGGTGATTGAGTAGCCTATGCAGTGCATTATTTGTGTCATTTTAGCGTTTGTGAGCTATAAATGGCCCTTATAGTCCAAAAAAACGACAGCTACAGACGATTTTATGCATTTCGCTATTTACAAGCGCGAAATCGCGAGTAAAAGCAAGAACAGGATTTATAAGGAGGCTCGTCAATGGCGGCAAAGAAAAAAGCAAAAGCTAAAGCAAAACCAAAAAAGAAAGCACCTGCAAAGAAGGCTCTAGAAGTACTCGTAGTAGGCTCTAAAGTGAAGGCAGCGATCAAAGATGCGGGCTGCAATACCGGTGGAGATTCAATCGAAGCGCTCAACACCGTTATTCACTCATACATCGCGCAAGCAACTGCTCGCGCTCAAGCGAACGGACGCAAGACTGTTCGTGGTCACGACTTCACGGTTTAATTCGAGAACGAAAGACTATCTTATGGAAAGCCGTCGAACGATTTCGTTCGGCGGCCTTTTCATTTAAGCAGTGTCCACTATACTGTTCGATGGTGGTCAGAAATAACTACGTTCAAACGTTTCGTCTTGTTGGTCTTGTTCTTCTATTTCTAGCAATGTCACTCGGAACTCTCGCTTGTGGAAGTTCTTGTGTGGGTGAAGAGCGCAGCCGCCCCATAGTAAAAAGGGTAAATTCTGACGATGATCTTATTTTGGGACCATATGCTGAATCGCGACAAGGCGACTTCGTTTTCGATAATGGAGTTGTTAGATTCGCGTTTCAACGTCCTGGTTCTGCCACGGGCTGGGGCGTCTTCGGAGGTAGTTTAGTCGATGTAGATTCATACCAAGAGGAATCAGAATCTTTTTCGAACCAAGATCTATTCCAAGAACTATTCCCTCATTGTAATTTACGAGCATTTAAAGCCAAAGAAGCGACCATAACAAATGCGGGTTCGGATACTGAGTCGGGTATCTTGACCATTCGTGGTACAGACGGTGGGTTTCCGTTGTTTGATTCTTTGTTACCGAGTGAACCTCTGAATATTGATGTGACCCTCGAGGTAAAGCTTGCGCCCAACTCTCGTCGGCTAGAAATTACTCACAGAGTAAAAGATCGTAAGCTTGAAGAAGCTCGCGACCTGTTCTGCGGTCTTATCATTGTTCCCGGAGATCAAAATCGGCCTTTTGTGCCAAATACGACTAAGGACGTTACTCAAATTAATTCACCGATCAGCGAACTATTCCTAAGTTCCAATAGTAACTCCAGTATTTTTATTCGTCGTCAGACAGGCTCCTTTGATCTTATCGCTCCTGCAGAAGAAGTCATAATATTAAATACCGAGAAAAAACGTTTCTTAGTGAATGACACTCGAGAAGAAAAGTACGTGATTGGAGTTGGCGCAGGTGGCGATGTTGAGTCGGTGTGGAACGTTCTTCGGGAAGGTGACGTAGAGTCATCGACACTTCACTCTGTACGTCTTAATATCGATACCGAACTGAGCTTCGCTCTCTTACAAAAAGAGGCAATGGTGAAAATAGCGCGCCTTGACGAAAGTGAAAATCAGGCCACTCCATTCACAGAATCTAAATTTAATGCAGATGCTTCAGCTACAGTTTCTTTGCCTGTTGGTTCGTATCAATTACAACTCATGCTGGGAAGTATCCTACTCTCCGAAGAACGACTCGAGGTATCTGGACCGGTTTCTCAGAAATTGCGAGTGACCGGTTTTGGGGCTTTAGCGCTTGAGTCACGGGCCGAATTTCTTGACTCAAAAATTCTTTCATCGCCTGTACGCATTTCTCTTCTTTCCGGACATGACGCGTCGTTAGATGCGTCAATTCGAATTCGAAGATACGTCAAATCGACGGACACGATTCTTGTCCCAAGTGGTGATTATACAATGGTGGCATCACGTGGGCCGGAGTTTGAGTTACAGACCCAAAATATTACCGTCCCGGAAGGTAACATCGGAAGCTATCAAGTTAGGGTCACACAAAGCGTAGATTCTTCCGGGTGGGTATCTGGCGATTACCATGTTCATGGCGCCCGGAGCATGGATTCTACTGCAAGTCGAACCATGAGAGTCATTGCCGCGATTGCCGAAGGCCTAGATATCTTGGTTGCGACGGATCATGATGTGACGACTGACTACGGACCGATTGCTAAAGAACTCGGATTAGACAGCTTACTTTATACGATTCCTGGGATAGAAATTTCACCGCTGTACGGCCACATGAATGCGTATCCGATGCCGGTAAAAGACAAAGAACCTTATTGGTCGCTAAGGTGGTGGGAGTACGATGACGATGAAAAGTTCATTGGTGTCCAAGATCCTGCGACCTTGGTTGATGAGGCTCGGTTGCAGGGTGCACAGATTGTCGCAGCGAACCATCCTCGAGATAATCAGGCAGTTTTTGATTATTTGAGCCTCATGAGGAATGGTTCTGTGCGTGCTCGTTGGCCTGGTTTTAACGCTTTTGAATTGATGAATGATACAAGTACTGACGACATTCCGCAGCTCTTGGAGGACTGGCTTGCGCTTATTTCTGCAGATCGCCGCATCACAGCAATTGGTGTCTCAGATTCGCATGGTGAATTTGGTCTTGGTTACTCACGAACGTACACTGAAGCATCGATAGATGACCCAGCACAAATTGATGAAACGGAGCTGTGGGGCAGTCTAAAGGACGGCCGCGCAATTGCTTCGACAGGACCATTTCTACGCTTTGCTGCTCGATCAGGTGACCAGGTCGTATCACTTGGTCAAGTGATCAAGACGTCCACTACGGTCACTTTTGATTTTGAAGTACACGGACCTTCGTGGATGGAAATTGCGAATGCGGAGCTTCTCGAAAACGGTAATACGCTGGAATTTTTTCCTGTCCCTGATTCCTCTAAAGGAGGTTTGCGCGAGCGGTATTCCTATAATGTAAATCCAACGAAGGACAGCGTTTATATTCTCCGCGTGAACGGCAAACCCGGCAAGAATCATCCTTTCGTTATAAACGCAGAAGCGCGCGCTATTTCTAATCCCATTTACGTGGACGTTGGCGGCAATGGGTTTGACTATGAGCCCTGATACCTTTGCTTTGCTTGTGCTTGTTCGTAGCGTCGTACGATGACAGTTGTGATACCTAACCACGCTAATACTAAGAATAACATCAGAGGGGAGAGCACGCTCGTCGCGGCTTCGACGCCAATTACGGTAAGAATGACGGCAGAGAGGCCTTTCGCAAGTCGGTAAGTCATCATATCTATGACGGCCTTACCTTGGGTTTTTTCTCGATAACTCAAAGGTATATAAAGTATCTCTTTTGCCGCGCGAAACACTGAATAATCCATGACTTTACTCATTACTTTAGTCACAGCGACAACGGCGAACCCAGGGGCGATCAAGAAGCTGACAACAGAAATTCCAAGTATTGCAGGGACGGCGAGAAGGGTGAGTGGTATGCCTAGTACTCGAAGAATGATGACGGTTGAGAACTGTAAAATAAGAGAACCTGCGTCGATGATTGCGTAAACTTTTGAGCTAACGGAGGTTCGTTCATCTGTGTTCGGATAGGTTATTTCCAAGAAACGATTGTATTCAAAGTCTACGAAATTAATGACAATTTGGGTCACTGCAATCAACGCAAGAATCCAAAGCAAATAAGAACTTTTCCTAATGACTTCGAAACCCTTCAGAAGGCTGACCGATGTGTCCTCTTTCGCTTTTTCAGGATCCTCTCGAAGTAGGCCGGATGACAATGGGACACTGAGAATACCGATGATAACCAGCAGGCCTACTGTCGCCCAAATAACAGTCGCGGACCCATAAATTGTTGCAAGTTCTCCTCCACCAAAATTCCCAAGCAATCCGCCGATTGCACCGCTCGCGCAGAACAAACCGTAGGTTTTTTTCGCGTCTTTTATGACAAAGACAACGTTAGCGAGACTCCAAAACGTCTCAACTAGAATAATAATATAAATATCCTTCCAGACATAAAGCGCGTAATGCGCTGCAGGTAAATCTTGGTTGAGCATAACCAAGATTCCCGCGAGTAAAATCGCGCACACTATGCAGGTCGATGAAAAAACTCGGATGAGATTTTTGTTATGGCTAAAGCGATTATAGACCGGCACAACGACGGACACCGCAATTGCGACCATAATCCAAACTGACATCAGTGAAGCTGAGCCATGTTGTTCCAAAAATAGAGACTCTGAGGCTGGCCTTACGATAGCGTAGCTCCCAAGCAGTAAAGCAGCCAGAAAACATAGACCGAATACACGTATCGGGCTTGTTTCTACTTTCTGTTGATCACTCATTCGTTCGACTTATCCAGGCTCAGGTTATAGCGCATAGGGTCATTTTTATGCAATTGATCCGTCACACGGGCTCGCTTAGAACGTGACCATCTCACCCAATGAACGAGTTGTTCAATAATTTGAACTGGATCAATGACCTTCTTCACCCAGCCGTCTGAATACGCGCGTTCGGCTGTGAGTTCGTTGTCATATCGCGAGAATTGAGCATTTTTCAGCGCGAGTATAACATGATGCGGTCGCATGGATGTCGTAAGTAAAAAACCGGATCCGTAACATCTGCGGACGACCAATGAAACACAGGGACTCATCATTTGGCGGGCGGCAAATACCTCGGAGCCGTGCCTTACGCTCATTGAGAAGTTGCCTATGGCACTATATTCTTTACCACTGAGAAGAGTTTGCTGCGTCGTTTCGTCGGTTGTGTCGACGAGATTGATGAGAGGTATGGAAAAACGCTCACAAAAGCGCGTAATCTCCGTTATTTTCCTCAATGCGTTATCTCCGATAGGTGCGGCGGTCATTGTCTGACTGGCACAAATTCCTATCGTTTGATTTACAAGAGTTGCAACTCCCGTCACAACGGCCTGTCCACGGGTGTTGTCAAATTCTATGAAGCTTCCTCGATCTACGATGTTGTTAATGAGTAGATTCACATCATAGGGACCAGGTCTGTCTAGAGCTTCTAATACTTCTTTGGGTATTTCTCTATCACCACCGTCGTAAGAAAAGGTCAGAGTTTCTTTTAGTTCTGAGCGAGTAGATGGAATGAGACTAATCAACGCACGGGCCTGTTCCATGACGCCATCGAGAGTCGGTTTCACAATTTGTCCAATGTCACTGCCTTCCTCTTGATGACTTGAATGTTGTACGACGACAACATCCGCGTATGTAGACAAGAATCCGTGATTTTGTGCTGCCTCCTCCGTTAAGATGGCGAGATGAGGTAGGTCTTCGGATACGCGGCCGCTCATCCTAATGATTCTCTCGCAGGCTTCAATGCCCGTAATGCCTGCAGTCATCCGAGGAAAGAGGACTGCATTAATACTGACAAGGGGTATTTTTTTTGCCCGAGCAAACTCACTGAGCTCGATGATCTCGTTCGCTTCTTGAGGACCAATCGCCCCTTTAATTTGATCCGTTTCTAGGCAGTATACAGCTACAGCTTTTCTATTGACGAAACCGGTCGCGCAATAAACGCTAGAAAGTTCGTCCTTAACCCAGCTGTCGAATTCATTTCCATTAAAAAACGTCGAAAGCAGCTCCTCGGGGCTAGGTTTTAATTGGTTTGACATCTTACCCGGGTCACCTTCTTCGAAATCGCATAAAGCTTTCCCGCTGCAAGCTTACGATTTTTTGAAGAGTTGTTCACGTTTACAGCCAGAAAAGTTGTAGGAAAATTTTGCCTACCGAGTCTAAACATCGTTAAAAATACGTCATCGCCCGTCTTCGGCCCGAAGACAGGTTGTGAATACCGAAATTGTGAGCAATGTTTCCCTGGCTAATCCAGCTTTCAGTCTGAAAATGTTTTTGAATTATATTGAAAGTAATTGCCTCGTAAGCCGAGGGAAAGAATTTTGATGTGAGAAGACGAACTTTTTGGCCGAATCTACCATTATGAGTATCCAAAGCATTGTTTAGCGAATCCACGGGTTGTTCTCTCAAGGCAGAGCCTACTATAAGGAAAGGATGAACGGAACGAGTCAAATTACTCCCGAGGGGTATCAGCGCTTTTCTGATGAATTGAATGAGCTATGGACCGTCGAAAGACCGCGCGTTGTTCAAGAAGTCGCAGATGCCGCCGCTATGGGTGATCGTTCTGAAAATGCTGAATATATCTATGGAAAGCGTCGCCTCCGGGAAATTGATCGTCGTATGCGTTTTCTTTCAACGTTGCTAGATCGCGTCAAGGTTGTGGATCCAGCCCAGATCAAGAGTGAAAAGATCCAATTTGGAGCAACTGTAACGATTGAGGACGAAAACGGTGAGAAAAGAATGTATCAGCTCGTTGGTGTTGATGAAGTTGATGTGAAACGTGGTCGAATTTCAATGGTTAGCCCCATGGGTAAGGCTTTATTAGGTCGCGTCGTTGGCGACGTCACTACGGTGAAGCGCCCAGCCGGTGTTCTTGAGGTCGAGGTTACACAAATCGAATATAAATGACGGGAAACTTAGAACTATGAATCTTCGCGAAGGTTTTTTTTCTCGGCAGTTTGCGCTCGATAGCGACCTGATTCTACTTGTCTACGAAATTTCTCTGCTTGTTCTTCGGTAGGTTTACTGGGCAAACGGTAGTTACGCCGTTCTGTGATAAATGGATTGACCATTTTCGGCTTTTCTCGTGGAGGCAGGCCTAAAAACTTACGGATGAAGCTATCGAGGCGAGGAAAGCGTTGAAAAGTACTTTTTTCGAAAAAGCGCTTAAATTTGCGAATATATTCTTCGACGAAATCGAACCAAGCTCGATGGCCTCTGCCACCACCAAAACTTGATTCGTCTTCGCCGACATTAGTGCTTTCATCGATGCGGTCAGAATTGGGTCGAACTCGTCTTCCGACGGCGAGTCCCGCGCGCTTTGCAGCTCCGACGCCTTGTTGAATTGTATTATTGAACCAAGCTCTGAACGTGTTTATTTGCACGGTAACTTCCGAGACTATAACATATCTTGGGTTCTCAATATTAGCAGGTTTCCTGGAGCTATTTACAAAGTTGAGCCTTTTACCTGAACGATTTTTACCCCAAAAAGCTCAGCAAGAGCAGTAAGTTGTGAAAATCTGGAACGAGCACGGGCGCTTGTGAGTTTCGGAAAAGCAAGAATAGGCAGACAGGATTCAGGAGAAATCCCCTGATTTTCCAGCCATGGATGAATTTCGCGTGCGGTTCTTACAAAATGAGCGTCTAAGGCGGTCTTGAGTATGCCGTATCTAAAGTTGTTCTGAATTCGTCCGCCTGTGCTAATTTCAAAATGTACCGTATAGGTCCGCTCTGGGGCACAAAAAAGTAAATGTGCCGTATTCTCGTAAACCGGATTATTTGACCACAAGCACGGTAGGTCTTCGCATATCGACTGCCCCGGAATGAATCTGGCTTTTTTCCTTATTACTCGTGCGCGGACGCGTTGGGGTGAAATGCATTCCTGTAGGCGACTCACTGTGTCTTCGTTTTGGAGAATAGCGATGAGTTGTTGTAACTCGCCTTTTCCAAGTGTGCGGTCGGTATTTGAATCGAAATCAAATCCGTGCTGCGAAAGTTGTTCCAGCATTATTCGTTTGGCACGAGGGCTCTCGTCGAGAGAAAGTCTTATTTCTCCTTCGTCGTTGACGGTGCAGAATTGAATTCCATCAATGTGGCCGATCCAGCTGTCGTTGAGACTAGTGGTCGACCATTGTAACGCGGGGTCATTTGAAGCCTCGATAAGTTCATCGATAAGAGTTGGTTTTGCTCGATTTTTATCAATGAGAGCCAGCCTTGATTTCAATTTGAAGCTGAGTTTTTCAAAATTGGATGGGGCGGGAAGGGCGACTCTTTCAAAATCGATAAATACGCTGAGTTTTACCTTCTCTTGAATGAGGTGATTTAGATTCGAAAGAATTTGTATCAAGAGTTCTTGTTCGGAATGTCCGCCATACATCAGTCCAAATTCAAAATCTCTTTTTTCGCTGGCTTCGAGATTAAGCATGTAAAGAGCGTCAATGACGGCGTTAAGCTTTGCTTCGAAGCTCAACTCGCTTCCGATAAAGAAGCCTGGTGTCCCATGAAAATCTTGACAACGAATCAGATGCGAAGAGAACCCATGTCTCAGGTCTGCCCCCATCTCCCACTTGATCTTTCTTCGTTGGAGCTCTTCTAGGATTTCTTGCGTGTTCAATTTGTCTCTAGCGTCCGGTAAGTCGCAATGTGACGTTGCCTTCATCACCAGGAGATACAGCGTCAAGTAAGATCAGATAGTCGCCCGGTGGAACTCTTGGAAATGTTGTGGATCCAACGGCAGCCCCAACGGGGTCAAAACAAGAAATTGGCGCATCGTCACAGTTACTTCCGCTTTCTTCATACAAAGCTATGACGTGGTCTCCTGTCTGGCTCCATTGAACATCAATATCCAGTTGCTGCACGGTTGAGAAGGCAAGTACATTTTCATTTCCGCTTGTCGCGCTGCTGCAACTTGCGGAAAAGGCCCGGTTACCTGTGTTTGTATCGGCATTGAATTGAATGTTTGCTCCTCTGCGAAGAACGCCGAGATCAGAATCGGGACTGCATCCTTCCATAAGAAGCGCTATATTTCCTGTTCCCGCCACGCTCGTTCCGTTACTCTCTATGATCAAGAAATATCGCCCAGGAGCACGTCCTCGAAAGTTGATATTAAGCGGGTCATTCAGGCCCGTTGCTGCGCATACCCCATTTCTTGCGTTACAAGTTTGAGTCACTTCATTTTCGCGGTAAAGACCTAGGTTGTGTTGTCCTGTTTGCGTGAATTGAACGAGGACATCTGCTCGCCTCGGTATTTCAAAAGTATAGACGAACTCAGGGCCCATCATACTACAATCTGTGGTCCATTGGTCGCCGGATGCAGCGATGTTCGGAGACCTTACAACAGGGACACCAGGTTGCAGAGGTCCAATATTTTCATCGACAACACACATCCCTATTTCTGTTTGGCAAGTAGAGTCACATCCATCTCCACTGACTATATTGCCATCGTCGCAGGTTTCTCCGTTGACTGGGTCTAATACGCTGTTACCGCATGTCTCATCGCTTCGGCAGTCGGCCGAGCAGCCATCTCCGCTGAAGACATTTCCGTCGTCGCAAACTTCTCCTAGCCCGGGGTCAACGGTTCCGTTTCCACAGAATTCACTGCTGCGGCAGTCTCCAGCACATCCGTCTCCGCTGATTGTGTTTCCATCGTCACACACTTCACCCACAGAGCTATCTGTAATACGATTGCCGCAGGTTTCATCGCTGCGACAATCTGCCGAGCACCCGTCTCCGTCGATGATATTCCCATCATCGCAAGCTTCACCCATATCTAGGTTGCCATCTCCACAAGTCGGGAGTGGGAGCAAGACTGTCAGCGCGATCGAGACCGGACTTCCTGTACCCGGGGATTCTTCTTCGATGATCAGCAAGTACGAATCGGGAGTCAAACCTGTGAAGGTGTTTTGTGCAGCGGAAGCACCGCCAAAGCTATCGCACCACGAGAGGGAATCCGTGCAGCTTATGGGGCTTGTTGCTCGGTATAGACCAAAGCGATGTCGACCGACTTGCATGATTTCAAGTTGTAGGTCGGTAGTGGGTTGCGTGAGCTCAAATCTAAAGACTCTGTCTCGTCCTTGCCCGCATGCGTCGACGTCATCGGTCTGGCTTGAAATATCCATGAGCTGAACCGCCGTCCTACCGGGTGTCAACGTTCCCAGGTCTAGGTCTATGCCACATTGCTCGGTTTCGCAGAGTGCACTACACCCATCGCCACTTGTGGTGTTTCCATCGTCGCATTGCTCTCCGGGGTCTAAATTACCGTCGCCACAACTCGGTGGTGGCTCTAATTGACAGTTTGCATCACACCCATCGCCGTTGTTTAGATTACCGTCGTCACATTGCTCTCCTGGCTCTAATATCGTATTTCCGCATCGCGGAGGTGTCTCGACTTGACAGTTTTCATCGCATCCATCTCCCGGGCGCGTGTTTCCATCATCGCATTGTTCTCCTGAATCAATTGTTCCGTTTCCACAGATCGCTATTGCCTCGGTTCGACAGTTTTCATCGCATCCATCTCCATTTCTGAGATTCCCGTCGTCGCATAATTCTCCGGGATCGAGCTGACCGTTTCCGCACAGCGGCGATGGTTCTATCTGGCAATTTTCGTCACATCCATCTCCATTTCTGAGGTTACCATCGTCGCATTGTTCTCCGAATTCGAGCTGGCCGTTTCCACAAACGGGAATATTTTCGGTTTTGCATTCATCGCTGCACCCATCTCCATTTCTGAGATTACCGTCGTCACATTCTTCCGGGAACTCTAAGATCCCGTTTCCGCAGGCGGGCATTTGTTCTAGTCTGCAGTCCCGATCGCACCCATCTCCATTTCTGAGGTTACCGTCGTCACATTCTTCCGGAAACTCTAATACTCCATTTCCGCAGGCGGGCATTTGTTCCAGTCTACAGTCTTGATCGCACCCATCTCCATTTCGGAGGTTGCCGTCGTCACATTCTTCCGGAAACTCTAACACCCCATTTCCGCAGGCTGACATTTGTTCTAGCCGGCAATTTTCATCGCATCCATCTCCCGGACGCGTGTTTCCATCATCGCATTCTTCTCCGAATTCCAGCTCGCCGTTTCCGCATCGCGGAACGTCTTCTATTTTACATTCATCGCTACACCCATCACCATTTCTTTGGTTACCGTCATCACATTCTTCTTCTGGGTCTAGAATTCCGTCTCCGCAGTTTGGCGAGACTTCAATCAGACAAAATTGATCGCATCCATCACCATCTCTTTGGTTACCATCATCACATTCTTCTTCCGGATCTAGGATTCCGTCTCCACAGGCTGGTGGGACTTCAATTCGACACGATTGATCGCATCCATCTCCGCTCATTGTATTTCCGTCGTCGCACTCTTCTTCTGGATCTAGGATTCCGTCTCCGCAGCTCGGTGAAACTTCAATTTGGCAAAATTGACTGCAGCCATCTCCATCAATAAAATTTCCATCGTCGCACTGTTCGTTCCCTTCAATCTCCAAGTTTCCGCAGTATTCTAATGCTGAAAAACAGGTTCCCTCTGCAAGACAAACAAAGGGCACATCGCGACCACAGCTGGTGTTGATGAAAAAGAGTGAGATCAGTAGATTGCTTAGTCTACGTGCCATGTTCAAACTCAAGGGTTTCACGTTTGCCACATTTTATGCTTGAAACATGCCAGATGTACAATTCGAGGAAAATCGGCTGGGTTTTCCTCATAGGCTTCAATAAGTCGGCATTTTTGTGTTTTGGCTCTCAGAAAACTGAGAACATCTGGGGGTACTAGAGGGATCTCCTGCAAAGAATTATTGACCTTCTCGAAGTTTGAAACGACCAAAGATAGGTAAATGGTCGCTGGCGAGGGTCGTTTTCAGTGAGACTTGAAAATTGAGCACTTCGAACTGCGGGCTAACAAACAAATGGTCAAGCTGCCGGTTTGGGGCTGAAGCGGGGAAGGTCAATCGGTCTTTGATAGAAACCTCGGCGACCGCCGCGGCGGCCTCTTTCAGTTCTGTCGTGGCAAGGAGTATTTCTAGCGTCTTGTCATTTCGATGATCTGTTTCTGGTTCGTCTGGGTAACCATGCTTCAACTTTGCTTCGCGCGGCACACTATTAAAGTCTCCACCAAATATTTGAATTGCTGTTGAATCCTCGCTGATGGTCTGAGACACGAGTTTCATCTGCATCTCTCGATTTTTCTGGTCGAACGCCTCAAGATGAGTATTCAGAATCATCAGATTTTGCCCCTGCCAAGAAAGTTCACAACGCATCAAATAGCGAAAAAGATAAAATTGTCGGTAAAAAAATGATTGCGCATCGGGCTTAGGGAGAAGGGTGATGTCAGCGCTTTGAACGGGTAGCTTACTGAGAATAGCACCACCAGACAGCATTTGACCCCAGTGCTCACTCGGGGGCCAATATGGAAAGGGAAGATAATTCGCAGACCAGCTTATTCCACGAATGTAATATTTATAGCCTGCATTCTTAGCAATGAATTCTGCCTGGTCGAGGTTATAAGTTCGATCACTGTCAAAATCGATTTCCTGAAGTAGGACGACATCTGCGTCCACCTGTTTGATGTGTTCAGCAATCTGAATTAGGTTGTTTTGCAAATCATCACTTGATTTTCGTGTGCCAGAACCTTCGCTTCCTTGCCCATATGCCCATGCAATATTCCAGCTAAGTACACTAATCGAGGCAGTGCTTGAGCTTGTCTCGTGCCCACTCAGAGATTCGAGTGTCTTCGGCTCTAGCGGTGTTCGCCTCGGGGTTTTGATACCGCCTGCCATCCAAAAAAACAACAACACGATAGAGAGTACACTCAGCGAGGTTGTAAGGAGCGCAATTTTCATTGGTTTACGTTTCAGCCCGGAGGCCATGCCATAGTTCTGCCACCCAAAAGATGTACGTGCAGATGAAATACTGTTTGCCCACCCTCTATGCCATTATTAATGATGAGCCGATATCCATTTTCTAGACCAATATCTTTCGCAACGAGAGTTGCAACGTGAAAAAGATGTCCGATAACCGGTTTGTCTTCCTCTTTCATATTTTCTATCTGGTCGATGCGTTTTTTCGGTATGACAAGAATATGAGTCGGCGCTTGCGGAGCGATATCGTGAAACGCAATAGCTATGTCGTCTTCATATACTATGTTGGCGGGAATCTCTTTATTGATGATCTTATCAAAAATGGTCATTGTTCTGATTTTTTACTCATTATTGTTTGAACGCGGTAGCTACTATGTTTCGCGCATCTTCTATTTTTTCACTGAGTGAGCGAGCCAGATTAAGTTGGCCACGGCATCGAATCAAGTTGTGTTCGCCGCGCGATGCAAACTGAGCATTGTTCCACCCAAAGTATGATTCGTGCAGGGCGTCGTTTGCAAACCGAGCCGCTAATTCCAAGCAGATAGTGAGTGTTGCATCGGGAATTGCGGCAGAGACTTGTGAAGATAAATCACCACCTCCGGAAGTTGCGTATCCGGTAACGGCTGCTTCAAACATTTCGAGAGAAAACTCGGGAGACTGTTCATCTTCTCCGGAAGGCGCTGGATTACACCAGGATCTGAACGCATCACCTAATTCTTCCAGGCATCCCATAGGACCGACGGTATCAAGGTCAACGAGGCAGACCGCTTTTCCAATGTCTCGATTGAATCGGATATTGCTGATCTTAGGATCTCCGTGAACAATTTGTGGCTCTTGCTCAGGAAGTGGGTTTACGATTTTGAACAGGTCTTGAATTTGATTTGAAAGCTCTACAACCGCTGCTCGATTATCGTGATTCGTAAATTTTGAATCTTCCAGGCTTTCCGACAGCGTGGTCATGTGATGAGCGGTGTTGTGAATATTTGGTCTTTGATGATGGAAGGAGTGTTCGAAATCACGTAGAGCAAAATGAAACTCACCTAGTATACGCCCAGCCTCTTTGGCGTGAGTTTTACTTGTGGCTCTGTTTACCGATACGCCTTCTATGAAGGTCATCATCCGCCAAATTTTACCGCCTGCATTCAACCACAATGCTTTGTTCGTGGTTGGTCGTAGCTTCGGCGCTTTGAGTCCTTTCGAGCGTAGGTGCTCCGTTACTTTGTGAATATCGTCCTGGACCTCAGGCGGAAATATTGAATTGACCGCTTGAAGGATCCACGTTCCACTGCTTGATGTTCGTACGGCGTAGGTTTCGTTAATCAAACCACCACGAATCGGGCGAACCGACAGTGCCTTGATCCCAAAATCTTCGACGATCTCAAATAAACTTATTTCGTCTTTAGTCACACTTCACCTTACAAGTATTCTATTGGCCTTCATGAATTATGCGAACCATAATCGATTTCGGACGCAAGTATAAGCCCTCTAGGCCGAGATCCTCAAAACATTCTTGGTTGAACCGAAAACGAGGAAATATAGGAACTTGCGGAAGGGGCTGTTCAGACTTAACATCACCGAGGGAAAGAGCGTCTTTTTCGAACGAGAAGGACAAGATTAGCGAGTGTTGAAATCTGAGGAGGAAAAAATAGTCTGTCGCTTCAAGAGCGGACGAATCGAGCGCGGTCGGGGCCTTGGGCTTGATCTGGGTGAGCGCGTATATCGCATGGTTCCGCAGTCTGCTTCAGATTCCATCAGTATTCCCATCGAATCGCTAAAAGCTATTTTTTGTGTGTCCTCCCTGCAGGGAAATAGCGAAAGAACAAAGCTTCGCGCGTTTATTGAAGGAAAGACAGGGACCGCGATTCGTGTCTGCTTTCGAGATGATGAAATCCTCTACGGTCGAAAACTCGAGAAAATTGATGGTTTGGGATTTTGGATGAAGGTCGATGATCCTGACGACAACAATAGCTCATTGTTTGTTCCATCAAGTGCTGTTCGCTGGATAGAGCAGATCGACTCATCTGGCGGCGATGCGGCATTTCTTGTTTCGAGTTTCAAAAATCGAGAGATAATTCCCGGGGCTCAACTACAAATGGATGCCAGTCCGCTGGATGAGAATCCCGGACTGGACTACACTGATGGAGAAACGCAAGTATCCGCAGAGGCAAATGGTGATGCAGTCGAAAAAAACGAGGCAGAGCGCGTCGAGTTATTGGCTCTGGAAAACGATGGATCGGCGGTTGAAAGTGAAGGAATGAAAGACGACGACTCACTTCCCCCACTGAATTGGGGTGCTCGAGAGGAAAGCAAACCGGGTGATTTCGCTAATTTGCCGCCGTTGCCAGATATGAAGCCGGCAGATGCGAGACCGCCGACGAATCCTTCCTTGCAAGCAACTGGGACACCTTCACCAATCTCTCCGCCGTCAGGGATTCAACAGATACCCGTTGCTCATCATGGTTCCCCGCGTCCTCCAGAGATGCAACCGAACGCAGGTTATAGCTTCGACTCGGTTCCACCAGGCCAGGGTCAGCCTGTACAAAACCCTCCTCCTCAAATGGGCGGTCAGCATCCCGACTTCGGACGAGGTGTACAATTCGGACAGGCAAATTCGCCGCCTCCTGTTGCGAATAATCTTAGTCGTTCTCCTCAAAACCAGGGGTACCCGACGGGTAATTCTGATGTCAGGAACATTAGGAGAGGGCCATCGACATCACAACCCCCTTTTGCGGACAGGCAACCTGTATCTGACCCATATGCTGCTGTTCCCGGTGGTGCGACAGGTCAATATCCTTCGATCAATGATCCTTATCGTGGCGTTGCTCCAGGTGCTCCGACGGGCCAGTATCCTTCGGTGAACGCTCCTTATGGAGGTCCCACGGGTCAATATCCTGTAATGAATGATCCTTATAGTAATTCGTCAGGTGCTCCGACGGGCCACTACCCTCCAGCAGAACCTTATGGTGGCGCGCCAGGGGGCGCCGCAGGTCAATATCCTCCGGTGAACGACCCTTACGGTCGCGGGCCTGATGGTGCGACGGGTCAATATCCTGTAATGAATGACCCCTACGATGCCGCGCCTGATCCTTACGGTGGAGCACCCGGTCAATATCCTTCGATGAACGACCCCTATGGTGGTGCGCCTAATGGTGCAACGGGCCAATATCCTTCGATGAACGACCCCTATGGTGGTGCGCCTAATGGTGCAACGGGCCAATATCCATCGATGAACGACCCCTATAGTGGTGCAACAGGCCAATATCCTTCGATGAACGACCCCTATGGCGCCGCTCAGGATTCGTACGCGAATCCGGCTGGCCAGTATCCTCCAACGAATGACCCCTACGGTGCTGCGTCTGATCCTTACGGTGGAGCATCCGGTCAATATCCTCCGATGAACGACCCCTATGGTGGTGCGCCTAATGGTGCAACGGGCCAATATCCATCGATGAATGACCCTTATGGTGCAACTCCAGATCCGTACGGTGCGCCCCCCGCCGGGGTTCCTGGACAATATCCACCAGGGAATGATCCCTACGGTGGTGCTCCTACAGGTGGGCCGGCGCAATATCCTCCGATCAACGACGCATATGGAGTCGCTCCAGCTCCTTACGATGGTGCTCCCGCAACTGGGCAAGCGCATCAATTGCCATCACCTGATATTGCTTCGAACACCCCAGCACCAGACCACACGCTGATGAGTTCAAGTATTCCTCCGATTGGTTCTGCGGAAGTGGCTCCTGAGCCCATCGCTTTTCAGTCTGGACCTATGGACCTGCTAAATTCTTCCGTCCCCGGCGAACCCTTGCCTTCTCAAGAACCACAAAATACTGCGCAGGATCTTTCAGATAGCATCTTTGGACCTGGTGAAGTGGTGCCCCAATTGGATATCGCTTCTCTAGAACCAGGATCGCCACTTGGAGAGCCAGCTGCTGATTCAGGAAATGAATCTGAACAAGCTGCGGACGACTCAGAAGAAGGAGATAACGACTCAACGTTTATTTCCACGAGTACGAAGGACTGGGGAGCAATGATGGGCGGTATTGTCCCAGGCGCCGAGATAACAGTTCCGAATTCAATCAGCGTGCCGCAAAACGCATCCGAAGATGAACCAGGCTTATTTGATGACTTACCCATTGAGAACGTGGATACCGCAATACCTCAAAAGGAAGCACCTCAGGTCGTTTCTACGGAAGCTGGTACATATGATGTATCTACGCGAGCTATGCCCGTACCTGATATTCAATTCAACATGGCATCCGAACCAGCTTCTGGAAGCGAACCCGCCGAATTACCAGTCTCCGCACTTGTCGCGATTACTGATGATCACTCAGCCAAAGATTCTTCTCCGCCAGATAATTTACCCACGGGTGAGTACTCACTTGAAGGGCAGAACGTTATCGCGATGCCTTGGCTAGGCGAAGCGGAGACTAATTCCAACGCGGAGGGTGATAACAAGCAACCTGAACTTGATATGGACGATTTGCTAGAAGAGCCTGTAGAAATGGAATCTAACGGAGTGACCTCAGAAGAAAAGATTGATGGTGCTTTGTTTGATTTTCTAAATGACGCCTAAACAGTCTGCTAATACTTCACTCAGGATAAAGGATGGCCGATGACATCGAATCATAATCGCGACGCAGTTAAAGCATGGCTACGGCAACGTCTGTCAAATGGTCAGTTTGAATCAGAATGGAGAAGCTTGCTTCATGCGAGTATTGAAAGTTTTCTCGATTATCCAGTAAGTGAACTCATCTCAAAGGACGAGTTGCACCGTATTGTTTCGGAGTCACTGACTCGAGACGTCATGAACGCGATGCAGCGAGAGTTGGCATCCCCGCTTTTTCATCACCTCATCGATAGATTGAAGACTGAAAACACAGCTCCGTTAGATTGGACTACATCCGAAGCGGTGCAGGATTTAGTCAATGTTATTGAATCACCAGGTATCATCCAAAAAGATTGGGTAGAGCAATTTTTTCGGCAAGAAGCGGTTAGTGAAGTACTCGTTGAAAGTATTTACTCAGCACTGCGCGAATTTTCTACAATTATTCCACGCCTTGTCTTGCGAAGCCTGCCTTCGGGGCGGTTTAAGGCTTTGGGTTTGGCAGGAAATTTAACAGAGAAAATTGCGGGTCAATTAGAGAAAATTATTGAGCCCGAGATTCGCTCTTTTCTGAGTACGAGGAGTCAATCTCTCATCTCACGAGCCTGTGATTTTACGGTGGGCCAACTTGATTCTCCCACCTCGCGAAATATGAGGGCCAACTTGTTTCGTTACGGGACTGAACAAAGTCTTTCTTTTCATACCGCCGGTCTCGACAAAACGAAGCTTGAGGCGCTCGATGATGCAATTGAGCACCATTTTGGAGGACTTGTTGACAATACCTACCTCATGAAGGCGATTGAGCGGGAGATTTTAGACTTTTTTGGGGAGTATGGGCAGCGTCCACTGAAGGAGCTAGCACCTGAATTGAGTATGCAGTTACTCGGTCGAACTGAGACAATTGCTGAGCTCACATTACCTCTAGTTCTTCGTTTGATTGAGGTTCCAAAAGTTTCTGAGTGGTTGGATTCATTGGTTGAAGAACTCATAGACGTCTATGAAACTTGACTGAAACGGTCACTCTGTGGCGAGGCGCTCTATCTGCCCGTTGACGCTACGGTGGGCTGCTGATATTCACACCATGTGACTTCTTTGGGTCGCACGATAGGCAATTATTTGCTGGTCAAAAAAATTGCTCGGGGGGGCATGGGCGAGATCTTTCTCGCTTGTGACCGTAATGCAGACTCGTCTGCCCGACTTTTCGTGGTCAAGCTTCTTCGCCCAGAACTGGCAACAGACACCGCATTCGTGGAGATGCTCACGGATGAAGCCAACGTGGTTCGAAATTTAAGTCATCAGAATATCGTAGGTTTTCGCGATTTTGATGAAAGGGACGGTCATTATTACCTCGTTCTTGACTATGTTCATGGTGGAACACTCGACAACCTACTGGGCATTCATAAGAGGCAGGCGCAGAAGCTCGATCTTGCAGTTGCTCTGCATATTTTGAAGTCACTTTGTAGCGCTCTTTCGTATGCTCACAACGCGAAAAACGAGGCAGGTGAAAGTTATAATCTTGTTCATCGTGATGTGACCCCATCCAATTTACTCATTTCGTCACAAGGAGAGGTCAAACTGACAGATTTCGGTTTGGTTCGAGCAAAAGGACGTATGACTGAAACCATGCCCGGAATTATGAAAGGCTCTTTTGGGTACATGGCGCCAGAGGTAATGACATACCAAGAGATTGATTGCCGAGCAGATATTTTTGCCCTGGGTATTATAGGTTTTGAGTTGTTTTGTAATTCTAAACCAACAGAAGACCACTCAGTTGCGGATTACCTTTCAGTGATCGAATCAAAAAGTTTTCCAAAGCCATCTCAGTTGAATCCAAATGTGCCTCCGCAGCTCGATGCGATTATTTTGAAGGCTTTAGAGTCAGATCGTGAAGCAAGGTGGCAATCTGCACGCGAGATGCTTGAGCAGTTAGAGCAACTCATTGCACTTTGGAAAACGAGTTGGCCGGACGTAGATTCTGGTAAATCTCGCCTTTCTGCACTGGTAAAACACGTTATTCGTGGAGCGGACGAACCTGCCGTGAGTGATGCTGAAATAGCAACCTTGCAACGAGCAGCAAGTAGCAGTGATATGCTGTCTGAAGGGGTCATTAGTCCTCGTGCTGTTTCTTCGCCAGAACCAATGGACGCTGATCAGACTTTCGTGCGGTCCATTTCCTCGCCTGAACTGCAAAGTGCGCTAAGCGAAATGGTGGCTGCGCCTCGTCCGATGAGGGCGGCCTCTGTCGCTGTTTCGGCGCCGGCTGTGCAGGTCGAAGATGAATATGAGGATGGCGAGGACGAAATAGAAGAAACGGATGAAACGTTGATCGGTCCGACGGATGAGAGTGAAGTTATTGCGTTTGGGGAAACTCGGATTGAAGAAACTGTTGAAAAATCTCTCGGTGATGCCGAGACTCACGAACAGATAAAAATCGAACCAACCGCTTCATCTCAAGAATTGCTAACTAATCGCGCTGCGACATTTCGTGAGCAACTGTCTAGTACCGAACTGAAGTTGAAAGGCTGGAACATTAAGTTTCAGTCTAGGAAGTTTTCTCTTTCAACAGGTGATGTCATTTCATCTGTCATTCGACCAGCCGGAGCGTTGGGCGTTGGCTTTTACGAGGTGAGTGATCAAAGTCAGCCGGTTGGACTTATCACGGTACAGGCGGTTTCTATTGTTGACTCGTGTTTAGCGCAATCCGCAAACGTTTCAGCAGGAATGAACTGGGCGAACCATCTCCTTTCATCCAAATTAGGTTCATCACGATTTTCTTCTCTATACTTGCAAATAGACCCTGAAAGGGGTCGACTAGAATATTGCAACATCGGATATCCTCCCGGTTTCTTTTATATGAGTAGTCGGGACGAATTGTTCGCTATGACAGGACGAGAGGCGGGTCTAGGCAGAGAATCCGTTGCAGAGGGCGTAGCCCAGTCGATTACACCCGCCAGTGGTGACACGCTCGTTATTTTATCGCGAGGTGTCATAGAAGCTAAGAATAGGGATGGTAAACCTTATGGTTGGGAGCAGGCTCAAGCGTGTTTGACCTCGAATATTCATTCGAGTTCGGAAGAACTCCTCAAGGCGCTAGACACTTCAGTCGAGCAACATGCCGCACCGAATGCCGCCGGCGACCTTGACCGTACGATTGCCGTCTTTAAGAAACTATAATGGCCCGAGTTTATCGGTGAGTTGGGTGAGGGGGCGAGCAGCTTTTAGCCACAAGCCCCGCTCTGGAAACGAAACGCTCGTTTACGCGTTCTCGTTAGTATCGGTACCACTCAGGTTTGAATGGACCTTGGGCCGAAATGTTCAGGTAAGAAGCTTGGTCGTCGGTGAGCTTGGTGAGCTTGACTCCTAACTTATCCAAATGAAGTGCTGCGACTTTTTCGTCTAAGTGCTTCGGTAGAACGTAAACTTTCCCTGTTTCGTATTTTCCTTCCTTGTCTTCCCACAAAGCAATTTGTGCGAGTGTCTGGTTGGAGAACGAGTTCGACATGACAAAGGATGGATGTCCGGTGGCGCATCCAAGGTTCACCAATCGGCCTCTCGCGAGCACTGTGATGCGTCGGCCGTCGCCAAAGATGAATTGGTCCACTTGCGGTTTGATATTCTCTTCAGTGACTTCGGGGTTGTTTTCCAGCCAGCCGATGTCGATTTCGTTATCGAAGTGACCGATGTTGCAAACGATGGCCTCGTGTTTCATGACTGCGATGTGGTCCGAGTTGATGACGTGCTTGCAGCCCGTCGCCGTGACGAAGATATCTGCAATGGGTGCTGCGTCTTCCATAGTCACAACTTGGTACCCTTCCATTGCAGCCTGAAGAGCACAGATTGGGTCGATCTCGGTGACGAGAACGCGCGCGCCGAGAGCGCGAAGTGCTTGCGCTGATCCCTTGCCTACGTCTCCGTACCCGGCGACAACAGCAACTTTACCAGCGATCATTACGTCAGTGGCTCGCTTCAGACCATCGCCAAGCGATTCCCGGCAGCCGTATAGGTTATCGAATTTTGATTTCGTGACAGAATCATTGACGTTAATGGCGGGGCATTTCAATTTGCCGTCTCGTGCCATCTCATACAGGCGATGAACACCCGTCGTCGTTTCTTCTGAGAGACCGCGAATTGCATCGTCACCGTCAAAGAGTTCAGGGTGGTTTTCATGGAGATAGATCGTTAGGTCACCACCGTCGTCGAGAATGAGATTGGGGCCTTTGCCGCCGCTGAATGCGTATACTTGCTTCGCGATGCATGCAGTATATTCTTCCTCGGTTTCTCCTTTCCAAGCGAAGACTGGAATGCCTGCAGCCGCGATAGCCGCTGCCGCGTGATCTTGCGTTGAATAGATATTGCAAGAAGTCCAAGTGACCTCAGCGCCCAGATCAACCAGGGTTTCAATCAATACAGCCGTTTGAATTGTCATGTGCAAACAGCCAGCAATTCGAGCGCCTTCAAGGGGTTTCGCCGCAGCAAACTCTTTTCGAATTGCCATGAGTCCTGGCATTTCCGTTTCAGCGATCCGAATTTCCTTTCGGCCGAAGTCGGCAAGAGTAATGTCCGCAACTTGATAGTTTGATTCGTTTGTCGATTTTACAGCAACCACATGCACCTCGTAGGTTAGCTAACTCGGCTTGGCAAGGTTTTATGGTTTTATTTTCAGGGAGTTCCATATCTGTCTCAACCTGTGTTTACGGGCCAGAAAGTTCGCTGAATCATCTTTCGAACGTGCTGAACACTGGATTTTTGCTTCAAGAAAGTTCAGGTAGCCTGATTCATTCTGGAATCCAAGATTATAAGGGTTTAACTAAAAAAGTGTGATTTTCTTCACGAATGTCCTTAAGTCGGCGATGCTCCTGACCGTTTCCATAACTTGGAAAGTCAGGCTCAATCTATCGCTGGTTGGGCCAGGAGAGAAATCGTGAACGTTACGATCCACAATCGGACCACAGTAGAGTCTGGCATAACGCTGAGTCGTGACCCTTTGGTTGGTGAGGTCATTGACCGATATCGACTCGTCGAAGCTGTCGGAGACGGAGCGATGGCTAACGTTTATCGCGCCCAACACACGACGCTCACAGACAGACGTTACGCGATAAAAGTTCTTCGGCCGAACATTGCGAGCAAACCACAGGTCGCTGAGCGATTTCGTCGTGAATCTCGTATCCTCTCTCAGTTAGAACATCCCAATATTATTTCCGTGATCGATGCCGGAACGACATCTCACGGCCTTCTCTATATGGTCTTAGATTACGCGGAAGGTCCAACGTTGAAAGACCTTATGCGTTCAGACGAGAAAATGTCGATTGAACGAACTGTTGATGTCATCAGCCAAATTCTTTCAGCACTCAAACGTATTCATTCCCTCGGATATATTCATCGCGATATCAAGCCTGATAATATCGTTGTCACCAAGTCGGAAGGCAAAGATCTGGTGAAAATACTCGACTTTGGGATCGCGGGGATGGCGGAGGCTGATCCAGAAATTACACGTCTTACCGAGGTGAATAGAATCTGCGGTACGCCCCACTATATGGCGCCCGAACAAGCTTCTGCGAGTGAAATACTCGCTCCGGTTGATATCTATGCAGTAGGCGCGATTTTGTATGAAATTTTAGAGGGCAGGCCACCTTTCGTTGGCCCGCTGACTGAGGTTCTTGTGCAAAAGCTCGTTGCCGACCCAAAACCGCCCACAAACAGTGGCAATCTTGGTGCGATGACAATGTCTATGCTCGAACGAGACCCTGAGGCCCGTCCTACAGCGGCCCGGCTTCTTGCTCAGCTTCGATCATGGAAGCCCCAGCAGGCCATACACGCATCGATTGCGAACAAAGAGGTCGCGGCGAAGACTGGAGTCAAAATCGTACCACGGTGGCAACGTGCATTAGGCCAAACTTTGATTGCTGCAGGAATTGCGGGCCTGTGTGCCTACGCTGGTTTCAAAATGGTGCGTTCTCATCAAACCCCTTCAGCAATACAAAATTCGGCTCTGGTGTTGTCGCCGATTGATGCCGAGACCTCTGCTGTTCCGCCCATTGCGCATGAAGAGAAGGCAGAATCTAAATTGAGGCCACGACGAAAGCTCCGAAGCGTTTCGAAAAAAGCAAAGCGTAAACCGGTCAGACGTTTGCAGAAAAAAATGCGTCCGAAGAAGGCGAGGCGATTATCGGATTCGTTGAAACTTCTCAAGGCGTCTGAGTTGCAGGCGAAGATTGAGGAACTCGATTTTATTGAAGAAGTACGCTCTCAGAGTAAATCCGGGCAACTCGTTCGTCGCGAAGCGCAGAACATGGCACCTATTCGCGCAAAACCCGCAGAAAAGCTTGCCCCGGCGCCAAGCCCAGCTGCGACTGTGGCGATAGCGTCTAAAAGCACTGAAAAAACAAAGGTTTCAATGCCAGTTCGAGTCTCGGCATCAAAACCGGCGGCCAACGAAGCTTCTCGTGAAGAAATTGCCCAAGCGAGAGCCGAACTGGAAAAAATTCGTAGGAGAGCCTTCTCTGAAAGAAAGCGCCTATCTGCCTACCGGATGCAAGCCAACTAAGCGTCATCTTCGAATAGCCATCCGAGGGGTCTGGTTAATTTCAAAGGTTACCAGGCAGTCATAGCTCCGTAAAAAAGTCACCGAGATGATGTGAGTTCTTGAATGTTTTGTATAAACAGGAGAAAAGGCGCGTATGACAGCCCCTGAAGCGTCTCCACCCAAAGACTTTCTTCGAGCAATCATTGCTGAGGACCTAAAGAATAATACGCACGACGGAAAAGTAGTGACACGGTTTCCACCGGAGCCAAACGGTTATCTTCACATTGGCCACGCGAAATCAATTTGTTTGAACTTTGGACTCGCGAAAGAAAATGAAAAAGGCGTGTGTCATTTACGCTTTGATGACACAGACCCAGCGAAAGAAGACATGGAATTCGTTAATTCCATTCAAAATGATGTTCGTTGGCTGGGCTTTGATTGGGGTGAGAATCTATTTCACGCTGCGGATTACTTCGACCGCTTGTATGATTTTGCGGTTGAACTTATTCAAAAAGGCAAGGCGTATGTTTGTAGTCTGACAGAAGAGCAGATGCGAGAATACCGCGGGACCGTCAAAACAGCCGGTCAGCCGAGCCCCGACCGAAATAAGAGCGTTGAAGAAAATCTCGACTTGTTCGCGCGCATGAAAGCGGGTGAGTTTGCAGATGGAAAACTCACGCTCCGCGCGAAAATCGATATGGCGGATCCAAATATGAAGATGCGAGATCCTCCCATTTACCGCATTCGTCACGTCTCTCATCACCGAACCGGAGATAAGTGGTGCATTTATCCGCTCTATGATTTTACCCATTGTTTGTCTGATTCTATCGAAGGAATCACGCACTCCATTTGTACTTTGGAGTTCGAAAACAATCGTGAACTATATGACTGGTTTATCAACGAACTCGATACGCCGTCGCAGCCGAAGCAATACGAGTTTGCTCGTCTGAACCTAAGTTACACCGTGATGAGTAAGCGTAAGCTTCTGAAGCTGGTGGAAGAGGGCCACGTTGCAGGATGGGATGACCCACGTATGCTCACCGTTTCTGGCTTGCGCCGCCGCGGATACACCCCTGAATCGATTCGAACCTTCTGTGAAAAGATTGGTATTGGCCGAAGTGACAACACCGTCGAAATGGCCATGCTCGAATACGCGATTCGTGACGACCTCAACACCAAAGTACCTCGAGCTATGGCCGTACTGAATCCGGTCAAGCTGGTTATCGATAATTACCCCGAGGGCCAAACCGAAGAGTTCGATGCGGTCAACTTCCCAGATGATCCTCCGAAGATGGGTTCTCGCAAAGTTCCTTTTGGTAAGGAACTATACATCGAGAAAACCGACTTCATGGAAGATGCACCACGTAAGTACTTCCGGCTGACTCCAGGAAAAGAGGTTCGTTTGCGCTGGGCCTATTTGGTCACATGCACTCACTGCGTAAAAGACGAAAACGGTGAAGTGATCGAAGTTCACTGCACGTATGATCCGGAGACCAAGGGAGGCACGCCGCCAGACGGTCGAAAAGTGAAGGGCACTATCCACTGGGTAAGCGCCGAGCACGCGATAGATGCTGAAGTTCGTCTGTACGACAAGCTCTTCAATGTTGAAGATCCCAACATCGTAGACGAGGGCCAAACCTTCTTAGATCACTTGAATCCAAATTCGCTTGAAGTCATCGAGAACGCGAAACTGGAACCGAGTTTCAAGGGCGCAGAAGCGGGCGCGAAATATCAGTTCGAACGAACGGGCTACTTCTGCGTGGACAGCAAAGATTCAACCGATGAGAAATTGGTCTTCAATCGAACCGTCGCTCTGCGAGACAGCTGGGCGAAGATGATGAAGAAGAAGAAGTAGATTTTTTTAGAACACATTCCCAGAGTTTCCGGCACTGGCGTTATTGCCAGCTTGGCCGCCGCCACCGATGATGTAGACATTGGTGCCGATGCTTGGGGAAGAGCCGCTGGCTCGATAGATACCGAAGCTCACGCCGCCACCGCCGCCTCCTCCTTGTCCGCCGTTTCCGCCGCGTCCACCGCTGCCGCCGCCGCCGCCGCCGCCAGAGTCGTCACGACCGCCGCCGCCCCCGGAACCTGCGCCTCCATTGCCGCCTTGTCCGCCGCTACCGCCTTGACCACCGTTTCCGCCAACGCCGGTGGTGATGGTGTTGGCAAAAATCTGCGGTGATGAACCAACCAAGAAAATCCCGAATGAACCGCCGCCGGCTGTTCCGCCGTCTCCGCCTTTTCCGCCGCAGCCGCCGCCGCCGCCGCCGCCACCGCCGCCGCCGCGGTCCGGATTACAACCGGCAACGTTTGAGCAGCCTAGCCAGCCAAAGTTTTGTCGGCATCGGGCAGCGCCACCACCGCCACCGCCGCCACCGCCGCCGCCGCCGCCAGCTTGACCAGTGTTGCCAGTGAGCCCGTTTTGTCCAACCCAGTGATTGCCGCTCATCGAACCGGCACTGCCACCGCCTTGGCCGGTTCCGCCATTACTGCCGTTTCCGCCCGGGCTTCCGATTCCGCCTGTGGCTCCTGTATCGCGTCCGCCATCGCAACCGCTGGCGCAAAGTCCGGAGTTGCATCGACGGGCGCTTTCCCCGCCACCCCCGCCGCCGCCGCCGGGACCTGCAGGGTTTTGGCCGCCTGAGCCGTTCGTTCCACGGTCGTAGCCGCCGCGACCACCGTTACCGCCTCGATTGCAAGCGCTGCCGCCGCCACCGCCGCCGTTTCCATTATCGCTGCAGCCGTCGCAACCGCTTTGTCCGCCACCACCGTTTCCGCCGCCGGAACCATTGCCGCCGGTCCCGCCGTTTCGGCCGTTACCGCCATTGCCGGCTTCAATGGTTAGATTACTCAATATCAGATTGTTGTTAGAGCCAGTGACGTACACTCCATAAGCGTTGCCGGAACTGGTCGCGTTGTTATCGGTGACGATTCGAACCGCATCGAGAACGGTACTTGCGGAAATATTCTGTGCTTGAACCGTGAACATGTACTGTGCAGAACTCGTCCGCAAAATCGTTGTGATATTCGCAAAGCTTCGAGACCAATCCACGCCAGAATAGGCTCCGTAGACACTGATTCCATTTTGCATTGTGACGGTTTCTATATAGGTGCCCGCCGCCACGAGTACGGTCGAGATGCCTTGATTAGCCGCATTGGTAATTCCTTGCGAAATTGTCAAAACAGGCGCACCCCATAGGCCGGTATTGGTGTCGGACCCGGTCGGCGAAACAAAAATGGCATCATCGACTTCGCCATCGATTCCATCGCAGTTCGCATCTACGAAGCTACTATCAGGTAAGTCGACGGAGCTTTGAAATGTGCACTGGTATTCACATCCATCGCTTGAGTCTTGGTTCAAGTCTACCCAGCCAGCATTGCAGGCTCCCATACTGCAGGACCCACCCGCACAGTTGGCGGCTGCGTTCGTGAATTCACAAATATCTCCGCAAGCACCGCAGTGGTTGAGGTCGGTGTCGGTATTGATCTCGCATCCATCAGAGTCGATATTGTTACAATCTCTGAACGCACCATTGCAGCTTTGAATACTGCAATTACCGCTCGCACACTGTGCGGTCGCATTATTGCGGGAACAAACGCTGCCGCAGTTTCCGCAGTGGTTGAGGTCTGTGTCCGTATTGATCTCGCATCCGTCTGCGTAATCTAAGTTGCAATCGTCAAAAGGGGCAGTACATGCGGTAATTTCGCAGGCGCTATTGACGCAGCCTGGTGTCCCGTTAGCGACGCTGCAAGTGGTGCCGCAGGTATTACAGTTGTTGACATCGTTGCTGCTGTTGATTTCGCATCCGTCGCCGTAATTGAGGTTACAATCTAGCCATGGTGCGGTGCACGTTGCGATTTGGCAATTTCCGCCGGAGCAAATCGGGGCTCCGTTTGCGACTTGGCATTGAATTCCACAGGTTCCGCAATTGCTTGCGTTTGTATTCAGGTTTGCTTCGCACCCGTCACCGTAAGCGTTGTTACAATCATCGAAGCCAGGGTCACAGCTGGTGATTCGGCAGCTGGAAGATGAGCATTCGGTTGCTCCATTAGCCGCCGAGCAGATGTTTCCGCAGCCATTACAATTATTGTTGTCTGAGGTGACGTTGACTTCGCAACCGTCGCTGGGGTCACCATTACAGTCCGCAAAGCCGGGGTTACAGCTTCCGACGATGCAACTACCATTCGAGCAAAGGGGAGTACCGTTAGCAATTGTGCATGGATTATTGCAGGCACCACAATGGGTGAGCGAAGTATTGGTGTTGATTTCGCATCCGTCGGCGTAACCACCGTTACAATCTCCCCAGGGAGCTACGCATCCGGCGATAGCGCAGTTGCCGCTATTGCATTCGGGAATGCCATTGGCGACGGTACAAACTGTATTACAGTCTCCGCAGGTTGTTACGTCCGTGTTCAGATTGGCTTCGCAACCATCTTGGTAGTTTTGGTTACAATCGTTATAACCGGTGTTGCATGACGAGATTTCGCATTGCCCAACGTTGCACGCAGGAACACCGTTGGCGACGATGCAATTACGACCGCAGGTGTTACAGTGGGTCGTGCTGGTCAGGACATCAACTTCGCAACCATCAGCGTAAACCGTGTTGCAGTCTCTGAAGCTACCAAGACAACTATCGATTTCGCAGTTTCCGCCGGAACACGCGGTGATGGCTTGAGTAGCAGTACAAACATTATTACAAGCGCCACAATTGACGACGTCGACGTTGAGGTCGAAGCCATTGTCGATTCCTGTGTCGCAATCGTCATCTTGGTAATTACAAACTTCGGCCGTGCTTTCGTCTTGCGATTGTCCTGGGTTCGTCGAGCAAGTTGAGCGGCTTGAATCTCCATTGGCACATTCAATTACTCCAGCGCCGCATAGCCCGAAACCGTCGCACGATACGCCAATATCAAAGCCTTCATCGATAGCGCCGTCACAGTTGTCGTCTCCTCCATTACATATTTCAACGGGTGGGCTCGCTTGAACGCAGCTGTATTCGCATGCGTTATTTGGGTCGCCGTCGATATCCCAAGTATTGGGTGCGCAACCGACGCCTTCACCTAACAGAGTGACGGTAGTGACGGGCTGATCTCGGTCATTAGTATAGAGCTCAATCGCTGCTGAATCCAAGCCAACAGCGCTGGGCGCGTATTCGAGCGTGAGTGCAATGCTGCTCGTACCAGGGAGTAGGGTAGCCGGAAGGGACGGAGTACCAGACAAGACAAAATCAGAACTTGAGCCTGCCGAATACTGAATATTTTGTAAAAATAAGGGACCAACACCATTGTTTTGGACGTAGAGGATGATCTCGGAGGAACGTGCTTGCCGATAAACGGTTCCAAAATCAATTGGGCTGGCGGGCATGGTTGGCGGCGTCGATTTGTGCACTATGATTTCTGGATCTACGCCCACGCCTGCGAGCGGGATTTCGACTCTAGGCCGCATGGGATCATTGCTAGTGATCACGATAGTATCGCTGTGCGTTCGAAGAGTTCGTGGAGTATAGCGGACTACGACTTGCGCGATAATTCCTGGGGTGAGCGGTGGGAATCCGGAAGGGAGAATCGCAAAGGGCCCTTGGTTTCCTGAACTTAGATTTATGGCGCTAATGGATAGCGGAGAGCCACCCGTGCTTCGGATGAAAAAAGTTTTTTCAATATATTCTTGATTACTTCTGAAGATATGAATGTGGCCAAAATTAATGGCGCTTGTGCTTGTTTCGATATACGGCGCCTCAATGACTTCTCCGGTGACTGGGATATCTCTTATTGGCAAATCGGGGTCACTCGAGATGACTTGTAATGTTTCAGTAATTGGCCCAGTTGAGGGGCTGCTCGCGGTCAGCTCAACGTTCAATTCTTGAGCAGGACCAACGGAGGTAGGAAGCGTTGATGTCAATGCAATCGCTAATAGATTGGCGTTGCTGACTGACACTTGATTCACATCGAGTTGATCAAGTCCTGTGTTTTCGAGCGCTACGTTAACGGTCTTTGGGAATCCGATATACACGGTTCCAAGGTCAATAGGGTCCGGAGATACTAATAAGTGTGCATATGTACCTTCGCCGATGAGTTCAATTGTCCGGGGCGCTTCGTCGCCGTCGGATTCATTATTGGCAATCACCAATGTCTCTTGCACCATTCCTTCAACTTGAGGCGTGAACGTGATGTTCATCGCCAAAGTGTCGATGGGTGCGCCATTGGCCTGAATACAGACACCATCGACGCACTGTGCTCCTTCTGGGCAGACCCCGGTTGATTCACAGAGGGCCAATGTGCGGAAGCGATTTAAATAGGTTGGTGAAGAGGATGAGGTCTCCACATCGAAGATTAAGCTTGGGTTAGGTTCTGTTCGTACGTCACTTATTTCTAGAAGTGAGTATCCTGCCCCGATATTTTTGGCATAGACCGTCAGTGTTCTTGATTCTCCTACCGGTATTTGGCCGAAATCGATGATTTGCTTTTCGGGGTTATTTGTTCGAGGGTCATCCACGACTGCAATTTCACTTGTCCCTTTGAATTCAGCAGTCAGTGGAATTTTGATCGTCGGTTGATCAATGTCGTCGGAGACAATACGCAGTTGGGCGCTATCAGCTGTTCCGTCACGAGGCGTATATACAATGCGAACAGCGACTGCATCGCCAGGTTGAAGTCCGACGGGGAGGGCTTCGGCGACTTCTGTCACAAACTCACTCACAGGATCATTTTCGAGTGCGACCTCGAGGAGGAAAAGCTCTGCGTCACCAATGTTTTTGATGGTGATACGGCGTTCAATGACGGTGCCAAAGTCGAATGCTCCGAAATCAACGGCCTCGGGCAAAACTTCGATATTTCCTCGGCGCGGAGGACCGGCATCAACGGGGTCGCTGACAGGCTCAATACAGATACCGCTGACGCATTCTAGACCTTCAGGGCACGGTTTAGCTGCAGTATTGTCGCAGAGAACGGCTTCGCTACCGCCGGCGTCTCCTCCAAAAGAGCCACCAAGGGTCGGCACGCCGGCCTCGTCGCATCCGGTACCAAAAATGAATAGAGTGATTACGAAGGGCGTTAAATTTTGCCCCATATATTTACCAAAACCCACCGTATCCCATACTAATGCCCCCCATAAAAATGGTCTAGCGGAGGACAAAAAACGAGGTATTCGCTAGGGTTGAACATCCTAATGTATCCCCTAGTTCGTAGCAGAAGCCTCAAGTTCCCGAGTTCGGAAGTGAAGTATGATTGGCTTTTGGGTAAGCCGTTGTGCCTAAACGTGTCACGAGGTGAGATACGTTACGTTTTGGATTTGGCAGCGTCAGTTGGAGACCATACGACGAGCAATCTGCTTCAAGCGGTCTGCTTTTTTTGAGTCTCCTTTCTGTTCAAGAAGAATGGAAAGAAAAATATAACTCTGCGGAATTTGATGGTTGAGTCGTGCGCTAACTTGGCAAACATGAATCGCTTTTTCGATGTCGTCCGTTCGTAACAGCTCTTGGCATTCTCTTAGGTAACGTGCTTGAGCAGAATAATCTGTAGCTGCCCCATCTGAGTACACTTGCCCGAAAATGGCTCGAGGTTGCATGTCATCTTCAAAGCTTGCTGGGAAGCCATGAAGGTTTTGCAGCATGAGGAAACAACAAAATAGGAAGCCGCCCACCAATCCAAAAGTGAGAATGGATAAAGCGCGTTGAACTTGGACTGTTTGAGCCAGTCCAAGGGGAACAAACTGGGCGAGCGCCGCACCAAAAGCGAAACCACCAAAGTGGGCGGCATTGTTGATACCGGGCACAAAAAAGCCCCAGACGGCCATGAGAATCGCCCACCGTTTCATACCGTCGGCTATATCTTTAGCTTCATTACCGAGACGCCTCGCGCCAAACCATGCTGCGCCGATCATCCCGCAAACAGCACCTGAAGCACCGGCTGAAACTACAGCTGTAGCCGGTCCGCCTTGAACAACTACATACCAAACGTGGCTCGTCACCATCGAGAGTGCACCCGTCACGAGGTAGAGAATAATCATTTTTTTTCGGTCGAAGATTTTCTCAACAATGGGGCCGACCGTTACCAAGCACCAAAGGTTCAAAGCGATGTGAAGAAGATCATGATGTCCAAAAATACTCGTGACAAAGCGCCAATACTGGCCCTGCATAATGCTTGGCCCATGAGTTGCTCCGAGCTGGATAAGCGAGTAGCTCGTAAATCCCAAGAAAGAATCAACGCCCGCAAGAACGGTCATGAGGAAGTAGTATAAAATTATGAGGATGCATAACAATGCGGTTCCAGGAGAGCCGCTCATATATCCTCCCAAGAGATTCTGAAATATCCATCCTTCTAAAGCTGTACCGTGTAAGTAAGTCCCGCACTGCCGACAATAATCCAGCTGTGGCGTAATGAGCGCATCACAATTCGGACATGTCTTCGTCTCATATTTTTCAGCCATAACTACTCGGTAGCAAGGGACTCATCCGAATCGGGAAGTCCGGCCAAGGTCTCAATCGCGATCACGTCCACTCGATCACTGTTTCCTGAGCGAAGGTACACATAATTATCGTCTCGACGCTTTCCAATATGAATGTCTCCAAGAATCTGATTATCTGCGTCTAGGAACGTTAGTTGGTGGATTGGATTAGTCAGTTGCCAACGAGAGATTTCGTCTTTTGTTGCCGATTCAGTCACAATTTCATCCGAGCTCAAACGGGAAAACTTCATCACCAGTGTATCGACTCGCCATGGTTTTGCGGTTTTGGGGTTAGGCCCTTCGAACACCCAGTCTTCACCTTTCTTAACGAGTTTAGACCTCTTCCCGGTAGAATATCTCAGTTTGATTGAGTTCACTTCATCTCGCTCAAAGCGACTGATGCTTCGGTCTCGAAAAATATAGGCGTCCTTATTGATGTCTGACAAAAAATTCTCATAGATTCTCACTACAGATTTTGTTCCGACGACATGCAGGAAAGGTCCTCGTTCACCGAGAGTTTCGGGCGCCTGGCTTATCCATGTTTGCACTGTTTTTGCATCGCTCAAAGCGACTTCGAGTTTGAATGATTCAGGCTCGAACCCATATAATTCTCGCTGCTCTTTTGATGTTACGTCAAAGTTATCTGTCACGAAGTTCTCTACGCGGAGGTCTCGAGTAAGAATCATGAGAAACTTGCTAATTATCGTGAAATCCGCGGGTTTCTCGTTTACAAACCAGGCTTTGTCTTTTTTTTCGAGCGTTACTTTGGGTTGGTCGTGTTTTTGAATGATGACTCTAGTCATCAAGTCACTGCGATACGGGAGGGCATGTTTGGCTCGAAATGAATCTAGAGCTCGTGTGAAGAGGTCGTAAAAGTGGGCTGGAGCTAAACCAATTCGTTTCTGGTTTTGATCACTGATGTAGTAACCGTTTTCAAAATTGTGTTTGAGTCCAACCCTTAGTTCAAATTGTTCACCATTTTTTCGAGTGACCGAAACAGAAACACTGGGTTTACTTATGCCGTACTGCTGAAGCTGTTCTTGTGAAGCATCGTTCGTTATATCGACGTGTGACTTAATTGCGGCCATCTGATCAGCGATTTGATTCACCACATCTTGATGCGCAGGCCACCTGATGGGTGAAGTAATAATCCAGTCGTGATTGGCATTTTTTTCAAACACGAACAGACCGTGTTCGTTTTTTAGTTCTATTCGCGCAAGATGTATTCGGCCGAAAGAAAAGAGCCGTTTGTCTTGTTCTGCTTGAGATTCCAGTTTTTGATTTTTTTTGTAGCCTTCGAACCAGGCATAGGCTCCAGCACCGGCTCCAATTACGAGCACAAGGCTAGATGACAAGAGCGCTTTTTGAACTCGCTTCATTATTTCCTTCTACGAATTGCCCATACAGACAGCCCCGCGCCCACAATGAGAAGAGGCAATAAGTTCACCGAGAAGAATACAATCCCCGCATGCTGTTGCTCTGTAAGAGGGATTCGGGATGCACCACGACGTCGTGGGCGAATGGTGATTTTACTTTCATCTCCCGAGAGCCAATTGACCGTATTATTAAACAGATCCGCATTGGCCCCTTCCGAGTAAAAATTATTGGTTGCAAAACTACTGTCCCCGATGACAACCAAGCGAGCTTCTTCAGTTATTCTATTGGGAATTGTTGTCGTTTTTTTGGTGACGGCTATCGCAATTGGAACCGGTCCTGGAATGTCCTCTTCATCAAGTTCGACGTCCTCTTTGGTAGAATAGTTTGTCTCGCCCCAACTGGTTTCACTCGTTTGAATAAGCGTTGAGGCCTCAATCCGTGCAAGTCCTATTCTAGGGGCGACACTTCGAACCCAATAGAAAAGAACGGTGGTTCCTTGCAGTGGATTGGTGATGGGATGTTGCTCAAACCGATTGACGATCGGGGCGTCTCCTCTCGAAAACCCCAGGGCTCTGGAGGCCGGATTAGGGTCAATGACCAGATTGTCTCCAACATCTACACCGAAGGGTTTAAATATTTCGTCAAGGCCGTTTTCGACACCTGCCTCCAGTAAGAAGAAGACACGTCCACCGCGTTTCAGCCAAGCATGAATTGTCTGAACTTCATTGGGTAGAAATCGGTCTTGAGCGCCAGCAATGACCAAAGTCGTTGCGTCCTCGGGTAGACTATCTTTATCGCTCAAATTGAGACTTTCAACTGTATAGCCATCATCGATGAGGTCCTGGGCTGCGCGCTGGAAACCTGTTTTGGATTTACTGTCGTCCATCGCACCTTCGCGGTGACCAGTGAGAAAGTAGACTTTTCTCTCTGGGCGTTCCGCAACTTGAATGAGACCATTAGTGATATCTTCTTCACGTGCAGCTGAGACCTTTACTTGCCTCCCTGTGCCACTTTCTATGACGATTCTGAGCTCACTGGTGCCGAGACTGTATTTCTTGGACTCGGCCGGTGTGATGCTCACTGGATTCAAAAATCTGAGGGAGATTTTTGGACTTTCTTTTTGATAAAGGTCCACGAGTTCTTGCAGCTGAGCTCGTCGATTATCGTTTGTTTGGTAGACACCAATAATTTGAATGTCGGTTTCGAGTCGTTTAATGACTTCAAGCGATTGCTCTTGGAGTGTGTATAGTCGGTCGCGAGTGAGGTCCCACTCTCGGCTAGACTGCCGGGAAAAGTAATTGACTGCTATCGTAGTAAGAAGAACGCCAAGAATGAGAATGACTTCAAGAATAATGAGCGGGGTTGAACGTCCTGATGCGACTCTTGTAAGTTTGGACCAATTGGTTATGCCATAAAAGAGTAGGGCTGCTCCGGCAAATAATAAGTTGACCAAAGTTATCTGGGTAGCGCTTGGAATAATCGCGTAGACAGCGACCCCAAAAATAGCAGAACTCATACCGAGCACTCCGACAATCAATCCAATGGTTGATAATACAGATACTTCTTCCAGCTTTCCTTCTTGGGATTTGGCCTGAATAGGATCGGTGCTCACGACTTATCTCCAGCGGTGGGATTCCACGACTCGATGAGTCAGGAACAAGAAGGTGAAAATTGTGGTGGCAAAGAAAACAAAGTCCTCTATGAAAAGACGCCCCTGCAGTCCTCGCCTCACGTGGGTGGCTGGTGCAATAAATTCAATGAGCTCTCGCCAATTCCCTTCGAGTCGGGTGGCAAGGACGGGAAGCATGAAACCGATGAGTAACGCTGCGAAGGTTAGAAGTGCGGCAACAATCTGAGACTCAGTGAGTGACGAGAAAAGCATTCCCAGACTGCAAAACATGAGTCCGAGTAAAAATACGACGATGGTACCACTCCATACAGGTGCCCACTCGACGCCGCTACCACTTGCTCCTGTTCCATATATGTGAAGAATAAATGGAAATATGAGCGGTATCGCCGACATCACCATCATCAAGACGCTGACGGCGAAAAACTTACCCAAAACGAGGTCTATTGTTCGGATGGGTGCGCTCATGAGCAGCTCAAATGTGCGGTTGCTCTTTTCTTCAGCGAAGAGTTTCATTGTCAAAAATGGGACAAAAAAGAGGAACATCCAAATTCCCGTCGATAAAATAGGCGTGATAATCTCATCATTGAAGTTTAATCGTTCGAGGAGTTCAGGCTGTTGACGACTCAACATATATTGGGTTGAGAGTTGGTATCGGTTGAGCTGACCAACAAAGAGAAGTCCCATCAGAAACGCAAAGGCACCAAATCCAGCGTAGGCGATGACCGTGGAGAAGTAGATGTTGAGCTCTTTTCGAGCAATTGCGATGAAATTCATTTCTTTGCTCTCCTAGGCCATCGCCAGTTGGGTGAATATCTGCTCAAGCGGAGCATCGTGCTCTCGCTCTAAGTCTTCAATTTTTGCGTCGGCAGCAATCTTTCCATGAGCGATCATGACGATTCGATCACAGGTCGCTTTGACTTCGCTTAGAATATGAGTCGACAAGATAATCGTATGCCGTCCTGAGTTTCCGAGTTCCAATATGAGCTTTCTGACTTGTTCTATCTGAATCGGGTCCAGACCAACTGTGGGTTCGTCTAGAATAAGAACTTCTGGATCATTAATGAGGGCCTGAGCCAAGCCCACTCTTTGACGGTAACCCTTCGATACATTTCGAATCAAACGAGGCAGAATGTGGTCTACACCAGCCAACGTCGCGACCCGTTCGACTTCCGCTTTCAATACTTTTCCGTGGCCTGCCTTTTTCAAGCGGCCAACAAAAGCTAAATACTCTCTGACGGTCATATCCAGGTAAACCGGGGGAATCTCGGGTAGATAACCAATCTTCCTTTTCGTTTCAAGTGGGGAATCAAAAACGTCTATTCCATCGACGGTAACGGCACCAGAGGTCGCGGGCATGCAACCAACCAGAATGCGCATGGTCGTTGATTTTCCCGCGCCATTTGGCCCCAAGAACCCAACGATTTCTCCTTTTTTTACCGAAAAGCTTATATCGGAAACAGCCACGTGCTCGCGATATCTTTTGGTTAGATTTTTGATTTCAATCATTCGGATAGCACGGTCGTGACGACCGCCAAAAAAATGGGATTTATCGATCGAGGAGTCAAGCTCTACCTACGGTAAAACGGAGGATTATCTCCGGATTTGGCGATTTTGTCTGGGTTTATTACGGGTACGTCTAGTTCAGGTCTTTCGATAGGACCGTCAGATTGAGTAGGAGCGCGCCCTCTTCAGAAAAATCAACGTCCACGTTTGAGATATACGCCGTGTTATCTCTTCGTCCTTGAGAAATATAAAAGCCGGATGCCGTTCCCATCAGTTCCATGCTCATCGGTCCACCATAGAGAACTTCGGTCGACCAGGTCGTTGAGGTTGCCGTCTTGCGTGCGTAAATCAGGTCAATATTGCTTGAATCTTGATAGGCAACTGCTGGATTTCCATTTGCGTCAAATACAAGAGATGCATCTGCTCCAACGAAGCGTTTATTGGGAGAAGTCACCCCGTCATCAATGAGCTGCGTGGTTCCACTTCGGAGGTCGACGAACAATAAATTATCCTCTATCGCGTCAATGAATGCCGCTCCAAGTTCGTCATTCGGTCCGATTGCGAGGCTAACGTGCTGTCCACTATCCGATGGAATTGTAGGGTCACTTGCATCTAAGGTCGTTATTCGGAAGGTTCCCGTACTCGTTTCTACTGCTAATCGAAGCCTTCGATTGATGCGGTCGTAATAGGCAATCGCTGAAGTACCAGAAGAAGTGACGACCATAGACGAGAACAAACCTGTACCCTCAAAAAGGTCATCAGACTTGGTAATCGAGATTCGCGCTATACATTCCTTCATCCCCATATTTTCAACGCAAGATTCACCAGACTCACAGCTTCCACAGCCGACGGTTGTATCAACGCAGCTAGGACCATTACCCAGGTCGACGCAGGCTTGACCGCTTCCGCATCCTCCGTTGCAGACAGGTACCGGAACAGGAACAGATTCGATTGTTTCAATCGCCCAGTCGTCGATGCCCATAGGCATATTCGTCGTTGCTTTCGCGAGCTTCAGGGCGGACTGATTTGTAGGGTCGTTGCCTATGGTTCCTTCGGCCATCATATATGAGATTTGAGGGTTACCGCTTTCATTGATTGCGATGCTCGTATAGAGACCCGTGTTACCTGTTTCGTCGACCAGAGATTTGCTCCAAACACCGCCAGCTCGGGACGCGTACATCAGTGTTCCATTGTCAATATCGTAGTACGCGACATGAACCACTTGTGCATCATCGACGATGATAGAAGTATGTTCCCCAACGTTCGGGCCCGGAACATCACGACCAGATCGCAGACCATTGGGGTCGCCAACAACTGGATCTGTAGTTACGAAACCATCGACATAGGTCACGGACTGAAGTTGGCCTTCATTGTCAAATTCTGAAACAACAAGGTCGCCGTAATCAGAGTCATACGAGCTGACGAGGACCGAGTCTTGGGCGACGGCCAGTGAACTGTACCAACCGTATTGACCGACTTTCACTTCAGGAAGCGTTGCGCACACGCATCCGAGTAGACAACAGCTCGGTCCAGCCATTGTGTCAGGATCACTCACAACCTTTATTTGACCTGGAGCGCATTCAATTCCGCACTCATAGGCATAACAAGTGTTTGTATCGAGATCACATATCTCATTGTCTGCACATCCTCCTGCGCAAGGTGCGCTGGTTAGACAACGGCGACCTACGCATGTGCGTCCTTCGTCACATTCCTGGTTGGATTCGCAGGTTTGGGTGTCCATCGTACTCAGCACATTTCCTTTGTTTGGGTATCCACAGAATTGCCCACCACGGAAGTCGATACATTTTTGTCCCGGAACATCGATGCATTGCTGATCAGTACTGCACGCAACCAATTGGTCTGCACAAAACCCTGCGGCTTCATTACATCGTTGTCCTGGGCAACAATCTGAGTCGGCGGCGCAACGAGATTCGCGACATTCACCGAGTCGAAATTCAAATCCTGCCGGGCACACAAATGTTCGCTCGCAGCTCCCAGGGACAGCGGGAGTGATCGTTGCTTCGTCGCAATTACAAGCTCCTGAAACTAAAATGATAAGACCGAGTATGAATTTAAAATATTGATTCACGATACGTCACCGATTCTAGCAGCTTTTTTGCGATTTCCCGCATTTGGCGTGTGAAATTTAGCTGCTTCGGACGGAAGGAACGATTTCTCGCAGTGAAGCGACCAATTTCTCAATATGAGGCCTGGTTGTCGAGCGACCCATCGAAATTCGCAGTGCGGATTTGGATTTTTTAGAGGGTATACCCATCGATAAAAGGACATGGGACGCCTCTAGGCTTCCGCTGGCGCAAGCACTGCCAGATGAACAGGCGATGCCCGTTAGGTCCAAGGCATGAACAATGGATTCATCTTCGATGCCTTCAAAGACCAAAGTTGTGGTGTTGCAAACTCGAGAAGCTGTCTCGGCTACAATTTCGGCGCCCGAGATTTTTTTTACCTGTTCTTCGAGTTCGTCTCGTAATCCTTGAAGCCGCGCAGCTTCAGATTTTCGATGTTCTTCTGCGTACTCTATCGCCATTGCGAGACCTAGTGCACCGATGACATTCCCGGTTCCCGCTCGACGTCCGCGTTCCTGTGCTCCTCCGTGGATAAGCGGCGCCATCGGAATAAGCTCTTTTGCAATGAGGGCTCCGGCTCCAACTGGTGCTCCCAATTTGTGACCCGAGACCGTGATGAGGTCTGGAGATGAACAAATGGGTATTCTTCCTATACTTTGCACGGCGTCCACATGAACAAGAGCGCCGGCCTCATGACAGATGGCAGTGATTTCCTCGATGGGAAATATGACGCCGGTTTCATTATTTACGGCCATGATCGAAACGAGACTTTTGTCTGTGACCGATACTTTCAGTTCGTCGAGGTCTAGTTGGCCGTTAGCGTCGACCGATAGATAAATCACATCTCGGCCTTTTTTTTCTAAATATTCTGCAGTTTCGAGTACAGCGGGGTGTTCGACCTTAGAGGTGATTATTCGCTCAGCGGGAATGCCTAAGAGCGCCATATTATCGGCTTCGGAGCCTCCTGAAGTAAAAATGACTTCAGATGGTTTACGATCAAAATAATGCGCAATGCGACGTCGCGCGCTTTCAAAGTGCTTTCTTGCTTTGCGACCAGCCCAATGTATGGATGAAGGGTTTAGAATTTCATCTTTCGCCCAGAGTTCAAAAAGTTCGTCGCGTATTTCATGATTCAGTGGCGCTGTCGCGTTGTAATCTAAATATATCGTTTCCATATTCGCAGGGCTCGTCGCTTTTTTATGAAACAATTAGGCGTTTGTTGTCGGGGCCACGGAGCCGCGCTTTTTAGTCGTGTCTTTCGACTTCCGCTCGCCGTTTTTTCCATGGGTTCGTTCGGTCTTCATTACTCGAGGAGGAGGTGCTTTGGTCGAGCGGCTGCGCTCTGACTTTGAGCGAGTGACCATTCGTTTGTAATGTCGCGGGTCTTGCCCAAATGCGATGAGGATCTGTTGGACCAATCGCCGCCGCAAATCTGTCCTAGAACGTTGGCTTCGACCTTCAATAGGGACGCGAGCCCCCGCCATAGGTCCGTGTCCACCAGCGCTACCGTAGTTTTTTGCCGAGACGATCGTGGTCAGAATTTTGCCGGCATTTTGTTTTCTGGAGCGAGTGCGAATTGAAAAAAATAAAGCATCTTCAAACCAGCCTGTCGCAATTGCGTGTCTGATTCCTTCAACCTGTAAGAGTCGATCAGCCAGTTCAGCGCATAGGTCAGGGGTATAGACAACTCCGAGATCTGCTACGATTGCGTTACCGTAAATCTTCCCTCGTTCTATCGCTTTATTGAATACTCGAAAATAATCGAGTGGCACCTGTGGATTCTCGATATCAGCAATTAGTTTGGTTTCAACAAAAGGAAACAGCCACAAATAAGCAGCCACATCCGCTGGATTACTCAAGCGCGCCAAATTCGCGGTATCCGATTTGACTCCATAGAAAAGTGCGGTGGCAATCTCGGTCGGTGGGGTCAATCCGGAAGCTCGAACTAATTCTGTGAGTTTTGTAGAGGTCGAGCCAAACCCGCCGCCGATGTCTGAGAAGTCGGGTTCGGGTGCATTTTTGTCTCTCTCTCGCATGAAATGGTGATCGACGACGATATCGGGACGAATCCCCGGAGGAATAGAGTGATTGCCACATTCCGGCTGAGTATCGAGAAGGGCTAGCAAGTCATATTTTTTAAACTCAGAGGGCGTAGTTTTTCTGATACGAATCCCTAGGAGCTTAATCATGGCCCGGTTCTCTGCGCGCCCGATGATTCCGCCATACCCAATCTGACCTTTGAGGCCCGTGAGCTCTTCAAGTAACCAGATTAGAGCCCAGGCAGATGCGATTGTGTCGGGATCGGGAAAGTCGTGGGTTTGGGCTAGAATCGATGTTCTTCCCTTCGCCATCTCCAATAAGCGTTCAAGCTTTGGACGAGCCCGCTCAGAGAGTTCCTCTTCAGTTACCTCGCTCAAGCCCACGGAGTCTCAGGTGGCTAGAATATTGAGTCAAGATGCGAAGTGATACCGAAGACAAAAACCCGTGATTACCCTTCATCTTCCGCCCGGTAGGGGAAGCTCATCTCGATATGACAAATGAGGGAAGCGGGGTAATGGCTCCGAAGCACGCGTTAGATGGGGGTAAGCTCGCATGTTTTCTTCGACCTTTTCTGCGTCATTGCGTATTAATTCTGATGTGGGTTCGTCATCGACCATTTCTTCGTAGATGTCTTCAATCTCGTCGTCGATTTCCCATGGAAACTCGTCGTCAGTGGTCATTCGTCCAATTACGTCTGGTACAATGGGGGCTCTCCATCCTCTTGGAAGGACCAGGCATAGCGTACGAAGCGTTCCTTGCATCAGGGCTCGGTCTAAGCTTTGGACTGTTTTGTTGTTCACATGCGGATGAGTGGCAGCCGAGCCCATGCACAACCAATCGCCGTCCTTCGCGTTGAGCTCTTTGTGCCAAGCTCGATAAGGTTTTTTGAGGATTTGTGATAGGCCAGCAGCGACCACCTCTCCGTCCTCTGTTGCGTAAACCAATTCTTGAATCTCTCCAAATTTCGGAAGAATTTCGGCAATCTTGCGAATGAGTCTTCCCGCATCTCCGTAGGTGATTGGTGTTTCATCAAAACAACCGAATTCAGCTTCATCGAGACTCTCTTCAATCAGTAGACTCCCGTATTCCAAAAAAAGTGCGTCTCGAAGGGTTGGGTTCTCAATGTTCGTCACGCTTAGTCGGTTTTGAAGTCGCTCCGCTGCCTTTATTTGAATGCTTACATCCTCATCGCTGTGTTCTTGATTCTCTTTTTCCTCGGCTTGTTTTGCTAACCGCACTGCACCATCAAATGCTTTGGGAAGTCTACACCACGCTGCAAATCGAGCTTGCTGCGCGAGTCCATGAGCACCGAGTAATTTGGGGCTACATCTGGCGATACTTTGAAACGCATGTTCAATGTTGCCGGCTCGGGCAGCAAGTAAGGATTGAAAATATTGCGCTCGATCATGACCTTGGATCTTTTCGAATATTTTCTTGAGCACTTTTCGGGCAGAGCTGAGTCGTTCTTGCTGCATGAGTGCCGCAACAAGATCAACCAGTTCGTCAGCACCCGCGTTCTCTGCCTGCGAGATGATTTGGTCGGCAAGCGCATTCGCTTGTGTTACGTGAAACCGGCTAATGAGCATTGTTGCGAGAACGGTCGCTACATTGCTCTGACCTTCGATCAGACACCGATCGATTTGTCGGATAACCGAAGGAATTCTTACGTTCATTTCTCGCAACGCAGTTTCGATGGACCGAATATCACCCGCCTCAACAAAAGCCTCGAGTTTCTCCGGAGAAATCTCGGATTGCTCGACTTCTTTTGAGGCTGAAATGCCTTCTTCGGAATAGTCTGACACAACATGAAACGGCCTAACACTGCGGCTAAAGTTGGTCCATTATTCCTTACATATTAACCTGCAATTTGTGAAAACCCGAGTATATACGGCTTCATGTTGTCTCTTACTCAATGCCCCAGGGCTTGACGTTCTTTCGGTTATGATTGTTACTTTGCGCTAGGTGAAGCCGGGACGAAAAATACTTGAACACTATGTTCTCGGCGAGAAATTGAGTTCCGGCAATCAGGCTACCGTCTATCTCGCTGTAGATGAGCGCACTGGTTCTAAGGTGGTCGCTAAGATTTTCCCTTCGAATCGTTTACAAGAGTACGAGAAAAAACGTCTGCAGCGCGAGATTCACATCTTGCGTCAACTCGAACATCCTCACATCATTCGTTATCTTGATTCTGGAGTGATCGAAAATTCGATTGATGTTCTCATCCTTGAGTATGGCGAAGGTGAGCCACTCGATCAGCTTCTAAATACGCATTGTTTCCTACTTTCGGATGTTTTGAAGCTAGGGAAGCAGCTCGCCCATGCATTATTTACGGCCCATCATCTTGGAATCGTGCACCGTGATATTAAACCATCAAATGTGCTCGTTGAGTTTGATCAGAATGGATGTTTGCTGAGTTCACGTCTCCTGGATTTTGGCGTCGCAAAATCTCAGACGAATGAAGTCAATTTGACTGTGAGCGGTGCTGTATTAGGAACTCCCTGTTATATGCCGCCGGAACAGGCGATGTCGGCGAGCGAGGTCTCTGAATTAGCTGATGTTTATAGTCTGGCGGTTGTTCTTTTCGAGATGACTGTAGGGCGATTGCCTTGGAAGAGCTCGGATGACCTAGTTCGTCTGGCGATGATGATGACTGAAACAGCAATACCTCTTGAGTCCATTGCTAATGGCATCCCGCCTTTATTCGCTGAACTTATCGCGAACTGCCTCCATCAAGAGCCATCTCGCCGCCCGCAATCGATGGCAACTCTCATTCAATGCCTGGATAAGACGAAACAACAAATACCGTCAGATTTATTACAGATAAGTTTTGATGAGAGAGCTGATCATCTCAGTCTTCCACAAATAGAGAATACTGAACTGGTTGAAAATATCAGTGCTCCGGTTGCGAGGATCACTGAATCAGTAGCTGAACCCACGTTTGCTGGGACTCTTTTTGAATTAGGTTTAGCGGCCTGGAGTAAACAAAACTCTCGCGGCGCAGTTCAGGCCGTGAAACGCGAAAAGGCGTCATTTGAGCAAAGTGACTCTGTGCTTGTTCCGTTCACGCAGACCTCTGTAAAAGAGGCTCTCCCAGCAAGAGTCGATTACAATAGAAATGAAGCGACAATTGTAAAAATGATGCAATCCATTAGTCGAAATATTCGTGATTCATCATCATCGAAGGCATTAAATATTCAGTTAGTTTACGGCGCTGCGGGAATAGGTAAAACGACTTTGATTTCTCAGCTTGCGGAGACTTATAAGCGAGCTCAGTTACCAGCTCAACGAGTCAATATCACTGCGTATGATTGGGCCGAACTTCGACCCTTTGGGCTTTGCAAAGATATTATCATACGCCTATTGGGTAATATTGATTTTCATGATTTCAAAGCTTTCCGAAAACGTGTTCATAAACGATTCTTTGAGTCGGATAAATCAGTCTTTGATGTACAAGGAGAAGAGTCTCAAGCAACACAAGTTGTTGATCAGGCAGATATCGAAGCAAGAAAGAGGAACCGCACGTCTGCCCCACACATGTCGTCTGCGATAGCAAAAATTTTGTGGAATGATCTGTCCGTACAACAAAAACAATTTGTTCTGAGTCCGGATGAAATCGCCGCAGTACATTCTGGATTTTATGCTGCCTTATCCTATCAAATAAAGATGTTTGGCCTTTTACTTGTGGTTGATAATGCACAATTTGTAGATAGTGAATCACTCAAACTTCTTCGCAGACTGGCAAAAGCATCGTCCCAAAGCGTTGGCATATGCGTGTTAGCGTGTTCGAGTAACTTTGAGGCGATCACCTCGCTCTTTCGACTGGACGCGGAACATTGTTTCGCTTTAAAAACCTTAGATTCGAAGGATGTGGGCCGAGTTCTTGATGAAAATTCATTTACCGACAAATCCTCACTCAAGAAAAAGATAGAGCAAAGCTCGAAAGGGAGTCCGTTGTTTCTTTCGCAACTGTCGCTCATGGCGGAGGAAAACCTTTTAGACAGCCAAATAGACGGAGAGCATCGCTGGAAGTTGCCGACGACCGTGGGAGAAGCGGTCACGTTGAGGACTCGACACTTATCCACCACCGTAGCAGATGTCATGTGTGCTGCTGCTATCATGGGTGAAGTTTTTTGGGCGGAAGGAATTTCTCAGTGCCTCAAAATTGAAAGAAAAGAGCTTTTTTCTGCGCTTCATACTTTGGTCAGTAAAGGGATGATCGTAGCTGACGATATCTCAATGATTTCGGGGTTTCATCAGTTTCGATTTACTCACAGCGTCTTTCAAACGATCACTCTTGCTCTTTATGCGCACTCTGAGCGACGTTACCTCCACAAAAGAATTTCTAAGTTATTGAGTAAAATCGATAATGTTGATCCGTTTTACGTAGTGAGTCAGGTGACGAGGGCAGGGCGAATGGATATTGCGGCCTATCTTTATGCTCGATGTGCGAATATCGCACTTGATCACAATCTTCCTTCTCGAACTCTAGAACTTATTGAACTGGGTTGGTCAAAGTTACCCGATAATACGAGGTCCTCTTTCTCGGGCAAGGCTTTACGAAGGGCTCAAAAACGCCTTGAAGGATAGCTAATTCTGTATCTTACTGGTTTCGTACAGAAACCTGGGGTAGAGCTCAGGACAGAAGTCTGGAAGCCAAGGTTATGAGTCAATTAGTAAGTTTACGCCGTCGTTCTCATCTTCTGGCTGATCCAGCGAATCAAATAACGACACTTCGTGGCGTAGATCTTCCGAAGTCATTTCAAAAATCTTTGCAAGACTCAAAACTATGGCCGCTCCGCCCGTCAAAGATAGATATATTCCAGATTAATCTCGGGCGTGTGTGCAATCAGATTTGTGCTCACTGTCATGTGGATGCTGGTCCAGACCGGAAAGAAGTCATGTCTGACGATGTTTTAGACCGTTGCTTAGATATTTTTGAGCAAAGCTCGATTTCAACGATTGATATTACGGGCGGGGCACCAGAAATGCATCCTAGGTTTCGAGAGATCGTTTCCCGGTGCGGAGCGATGCCTGATCGCAAGATTATGCATCGATGCAATCTCACGGCCATCATGACCAAGCGGATGTGGGATATTGGTGATTTACTCGGTGAAAATAAAGTTGAAATTGTCGCATCGCTGCCAAGTTTTAAAGAAAAGCAGACAGACGTCCAACGAGGTAACGGAATTTTTGAGACGTCAATTGCCTGTTTACGACGTCTAAATGAGATGGGCTACGGTAAAGAAGGAACAGGGCTAAATCTAAATCTAGTCACTAACCCTGTTGGAGCGATCTTACCGGGAAGTCAGGCGTCTCTTGAAAGGGAATTCAAGCGACAGCTGAAACGTCGATACGATATCGATTTCAATAATCTGTTTGTGATCACAAACATGCCCATAAGTCGATTTTTAGATTTTTTGGTAGATGGCGACCTTCTGATTGATTATATGACCAGGCTTGCCAGTGCTTATAATCCCGTAGCGGCTGCCGGAGTAATGTGTCGTAGTACCATTTCCATTGGATACGATGGGAACCTGTATGACTGCGACTTCAATCAAATGTTAGAGGTTGGTCTTGATAAAAAGACGCCTCAAACAGTGTTTGACTGGGACCTTGAACGTCTTGAAGGAAGAGAGATTGCTATTGATGAGCACTGTTTTGGATGCACAGCGGGGGCAGGCTCGAGCTGCGGAGGCGAAACCTCCTAACGCGATACGTTTCGCGCTATTTGGCCTGCGATGCACCACCAGGTGCAGGCAAGATCTCGATTAGTTCTACGTCGAACACAAGAGTCCCTGCTGGTGCGCCTGGTCGTTTCGGTTTCTCGCCATAGGCCATCTTCCCTGGAATCCAGAAACGAGTCTTTTCGCCGACACTCATGAGTTGTACACCTTCGGTCCATCCAGGAATAACTCGGTTCAGAGGGAATGTGGATGGTTGGCCGCGCTGGACAGAGCTATCGAACATTTTTCCGTCTGTCGTCCATCCCGTGTAGTGGACACGAACAACACTTGTGGCTCCAGGCTTGGTCTTGCCATCACCCTTTTTCAAAACTTTATAGGAGAGCCCTGATGCCGTTTTTTGAGCTCCCTTGGGCGCTGCTGCCACGTCGGCAGGTGCAGGGATTGGCTTGGGCGGTGGCGGTGCTTTTTTGATGTTCAACAACTCAACATCGAAAACGAGAGTTCCGGCCGGTGCCCCAGGACGTCTGGGCTTGTCGCCGTAAGCCATTTTTCCTGGAATCCACAGTCGACGTTTTTCACCAACGACCATCAGTCCGACACCTTCTGTCCAACCTGGAATCACTCGATTTAGCGGAAAGGTCGCGGGGCGACCTCGTTTAACCGAGCTATCAAACATTTTTCCGTCCGTTGTCCAACCTGTGTAGTGGACTTCGACGATATCGGTTGGGCCTGGTTTTTCCTGTCCTGTACCTGCTTTTATGACTTTTGATGCGAGTCCACTGGGACGTTTTTCGGCATCTGACGGCGCGGCGGCCACATCAGCTGGCGCTGGGATATCGTTAGTTCCCGGCGCGGGAGCAGGCTTTGAGGCGGCTTGTGTGGCTGGTGCCGCTTTCTTTGCGGCTTCTTCAGGTTTCTTTTCAGCTTTTTTGTCGTTCGCTTTCGGGCAGCCCATCAGGCCAACCGCAATCATACAAGAGAGGATTTTCTTCATGCCGCGCACCCTAACGCTAGCGGGTCCGTATTACCAGATCCAAATCAACCGATTTCGTACTAAGAAGAAGCTGGATTCTCGACCTTACGTCGTGTTAGTGGCCTGGGAATCTCTATGAGCATAGCAAAACAACAAATGCCGCAGCTCGGTTACCCGACGAAGGACGTCGCAAAGTTACTAAAAATCTCAGAATCTAAGGTCAGGGCGTTTGTTAGGGACGGTTTTGTTGAACCAGTGAGAGGCGAGCGTCGAGAGTTTTATTTCTCATTTCAGGACATCGTGGTTTTGAGGGCTGCGAGTGAGCTTGGCAAAGCCATTTCCGCGAAGAGAATACACCGAGCTCTTCGGCAGTTGAGGTCGCGGTTACCATCCGGTCGAGCGCTTGCTGGCGTTCAAATCGTGGCTCAGGGGAATGAAATATGCATTCAAGAGGGACAGCAGCTATGGGAGGCTGAATCCGGTCAAGCGATCATGGATTTTCGCGTATCCGAAGTTGCCGAACTTGTTGCTCCGCTTGCTCAGGCCGTTCACGATGTGGTGCATGGACAGGAGGAATGGCCCGTAGAGCATTGGCTGACTCTCGGTGAAGAACTAGAAGCTTATGCTCCAGATGAAGCGCAGGAGGCTTACCTTCGGGCACTTGAGATAGATTCTTCTCTGACTCACGTATATTTCTTGTTGGCCAAGCTCATGCAAGACTTAGGTGACCTCCCGGCTGCAGCGGAGTATTACAGACTAGGCCTTTCGCATGGACCTGAAGATGGCGAGTCTTGGTTTAATCTGGCAGCGATTCTTGAAGAGCTTGGTCATGCTCCAGACGCGATTAGTGCCTACCTATCGGCAATTAACGCCGAAAAATCATGCAGAGAAGCTCACTATTATGTCGCGAGACTTTATGACTTGGCCGGCCAAAGCGACGAAGCCATCAAGCATTTGGATGCGTACAAGGAAGTGCTATCTACTCGTCCAGTTAAGAATAATTAGCCACGTCTACGAACACCTCTCACTGTCGATTTGGACAGGACGAACGATACTCACTCGTAAGATATAAGGGTAACTATTGATTTGAAAGTGAGCAGTTCATTACTGCCAAATGAGTTACGGCGTTTCCCAAACTTTAGGACGGTGTGTACCTCAAACCTCCAAAGGTTGCGTTTTCTTAGGATACAAACCGAATCTTGCTTGTTGACCGAGCTGTTAAATCGTGTATGAGGGATCTAAGTGAGTTTTGACAAACCATTGCCTCCGATCAGATTCGATCCGGAGAAACTCAAGAACAGGAGTGCGAATTTTCCGCCTCTTCCTGAGCTAATTCATCGACTGCTCAGAGAGGTTAACGACCCGCGCGGTTCAATCGGTGAAATGGCGAATATGATTTCGACTGACGCGGCGATGTCATCTCACATTCTCAAAGTTGTTAATTCCGCTTATTACTCTTTGCCGAGACGAGTGGGAGATTTAAAGTTTGCGATTGCGTATCTCGGTCTGCGCGAAATATCGAGCATCGTCTTGGCGATGAGCGTGATCAAAGCGCTTGCGCCTGGTCGAGAAGGAGATCTTCAAGATTTTTGGCGCCATTCTTATTTGACCGCATTGGCATCAAGCCGAATTTCAAGAGAGCTGGGCCCTATCGCTGAATCGGACCATCTTTACTCATCGGCGCTTCTCATGAACATTGGCCGGCTGTTTTATTTGCGGTTTTATCCCAAACATTACAGCGCACTGTTATCTCATTGTGAGACGCATCAAAATCTTATGTGTCATGCTGAGAAGCACTTTGATGTTCCGTCCAATGGCCTTTTTGGCGCATTTATTTGTGAGCATTGGCGACTACCTCAAGCGATTGCTCGATCTTGTCAGTTGCACGACCTTCGTACTTTGAAGACGTGTTCGCCCAAAGGCGAGGCAGACCCCTTTGAGTTATTAATGACAACGTCAAACCATTTTGCGACCTTGTGTCTGTACGATTTGGCTCCACAACTGCAGATGGAAATCGTCTCGAATCTACGGCGTGTTCTTGATTATGACGAAGATCAATTTACCCTGATGATGGGAGATGTTCATCATTTGAAGTTCCAAACCGAAGAATTGCTCAAATCTCTTGCTTAGTTTTGTAGTTAATTTCACACCGACTGCGTGCGGCAATGGCAAATACACATCACGGTTCCTACCAATGGGACAGGATTTTATTTGATCGACGATCACGTGGGTTCCGCTGTTACCCACAGTAAAATTGCGAAGGGTATATGCACGGTCTTCATTCTTCACACCTCCGCGAGTCTTGTCATTCAAGAGAATGCCGATCCTGCTGTCTTGCGTGACTTGGAAAGCTGGATGTCCGAAATGGTCTCTGAGTCCCGCGATTGGGAGCACTGCGAGGAGGGGCCAGACGATATGCCTGCTCATGTCCGTTCCTTATTGACTGCGACCTCAATTAATATCCCAGTAGACAATTCAAAGCTTTGTTTGGGAACCTGGCAAGGTTTGTTTTTATGGGAGCACCGTGCAGATTCAAAGCAGCGAAAGCTGATTGTTCATGTGCAGGGTGAATAATAATTCTGTCATCTAATCGAGGAGACTCTCTGTTAGATACGCCAAGTCTCCCAGAGTCTCCAGGCTGGCCAACTCATCTTCCGGAAATTCTATTGAGAGTTCGTCTTCTATCTCAGCAAGTATCTCCATTGTAGTAACAGAATCGAAACCAAACGAAGCCAAGTGTGATTTTTCATTTACGGGTCCAATATCTTTTTTCTCTATTTTCAGAACTGCTGTTTTGAATAGTTCGATGATATTAGGTTTTTCTACGGACACAGTACTTGAACAACAGATCAATCAACTCGATGCAAGACTAAATGAGAAGAAGATGTATAGAGATTTTTATCAGAAGTTATCAATGTCTTTGAGAGGGATAGTAGCTACAAGTCCGTCATCTCCAACAGCTACGAGCGTGTCGCTTACTAAGGCTATGTCTCGAAAATTACGTCCGTCAGGCACAAAATTTTCTTGAAAATCTGGCGACTTCAATAGCATCGAGCATCGGTCTTGACGTCTCATTCGGACGATCCCGTTACATTTCGGTACCAAAAAATACGCCTTTTCGTTGCCTTTTATTTTCCGGATTTCAGTGAAATAACCGTTCGTCATACAGTTCTCCGCCCGACGAGGAAACTGTGTAACGATAGGCACAAGTTCTTCGCGAAGGAGACTTTGCTCTAGAACGAGCGCACGGTCGTCTACTGAAGCTTCTGCGGAGAATTGACCTTCGCCGACCGCAATAAAACGTGGCGGATCTAGAAATGTATCGTAATAACTGGAGCGAATCGCCAGGTGCTGCGACGGCTCGACGTAATACTGCGTTTCGTTTGAATCTATCGACGGAATAGATAAGGAATATGCAAAGCCTACTTTGTTATCCGTGCCGATAAAATAGTTCATTTCGTTCGTTGGTCTTGAGTTTATGTGTGACACTTCAAGCAACCAATCGACCGCGTACTGACTGAAGTCACATATTACAGAAAAACTAAAATTTTCTGCTTCGTAATCGAGGTGAGCAATTGTCCCATTGGACATTGCTAGGCTCACTCGGTTGGTATGATCGATAGTCACTTCGACAACTTTAGGATTACCCGTTGCTTGTGCACGCGGACATCTATCTGTGACGATAGTCTTCAGCTTTTCAGCATCGAATTGGTACGTTTTGGCTTCAGAATTGAATCCATTAGCAGAGATATTGACGGTGTGAACACGAAACCCCGATGGGATAATTTGTCGCCGATCTTCCTCTGAAGCGAATTCTTCAACAACCGCAGCTGCGAGAAGATGAGGCTCTTGGATATCCGGTAATCGACTTGTACCTACCGAAATAAATCGAGCATCAGGAAAGGATAAGCTGTTGCTACTTGTGGTCACTGCAAAATCTGCACAAGTGCGTGCTCCAGAGATATCGTACAAATGCATTACTCGTTTTGTCGCTGCGACAAAACGAGTATCGTCGAGTGCTTGAACATAAATATAATCTGGAAGTTTACAGTCGTTTTCCTTATTCGAAGGTGAAAGATGTGAAAGTCTCTCTTGAGATTCATTCCGGCAGCGGTCCGCGTTTTGCGGGATCGCGAGAGCAAATTTCCGACCGATGGTTGCTAAAAGAGGGGCTGAAGCCTCCTTTATTTCGGATGAATCTTGAACAGGTTGATATATACGAACGATGTCGGCCAGTTCGGCGTACGTCACATCATGTGGACTCGAAGAAATCTTACTTTTTTCAGTCAGTTGAAGTTTTTCAATCAAAGAACGGTCAAAGGATGGAAATCGTTCGTTGAGAACATGATCCTGTATTCCAATAATGATGATGTCGTCGTTTCGCTCCGTGAGATTAAAACGAATTAATGGATACTCGTTTTCTGAGCGAATCTTTGCAACATTATTCACAACGTTGAGCTTTGTGAGATCTTCTGTTGCTGTAAGTACGAAAAAGTAGTCAGAGTCGATATCTTTTAGGGATAAAAATAAGGTTGAATTCAATCGACATGAGTTCGCTGAAATTGCCGTAAGCCCGAAGAAGAGAGCTAAAATCGTATGCTTAGATTTTTCGCTATTCATACTGTTTCTCCGGCTAGTCACCTCGCTGCGACTCTAAATCCCTATCGAAACCCTTTAGGTCTACTCGGTGAATTCTCCCATCTCGATCCGTAGTATATAACTCTTCTTCGAGAATTGTCAGGCCTCTCAGCGTATCTTGGCTAAACTCAAACGAATCGTCTTTTTCAAGGTGAAAGAATGACTGGCACTGGTCTTTTTTTCTTATCCTAATCAGCATATTGCAAGAAGAGAGAGCGTAAATAGCATCTCTTGTGTTTCTTATTCGCCGAATACGTTTAAGTCGACCATTGACGAAACAAGATGCTACCCGAGATGGATACCGAACCCGAAGCTCCTCAAGTAGATTTTTTTCAAGGTTATGCCGAAATATCCATCCTTGCCCGTTATCGTTGGCCGCAAAATAAATACTCCCATCTACGTCTAATGCTGTATCCCAGGGGCGGATGTCCGAACCAAGTTGGTCAAGTGCGAACGAGTTCCAGGAATTTTCGCCGAGAGTTCCGTAGTGTACGAAACCCGTCCTGGTCACGAGATGAGGAATCGCTTCGTTTTCCGTGAGCTGAAAATGCTTTTTTCCTCTGTCGTTAGTGTTGTTGGTGAGTTCGGTTATTTCGGTGAGTCGATACGCTTCGCTCATGTTTGATCTTTGTGCAATAAGTCCCGTCTTATAAAGAACGAACACATTATCATTTTCATCGATTTTGACTTGCTCAGCTTCACCCGTAAAATTTTGAAATCCTGAGTTCGTTCTTGAAAACCTTTGAGAAGAGACTATCGGTGAAAATCCGTTAGAGTATAGACGTCGTGTTATGATTTCAGAGGTTACGGTGAGTTTTCCTTCTTCAATCTCAGATGCCGATATGAATAATCGACTCCCATCATCTGCTTGCTTAGTTCCAATTGCGACGTGGGTACGGCTGCTTGGAAGTTGAATGATTTTCTCAATTGAGCTTGTGCTTGTATCACTCACACTTTCACAATATGGCTGCTCATCTTTGTTAAAAATTTGCGCATGTTTTGATGAGATTGCTATCAAACTCTGGCTATCTAAAGAGAGGATGTCTAAATAGTCTCTCCGGCAATCGTCTGGAGGGTCAAAGAATACTTCAAATTTTTCTCGGCCATCATTGCGGCAGCGATCTAAGTCGATCGGCAAATGTATTTTATAACGAGAAAGAATGATTGCACGAGTCATAGTATCACTGTCTGTAAGTTGACCTCTCATTCTATTTACTTGTTGTAGAGACGTATTTGCGGGCAGTTTTTTGACGGAAATATTCCGTTCGGGAAGTTCGTCAACAGCAGTTTGCTTTAGCTGACTCAGAGAAAGCTCGCTAAAATTGGTAAGCGGTTCAAGCGTCGTGATTTCTTCTTTCGTGAGTCCGAGCAATAGGACCTTATCTTGGGGTGTTTCGGTTTCAAACTTTAAAAGAGGTGCTTCGTTAAGTTCAGCTAAGATTCTAGGAGTATCACTCAGTAATTCAACCTTAGTACCGTCAGCATTCGAAACGAATACGAATATGAGATCTGAGTCTATTTGATCGACATCGATAAAAAATGTTTCTTTTGATGGAGTGCAGGAAATCAACAGGGAAGAGAGCAATAAGCGCCAGATGCAGCTCGAATGAACGACCTTCTTTGCTTGGAGATTTAGAAAGCGCTCTGTTGCTGAAAAGAACCAAAGCCGAGCGATGTCTGCGGGAAACATAGCGTGCTTATCATAGCATTGCTTTGTTTTTTCGCTGTCGGATTTTAACTGATATTCAGAAAAGATAGAAGACAAGGCGTAAATGATGTCGACGATGGAATCATAAACGGATATTCTCCCAATAGTGAGTTTTTTTCGAATAATTTGTCTCGCGCTATTATTGACGAGCGCATTAGAATCGAGTGCTCAGAATTCTGATAGGAACCTTGCCATTCTTGTTTTGCCTGCACCTGAACTTGGCATTGCGAGTTCCGAAATCTATGTAGCGTGTCGTCGAGCAATTGAAGAGAATTCCGCTTTTCGTGTCACAAGTCTCGACGTCTTTTCTCAATCGCTCAAACAAGAAGTCATTCGGGAGTGTGCTGGAAATTCACAGTGTTTCGCGAAGAAAATGCGTGAGTCTCGTACCGACGCCGAGTGGTTGCTCACAGTGGCTCTTGATAGACTTGGAGAGGAGTTTGCAGTTGGGTTTCGGCTTATTGAGATAAAGTCTGCTCTAAAAAAGCAAGAAGAAGAGGTTGTTGTTTCGGAAATGGTTCCGCGAGGTACTGATCCACTTGTTGGTCTCACGCAATTGTTGCCTAAGGTGTTTGTGGGTCACAATTGGGGACGTTTGGGAAATATTATTGTTTCGGCTGAACCAAGTAATTCTGAAGTTCTCATTGATGACGAGATATGCGTTTCTCCTTGTAAAGTGAGAAATTTACCAGCGGGCCTTCATCGTGTCGTGGTGAGCATGCCAGGGTATACAACGCAGAATCAGGATGTCGAGCTCGCACCGGGTCAGACGCAGCGCATCAAAATTGAACTGGAAGCTAAATTGGATAAAACTCCGTTGGGTCAAATCCTATTATGGACAGGTGTAGGCGTAAGCATAATCGGCGCAGGTTTGACTACATGGTTGCTGACTCGAGAGTCAGACACCGTTGAGGTTTGCATTGCGGCCAACGAAAGCCAGTGCGGATTTTAGCTTTTCGAAATAAGACCCTGCACGCAATCCCGAAGCTGTGTTACTCGCCTGCTCATGCACGCAGTATTGACTGAACTTGGTCTCCAAGAAAAAAACTCAGGCGCTTGTGGCGCCGATTGGATTGCGGATCCTAGTGGCCCGGAAGTGGTGAGCTACAATCCAGCGACTGGCGAAGCCTTAGGAACTGTAGTTCAGGCAGGAACAAAAGACTACGAGGTGATCGTGAATGATGCTCTTGCCGCGTTTGAAAAGTGGCGCCAAATACCCGCTCCTCAACGTGGCGAAGTCATTCGTCAGCTCGGTGAAGCTTTGCGCGCGAAGAAGGAAGCTTTAGGGGCGCTTGTTTCATTGGAGATGGGAAAGATTCGCGCAGAGGGAGAAGGCGAAGTTCAAGAAATGATCGACATTTGCGACTTTGCCGTCGGACTCTCTCGTCAGCTCTACGGAAAAACAATGCATTCCGAACGACCTGGGCATCGAATGTACGAGCAATGGCATCCGATGGGTGTTGTTGGAATTATCTCTGCATTTAATTTCCCTGTCGCAGTGTGGAACTGGAATTCAGCAATTGCAGCGGTGTGTGGCGATTCTATGATTTGGAAGCCGTCACCGATCACACCACTGGTTTCAGTAGCGACTCAGAAAATCGCGCATGACGTTTTTGTAGAAAACGGCTTTCCTGGAGTAATGACTATGGCACTTGGTACGGTTGAAGCTGTTGGTGAAAAAATGCTCGCTGATTCTCGAATCCCAATTGTTAGTGCCACAGGGTCGTGTCGTATGGGACGAAGAGTTGCAGAAGTTGTTAGTCAGCGCTTTGGTAAAACGATTCTCGAACTTGGCGGTAATAATGCAATGGTTGTCATGGAAGATGCAGATCTCGAGCTTGCGACCAGAGGTATTTTATTTGGTGCAGTCGGTACAGCCGGTCAGCGTTGCACAACCACTCGAAGAATTATCGCTCACAAAAATATAGTCAAAGACCTGACAGAAAGATTAGTTAAGGCCTATGCAACTGTGCCCATTGGTGATCCTCTTGATGCCGGCACGCTTATGGGGCCCTTGGTCAATGAGGAAGCAGTTGCAGCCATGATGAATGCGCTTGAAGCTGCGAAAGAGCAGGGCGGCGAAGTTCTTTATGGTGGGAACCGAGTTGAGCGACCTGGTCATTTTGTAGAACCAACGATTGTGCGCGCTACGCCTGACATGCCGGTGGTCAAAGATGAAACGTTTGCTCCTATTTTATATATTATGGAGTTCGAGGACCTCGACGAAGCCATACGAATTCAAAACGGTGTACCGCAGGGCCTCTCTTCGGCCATCTTCACGACAAATGTCCTCTCGGCTGAGAAGTTTTTGAGTGCGACAGGTTCTGATTGCGGGATCGCGAACGTAAATATTGGAACTTCCGGAGCCGAAATTGGCGGTGCCTTTGGTGGCGAAAAAGAGACCGGTGGTGGCCGCGAAGCAGGCTCAGATAGTTGGAAGCAATATATGCGTCGTCAAACTTGCACGATCAATTGGAGCAGAGAGCTTCCGCTCGCACAGGGAATTAATTTTGGATAATACTGGTCTTATCGCCGGATAAACATCGCGTTGCCCTGCGACGAATAGCCTGCCCAAACAATTGTGCAGACGGATTGTAATCCTTCTGCACAACTTAGTCTTCCTTGCGGTCTGACGGTATCTAATGGATCTGACCATAGACCAAAGTCAATCGAACTGTAGCTACCTCTCCCGCTTGCAACCAGGTCACTTGGATCAATTTCAGCGTAGTGAAGTCTATGGCCACCAGTCACGGTAGAAAAAAGTACCGCTATAAATGGTGCTCCGTTCCGGGTGACTAAACCAACGTCATGGAGGCGGCGATTGAGATTGGATTCTGCAAATGGCGCGAAGCCTACGCTACTATATTCACTGAGAGCAAGAAGCCGGATGTCATTCCGTCCGCCGATTTGCTGTTCTTCATAAGCGATGACAAAGCCTAGGCCGGGTACGTCGAGGATTCTACTTTCTTCGCCAATGCGAGGACGTTCAGTAAAATTTGGACGGTTGAATTGTATCGGACCATTCCCTTGTCCGTTCGCAGTTTGGATGACTAAGCGTCCGTCCAGGCTTCCGCCTTCTCTGTAAGTCATTAAGTATTGAAAGGCTCCTCCTTCTTGGCGTCGGCGGAGCGTCACGAATTTTGCAATGGCTGGGGGCGATGTGACTGTAGGTCCTTCAACGAAAGAGGAACTTCTCAGGTCACTAGTCTGAAAAATCTTAATCTGCCCATTTGCTGCTGTTGCGAGTACGGCCGGTAATGTGTTGCCGGCAGTGTCTAAAAGATTCAAGCTCAGGCTGTCTATATTGGGTTCACTGGCTACGTTCAGGCGACGTACGTTGTTGGGTGACGATGTTGAGCTTGAAATGAGCCAAGCATTAAGATTGCTTTGGCCTTGTGTTGCTGCCACATAGACGAACTGTCCTGAAGTCGGATCTACCGATGCACCAACTGCAGATAATGCCGCTGTTTGCAGGTAGGTTTCATAGCGGGTGCCTTGAAGTCGGCCATCAATGACCTGCTCAACGTCGATTTCGAAAGAACCAAGAACACCCGGGACAGGTCTTGCGGAAAATAGAGTACTGAATTGTGTTCCTGTAGTAAGTGTGACGCCCTTGTATCCAAAAGGCGTGAGTAATTGTGGTAGATCGGTGTCCAGTGCTTTGACAATTGCTAGATATTGATTGATTGCCCCTCGACCGTCTTGCCTGATCAAGGATAAAACTCCACTGAGAGCCTCTTGCGGAAGTGTGAAGCTTACTTGTTGATCAGACCAAGCCTCGACTGGAAGTGAAAGCGTCTTCGGCGTTACATCTGCGTCTTGTCGGAGCTCGATTGTACCCGGGGAGATTCCGAATCGAGTCCCATCAATGGTTATAGTTTGCCCGGCCAGTCCTATGGCGGGGCGTATTTGCAGAATCGACGGACTTATCGTGGGTGACAAAGTGTAGTTGTTGACTGCAATTGGGCCAAGATTTCCAGCCGCATCGAACGCTCGAATACCAACACTAAAGTCATCGGTCGCGCTGACGAATAAGTCTTCAAATTTCGCAGTGATCGTCGTTGTCTCGCCAGGCAATACAGGTTCGGGTGGTGCAATTTCGGTCAAGCGGGGGAAGGACTCAGTGTCTTGTAGTTGATCGCGCTCGAGATCTACCCGTATTTGGTAACCCGAGACCAAGCCGATTGTTCCGTCCTCTCCTGAGCTGCGGAAAACGACTTGAAACCGTCCGGCGACACTCGCTGTGACTGTGATGTCTTCGACGGGACCCGGCGGTGTGATGTCTCTCGGCGTGCCTTCGCGCATGACGGGCTCTGCAAAATTGAGTGGTTGCCCAGAAAAATCTCGGTCAAAAGCATATGCATAGACTTGATAGTTCGTTTCGTCTGTAAGTCCATGAATCTCCAAAGGAATATCCCACGGTACGTTATAGATAGCTTTGACGATAATATTTGTTTGACCGGGTAGAACTCGGCCTACGGCGATACTGGAACTTCTAGTTAGAAGCCCGGCTCGCGCGATGGTTGAACTACTGATTGCGATGACCGCACCGGCAAAGTCCGAATCTCTCGAAGGTGTGCCGCTTATAATAAGTCCGTTACCTTCTGGGCTTGATGAAATCTTTAAACTCGGAAGGGGCTCGGGTGCATCATAGTCTAGTCTCGGAATACGAGCATTTTGGGTTCGCTTGAGAGTCAGAACTCCAGCGTTCGTGACTTTGCCGGATTCGACCCGAATGTTCTGGCGCCGTCCTTCGAACGCCAACTTGCCGTGCTGGCTTGTATCAGCTTCACGAATGCCAAAAAACGCTTGTGCCACCAGAGTGTGATTAATACCCACTGGAACCTCGGAGATTTGCCACGTTCCTCCTTCTCTTAGTAATTGATTCTGATCAGTTCCATCGATCGTGAGTTCTACAGCTGCTAATGTGGACCCCTGAACGGAGAGTATGCTGATGACCAATCGATCAATTTCCGGTGGTGGAGCTACGGTACGAAGCCCTTGTTGGATAACTTGAGTCTGCCTACTTTCGTATTGTAGCGAAGCTGTGACACCGCCGGTGTCCGAGCTTGAGAATCCACAATGTAGGCTGAGACTACTCATGCCGATCAGAGTCAGCCATTGAACACTTTGTCGTTGCTTCATTAGTAGGTCCCCGAAACCGTTCCAGTAGGTCCTGCTACATCAGGCCCACCTGATATAACGTTACCGTCAAGTAGGAGTCCTGCAGTGACACTACCTGCAATCAGCGCACCGCCTATGGACGCCCAGAACCACCACTGTTGCCAGTTTTCTTTCTTCTCTCGGTAGCTTTCAAAATCTTGCATTGGGATGGCGGCGAGGTCTTCTTTCCAATCGAGTTTGGGTTCGAACTGTTGACGAGGATCTAGAGTAAATTCCGCTTTTGCGATGAATCCATCGTTTCTCTTCACGACAAGATTATGCAATCCTGCGGGTCCAATCCAGACCGCAGAGCCATCCTCTCGAACCGCAATGCTTTGCCCATCGACAGTTACCGACGTGACATTTGTAAGGACACCTGGTCGAAATCGAACGAGGCCATCGAGACTCCCCAGTTGTTCTGTAATCTTGAGTTCTGGTGCGGGAGAAGGTGGTGATTGAAGCTCATTTTTCTCTGTTGTTTGAGCTACGGTTTTAGAAGACAGCAATTTCGGTTTTTTGATCTCAGGCCCTGTATCGACTTTCGTTTTCTTGGCGTTTGATACACTCTTTCTTTTTGATTTCCTTCGTTTCTTTTTAGCGACGGATTTCGGAGCAGTTGGCGCTTGTGTCTTGCGCTTGAATCCGCGTGCGAGTGCTTTCGCAATGAGCTTTATTTTTTCGTCGAAGGTTCTCTTTGAGATCTTTTTCCCCGTTCTAACCCGGAGAAGACGTTTCTTTTTTCTCACATCTATGATGACCATGGTCATGTTCTTGTCGGAAATTTTGCCTGAAATGAGGTATTGGGCATCGAGATCTTCTCCGAGATTAGCGAGGCACTTCACGCGAAATTCGCAATTCCAAGAGGTTTTTTTTCCCATTCCTAGAAGGATGCCTTGGGCGCTACCTTGCAGGGAGGTGCTGATCTTAAGGCTCGCTTTTTGTTTATTGAATTCTTGGGTAATCGTTTCCCACGCTTGAATTGCCTGGATTTCTGGAATTCCATCGGGCTTTGGTGGCATTACCAAGAGCTCTGGTGTGGCAGATGCAAACAGAACACTTAACGCCGTGAGGCTGACCGTCGAGAGCATTACGTCCCTATGCTAACGCAATTTTACCCGGGAATGTTAGTTCATCGACCTATAATCACTGGAATTATTGCCCGGAAAGACTATGCAGTTTGTGCATAACGGCCCACTTTGAGAATTTTTGCGAAGGCCCATGCGATGGGTCCTGCTGCAAAGCTTAGGAGTGCGCCGAGTCTTAGCATATCTGCTGTTCCGTATTTCGCGTACTCCAAAGCTGCCTCAGGTGAAACACCATTAGTGAGCGCAACGCTTGTGACAAAAAGTGCAACCGTAAAGCCAACCGCAGCCACTGTTCCAATCACGAGTGCGTCCTTAAGACCCATCCCTGCAGGCAGACTGAGGCCTAATAATTGCCCAATCAGCGTGAAACAGACAATGCCGATGGATTTGCCGAGAAGAAGTGCTCCAAATATGATCCAAGTGGGCTGGCCCGTTATTGAATCCATGTTAAGTACGACTCCAGCATTAGCCAACCCGAAAGAGAAGAGACCGACATCAACGATAGGTTTGAAGAAATGTTCAAATTCATTCATGGTATCGTGAAGGTTTTCGGTATTTGCGAACAACCCGCTGTCTCGTTCGGCGTGAGGCATAAACGGTACGACGGGGACCATCGCAAGTGCTGGGTGGACGCCGGTGAGATACAATCCGAACCAGCACAGTGGTGTTCCAAGCAGAAAGTATGCCCAGAACGTTTTAACACCTTTGCGGCGAAGGATTTCACAGATGACCATGCCGACGAGCACTAACCCGAGCCATTGCGGGGAAACATCTGAGGTATAGAAAACCGCGATGATCACCATTCCAACCATATCGTCGAGAACTGCGATAACGAGCAGCAGCAATACTGCTGCGTGCTGACGTCCGAAGATCAGACCGGCAAAGAGCCACGCGTAGGCGATATCGGTGGCGGTCGGAACCGCCCAAGCACTAAATATATCTGGGCTTGGCTCGTAGATCGCACGGAGTAAAAAGAAAACGCCGATGGGGCCAAACACACCCCCTACGGTGGCAATGACGGGCATCGAAGCTTTCTTGATGCTTGAAAGTGCGCCCCCGGGAAGAAAGCTCTCCATGATTTCTTTCGCGGCCACTCCGAAGAACAGCACCATAAAAATATCGTTCACGATGAAGTTTAGAAGATTGTAGTGATCATGAAGAAAGTTCTTCTTATGAAAAGCGGCGGCGTAACCTTCATTGTCTACGTTAGACCAAATCAAAGCGATTATGGTTCCAAGCAGAAGAAACGCCGAGATCTCTCTGAGATAAGTGAAGGTTTGTTTGATTGGAGTTGTTTTTGTTTCAGTTGCCGCCATGCTGGTCCCGTACGGCCCGGGAACCTAGCGACCAAAACTCAGAATGTCATCCGTTTCCAGCAATAATTATTCGTAATTTCGACGGTTTCGATAAAACCCTATGTACGGCGTTTGATCCGCGACCTGCCTAGCTTAAGTAAGCCGGTTTTTTTATGTAAACACCTGAATGGATTGAGATTTTACCCTCTTTTTCAAGCTTGTTTAGGTGAGCTAAACAGGATCGCTGAGCCAATGGGTGAAGTTGCTTAGGTGTATCTCTATATGCCTCGCTGACAATCGTCTCAAGATTTGCGGGACTAAGGGAGTCAACGGCCGAAAGGACCAGCTCTTCTCTTGCTTGTCGATGACGAAGATACTGTTGCAATTTTTTGGGGCCATTAGGAATCGGTGGACCGTGAGCTGGAAAGAGACAGCAGGGGGACATTTGATCCAATCTTTGGAGCTGGTTCATGTAATCACCCATGTCGCCTTCATCTGGGTCAACGATGATAGTTCCTACGGCTGCGACCATGTCACCAACGACCATTGAGTTTGAGTTTGGTCGTAAATCAGCCAACACGATGTGCCCGGGAGCGTGTCCAGGTGTGAAATATACTTTGAGGCCGAATGGCCGACCAAAGCGGTCCTTGCCAAGGTCAATGAAGTCACCTTCATCCAGGGTTTTTTCAATCTGGACTCGATCACGGAGTAAATCCCGCGTCACGGGATGCGCGATAATTGGACGATTGTAATGCTCCCGCACCCATTGTGCAGCGCCGTAGTGATCAGCATGATGATGAGTGAGTAGAATGGCAGACAATTTCGACCCTGATTCCAACCGCGCGTCGATGATGCGACCGAGTTTTGCTCGCTCCGTATCTTCGTATGTCGCCGGGTCAACGACAACAAAAGAGTCGTCTCCAACGAGGTAGGTGTTTGTATGTTTGGCAGGAGGCAACGTTGGGCTGAGTAATGGAATTTGTGTAAAGCCTGGAATTACTTCGTTGTGGATCTCTTTTTTTGGCCAATGGTCGGCATGCTTAGCGATTGGCGAATGATGCAATATCCAGTGGGCGAGAGGAGAAATCGCAAACTCAAAATCTCTCCACTTTTGTAGCCATTGTTCGATGGCTGCAAAAGAACCCGTGACTCCTCCAGCCTCTACCTCGAGGACGACTAAGTCCGTCCCCGTGACATTGTGTTCATGGGATTTCCAAACCAAAGGGTTTGTGGGCGATTTATTACAGGTTCTACGAGGTAAGCACATGAATTCATTGCGCTTTACGAGTTCTATTTCTCCGGCTGAGTTGCTCCGAATTTCCGCTGAATAGATAGGCATATTTTGGGATGCAAATTCAGCCATAATTTATACATACCAAAACAGTATGGCTCCGTCTCGATATTCATTGGTTCTTGTCAACCTGACCCTGGAGCTTAACCTAGCGGCAATGTATGAAATATCCGATGGAAGCCGCACCTCAGGTCGCAGAGTTAGGATATTTTGAAGCTACTTGTTATGGCCTGATTCAAGGTGTAACCGAATTTTTACCGGTCTCGAGCTCTGGTCATCTCAAAATAGCACACCGTTTAGGCCTCGGCGCGATTCCGCCTGATTTGGAGATGCCCTTCGATGTTCTTCTTCATGGAGCAACGCTTATCGCCATTGGAATCGCTTTCTTTCCAGACATTATTGCAGCGATTCGCAAGGGCATAAATTTTTATATGGTTATGGCGATAAGTATTGTCCCTGCCGGATTAGCGGGGTTGTTCGGTCGTTCGTTGGTTCACAGCGTTGGAGAGAGCTACCTTGGCGTCGGAATCTGTTACGTGTACACAGCAATTCTCCTTTACTTTGCGCAGGTCGTCAGTCGACGGCGCAATCTTGTAGAAACGAACCAAGCGCCCGACCAATTGTTGAACTCAGTCACGAGAAAGCAGGCTATTTATGTTGGTTTATTTCAGGTCCTCGCTCTGCTCCCTGGTGTGAGCAGAAGTGGTTCGACTGTGGCTGGCGGTTTGCTTGGTGGTATGGGTTCCGCCTTGTCTGTTTCCTATTCTTTTTTGGTTGGGCTACCACTCATAGCCGCCGCAGCAGCGAAAGATGCCTTTGATGGTGGTTTTTCACATCTTATTACTGTGATTGGCTGGGGCCCGATTCTAGTGGCGTTTGTTTCTAGTGTCATCAGCGGGTTGCTATCCATCACTCTTTTGAAATTAGTGGTAGGTCAGAACCGACTTCATTGGTTTTCGGTCTATTGCATGGCTTTAGCGGTCGCGTGCTTTGTCCTCGAAGGACTTAGTAAAGGTTAGATAAAGTGCTATAAGAAGGCCATGAATATCGGTCTTCGGAATTTATCGATTTCTATATTAGCGACACTTCTTTCTGCCTGCCTGGATAATCCCGAAACCTTTCGCCCTGATGTCGGCTTTATCGAAAATCTTGAACCTTCGTCCGTTGACGACGAATACACTGTCGAGGTGAGCAGCAAAACGGTTTTCGATGTAGTTTCGAATGATTCTGACCCTGACGGCGATGAACTCACTGTGACCTCTTTTTCACAGCCGATACGCGGTGCTTCAGCGAGCGCGGACTCTTCTTCGATACTTTTTACAGCACCGACCGAGCCCGGGTTGAGTTCTTTCGAGTACACCGTGTCTGACGGCCGGGGAGCGACATCGTCCGCAACGGTAAGAGTGACGATTGTTGCCGCGAACGCCTTACCTGTTGCAATGACGGATACAGCGACAACTCAACAAGGCGTCGCAATACTAGTACCTGTGCTCCTCAACGATAGTGATCCGGACGGTGGCGCGCTTACTGTAATCGCAGTCGATGATACAGAATCAGGAAATACAGAGGTTCGGATGAACCAAATTCTGTTTACTCCCAATGCTGATTTTTTTGGGAACACAAGTTTTGCATATACCATTGAAGACGCTCAGAAGTTACAAACCTCCGCCTACGTTCATGTAAACGTCAATGGTAGACCTGTGACGAATAACGATGTCTATGCCGTTGCGATTTCCGGAACTACGCGGCTTCCGGTTCTCGAAAACGATCGAGATCCGGACGGAGAAGAACTCACATTAGTCAACGTCCTTGGAAATCACAATGGCGAAGCCATGATTGTTGGTGATCAAATTTCATACACCGCTCCCATCGGCTTTCGGGGTAACGAAACTTTTCAGTATATCGTGACTGACCCTCGAGGCGGGACAAGCACCGCAACGGTCACAGTGCGCGTCAGTTCTCCACCGATTGCGGCTCAAGATATTATCCTGGCTCAAGAAGACATCCCTATCGAAATAAATCCATTGCTCAATGATACTGATCCGGAAATGGATACACTATCGATTGCGAGCCTGTTTCAGCCTGTCAATGGTGTGGTTCGAGCTCTCAGTGATCAGACCGTTCTCTACACGCCGAATTCTGGATTTATTGGAGTTGATGAATTTTTCTATACGATAAGCGACGGCAACCTCAATGTCTCTACAGGCACTGTAACAGTAACGGTTAATGGTCGACCGGATGTTGTGAACGACGATGTCTATACCGCAGTCAATCGAGCTTTGAACATTAATGTCCTATCAAACGATACCGATCCTGAAATGGACACTCTTTCGGTCGCGGAAATTCAGATACCGCCTTCAGGAACGGCGACCATAGCTGCGAATAATATCGTCGTATTTAGCCCAGAACAAAACTTTAGCGGGATTGTAAGCTTTGCCTATACGGTTGAAGATGCCCGCGGAGGAAGAGCACAGGCAACTATAAACGTTACGGTCAACACGACTCCAGTCGCTAATCCAGATGCTGCTCTCACTCAACAAGACACCTCTGTGACCTTAGATGTTCTGGCCAATGATAGCGACGAAGATAATGATGTTTTGAGCGTTGCAACTACCCGGCCCGGAGTAAATGGACGCGTCGATGTCAATCCTTCTGGTACAGTGACCTATACTCCAAATGCTGGTTTCTTTGGAAACGACACTTTTATCTATACAGTTAATGATGGTCGCCAGGGGACAGCGACCGCAAACGTAAATATTACGGTTAACAGCCGGCCGACAGCGTTGGACGATAGTTTTGCAACCCAGCAGTCTACGGCGGTGATACTAAATCTCTTGGCGAACGATTCGGATCCTGAAGACACTTTCCAGATTGAGTCTTTTCAGCAAGTGTTTACGGGCACGATTACAAATAACGGAAATGGTACGCTGACCTACACGCCAAATCCGGCCTACTTCGGAACAGAAAACTTCACATACACAATCTTAGACGCCCGTGGAGGTCGAGACTCTGCGACCGTTTCCGTGTTGGTTAATGGCCAGACTACGGCCGTGAGGGATCAAGCTTTTACTCAGGCAAATACCTCTGTTTTAATTGATGTTCTTAGCAATGACTTAGACCCAGAAAATGAACCGCTCAGTATTGTTTCTTTCGTGGTTCCACTCAATGGAAGTGTCGTACAGGAATCGAATGGTTTGCGGTACACACCCAATAACAATTTTGCCGGAGTCGATACTTTTGAATATGTCATTACTGACGGCTCTAGTAATGCAACCGGGACTGTGACGATTAGAGTCAATGCAGCACCGATTGCAAATAACGACACATTTATCGTTCAGCTAGATCAATTGACGCGACTCGATGTCCTTGCAAACGACAGCGATGCCGACCCACCGAATGGACCATTCGCGGATTCGCTTTCAATTGTAGCAAGTGGTTTGACGCAGCCAGCCCAAGGAACGGTGAGCAGTACAGCAGGCGACGTTGTTCTTTACCAACCGCCCACAGGATTTTTCGGTGATGTCGCTTTTGACTACACGATTCAGGATAACTATGGAGGCTCTGCTCAAGCTTCTGTATCAGTGAGTGTTAATTCTCCTCCCGCTGCTGTTGCCGACGATGTATTGGTTCAAATGGAACAGCCATTTACTATCTCTGTTTTAGCAAATGACAACGATCTTGATGTTGCTGATTCACTGACCGTATCGAGCGTGACTCAGCCATTAAACGGAACTGTAGCGATTTCGGGGACAACTGATGTCGTATACACATCCAATGTCGGATATTTTGGTCCTGATGCCTTCACATACACTGTGACTGACTCTCGCGGTGGTTTCGCAACAGCCAATGTGACGGTGAACGTCAATGCGCCACCAGTTGTCGTCGATGACCAATTTATTGTGCTCCAAAACACAATGAGGCTGCTTGACGTACTCGCGAATGATACTTCACCGGACTTAGACCCTCTGACCTTCGTTTCCGTCATCGGGGTCAGTAACGGAAACATTGTAAATATAAATAACGAACTTGAATACACGCCTAACCCTGGGTTTTTGGGGACAGAGACTTTCACTTACACCATGAGAGACGATAACGGAGGCGAAGACACGGGCACGGTGACTCTCAATGTGGTCCAGAGACAACTTTACAATGTTACGACCCAGGCGCTCACGGGAATTGCTGACGTTTCTAGTTTAGCTGTAGCTGATTTGGACGCAGATGGACTAAATGATGTTGCAACGGTAAATCGACGAAACGACCGACTTACGATACTACCTAGTCAAGCTCCAGACTGGGGACAGAGAATAGAGATTGCGGTCGGAGATACACCCATCGATGTGATTGCGGGAGACCTAAACCAAGACGGGTTAGACGATTTGGCGGTAGCAAACCAAGGGGACGGGACGGTGACTATCTTACTCAACACTTCGCCGGCGCCGGGTGTTTTCACATTTTCCGCTTCAACTATAACGGTTGGTGGGCAACCTCAGTCCGTGAGAGTCGTCGACGCCAATCAAGACGCAAACCTCGATATTGTGATCGCAACGGGCTCAGGTAACGAGGTGGTCGTCGCACCAAATACAACGGCTGCTCAAGCCGCGGTACCAACTTTCGCCACTCTTGTTCGGGTCAATGTTCCCAATGCCACGGACCTTGCCGTTATTGATGTCAATCAAGACAATGTTCCGGATATCGTCTCGCTAGATCCCGTGGGTAATCAAGTCGTCATAGCACTCAATCAAGGCGGCGGTGCGCCTGGCCAGTCTCCCGTGTACAACGCACCAACCAACCTCGCGCTTTCCGCATCACCTTATTTCTTAGAGATGGGTGATCTAAATAGAGATAATGTACCGGACTTAGTTGTGGGTAGTCAGGCCGCCGACTCTATCGAGGTGCGCTTCAACACGACCGGGGTTGGTGGTACAACTCCAAGCTTCTCGGCAGCGACGGAGCTTAGCGCTTCTGTTTCGGTGGCTGATCCCTCCGATGCAATTATTACTGATATAAATCAGGACACTGTACCCGATATTGCTTTTCTTAATCAGGAGACGAATGAATTTGTAAGTTTGCTCAATACAACTGTGGCCGCTGCTGTGACCCCTACGTTCGGAACACCTGTAACAGTAACAACTGATTCCGGTCCTGTCCGCCTTGCTGAAATTTTTATTGATAATGATTTCTCACCTGACTACGCAGTTTTGAATTCAAATACCGATTTACTCACGAGTTATCTTAACCAAACTGTTCAAGGAGATACGAATATTGCCTACAATGCTTCTACGTCGGGCCGTATGGGGCGCTCTCGTCCTGTCGATGTGCACGTCGATGATCTAACAAGAGACGGTGTTCAGGATACAGTTACATTGGACCAGGTAGACCGTTCGGTGAGCGTATTTGCTACAACTTCTGGCCCTGGTATTTCTCCTGTTACCCTACGAGCACGTCAGGTTGTTGAGTTTTCGACTCCTTCTGCATCAACTATGGACATTGCTGATATCAATTCAGATAATTTACCTGACTTGTTGGTCCTGGACCCCACTCAAGGACAGTTTTTTCTGCGACTCAATGCAACTACGGCACCCGGAACAGCTGCGGTCTTCGGACCTGAGCAAACGGTCACTTCTGCTGTGAACGGTGTAGCGGTCGCTGTTTCGGACCTCGATATTGACGGAGTTCCCGATATTATTGTGGTTGAGCAGGCCAGTAACCGTATCGCAGTCCACAGAAATGCAACAGCAGTGGCCGGAAATACGGTTTCTTTCGTTGCACCGCAATATTTCGCAACAGGACTGAACCCGACCGCTGTTGCTGCAGACGATCTTAATCAGGATGGTCGCGTTGACATCATTGTGACGAACGGTAACCAGAACTCGGTGTCTGTTTTTATTAATCAAACGACAACACCTGGGCCGCTCGCTTATCAAACGATTGGTCCATTCAACGTGAGTATTTTGCCAACGGCAGTTGCGGTGGGTGACATTGATGACGATGGTATTCTTGACATTATCACTGCGAATCAAACGGACGATAGTATTGCGGTGATTCGAGGCACGACCCTGTCACCGACTGCGCCTGTGACGTTTGATTTTGTGCAGGTATTGAACGTCGTACCCGTAGCAAGTACGATTACGAAACTATCCCTCTCGGACCTGAATAGCGATGGTCGATTAGATATCGTTGCGGCAACTGATAGTAATGACTCAGTATCTGTTTTTTATAATCTCACGCTAACCGGTGAAACGAACATTGCTTTTGGCCTCGCGAGCTACAACGCAGGTGAGTTACCAGTATCTGCGGCGGCGGCCGACCTAAATCAAGACACAATCCCGGAGATTGTTGTTGCAAACTCTGAATCTGATGATGTCGTGATTCTTCACGGTCAGTAACATCGATTCCTTAAGATAAATCACCACCAAATAACCGGTATTTGCGGTCTAGTTTGCCGTTCATTTGACGGATGGCGTTGTTGATAAGCTCGTTGTCTTCCAGTGTCCATCCAAGCTCGCCGCCTTTCATACCAAGTTTTCTAGTCGCCTCTATCGTTTCCAGAAAGAGGAGCGTCTCCAGACCTTTTTTTCTGTAATCAGGATCGATTCCAAGAACCATTAGTCTGGCAAAATCAATGGAGCGGCGCTTAAGTAGAAAGGTCAGCCAACCAAACGGAAACAATCGTCCATCTTTTGGTAAGGCTTGATTTATATCAGGAAGCGTCACAGAAAAGCCTACAGGTTTTGCATTAACCTCAACAAAAAGAATAAGCTTTTCTTCTAAGATGGGACGTAAGTTCGCCGCAATTTGAGAAAATTCATCTTCGGCGACTGGAACAAAACCCCAGTTCTTCTGCCAAGAACGATTATAGATTTCGAAAAGCGTGCGAACCTCATTTTCGAATTTGCTGAGTTCTGCAGTTCGAACGGAAACGTTGTTTCGTGTTTTTACCCGCGCCGCTACTCGCTTAATTCGTTCAAGCTTTGTATCGACGTCAGCAGCCGTCACGTCAATTGTCCATGCGAACAAATCTTTGGCTTTATTCAACCCAAAGCTCAGGAGCAGTTCCTCGTAGTATCGGGGGTTGTAAGTCATTTCAATGACCGGCGGTCTTTCGAAGTTTTCGACCAACAGACCACATTGATGATTTGTCGAAAAATTCATTGGTCCTATTACTTCCGTGCACCCTTTTGAGCGCAACCAGTTGCATGCATCAGTCATTAGCCCATGCGCAATTTTTCGTTCATTCACGCATTCGAAAAATCCAAACCATCCGGTTTTATCGTGACCATGGTAACGGTTATAAGCATGGTCTATGTGGGCACATATTCTACCGACTATTTTATTCCGGTGTACCGCAATGAGTGCTTTTATTTCAAAATGCTTGAGTGACTTGTTATTGCTTACGTCCAAAAATTTCATTAGATGCGACCGAAGGGGCATAACGAAGTTTTTGTCTCCTTCGTATATATCTTCGGTCATATCGATGAATTTTTTTCGTTGCGGTTTACTCGCGAGATCAATTTCAAGAATTTCGAAATCCGTTCGATGACGAAGTCGTGAGGCCGGTGCTGGTTCGAGTTTTGGAAGGTCGTCCGGTGGCCGTCCGTGTGGATGTTTTGGATCTGTGAGCACGGCAATTAAGCGAACATTCGAACGTTAATCATTCCGGAGAATAACAATAAAAAGAAGAAGAGCCCGGCTCCGAATATAATCCCTGCCCAGAATCGTCCGTCGGTTGGTCCAGAGTTTCTCACATCATAGACAATGCACCATCCACTAGCTAGGCAAGATACGGTTCCACCGATCATCGCAGCGTACCATGCCGGTTCCAGGACTGCTGGAACTGCTTCCATTAATGTAGGTGTGAAATGGAGTAAAAAGAGACACGGGATAAATAGTACCGAGATCCAACGAGGAACTAAAAATGAGATGTCATCGTGATACGACGAAGAGGCCAAACGTACTGCCTCGAAACTCAGAACTGATAAAAATCCTACCGTGACGTGTCCCACCATCCAAGCGCGAGAGATAGCGAGATTCTCAAGTCGACTTGCTTGCTGTGACCACGTGACAATAACTACGATGGCGGGGAGTAATGCAATTAGCCCTACCGCAAGCTGTTTGAATCCATTCGGCGCTTTACCGCTTGCGAAGCTCATGCAGCCGGGAAACAGATTTAGAGCCAGTGTTTTTATCCATCCGTGGTCGGAACGACGGGTAGGGCGGGGTGACTTTGCGGCAAAAATCGGTGTTGAGCGGACGCCTGCAGTGCTACTGGAGGGTGCCTTAGCTGTTGGGTCGGGACTGACGGAATCGGATGCTGCGGGAACGATCGGATCCAAATCAACCATGGAAGATCGGTCAATAGTCGCACCTCTGATCGACGCAGCCGAAGATTTTAGAGGTTTTGGCTCTGCTGAGCTGATCTCTGCGGGCGTGATGTTAGAAAGGGGAATTGGTCTGAGTCCGCTACTCGAATTTCGAGGTTGTATAGAAACAGGACCCGCATCTGTATCGCTACGATTAAGCACAGGCTGCGCATCAACTTTGTCCTGAATGGAATCATTCGCCGTTATATTTAATTCGTTCTCACGCGGTAGGCTTGGGGGACGTGGAGGAATCGGTAGGGCAGTAGCAGGACGTACATTTTTAACGGGGGGTTTGAGCGGTGGTGGCGCGACAGGTTCGACGGTACCCGCTTCCAAATTGAGTGCTACGCCAAACATAGTCTTCTCGTCGTTAGAAGATTCCTCTTCTTCGATGTGTAGATTCGTTGCGGAGGTGCTGATCATTGGTTCTTCGAAGGAACCCGATAACAATTCGTCGGTGAGTGCAAAGCCGACAACTGTCTTGTCACTGTTATCGTTGGGCTCCTCGAAATCTGGTGTTTGGCTCGTTCCGAGGATTCCTTCTGCATATTGTTGTCTTTTTACTTCTTTCAGTAAATCGCCTGAGCGTTGCGCGATGGTTGCATCTTGTTCGCTGTCGTCTCCGTATTTCGGTAGATTGTTGACGTCGGACTCGGTGGACATCCTTGGCAAAGGTGTTGCTGCGGTATCCACATAGTCTGGAATTAGGTTTCCATTTTCTAACGAAACCTGAGCGATGTCTCCATCAGTTGTAGGCCGTAATGCTTTTAGTCGAACTCGTGAAACAGGCTTACTCCTCTGACTACCGCTTGTTGACGCGCCTTTCGGCCTTCCGCGTGAGGTCATACGAGGATCCGCGCCGGCGGAAGGACCACTTGAGCGAGAGCCTCTCAGAGATTGAGATCTCAATTCAGAAGGCCGCTTGGGTCTTAGTCCGTTCCTTTTGGGGTCTTGATTTGAAGAATCATTCACGGTTTTTGTTCACTCTTCGTGGTCATCATACAATGATCTGCAGCCGGCTAGAAGTTATCCTCCTTGCCAAATTCTTCAAGATTCGCTTCTCCAGCCTCGATCGCATACTCCGTCGGCGCTTCGCCGATTTTGAATGCTTCTGACACTGAGTTTGGGGCTCCAGGTGCTGCTAGCTTACCAGTATCTCTATCGATTTCAACGAATACCACCCCTGGAGGAGGCGCGAAATCAGGGCTTTTCTGACCCTTTAGAGACTTTTTCATGTAGGAGAGCCATATGGGTAGAGCTGCTCGTCCTCCTTGCTCATAGCGTCCCATGGGAAGCACATAATCGTCGTATCCAACCCAGGCAGCTGTCACAACATCGCTGGTATAGCCGACAAACCAGGCGTCAAAAGAGTCGTTCGTTGTTCCCGTTTTTCCTGCAACTGGCACACCGAGCTTTTGGGCGCCCACTCCAGTACCTTCCCTGACGACATTTCGCATGAGGCTCGTGGTAAGGAAAGCTTCAGCTTTTGTCATGATTCTCGGCGTTTTTGTCCCGTATTTCGTCAGAGCTGCTCGCGCTTTACGAGAGACACCAATCCAAGGGTCTTCATACCAGGGATCCTCGTAAAGAACTTTTCCATCTCGGTCGACGACTCTGGTCACGAACCTTCGAGTGCGTTTGCTGCCATAGCTGGCAAAGACTCGGTACACTTTCACCAAATCTGACATTGTGACACAGCCAGCGCCGAGGGCGAGTCCTAGCTCAGGTGGAAGTTCGTTTGAGATTCCAAGCTGTTGCGCCCAAGAGATTACCTCTTTGACGCCCACTGCATCCATGATTTTGATCGCGGGTACGTTCATTGAGTTCTTGAGAGCGGTTCGCATCGTCACTTCACCGAGAAACTTCTGCTCAAAGTTTTTAGGTTTCCATCTTCGGCCTGCGGCTGGGTCATCAGCGACGAGAGGAGCATCTAAAATCGTGGTTGATGCATTCCAATTATTTAGAGCAATGGCTGCTGAGTAAACAATCGGTTTGAAGGACGAGCCTGGCTGTCGGCAAGCCTGAATCGCGCGATTAAATTCACTTCGTTCGAATGAGTATCCTCCGATCATTGCGTGTACGTATCCGCTGGCTACGTCTACCGATAATAAGGATGCTTCGAGATTGGGGGCTTGCTCAAGTGCCACGAGTTGAATTGGATTCTTTTTTCGCTTGGGAATGTTTTTCAGATAGGGCGTGGCGTATTTATCCTTCCTGATATTGGCTAAGTTTGTTGTGCGAACGTGTATGACGTCTCCGACACTGAATGATTTTGGAATTCTCGTGAGCAGATTACTCTCAAACCAAGCTTGTGGATTGACTTCTCTCGCCCATCGCATCGTCGCGAGCGGCAGAAGTGCACGGTGAGGCCCGATTCTGACGTAAATACGTTGTTTTTTCCGGTCGATTTTAGTGACGAGGCCTAGAACCAAACTGTCGTTATTCAGCTCTTCAAGTTGTCCTAAGCGCAATAATTCTTTCGAGTATTTATCTAAGAAGCTTTTTTGTTCGGCTTGTGATTTTAGCTTAAGTAGAGGCCCACGAAAGCCTTGTCGTTTATCGACCATTCGCAACTTAGAGTAAATTGCATCCTCAGCGGCGCGATATCTCTCGACATCAACAGTCGTCCATACCGACAATCCTTCGTTGAGCACTTTGTCCTGTCCGTATTTTTCCATGAGCCATCTCCGAATGTGCTCGGTAAAATAGGGGGTCACATCTCGAGAGGTATTAGGGGCACCGTAAACGCGAATTTGAGTGTCCTCGGCTGCCTGAAGCTCTTCGGCGGAAATAAAACCTTCTTCTTTCATCCGGCGCAGTACATAAATCCGGCGCTTACGAGCCCGTTCGGGATATCGGAAAGGAGAGTATCTGGAAGGCGCCTGCGGAAGGCCGGCCAACAACGCCATTTCAGCCAAATTAAGGGCATCTACATTTTTTCGAAAGTAGTTTTCTGCCGCAGCTTGAATACCGTAAGAGTGGTTCCCCAAAAAAATCTGGTTGAGATAAAGCGTGAGAATATCCTCTTTGGATAAGCTTTCCTCTAGCCGTCGCGCGAGAATCGCTTCTTTGATTTTACGAGAGAGTTTTTTTGCTGTGCCCTGCTTGTAACCCTCTGCTTCAACAATCAGTGATTTAGCAACCTGCTGAGTAATTGTAGAGCCACCCTGAACGACACGTCCGGCCTTAAGATTGGCGAAAGCAGCGCGCAAGATACCGACATAATCGATACCTTCGTGGTCAAAAAATCTGTCGTCCTCGGACGCGAGAAAAGCCTGAACAATTCGGCGAGGAATTTTCTCATATTCCACAACAATTCTTCGTTCGCGGAAAAACTCCCCAATCATCTGTCCATCTTGGGCAAAAACACGAGTGATGGTCTTCGGTCGATAGTCTTCGATTCTCTTAAATTGCGGCAGGCCTTCACTCATCGTGGCGTATGTGGCTAGCCCAATAAAGAGTCCAGCGACGCCTGTTGTGAGGCCAAGAAAAATGAACCAGCGGAAAATTATACCGAATCGTCCGGTACCTTCGCGTCGTCCTGCCAATAATATCTTCATACGCGTTCGGACAGAATTTCTGATCCCGAAGACGTCTACCGCTTTTCCACCGAGGCTGCAAAGCGGAGCACGGTCAAAAATCCCAAAACTCCAGTGGGAGAAGACCTAGTCGGTCTCTGAATGGCAAGTCTTCAAACGTGATTCTGTTTCAGTTCAAATCAAATAATCTAGGGGTTTTCGTCAGATGTGTGGATTCGAGACCTCCGGAAAACATGTGTGGAAAGGTAAGTATTAGAGTTTACACAGGAAATGGACATTCGATTTATTGATCGCGCTTCGCTGGCCGGTTAGCGTCAACAGTGATCGTGTCTCAGAAAAATGTATTGATTGTTGATTTTGATCGAGAAGCGGCACTCGCGTATGTCGCAGGCCTAAACGCCGATGGAGTGAAGGCTAACGTACTTGAGCCTTCGCCGAATTTCATTGAGCAGTTGTCAGGAGACGAGGTAAGCGCCATCTGCATTAGAGCGGAGACCAATCAAGGTGAGTCAGGATTCGCGTACTGCGCGATGATCAAGACGAGACCCGAGACGAAAGACCTTCCCGTTATCATCTATAGCTCTGAAGCCAGTCCAGAGATTTTTGACGCACATAAAGACCAAGAAAATCACGCAGACGAATATGTGACCATTGATGCGGAATCTGCCGAGCGACAAGACGCACTGCGCGAACCTTTGAAGAAAATCTTATTTCCTAAGGGCCAGACTATCGTCCCTCCGCCGCTGCCACCGGTCAAAAAGGCTTCTTCCAGTGTCCCGCCCAGCAAATCCGCGGTAGACAATGACAGCTTCATTGCCGAGCTTTCAGAATCTCTCTTGGAATCGAAAGAAGAAACAGCTTCTAGTCCGCCCCGCAGATTTAGTTCTCTCGACGGGCTAGGTGGTCGAGGTGATGGAAAAGTTGAGATGCTTCGACAAACACTCAAGCGGCGTGAAAACGATATCATACGAGCAAAAGAACGCCTTGTCGCCATGCGTGATGAATTGCAGGGCTTCAACGAAAAACTCGACGAAAAAGAAGTTGAAAACCGTTTCCTCGAAGATCGTAATCAAGAATTACAAGAGAACCTGGAGAAAGTAGGTAATGAGCTTGACCGCCGAACGCTCGAATTCAAGAACGCGATAGAGCAACTACACGCCGAACTAGAGGCCGAGCGCGACCGAACTGCTGAACTCGAAAAAGAATTGGTAGAAGCCGTTGAAGCCAAAGACCTTGAAATTAATGGGCTTGGTGAAAACTTAGAAAAACTCTCTACGGAGAGTGAAGCACGGATTACAGGTCTACAAGAGCAAATTGAGCAACTTGAAAAAGTTAAAATGGAGACCGAAGCTCAACTCGATCAGCTGGGTGCCGAGGCTGCTGATCTCGATGATCTAAAGGCAGAACTCGAAGCAGACCTAAAAGCCGCCGGCGAGAAAAATGAGGAGGTTTCTGCTGAACGAGACGAGAAAATCCGACTCATTAGCGAGCTCGAAAGCAACATTGCTGAACTAGAGCAGGGTTCCGTTGACCTGCGCCAAGACATCTCGCAGCTCAACGAAGCTGCTGTAGAAACGATAAGGCAGCATGAAAACGAGATAGCTGCAAAAGACGAAGCACTTTCTGGTTTGCGAGAAGATTTAGAATCAAAGCAGGCCAGCTTTGATCAAGCCGAGGCCGAACTTCACGACGAACTTGAAAGACTTACAGAACAGCTCAATACTACACAAGCTTCGCTTGAAAGCGAGCGAGGAAAACTCGCCGCAAAATCTGAAGAACTCGAAAATACAATTGCATCTTCAGATGCAAACACTGCCGCACTGGAAGCTACACTCGAACAAGCAAACAGTGACTTTGAAACGGAACGTTCTGAATGGAACGAAAAAGAAGGAAACCTTGAAGGTACAATTGCTTCTCTGAACGTAGAACTAAGCTCTCTCGAGGATGTGCGTGATGAGCTTCAAGCAAAATCGAATGAGCTTGAAAATAACGTAGCTTCTGCCGAAGCAAATATTGCGGAACTGGAAGCTACTCTCGAACAATCCAATTCAGATTTTGAGGCCGAGCGAGCAGAGTGGACTCGTAATGCAGAAGATTCAAAGCGAGCTTTTGAAGCAAAAGTTTCTGAGCTTGAGCAAAATATGGAGCTCGCGTCAGCGCAAGCAAGCGAAGATATTCAGGGGCTACAAAGTAACATTGAACAGCTCAATCATGAACTTCACATCGCTCGCGAAAAGCACCAGACAGACGCCGAATTACAAGCGAGCATTGAGCAAGAACTAGCAGATGAGCAGTTCAAGCTATCTGAAACGGAACAGTCTCTTCAAAATGAAAAAGAAGCACGAACTGAAGTTGACGAGCAATTAGAAGCAACGAAGAATCAATTAGAATCGATTGGTGTCGAGCTCGCGACAACCACTGATATGCTTCGAGAGGTTGAGGCCGAGTCGGAGCGCCTACAGAACTCGTTAGCTTCGTCGGAAGCTCAATCTGGGGAACTTCAAGATAATCTGGATAGTGAAACCGAACTTCGTAAACAAGCTCAAGCAGAAGGGGAAGAGCTCAGAGAGACAATTGCTGAGCGAAGTGCTGACCTCGCGCGTTTAGAAGGCAAAATTGACGTACTCGAAGCGTCTTTGAGCGATGTAAGGGAACAAAAATCAGCAATCTCCGAAGAACTCGTGGGCACTCGAGACCGCTTGATGAATCGTGAAACCGATCTGGCAACGGCTCGGGCCGAAGCCAGTGAACGTGGCGCTCGACTCGAAGAACTCGCGAGAAACCTAAATGCACGCGAAGAAGAAATTACGGAGCTTAAGGCCTCACTACAAGACGTAACGACTCATCGTGACCGTCTCACCGAAGAAAAGTCCGGGTTGCAGAATGAGCTCAATCATCTATCTAACGAATTAGAAAGTGAGAAGTTATCTATGGAGCAGCTTGAGGCTGACCATGAAGAAGCTAATGCTCAAATAGGCCAGCTTGAGTCCTCTCTGGAAGAGAAAACGCAGCATAACGAACAAGTTCAGCGAGCGCTTGACGATATGTCGTCCGCGAATTCGACCCTTGAAGTCCAGCTCGCTGAATCACGGCAACAGCAGGCAACCACGGCAGAAGAGCTTCAATCGAAAAATGATTCATTTGAGATAGCTCAGGAGTCATGGTCGCTGCATAAAGGCGATCTTGAGCGTGAGCTAGAGGGACAAGAAGCCGAGACTGAGAAGTTCAAGGCGCTCCATGAAGAAACAACCGCGAAATTGGCACACAGTGAAAATCAAGTTCAAGCACTGGAGAATGACAAGAACGCGCTGCAAGACGCTCTTCGTCAGAAGTCTGAGGAGTTAGATAGCGCTCATATCGAAGCAGCAACTCTAAAAGATGGCCTGGAGAGTGAGAACAGCGAACTGCAAAATAACGTATCGGAGCTCACTGCTCGTAGTGAGAAAGCAGAGAGTGAATTAGCTTCAACCCAAGGCGAATTATCTACAACACATGAAGAGCTTGATCGGGTTCGCGCAGTACTCGACGAAGTCAAATCGAACTTCGAGATGTCGAGTGCGCAAGCCGAGGCCGATCAGCAATCGTTTGAGGAAGAAATTGCTCAAACTAAAAACGAGCTAGACCAAACTAAAAACGCGCTCTCCAGAATGAAGTCTGGTTTTGAATCTGAAATGCAGCAATCGGATCATAAGATTGCACAATTACAGCATGACATTGAGCGGACTCAGGATGAGCGGGATAAAGACGAACGTCGATTTCAAGAGCAAATCGCAGATGTGTCGAGTCGCTTACACAACACGACGGAAGAGTTGGCTGCAATTAAGGGTGAACGTCGTGCCGTTGAACAGATGATTGATCAAGCTCGAGCGGAAATAGAAGAAAAAGCTCAAATGATTAGGGAGCTTCGCGAGAAAGCGGAACAGCGTGAAGCTGAGCATGAGGAGCAACTTCAAGTTGCCAGGGGCGAGCTTGCAGAACAAGAATCACAATACCTCAAAGAGCTCGAACAGATTCAGGACTCGTATGATCACAGGCTCGCGCGCGATGACGAAGAACATCGAAACGAAGTTGAGGCTTTGCGATCAACAGCCTTAGATGTGAAACGACAACTAAAATCTAGTGAACTTCAAGTCAAAAGACTGGAAGAGCAGTTACGTAAAAGCGAGTTTGAGAGGAGCCAGTCCCGCAGCGGTGCTGAAGAAGATTTTGATAATTTCATGCGAACTTATGTGGGCGCCAAAAAATCCGGGACTTCGAGAGGTGCGCGTCTTTCTCCAGGAAAATCACGTCCGAGTCGGGCCGCTTCGCGTCTGAGCCGTAGATCGGAATCATCAAAGAGTGCGAGGCCTACTGCGAAATCGCCATCTCAGCGCCCGTCTGTCCGTGAGTCCGATGAATCACGGCTCGATCGTGAAGTCCAAGGTGGTGGCTCACTCCTTGGCCTAGCCGGAGTGGTACCTGAAAACGAAACGACTCCTGACGAATCTGATGCGACAGTGATTGCTCCCTTGGCAGATGAGCTTGGAGATATCTTCATGAAATCACCAGAAGGGGATACTGGTGAAACGAATGATGGTTATGCTGAAGGTGACGACTTTCTCCGTTCGGTTACGCAAGAGTTTGAAAGCGAATAATCTCCCTTATCTATCGCTATCGTGGTAGTCCCCCGTTAGTTATGCGAGTGAATATAGGAAAGCCGCCGGTGAAAACCCTTCGTTTTTTTGCGGGACAAACAACACTATTCACGCTGGGACGTCTCTTAGCGATCTCGCTTATCTTCAGCGTTGCTTCTTGTGCAACCTCGTCCGAGTCACAAGATGATGACGACGATCTCGATTCCGTTGGACGAGTCGAGACGGGCCGTAACGAAGTTTCTGTTACTGTTAGGTACGAAAAAACTGCGAAGGATAATTGGATTCGCGGAGAAGAAGAGTATGCTGATGAGTCATACGTAGCGGCTCAAAAATACTACAGCTACATCCGTTCAAAATTTCCATACTCCGCATTTACTCCGCGAGCTGAGCTTCGTATTGCAGATTGTCTTTATGCTCGTCGTAGATACGTTCAAGCCATTGATACGTATCAAAACTTTGTTCGCCTCTATTCTACTCACCCCAAAGTCGCATACGCTAATTTTCAAACAGCGAAGTCCTATCACGCTCAGGTACCCGACGATATGTTTATTCTTCCTCCTTCACATGAGAAAGACCAAGGCTCTATTAAACGAGCAGCTCAAGCTCTCAGAAATTACGTCACCCGTTTCCCGAAGGATAAGAATATTAAAGAAGGAAATGAGCTTCTTAGAAATGTTCGAGAGCGTCTTATGCGGCATGAACAGTACGTTGCCGATTTCTATCTGAAACAGGGAAAGAAGAGAGCATATGTTGGTCGTCTAGAAGTTATTCGTCGGTCCTTTCAAGACATTGGTTTGAATGACGAGCTTCTCTTTACAATCGCTAAAACCTATCAACAATTAGGCGAAGAGAAAAAGCTGAAAAGCGCCGTTGACGAGTTAGCGCAAAAATTTCCGGAGTCTCCATTGCTCGCTAAGGGTAGGGCGCTCATTGTAAAAAAATAGGTACTTTGAATCTATTAATAATTCACTGAACGTGATCTGAGTTGTGCAGAAAAGTTTGTTCTGGCCAGTGTGCCTATTTGGCCTGGCTTTATTTCTGCTGCATTCGCTTCGTCTGTATCAATATGCATTTCAAGAGCATACGTTGATTTTACTCGCACCAACACATCCGCAAAGATAAGATCTCGGCTGTCGCTATCTATCTTTACCTCCACTACATCTCTGTCTTTGACGCCAAATCTTTCGGCATCGGTGGGTGTCATGTGGATATGCCGACGTGCACAAATCAGTCCTTCTTGCAGCGTCAGCGGTCCATTGGGGCCGATAAGCGTAACGCCCGGGGAGTTTGCAACATCTCCTGAATCTCTAACAGGAGCATCTATTCCCAGCCAGAACTCGTCGGTGCGCGATACTTCTACTTGGCACTTTGGCCGAGTTGGACCGAGGACTCGGACATTCTCAAGAGAGCGCTTTGGCCCAACAATGGTCAGCTGCTCTTCACTCGCGAATTGACCTGGTTGGCTGAGCGGTCGGTATGGAGTTAGTTGATGTCCTTCACCAAAAAGCGCCTCAACGGCTTCTTGGGTAAGGTGAATATGACGAGCTGAAACAGCAACCGGAATTGTCAAAGAACCATCAACTTGATCTTGTCCCGCGACTATTTTTTGCGTCTCAGCGGCGATTGAACGGGCTTCATCAGTAGCTACAACAAGTAGCTTCGCACGACTGTGAGGTTCTGAAATTTCAGCAATTGGTGCATCTCGTGAAACCTTACAGTCTCGATTCTCATCTTCATCAAGTCTCGCTCCAAGGAAACCTAGGCGTTGGGCAACGCGATGACGAACAAGAGCACTATTCTCTCCTATGCCGCCTGTAAATACAATGGCGTCTACACCACCCATTGTGGCTGTAAAGGCTCCAATGTACTTTCTCAATCGATGAGTAAATACTTGAATTGCAAGCCGACAAGATTCATCTCCTTGTGAGGCCGCTTCTTCAATATCTCTCATATCGTTTGTCTTACCTGAGAGTCCAAGCAGGCCGGATTCCCGATTTAGTAGCTTGTCGACATCGTCAATTGACATTTCTTTAGAGCGAAGAAGCTTAAGAATAACACCAGGGTCGATGTCTCCGCTTCTTGTTCCCATCACAAGACCTTCGAGTGGAGTCATTCCCATGCTTGTTTCTATCGAACGACCATTCTCTACGGCACAAACGCTGGCTCCATTTCCTAAATGGCAAGTAATGATTCTCAGATCACGAATGTCTTCGTTGAAAAAACGGGCAGCTTGTGTTGCGACCCACTTGTGGCTCGGTCCGTGGAAGCCGTAGCGTTGTATCTCGTGTTTCTGGGCAATTTCTTGTGAAATCGCATAACTTCGAGCTCGTTTGGGAAGCGTTGCATGAAATGCTGTATCAAAAACTGCAACCTGCGGCGCTTGAGAAAAAGTGTTCATAGTTTCTCGAATAGCTGCTAAATTCGCGGGGTTGTGTAGAGGTGCTAGAGAGCTCACCTCCTCGATCTGTTTTATCACATCGTCGTTGATGATGATGCTCCTTCGGAATTGAGAACCACCGTGTACAACTCGATGTCCTATTGCGTCGAATGGGACCGCAGCCTTCCTCACGGTCTGTAGTACTGTTCGAATTGCAGAAAAAATATCTTGATGACCGAGTGGTCTGGGGGGTTCGTTTCCAGTCAATAATTGACATTGCTCTGTTTCAATCCGCTCTACTTTGAGCTTGAAGAGACGATTTCCATTTGCTGTTTCGATGATTGCAGCTTTGATACTTGAGCTGCCGCAATTTATTACGAGAATATTCATTTAGAACTCCACTGAAAAATTAGGTCTTAGTAAGTGTATCGAATCTTTCGAGGAAGCGCCGCTTGGCTGTCTTCGCGGTCCAAGGAGTAATGATGTCTGATAGAGGCTCAACGTTCATCTTAATCGGAACCGGCGAGGCGGGCATAATATCTCTAAGTTCGGTGATCAGCATTATATCGTCAGCCTTCTTAATCGCAGCAGGCATTTCGGGCTGAAGTCCATACTTCTCCATTATGATAGCAACTAACGCGTCTTCAAGTTCGCGAAAACGAGGGAATTGATTTTTGATGGGACGGGGCAGGTCCGAGAAATAGGCTTCACCGGCATCATGAAGGAGCCCCCAAAGTGCTTGGTCAGGATGGACGATTAGAGATAGCCGAACTGAATGTTCGGCGACGGAGTAGAATTGATGACAATGGCCGTTGAATCGGCACTGTAAGCTCAGCGAGTGTGCGATATCTTCGATGTGGATTGTATCGGGATCAGGAGAGAGTGGATGAAACTTCGTTCCGGTATGAGTCAATATCCAGTCCATATGATCTTATTGATTCCAACTCCCATGTTTATTGTCCAGATCAGCGGCTGTTTTCCATCAGGAATGGTGAAATAGAGGGTTTCAATCTAAAGATGATACTATTTCGATTCCTGAAGATACATATCAATATACGGGCCGGCATCTACCGAACAAGATTGAAAAAATTCGGTTGCAACATTTCTTTCCTTTTCGGCACCTGCATCAAGTGATAGCGTCGCTCGCCGTAATAAGCCGTGGAATTCCCTACGATCAAGTTTGCCTATTTTGCGCTCCTGGTTTTGACCGTGAGTTGGGCTCTGAAGCAAAACCGTACCATTCAAAAGGTGTTTCTTCTTGGCGCGAGTTACTTCTTCGCTTGGAAATTTAAGCCAGAGTTTCTTGCTGTTCTTGTTCTTTCTTCTCTAGCCAATTGGTATCTCGGGAAGACGCTGGTGCGTCTGAAGGGAAATACAAGGCAAAAACCGGTCCTTGTATTTGGCATTTTGTTAAATCTTGGCGTGCTCGGATTTTTCAAATACTACGGTTTCTTCATCGATAATTTGGGCTCATTTCTGACCTGGCTCGACCTCGAAGTTCACCTTCCTATTCTTGAAGTTATCGCGCCCTTTGGAATATCGTTTTTTACTTTCCAGAGCATGTCCTATCTTGTGGACACTTATTGGGATAAAGCTGTCCAGCCAGCATCAATTCTCGACTACTTATTGTTTATTGCTTTTTTTCCTCAATATGGAGCTGGGCCGATATGTAGCTCGAGAGATCTTCTCCCTCAGCTGGCCGCACCTGCGCCAAAGCATATTCCAGATTTGTCGCAGGCCGTCGGAATGATCGCGACGGGTTTACTCAAAAAAATGGTGTTTGCGACTTACCTCGCTTCTCATCTGACGACAGACGCTTTTTTGTCTCCGCAGAATTTCACGACTGCAGAGCTCGTCCTTGCAGTTTACGCCTACACCGCTCAGGTGTACTTGGATTTTTCTGGCTATACTGACATTGCGCGGGGTGTTTCTCTGTTGTTTGGATTCAAGATTCCTGAAAACTTCAATTACCCATATCGTGCCACGGATATAGGTGACTTCTGGCGTCGCTGGCACATGACATTTTCTCGTTGGCTTCGTTTCTATATTTATTTTCCTTTGGGCGGGTCCAAGTGCTCCAGGGCGCGATGTTACTTTAATTTGATGGTCACGTTCGTGGCTTGCGGCATATGGCATGGTCCGACATGGGGTTTTGTGATTTGGGGGACACTTCATGGAGTCGCTTTGACTGCATACAAAGCTGCACTGGATCTCCGTCGTGACTTAGGCATTAAGTCCGAAGGTCCGTATCCTTGGTGGTGGCTTGCACTTGGGTGCTTTTCCACTGTTAGTTTCTGCGCGTTTGCACGAGTCTTTTTCAAGGCGAGTGACCTCACGACGGCTATGGATTATTATTCTGGACTGATCGCCGGTACAATTTACGGAGAACATTTTGACCTTGGCGTTTTATTCGTCACCTTGCTCACCTTTTTTCTGAACTTTTATGGCCGTCCGTTCTTCGATGCGTTCGTTGATTGGCATGAAAAACTTCCACACGTCGCGCGTCCTTTTGCGTGGGCAGGCATTCTCGCTCTACTCTTTACTTTGAAACCGTTCGGAATGGCGGCGACTATCTACTTCAATTTCTGAGAATGAAAATGGAATACCCAAATGACGAAGTGACAAAGGTTCACGAGCGGAACAAGGTTTGGTCTATCATCCTCTGCTTTTGGGGATTGCTGTTTGTATTTACAGCGTATGACACTACTGCAGTCCGCGATCAAACTCAGAAGAGTGAGTTCTTGGCAGAAAATAAAGGTGTTGAAAACGTCCTCGATTTTTCTAATCGATTCGGTGAGCTGACAGGTTTAACTGAGATTCGAAATGTTCTGGCTCAGATTAGAAGCGGACTGAATGAACCATACCTAGCGTTTCGTTTGCCCGCAGATGAAAGCGAAACCACAGTTCCCGAAGTTGTAGAAAAGGCACCACAAGCAGAAACCAAACCCAGCACCGTCAACGAAAAGTCGGAAATACAGCACCGAATGATCAAGCCGAAACGACGAGTGCTAATCGTCGGAGCATCATCTATTCAATTTGCAATTGGAGCGGCATTGGAACGACAGATTCCCAAATATGAAGGCGTGAAAGTCCGTCGTTTTGGAAAACTTGCATCGGGCTTATCGCGCCCTGACTTTTTTGATTGGCCCGCTCAAATCCGAAAATTATTAAAGGAATTTAAACCAGACCTTATGATCGCAAATTTCGGTGGAAATGGTGCTCAAGGTATCCCACTTGGAAAACGAAAAAGCGCAAAATTCAAAACGCCGGAGTGGGATCAGGCTTATACAAAGCGTGTTTATGAAATCATCGATATGGCTTATGAGGCAGGAGCAGACGTCGCGTTTTTAGGCATGCCAAATATGCGTTCAAAGAAGTTTGCGAAGAAAATGGAGTATCTGAATCGTGTACAGAAACAAGCTGCAGAAAAGAAGGGTGCGGTTTGGATTTCCTCTTGGTCGTGGACTTCGGATCGTAAAGGCAAGTATAGAAAATCGATAAAGCTGGGTAAGAAGCGTGGTCTCATGCGCACGAGCGACGGGATTCATTATTCAAAGCTCGGCGCTAAGTTCGTTGTAGGAAATATGCTTGCTCAGTTGGAATCGAAATATTCCTGGTCCAGGCCGAACGAGCCAGTCGTTTTTAACCATCAATTCGCGAGAACTTCCACGACGACAGTACACACTTTTCGAGAATATCGCCCCCAATTGGCACTTCAAGAGAATCGTGTCCGTCTTTGGCTAGAATTCAAGACCAATAAAGAGGTGTCGGAGACTTGCTTCACGCCAACCGAAACAGAACTCAAACAGTTTGCAAAGTCGGTAGGAGCTGGCGTGTTTGTACCAGCAGATTGCGCTTCACCGTTTGGTCCAGATTTCACTTTTGCCGAGGCGAAAGTTCGCCTGCTTGAGGGATTGAAACTTTCTGGCGATCAACCGATGACTCGCGAGGTCGTAACTTCAGCCGATGAGTGGAACGTACTCAAACAAAAAATGGAGCCGGCAAAGTCATCGACTGTTTCGCCATAACCCTAGTTTACGGTTCGTTTCCAGGGCCAATTTGATGTAGGCTAGTGTGGTTAGGGACTGCATTTATCGGTCAACAGGCGGGCATCACAGAGATCCCGTGGACATGGCCGGCGCAGTTATGTGACTGTGCGCACGATGAAAGACACCGCTTTTCACGGGCTTTGGGCATGCCTATTAGTCGCAAGTTTAATGGCTTGTTCCGGGACAACAACGGAACGATCTACTCAAAGAGACAATACAAATCAAACGCCGATGTTGAGCGTACAATCTATTGCTCTACGGGTTCAGAATCAGGTCTTATCCATCGGCTCGCAGACTGTCATTGAATTATTCGCGCAATATGAAAATGGTGACTCGCGAATGGTTGAGTCTGGGGCAACATGGGTATCATCGAGCCCAAGTATTGCGACCGTTGATTCCTCGGGTGTGCTGACAGCTGTGGCTCAAGGTAAGGCAATCATTTCGGTCACATTCCAAGGTCAAACCTCTTCACTGGAGATCACTGTGACCGCGAGCCAATCGCCATTGGTAGCCATTCTGCTGTCTCCAGACAGTGGTGAGGTCGAGGCGGAAAAACAAATAAGCTTCACAGCCAAAGGTGTTTACGGAGATGGAATGCAATACGATATCACGCAATCCGTGACCTGGAGTACTAGCAACACTGCGGTCGCGACGGTGGATATGAATGGAATAGTGACAGGTGTATCAGCGGGGAGCGTCTCTATCGGTGCGTCGGTATCGAATGTTCAAGGGATGACTTCGCTCACTGTAATTCCTAAAAAAGAACTTGTTTCTATTAAGATTTCATCACCAAATACGACCGTTTTCCTCAACGAAACATTACAGTTGTCGCTGATTGCGACGTACAACGACCAATCAACTCGAAATGTCGCAAACGAAGCTCAATGGTCTTCAGATGCACCATCGGTTCTCTCTGTTGATTCATCAGGTAAGGTTTCAGGTTTGGCGCTAGGTCCAGCAATTGTTTCAGCAACTTTTGAAGGACAATCCGTCACGATTTCGCTCTCCGTTGCTGATGGTCCGACTGTTACTCGACTGAACGTATCACCTACAAATTTAAACCTTAGCCTTGGCAGCGGTCAGCAGTTGACGGTGACTGCTATGCTCAGTGATGGGTCCTCAGAGGATGCAACAGGCATGGCGACCTACCAGTCCTCCGCGACAGCAATAATGACCGTTTCTGCTTCAGGCTTGGTTGAGGCCGTCGCAGAAGGTTCCGCGCAAATTACGGTCTCTTACCGAGGTCAGTCTATTATCGTGAACGGCACTGCGTCCGCGTGTGCCTATCCCGCCGCAGGAAGCCGAATTCAGATGTCTGGTGTGATGCCAAACGTGAGCTGGCCAAATGCTCACGATGAACAAGGGAATCAATTTTCATTTTCTATGCAGGACTTCTTGTGTGACGCTGAATATTCTCAATACACTTCGATTCACTTCCTTATTACCGCGGAATGGTGCCCTTATTGTCCCGATTATCTTCGCTCGGTGAACAGCCAGACATCTCAGATTGAGGCAGCAGGTGGAAAAGTCGTGTACGTTGAAGTACAAACCAATAGCCGCACTCCCGCTTCGAGTAGCCATGCACACGCGCTCATCAATCGTTATCAAATTACGAACCCCAGCCTGCGCGTGGGGGATGGAGACACCCAACCGACAGCAATGGTATTTGGTAATGCGGTCAATGCCTACCCGAGTATGTTTGTGGTCCGCAAAAGCGACATGACTGTGGTTGCGAACAGCACAAACCAAAGTCACTTATCTATTGCTCAGCAAATCTCTGGTAATGGTCCAATGCCGAATTGTTCCGCGACAGATGAAGAGTCTTATGAGCCTAATGATTCCCAAATGACAGCAGCAACGATCACCCCGGGTGTAAGTTTCGATGGTGGAATTTGTACGGCGAGTAACTTGGACTGGTATTTGGTCGATCATGCCGGTGGCTGGACGATGGATGTGACGTTCACCCATGCGACGGGAGACCTTGATGTGTATGTATTCCCAGAGACGAACTTTGACCCGAATAACCCTTCAGCGGTGAGTGAATCGTACGACGATAACGAGCAGGTGTCTTCCACAGGTCGCTCATTAGTCGTGATATCTGGCTACCAGGGTGCAACCACGCCATATAGCCTACAATTGACCGCAACACCGTAATCAAAAGGGTAACAACCCCAATCTTATTGACTAATCCTTGCGGAAGGAATGCTTTCGATCCAGGATGTCGGTAGTGAAAAACACGAGCCAAAATACCGTCTTTGCGCTTTGGACGGGATTTCTACTCGTTTCTATGATGGGCTGCGGGCCAGTTCCTGAGGCATTATTGCTCAATCGTCTCGACCGCTCCGTATCAATTGACGTCTATGGGCCCATCGAATCACTGACGGGCGCATGTGAGATCGATTTTAGAGACCGTTTTTGCGAAGAAGAATTTGTTCCTTTGAGCATAATCGAGCTTCAGGAAGCGGAGCAGCGTTCATTTACTATGTCCGATGAAATTACGGAGAATCGCTGTACGAACGTACTTTGGCTGCGTTTAATTTCTGTAGGTAACGTAGGGCCAGTCACTGAGGTTGGGACACTCTTGCAATTACCGACTCAGGCTGAAGTTGAAGTTGGGCCGGGCTATTATCACACAGCCGCATTTCCTGGCGTAAGCCTTCGCATCGACGAGGTCGGAACCGAGGATCTCAATCAAGGTTTTGCGCCCAAAAAGTGTGTTGAATTGGGACGAGAGGCTCGCCGATGAGCATAGTAGAAATCACGGATAAAGACCGTGTTTCGGCTTTGTTGGGCCCTCATAAGCTAGAACTCCTTGAGGCTCTAGATGAGAACATTCTCGGCATTGACGGCATCGTGAGCGTTTTTTGTCAGGAGGAAGAGCATCCGGCAAATATGGTCGTCGTTCGGTGGGCACAGGGCTCGTTGGGGCTAAGAAATATTGCTCACGTCTTTGCTCGAAAACTCACAGACCTTGAAGACGTGATCAGTGCTGTTCCTACACTGAACGCGCAATACGATGCCTGGGTGCCGTTTTGGGCTTCTCCTGCTCTTGGGACAAAATTTCAAGCGGAAGTGCAGGGCGCCGTTGCACTGTACCGCACGGATGAAAAAAGACTGACTGAGTCGCCTGTGACTCGGCAATGTGTGTCAGTAGAAGATGTTAAGTTGGTGAAACCTATGTTTCGTAAGCTGGCCGAAGATAGTCCCGCATATGCATTACCACTTAAGGACAAACTCGCGTCTGTGGCAGTGGTCACTCATCTAAGGGAGCAACACGCCCGGATAAAAGTCTATACTGTTGACGACTATCGTGGACGAGGTTTTGGCCGAGGTGTATTAACTGCTCTGACGGACGAACTACTTGCGATGAAGATTGTGCCAACAATTGTGGTCGACCTCAGTAACGAGGCTGCGGTTCGAATGGTCGAAGCTGCGGGATATTATCAGGCCGCGTCGTACCTAAAGACGCAGCTCGTTCCTCTTACTCACGTTGCGGCGCCAGGATCGCTTGTTCAGCTGGGGAAAAAATGAATAAGAAAATTATCATAGCCGTTGCCGCATTATTTATCGTTGGAGGAGGTGCAGGTGCATATTTCTTTCTCGCCGGCGGCTCAGCAAAGAGCGGTTCTCGAACGAAAGTAGGGTTTATCGAGCCGCCCGAAGATGGTGTAACCATAACCGACCCCGTCTCGAACACGACCTGCAAAAAGACCTTCTCCACTCGGTCTGCCGTTTATGAAGAAAAAACCTACTACTTTTGTTGCGCACATTGTCCATCTACGTTCGTGGCAGATACAGCCAAATATAGTGACCCAATGTAGGGTGTGCAGTGCGCATTCTACAACGCAGTGCGAAAAACTTTACGCACCAGTCGCTGCGTATTAACGGGTTTCGTGACGAAAGTGTGTCAAAATTGCGACAGTTAACGGCATGACGCAAGTTGGCAAATGACTTGCTATAACGCGTAGCGCCGCCGAGTGCAGCGCGATTATTATGCTGGTAAGTCCTAGTTTTTATTCTGATAATGAATCATCCAACCTGTCGTTTCCACAAAGTGGTGTACGTCCAGCGGCACGTACTGCCGTTGTGTTAAATGCCAATGCGAAGCGCGTTACCGAGAGCGTTCGTGCTTCCTTCGCCGAAATTGTCCCGGCTCAAGACCTCTTTTTCTCGACATCTTTGGAGCATTCCGAACTCATTGCAGACACCATTATCTCTCGTCGCTACGACACGGTTTTGGCGGGCGGTGGCGATGGAACGATTGTCAACGTGCTCAACAGCTTGATAGCCGCGGCAGAAAAAGCCAGTGTGGGTCTTTACCGCCCAACACTCCCAGATGTTGGAATCCTCCGGCTCGGGACGGGTAACGGTTTGGGATACGCTACCAACGCTGGTCGTCCTTTGACGGACACCCGAAATGTCTTGGCAGGACGGGGTCCTCGCGCGCGACCTCTGCACCTGATGGAAGATACCAGCTCGAACACCGTTTTCCCCTTCGCGAGCGTTGGCTACGACGCTCAGCTCCTCAATGATTACGTTCGAATGTGTAAGCTCACAGCTTCAAATGCGATGAGTGAGCGACTTATGAAAAGTGTTGCAGGCTACTTCTTTGCTCTTGGGACGCGGACAATTCCACAACAGCTATTTCAACAAACTCCGAGTATTCGAGTCGTGGCAGAAGGCCGATGCAGTCGAATCGACTTGGAAACTGACGAAGAGATCCCACTAGAGTCCGATTCTCTCCTGTTTGATGGTATCGCTCGCTGTGTCGCAATGGGAACCATTCCATTCTACGGCTATAAGATGAAGGTTTTCCCTTTTGCACAAAAGCGAACGGACCGCTTCCATCTTCGAATCTCGACGGCGTCTATTTCGTATCTCCTCTCGCATTTACCCGGAGTCTGGAATGGTTCACTTCGCAGTGACAAGTTCGCCGACTTCCTTGTTGAAGGCGTTCGTTTAGAGAGCGATGAGCCAATGCCATATCAAATCGGTGGTGATGCGGCTGGGTACCGAAAAGAGCTTGAAGTTCGACTTTCTGAGAGAAGTTTTCGAGTTCTTGATGGTCACCTAACCTGAAACGGTTAGACTGTCTTCATTGACATCTGAAGAAGTCGACATACCATTCGAAGTTTTTTCCAAAGAGCACGGTTGGCGCGCGGACGTATTCCTTTCGCGTCGGATCAAACGCATGTCTCGTAATACGGCGGCAGATGTTATCAAGAACGGCCAGCTTCGCCGAGATGACGGAGCGCTCATAGAGAAGCCGAGTTACAGAGTGCGAGAAGGTGACCTTTTCCTCATGCGCCGAAAAAAACTGCGAGAGGCACCGACCGACGATATTCAGATCCCCGTTATTTATGAAGATGAAGATGTGCTGGTTGTAAATAAGCCGGGAGGTTTAGTCGTGCATCCGACTGCATCTGCGTACCACCGCACACTCATTCGTATTCTTCGAGAGCGTAGACCAGACCATTACCTTACTCTGTCTCATAGGCTTGATAAAGAAACTTCGGGACTCATGTTTCTCGCGAGGAACTTAGAGTCTGATACTGCGATCAAGGAAGACTTTGCCCGCCGACGAATAAGTAAAGCTTATTTGGCTATCGTCATTGGCCGCGTAGACGCCGATGAGTTTGTTATCGATCAGCCGATGCGAGCGATGTCAGACAGTGTTTCTTCATGCATGATGGAGGTGGGCGGTGAGGGCGCGGTGCCTGCCGTGACCGAGGTGACGGTTATCTCTCGCGGTAAACAAAGTACACTTGTCGAAGCTCGCCCCAAGACCGGCAGGCAACACCAAATTCGGGTTCATCTCGCAACTGTGGGTCACCCGATTATCGGGGATAAGTTATATCTGGGAGGCGAAGATTTTTTCCTGCGCTCTTTGGGAGGTCGAATGCCAGATGAGGACTTGATTGGCGCAATTGGTCATTGGCGCCAAGCTTTACATGCGTGGAGAGTAAGTGTGACTCATCCTCGCAGTAAAGAGCGACTTACGGTACATGCCCCGCTTCCCTCTGATTTACTCAAACTATGTGACCAGTTTGGCTTGTCTGTCCCTGCGACAGCTAATCAAAATGGAGACTCAACATGAACCGTGAAGCTCTTATCATATTACTTTCGTGCCTCGTTATCGCACCACAAGTTGCCTGCAAAGACTCAGTAGAGGAGCCACTCCCGCCAACTACAAAGTGTTCTACTGTTGTTTGTCCTGATAACGGAAGTGTCTGTGCGGAAACGGATGGACAATGTCACTGTGGTGATATTCTCGGTCCAATTTGCTCCTCAAACGAAATTTGTTTCCCCGCCCAAAAGACGTGTCAAATGGTTCCGAAATGCACGCTTGGTACAAAGTGGGAGCCTGGCAAACAAGCTTTCGTCGAAAGTACGAAGGAATGGGGACTTGAGGACATTGGCGCTCAAGGCATTCGTTTAGCGTCAGGAGACTTCAACAACGACGGTTGGCCGGATCTCTTGATACGTAGTGGAGGCAACCGTGAGGAAGATTTAAGTGTCGAGGGAACCCGTCGATCATGGTTACTGCTAAACGATAGGACTGGAGCTTTTCGCGATGTAACGAAGGAGTCTGGAATTCGCTCATTTAGAACTTCTCAGGACCCCAATCTTGGGCGCCCAGGAGAAGTCGTTGCCTTCGCTGATGTCGATAATGACGGTACGCTTGATGTTTTTACTGGGATGACAACGAAAACGGAAAATAGCTTTCCTGGGGCAACGAGTGAGTTGATGCTGAATGATGGGAAAGGGGCGTTTTTATTTGCTGACATTGACAGCGAAGCTCGAGCCGAGTTTTCAGAAGACGCTGTCGCGGGTGCTTCGTTCGTCGATTATGACCGTGATGGAAATGTCGATTTATGGTTAGGACAGGCGGGATACACACCGAAAGGAACGAACGCACTTACCGTCCTTCAGGACCGGCTTCTTCGTGGTAACGGTCTTGGTTTTTTCTCGGATGTGACAAACGATTCTGGTCTTATTACGGAGCCGTGGTCAGACATCACTGCTCTCAATGAGGGACGGGCGCATAGTCGATCGTGGTCTAGTTTAGCGTGCGACCTCAACAATGATGGAACGGCCGAGTTGTTATCGTCGTCATATGGTCGAGCCCCCAATTTATTATGGCAAGGTAAGAATGAAAATGGCGTTGTGAGCTATACTAATCGTTCAGTAATTTCTGGATACGCATTCGATGACCAACAAGACTGGAGCGATAATGAATTTGCCAAATGTTATTGTGAGGCGAATCCGATGGCGACTGGTTGTGATCAAGCGTCTGCTCCAAGAATTCGTTGCCCGATGAATTCAGGTTGGAGTCATGCTCGTGATCGAGAGCCATTTCGTCTGGGTGGTAACAGCGGTACTACAGTATGTGCAGATATTAATAATGATGGATACTTTGATCTTTTCACTACGGAAATTACACATTGGTGGGCCGGTCAAAATTCAGACATGTCTCAGTTATTGCTCAACGAGGGTTCTGAAGATGTTTCTTTCCGCCGCTTAGAAAACTCGAGAATAGGTTTGTCCCGCAGTAATGGGGCCGTAAACTGGGATCATGGCGACATGACTGCGGCTGTCTTTGATTTTGATAACGATGGTTGGCAGGATATCTATATCGGTGCATCTGATTATGCTGGAAATCGTGGGCTTTTGTATCATCAGTCTCAACCTCTCGAGTTTTCCAACGTATCAACGACGCATGGCATTGATCATAACAGAAGCCACGGAATCGCCGTAGCTGATTTCGATAGAGACGGAGATCTAGATATTGTCTTGGGTCACTCACGCTCCCGTTGTGACGCAGCAAGACCAAATAACTGTTATGAAACACGCCAGGTCCGATTGTTCGAAAATGTCATCGGTTCTTCTGGTAATTGGGTTCAGCTCAATCTCATCGGCGGAGTCGGAACCAACCGAAAAGCGATTGGTGCAAGAGTGACACTAACTACGGATGCTGCCTCTCAAGCTCGATATGTTGATGGGGGCCACGGTCATTACGGAATTCAGCATGACGCATTGGTTCATTTTGGTCTTGGTAGCTTTTGCGAGGCCGAGGTAACGATTATCTGGCCGGACCAACAATTATCGACGCAAACGTTCAAAGTCGTTGCCGGCTTTAGATATCAAATTGAGCAAGGTCAGCCACCGAAAATTATGAGTGGAGAATAGTTCAGAGTCCGCATCGTCTTATCTGTGGCATATGTTTCAGGACTGTGCCAAACTGTCGTTAGAGACGAGATGGGTACATTATCGTGACTAGTGCAAACGAGCATCGTACAAATCCACGCGTTTATTTCGAAGAGCATATTCCGCGTGTCTTAGAGGAACGTACGCAGCTTCGAGAGAAATTCTCTGGTGTCAAAGCTTCAGCCTCGGTTGAGATAACAGGACCAGAGGGTGGGGTCTGGAATATCAATATCGACGGTTCAAACATAACTGTCTCATCCGGTTGGAACCCCAAGTCTACGTTTAATGTTGAGCTCTCTTTTGAGACATTTCGTCAGCTCCGCTTGAAGACACTCAGTCCGAAAAATGCGTTTGTTCGCGGTAAAATAAAGATTTCAGGAAGTGTCACAACGGCTCTGAAGCTCGCTGCGATGGTGAAGTCCTAGCTCTTACCTAATTCTTCCGGGTTGAGGGCGACTGAGAAGTTCGCTTAGTTTTTCTGGTTGTTTCTGAATTTTGCCACTTAGATATGATTGAAGTAGTGCCAACCGGTCATGTCCGAAGAACACGAGGTTATCTACTGTAAAACTTGGAACTCCCCAAATGCCGAGACCCAGTGCTTCTTTCGTATAGGACTTCAGCATGCTCCGGTATTCTCTGCTGGTGGCAACTTCTTCCGGGTCATGCTCAATATTAATCTCTTTGAGACAAGCTCGCAAATGACTCAAATCTTCAAGACTTTTCCCTTCCTTCCAAGCTAACGAAAAATATCGATGAACCAACGCTTTTCGTTGAGATTTATCTTCGACCGCGCAAACTGATCTGAGCGCGTAAATCGAGTTGAACGGATGAGTTGGTGGTCCTTCAAAACTGATTCCGTAGTGTTGAGCGAGTAATAAGGCGTCTTCAAGCCCTATTCGTCGTCGATCAGGTATTTCGCCTGGCCCCGCAACTCCTCTTTTACTGAGAATAGTTCCTAGTACAACGGGGCGGTAGTCAAAGTCGATATCTTGATAGCGTGTTTGGATTAGCTGACTTGCTATGTAGCTATACGGGGATAAAAAATCGAAATAGAAAACAGTCATTGTGAATGTGCTCAGCGCTATAAGCCTCGCAGGAACCAGCCCAAGCAGAAACTTAGCCCCACAGACACTGCCACAATGATGAGTATGGTAGTCAAGGAGAACTTTTGTTCTATCTGGGCAGGTGCTTCTATTTTCCGCTCTTCGTGCATTTGGTGTGGCCTCTTTACTAAAGGTATATAGGTATCAGATAGCATTGCTTCGCTTTCGGAGGTAAAACTTATCGGATCTTTAGAGTTTTTATTCTCATCTTCTTGATCTGTGGATGAAGGTTTCCTGATTTTATCTGCGAGTAGCGTTACTTCCGAATCAGGAATGGAATCGAGATATCGTTCTGTCTGCAAAGTCTTAATTTTTTTACGAGACCGCTCGATATTATATGTCGTGGGCGTTTCATCCGTGGCTGCGACATCGGAGCTTGAGACATTGTAGGCTCGTATTTGAGCGGTACTTAGGTTTTCCAGAGTTTGGTCAGCTTCTCCTTCACATATCTTATTAACAATTTTTGCCAAAGAATCCGCAACGTCAAGCATTGAAGAAAAACGGTTCTCTGGAAGTTTCTCTAAGCAACGGGCCAGAACATTATTCAAATCTTGTTCGACATTTTGAAGTCCGGTGGCTTCACGAACTCGAAGATTAGGCATCGCTTTGTGTTTTATTTCGTTAATCAGTTCAATATTATTTGCTGAGTTAAACGGTAAGCGACTGGATAAACAATGGTAGAGTGCGACTCCGGTCCCCCATTGATCGACAGACCAGGTTAGCTCTGTCTCTTCGCCAGATAACCTTCGAATGCTCTCAGGAGCCAATGTTTGAACTGTACCTATCATCACACCTGTCGCGGTGCTCTCCGAGAGGTTTTGGGTAACGAGGTTCTTTGCCACGCCAAAGTCGATGAGCTTCACACCATACTGGCCTTTCGATGGGTCTTCACAAATGAAGATATTGGCACTCTTAACATCTCTATGTAGAATTCCCATAAGGTGAATGCCATGGAGGGTTTGGCAGACGCTGATGAAGGTCTTGAGGATTTCAATTCCTTCCATTTTACTGAAAAGGTGCGACAAGTCTTGCCCCTCAAGAAGTTCCATTGTGTATGCGATGATGTCTCTTTCTTCGTCTTCAAGGACTTCTAGAACCCGCACAACACCTGGCAGGGTGGCTTTCGATAGTACCCGTGCTTCGTCAAGAAAACGCTGTGCGATACTCGGACCTTTCTTCCGGGGGCTGCGTCTTTTATGTCGAGGATGTAAGATCTTGACGGCGATATTTGCGCCGTTTTGCGCTTTTGCTCTCCAGACAGAGGCGAATCCGCCGCTTCCTAGCTTCTTTTCTAATACGTAGCCATGCAGGTCTATCCCAGCCTTGATCTCACCAAGGTTATCGATTGACTGCCGACTTCGAGGTATTTTGACCATAACTTTCTGCGACCTAACTATACAATTGAGCAGATTAAAGGTCTAATCAATGACCGTAATAATGAACAGCAAACAATTGATTGGGAATCTGTGGGTCTTTTTAACCATTATGAGCACCCAAGCGTTCTTTTATAATACCGGTTTTGCACAAGTAAGACCAACCCAGAGCAGACTAAACGCGGTAGCCATTCAAGGCTTCTACGAGCTTCTTGAAACCACAGATATAACATTAGTTGAAAGCGACAGTGATGGTCGCCCATGGCAGGTCCTGATTTTAGCGTCGGTGGATGCGAGTCCCAAGAGAGTGTTCGACGTGATCGCCGATGTTTCGAATTACCCAAAAGTTTTACAATCTGTCTCTTCTTCAAAAGTTCTAAAAAGAAATCGTGGAATGGAGCTGAGCAGCTGGGCCCTTAATGTTCCAGTTCTCGGATTAAAAGGAAAGCGTGCGATGCGACCTCAATCCCCCCGTGTGATCGAGTTTCGGGGAGTCAGTGGGCACTTCAAACAGCATCGAGAAAGATGGGAAATTTATCCTCATAGCTCGCCTAATCGAGCGATTGTTGCGATGTATCGGTCTGTAGACTTGAAAAAAAACGGCGGCTTTCTTTTGAAAACTTTACTCACCCTTGAGCCTTCGATCGAGCATGGCATGTATGCCGCAGCGAGCTTCGTTCAGCTTGAAGACTTTCGCCGATATCTTGAAAAGAAGCCTAAGGCCAAACCTGGTAAGCATAAGGGGCCGATGCCAAGCTTCCAAGAAAAGCTTTCATCTAAAAAGCTACAGACATTGCTGCCATTGCTGATGCGAGGAGAGGTGACTCTCATTTATTCGAATGATGACGGCTCATTTAAGCAATCGACTGTGTTAACGGTTGTGAATGCTTCCCGAGAAAAAGTGATTGCGATTGCGCATAATGCGGATAAATATCCGGAGTTTGTACCCAACTTGGAACGCTATAAGCTCAAAAAAAGCGACAAAGGGTACAATGTAATTGATTACGAAATTGACTTACCCCTTATGAATGTAGAGGGGCTCATGAAAATGAAAATAGGCACCTCTCAATCGGTCGCTATGGACGCGCTGGAGGGTGATATCGAACGAGGGAAGTGGCTATGGACATTCGGAAGCCTTACAGAAGAAGTGACCATCATTTCGCACTATTCTTATGTCGACATTACAAAAGCAAGTTGGTTTATAAGTAAGCTGGTCGAGATTCAGCCTTTGTTTGAGCATGGCTCCGTGACCGCGTTAAGCATGGTACAGGTTCGTGCAATCAAAGAACGTTGTGAAGGAAAGCGGTAAAAATTAGAAATTGCGTATAGACCTAGGACTGTGTCTCGTTCCAGGGGGCTACCCAATACAGCAAGACCATTCCGGGGACGGCCAAAAATCCGCAAATGGTAAAGAATGTTGTGTAACCCGTGCTGGCGATGATGAAACCAGTACTTGCGTTAGCGATGGTGCGCGGCACTCCCATTAGGCTAGTCAGTAACGCAAGTTGAGTTGCCGTATATCTCGTATCAGTACTCTTAGCCATAAAGGCTACGAATGCAGCCGTTCCCAAACCAACTCCTAAGTATTCAGCACTTACTACAATGAAAAGCCAGGTTCGGTCGGCACCAATTTCTGATAATGCCGCGAATCCAAATATTGTTATAAGCTGAATAAAGCCAAAGACCCACAGGGAACGATTAATTCCGATTTTGATCATCACAATGCCACCAAGCGTGCCTCCGGCAATTGAAGACCAAAGGGCTGCCACTTTGGCCACTGTACCGATTTCAGTTTTTGTGAAGCCAAGGTCTAAGTAAAAAGGCGTTGCGAGTGCTGTAGCCATATTGTCGCCTAATTTGTACAACAAGATGAACGAAAGAAGTCCTATGGCCGATTTTGCGTCTTTCCTTTGAAAAAACTCACGGAAAGGTTCGACAACGGCCGATTTGAAGGACTTCGGCGGTGGGGCAGCGATAGTCGGCTCAGGCATGAGCCAGGTTGTAGCGATACCTAACAGCATGAAGACGGCAACGACAATATGAACTTGTGACCATGGAATTTGATCAGCAAGAATTAGAGCAAGAGAACCCGGAATGAGGGATGATAGCCGATACGCATTAACGAACATACTATTTCCAAATCCTAGTTCTTCGTCGGGAAGTATTTCACGTCGGTAAGCGTCGAGAACGATATCTTGGCTCGCACTGAAAAGGGCCACAATTCCAACTACGGCAGCGATAGACCATATTTCCGTTTGCGGTTCGAACAGACCAAAGAGCATTAATGAGATCAGGAGACCAATTTGAGTAATCAGTGCCCAACCTCGTCTTCGCCCAAGGAATGGCGGAACAATTCGGTCTGTGAGTGGGGACCATAGAAATTTCCAAGTGTACGGAAAGCTCACGAGCGAAAGAAGCCCAATTGTTTCAATGTCCACGCCGGTGTCACGAAGCCAGGCGGGAATCATCTGAAACAGAACATATAAAGGCATCCCGGAAGTGAAGCCCGTAAAAATGCAAATGAGAATTCTGGTATTGAGAATAGAGCTCCAGATGCTTTTCTTGCTGTTGTTCTCCATGCCTGTCGGTTTTTAGGCCGATGTAAGCCTAAGCCGACTTCCGTTGCTTTTGCAAGGCGATGTCCTCAAGGTCAGAAGAGCAACCAGCGTGAATATTGTAACGTTCTAGAATTTCAAGGTCCGCGTTATTCGCTTGTTTGGCGTTGAGTACGACGTGAGTGCCAATAGATGTTTCAATATCTACAATCGTCTCTGAGTTGTGCAAGACTTCGAAGAGTTGACGAAGGTTTCGAACTGTAACTCCGTTAACTTTGTTGACTGCAATATTATAGGTCTCTTCGTATCCAACGTTGATCTCATGTGCGAGTACGCGGCTTATAATTACAACTTCTTTGCGTTCCTTCGAAGGGATACCAAAATAGTATTCATAGAGAAATTCCTTAGGTGCGCGGTCCCACCAATCGTCCCAGCATCTAAGGAAATCGCGACAAAGTATTTGAAATACGAACCCGCCGAAAATGAAGTAGGAGGGTGCCGTTTCATACTGGTTTAGCGGAACAAGCATTTCATACTTTCTTAGTTTCGTGCTGAGCTTAATCTGTTTGCCGTTTCGTAAGAGGTCAAAGCTGACTTCTTCTCCCACCAAATATTCACCCAATACAACGGGATACTCGGTTCGAAATTCTCCTTTGTAGCGAATCGTGCCGTTATTATCGATCTGGTACTCATCGATCGCTGTGATGACATCGCCTTCTCGAAGTACGCCCTCACAAGAATTGTCTGGCGCTACTTCTGTTACGAGAAGGCCTGTCTGATCTGAGTTCAACCCCAAATGTTTGCGCAAAGAAGCGTTCTCTAGTTTTTGGGTGCGAATACCGAGACCAGGGACGTGCGTGACACGACCGTTTGCTTTTCCTCTCAAAAATTGACGGATGAGCGGTGTTGGCACTACTTCCCCGATACTCTGCGCGTTTCTTAGACCCTGAAAAGCAAGGCCGACCACTTCACCGCCTTTGAAAACCGGTCCACCACTATTTCCTTCGTTAATCGCAGCGTCTACAGTTACAGCGAGTAAGTGACGTTGCGAATGACTGTATTCTTGGACTTCAATCCGAGAAACCACTCCCTCGGTAATTGAGAAGTCTTCGCCACCAATAGGAAAGCCTACGACTGACACTCGGTCTCTGTGATTCGGCAATGAACCGATTTCAGCAGGAGCGATTCCTTCCATAAAATGCTGAGACTCAACTCGAAGCAGTGCCAGATCGCTATCGTGGCAAATCGCTTCAACTTGCGCTGTGAATTTTTCACTTGAAGAGCATTTCTGTACCTGCACGAAAGTCGCATTGGCGACGACGTGAGCGCTTGTAAGCAGAAGCGCGGCGTCTATAACGACGCCTGAGCCCGTCCCTCCATTGGGACTGAGTGACTGCCAGGGACACCCAAAATCGTAGGCTTGACTGGTAGCGAATACTTTAACGACAGCTGAATATTCCATGGTCTATTGCGTTTGACTCCTCGAAGAAGTGTGAGCTTTCACGAAATGACCAACTTCGGCAATCGCTTCTTGGCCTGCAGGAACGAGACCGGCTAAGAAGTGCCAAACGTGAATCATGCCGTCCCATTCTTGGTATCGAACGTCCACTCCTACGGCGTCCGCTTTTTTAGCTAATTCCGCAATATCGTCTCGGAGTGTCTCTGCGCCACCTGCCTGCAGTAAGAGTGGTGGGAATTGGTCGAAATCCCCGTAAATCGGGGATATATAGGGATTTTTGGCTTCGTCAGAGCTTACGTAAGCCTCTCGCCATCCGGCGTCAAATTGAGGGCCTACATAGTCAAAGCTTGAATTTTCAGTGTGGCTCTTGCGCTGCGACGCCAGGTCTACCCACGGAGAAATACCCACACAGGCGGCGGGCACAGGTTTTTTTTCGGCAATTGCCTTTAGGATACTTACTAGGGCTAAGTTTCCTCCCGCTGAGTCTCCCGCGACAACCGTATTTTCTGGAGCGTGGCCGGTCTTCCACAAGTAATTCATAACTTTTTCGGCGTCTTCTAATGCGCAAGGAAATGGATGTTCTGGCGCTAGGCGATAATCGACGGCTAGGGTGCGACAGCCGCTCGCTTGTGCAAGTCGAGCGATAAGCTCTTTGTGAGTGTCGATGGAACAAATGCAGTAGCCACCGCCGTGCCAGTATAGCAATGTGCCGTTACTTGAGGTTCGAGTTGGGGTGAACCAACAGGCTCTTAGGCCCTCGATTTCTAACCAGCTTTCAAGAACTTGGCTCGGAAAGGGGTTTGGCCGTGCAAGATCTTGATAAAAAGCGCGTTGCTCCTCGAAGCTCAATTTCACTACACGCTTCATATTGTTACGGAACAACTGCGATGCAATCTTCATCGGAAATTCCCAGGTTGGGTGACTGCGCTGACCTCGAATGCGCCGTGTTCCGAGGCTAAAGAGGCTGCGAAGTAAATTCCATGCGAGACTCATACTGGTTATAGGTCTACACGAGGAAAGACTTACAGCCGATAGGAGAAAGTTATTTTTGAGGGTAAATACCCTTTTTGGGCGTTGAATTCAGTAAATTCACGACATTTTATCGTCAAGAAACCATCTCAAAATGGTCCTGAGTCTCACCACGTCCTAAGCTTCTGCTAGGTGGCTGAACTTGGGTCAGAGGCGGTAGCGCCAGCGTCTCTTGGAAAGAAATACGGCGTATTTTTGGGCGTTTTTACACCGTCCATACTCACGATCCTCGGCGTGATCATGTACCAGCGTTTCGGCTGGGTGGTCGGTAACGCCGGTCTGTTTGGTGCCATTGGTATTGTTTTACTCGCTCACGTTATCTCCGTAACGACGGGTCTATCCGTCGCTTCTATTGCCACGAATCATCGCGTTGGGACGGGCGGTAACTATTATATGATCTCTCGTTCTTTGGGGTTGTCGATTGGTGGGGCGATTGGGCTTGCTCTTTATGTTGCATTGACCCTCGGAGTCAGCCTCTACTTGATCGGTTTTGCCGAGGCCTTCCTTGCTGCGTTTCCCGGTTTTTCACCAACCGGAAACTATCAAAACGATATCAGGTTAGTTGGTAGTGTAGCGTGCGCGTTTATTTCGGTAATCACGCTGGTAGACACATCACTCGCTCTCAAAAGCCAGCTCTTGGTTCTTACTCTAATTATCTTCTCACTGATTTCTATCTTTACTGGCTCTCCTATACCTGCAGTTCCCGGTGAAAACATCGTTGCTTACACAGCGCCTAAGGATGCACCTTCGTTTGCCACAGTATTTGCCGTTTTCTTCCCTGCGGTGACTGGCTTCACGGCTGGTGTTGGTATGTCGGGTGACCTGAAAGATCCGAAAAAAGCGATTCCTTGGGGCACAATGTTCGCCATTGCGGTTGGCCTTCTGATTTACCTCACATTGCCGGTATTCATCGCAGAAACGGCAAGTGTTGAAGAGCTTCGTCGCAACAATAATGTCCTTCTAGATATCGCACGATGGCCATGGATGGTTACTGCGGGTGTTTGGGCCGCAACGATTTCGTCTGCGATCGGGAGTATCTTGGGGGCGCCAAGAACGCTGCAGGCTCTCGCTTTTGATAACATCGTTCCCAAAATTTTTGGGCGCGGCAAGGAAGAACCAAGGGTCGCACTTGTTGCGACAATAATAATCGCAGAAGCGGGAATTTTGGTTGCTGAGCTGGAGCTTGTTGGTGCCGTGATCTCAATGTTCTTCCTGACTTGCTATGGTTTTTTATGCTTGGCTTGCGGGATTGAACGCTGGGCAAATCCTGATTTTCGTCCTCAATTTAAGGTTCCTGTTTCGATAAGTCTCCTCGGTGCTTTGGCCTGTTTCATGGTCATGTCGCAAATCAATTTCATGGCGATGATTGGTGCCATCGTGATTATGATAATCATTTTCTTGGTCCTCAAGCGGCGTCAATTGGGTCTTGGCCGCAGCGATGCGTGGGGAAGTCTGTGGTCTGCTGTCGTGCGAGCTGGACTGCTCGGATTGCGCAGGACGAACGTCATTGCGACTCAGGATAATTGGCGACCGAACATGATTTTGATGTCACGTTCTGGAAACACCAGGCCTCAAATCATTGAATTTGCAAGGGACATGGTCGGCAAGCAAGGTATCTTGACCCATTTTGAGCTTGAACGAGGTGGTCCTCCTCGTGCGCGAGTGGATGAGCAACTCGAATCTGAATACACGGGTATGTTTGCACGAGTTCAAGGCACTGAAAATATATTCAAGTCCATACCCGATATCGCTGCGAACTTTGGCTTTGTTGGAATGGAAACAAACGTTATCATGCTTGGATGGCCCCGAGACGTTGAGCACAATGAAGTTTATGCCAAGATGCTGCGTCGTCTTGTTGATCTAGATCTGAGTGTCTTGATGCTTCGTCTCGACACAAAAGTGGGATTTGGAAGCCGAGAGCGAATTGACATTTGGTGGGATGGCATAGCTCCAACCGGTCCACTGATGCTTACAATTGCTCATCTTCTTACATCGAGTCCGGATTGGAAGAATGCGAAGATTCGACTCCTTGTTAACGGTCGCAGAGGGATGGACGAGGGCGCCGCGAAAAAACGGCTGCGTGAAACGGTTGCAAGATCAAGATTGAAGGTGGAACCTATCTTGATGAGTGCTTTGTCCGACCAAAAATTGGTTGCTGAACGTATCCGCAAAGAATCTGCTCACGCAGACCTCGTCATGATTCACGCGTTAGAGCCAGAAGAAGATCACGAAAAAGACTTTGTAGTTAACAATAACGAACTGCTAAACCCTGTGGGCACTACGCTGCTCGTGCGTCCGTCGAGCGCTTTCACAGATGCGACGGTTATTTTTGATAATCCGGAACCTGTTGAAGAATCGCCGACCATTAAGCCTATCGCTCAGGACACTATTTTGGTGATGCCCGACCGCGAAGAGTTGGCTCCCAGCATTTTACTATTAGAAAGCCAACTGCAAGAGGCTGCCGAGAGATTTCGAAAAACTGTCCAGCATAGCTGCATAGAAGAAGAGCGCCAATATATGGAGCGAGCGTTTGAAGAAGTGTCGCAATTGCGACAATTAGATCGACGCTTAGCCCGCCGAGGAACAAATTTAGTCATGTGTCGTGGTCTCCTTGATTGGGGGCGTAATCGGTACGGCTCGTCTATGATAGAATTAACAACCCGCTTTACCGAGACGAGCAAATCACGAAAAATAGAGGGCTTAGAGACCTTGATTCGTGAAACGTTGTGGCAGCGTCGGTTTCGCGAGGGGATTGGACGTTTGCAGCAGGATCTTCGGGATATCTTGGTCGAGTTACCTGTTTTCGTGCCAGTGCAAACGACGGCAACAGATTGGGAACCAAAACTATCGGATAGTTTTCGTGTCAGGTTACTTAAAACTCGAGTTCGTTTGGCGATGTCTCTTTTTGGCGCACAATTGCCAGCTCGAAGAGTTTATCTTCGGTCTATTGTTGAAAAGTCGCTGAGTTTGGGGATCGCAAATGAGTTGTCAGTTGCATTCGGAGACCTCGGATATCGAAGGTTTGAAGTTCTGACACGATTACGCAGTTTGTACGGCGAAGTGGCCCGTTTTTTTCAGCATCTCAATGATGACCTCGATAATAAGTCCGACCTTGAATTCAATTATCGTCAATTCGGTCAGTTTTTTAGTCGAGAATTTGAACAGTTAGAGGATGTTGCTCGCGATACGACGAGAAGCGTAGCGGCTTTGACTCGTGAACTTACTGGTACGATATCTAAGACTGTGCAAAGCCGCGCATTATCGGTGGTTGAGACTGTAAACAAGCCTGAGGTTATTCTTACTGGCCGTTCCCCAGCGATTGCCGGAGAAAAGCAACTTCAGCAGACTCTAAATAATCTAGAGTTTATTCCAGAACGTTGGGAGCGCCTCCATACCGCCCAAGCAAATGCATTCTTGCTCGATGTTCAAATGGCAAGGTTCAAGGTGACAGTGCGACGAGTTATGACTCAGACGTTCTATCGTATTCAAAGGGAACTTGAATCCGGTCCTGTCGCGTCTCTCTCGACCGCTTACGAAATTTTAGAGCGAGTACGCGAATTGCGAGAATCTCTGGAAAGAGCCGAATCCACGCCTCCGGAAAACGACAAAGAAGAAGCACATCTAGACGTACCCCCGAGCGAGGAGGAGCCGGAATTACTTGACGCTGACTCCAGAAGTGATCCTGCAGGCCCTCCAGATCCTCTCATTGTAGAACAGTACCTAAAGGCAGCAGATCAACTACGCGCCACCTGGGAAGAGCCTTATCGACCAAGGACACGTGAAATTATCGAGCAAATGGTGTTGGGCCTGGGGAGAGCTGGTGACCAATTACCTGTCGCTGTCGTGACGTTGGGTGAAAAATCACTCGATTCCATTTCTGACCGGGGTGATCTGCCGCAGTCTGAAGTTAATTACCCCGTTCGGAGGCTCGCGCAGAATTTCTTAGAGAGTTCAATCGCCCAACCTTCAGCGAGTATCATTCGTGAACTTTCAGAAAAAGTACAGTTAGCTCAGAATGACCTTGTAGACGCTGTTCGCCTCGTTGCTTTCGATATTGAGCAACAAGGACAAAACTTTGAGCGATTAAACGATGATGACCCCGAGATTGGCGAAACGCTTGCGCTCGATGGGATGATTAGTGGGAGAATGACTCGTCTAACGAATGCTCAAGACAAGCTTCATACCTATATCTCAGAGCTACGGTCCGTGCTTTTGACAGATGCTTTTCGAGCTCTCGCGGATGTGCGAACAATTATCACAGCATCGTCCCTACCTTTGTCCGGAGCTGGTGCCCAAGTCTTAGATATTCGAAGAGCGCAAGGGCAGTTTAAGCGTCGCCTGAGCAAGATTAGTCGGCGACTGCGGCGAAGACTAAAACATTTAAAGGGTAAGCTTACTCGTTCAGATGAATCAATTTCCCAGAGAAAAGTTCAAAGCGTAAAGAGTCATACTTTGGTTGACGAGTTTATAAAGTTGAGAGGCGCTTTATTTCCTTCTGCTGAGTTACAGAGCCGCTTACCACTCATCTACAAAAGAGTTTTTGGGAGAACGCCATTAGAAAACATTGATTTGATGAAAGGAAGAGAGGCTCAAATAGAAGAACTACGTCGTTCTATGGGACGCTGGGAAAACGGAATGGGAGGTCCTATTGCGATCCTTGGGGAGCCACGCTCAGGTAAATCCACATTGGTTTCGATAGCCGTCAAGGAATTACTCGGGGACCGGACGGTCGTAAGGGTTCAAGCGCCTGCTGGTGGTAGTTCTGACCCTGATGACCTTCGCCGGGCGATTGTACAAGCGGTTGGTGGACGTGAAGGACAAAGTGCCGAAATCGCATTGCGCGCTATGCCGCCCGGTGCCGTTTTGATTATTGATGGACTGGGTCGTTGGCTAGAGCGTAGTCATGGTGGTTTGGCTGCAATTAAGCTTTGGCGTCAACTTTGGCGACGTCTTGGGGAGCGTCACCTATTTATAGTTACGGCTACACCGTATACATGGGACTATGTTCGTCAACTGTGCGGTCTTGACCAAGGCTTCTTGAGTATCACTTGGTGCGACGCGGTCTCTGCGAAAGAACTGAAAGAACTCATTTTATTGCGACAGCGAACGTCAGACTTTGAACTAGAATTATCCGGGCCCGCCAGTAAACGACGTCGTCGAACTGCTGGCTGGAATGACCAAGCCCAATTGCGTCGACTATATACACGGTCCAAAGGGAATATTGGTGTTGCGATTGATATCTGGAGGCAAAACATCGTCGGTGTTACGGAGAGGAAGATCTCCGTTTCTATCCCTGAGACTCCAGATATCTCTATTTTGGAACGCATACCAGTAAGATGGTCGGCGGCGTTAGCAGCGATTGCAATTCATGAAAGTGTATCTCCAGCCCGTATGGCAAGAATCATGAGGTGTCCGAAAGAAGAGGCCATAGGATTACTGGCTGATATGGAGCGCTCGAAATTGATTATGAGCGAACGTTCTGGTTCTAATGCTTTTGTCCTGGACGCCGTGCTTCAGCCGCATGTCATGATTTTTCTAGAGAATAAAAATATTCTTCAAAGGTAAGCGATTTCAGAATCAATCTTATGAATCTTTTCAAGATACAACAGATTTAAGGTCTAGAGCCCAACGAGCCAGCGCAACACCTACGAGAATCCCACCCTGCCATCGAGAAATTTTCCAATGGGTTCGCATGAATATTATAACGAGCAGAACCATGGTCGTTAGCCCGATCAGAGAGGAGCGAGCACTGGCCTGGACAGAAACGGGATGAATTAAGCCCGCTACGCCTAAAACCCCGAAAATATTAAAAATGTCACTGCCGATGACGTTGCCAGCAGATAATGAGAATTTCTTTTTAAGGATACCAGCCATTGTAGTAGCGAACTCCGGCGCAGACGTACCGGCCGCTACAATTGTCACACCAATCATCCATTCGCTGAGCCCAAAGTGACGCGCAACTTCGCTTGCAGAGATGACCAAGAAATGAGAGCCACCCAGAATAGCGCCCAATCCTATAATTAGTAATAATATGTCTTTTCCTAGTTTAGAGCCTTCGGTGTTTTCGAGAATTTCTTTGAGTTCTTCATCGGGTTCGACACCTTCTCCACGTTTTGTGAATAGAAACAACAGATATGCGACCAAGAGTCCGAACAGTATGCTGCCATCAAGACTTGAAAGTCTTAGGTCACCACCAATAAATAAGCCGAGTAGTAGAGTGCCTAGTAAGAGAATACTTGCGTCTCGATAAACGAGAAGCCTTGTTGTGGGAATCGGAAAGGCCAGGGCGCATCCTCCGAGAATGAATCCTAGGTTGAAAATATTTGACCCAACGACATTGCCGACCGAGATATCACCTTGTCCACGAAATGCCGCGAGAATTGTCACGGCGAATTCGGGAGCAGACGTTCCAAAAGCGACAACTGTAAGGCCGATAACGAGTTCCGAAATTCCCAGTCGTTGAGATATTCGGGCCGCTGCTTCCACGAGCCACGTGGCTCCTTGCGCTATGAAAGCGATGACAACTATGACGATGATGCTATGCGCAAAAATGGGCAGCTCAGTCATCTTGCCCTGCCTCTTCATCTCTGTGAACCGTCTCTAGTGAAAATGCGGGCATACAGATCGCAATATACTCGGCTCCATCTGCATAAGGTGTGCTGTATCTAATCCAGGTCCCCGCGGGGGTATGAATGGCTTGACCGCTCGAAACTTCGAATGTTTCGGTCTGTGTTTCCACCAGGAGCTTTCCACGGAGGACCAAAGTGTATTCATCGAACTCTGGACACTGGCCTGGCTCTTTCCAGCCTTCAGGTGAACGCATGTGAGCGATACTAAGGTCAGTGTCTTTTGAATTCACCAGACCGAAGTACTCGTCGATAATTTTAGGTTTGTTTCCTGGAGCCTCGATTTTGGTAGAGGCGTTAATGAATCTGACCAAAGTGGTAGCATGATTGTCTTAGCAATCAACGAACGGCAACTACAGAAACCTATCTACTTCGACTTTTCTAGCGTTTCTAGCTTCGCCTTCGTTTCGGCGTGTGCTTTTCGGAGCATAAGTGCAAGACGCTCGGCTGCTTTAAGGCGTTTATTCAGGTTTTCAACCGAGGACTCCACTTCCTTTAGGTCGCCTTGTAACTGCTGATTTTCGACTTTCAGCGTTTCGTGTTCCTTTCGGAGTTGGCTGAGCTGATCCTCAGCCAACTCCGCCCGTTTCTGCAGAGCCTCAGACGAAGGATGCATTTGGGGTGGGAACGATGCAAGCGCGGGCCAGGCCTGACTACCTACAGCCGGCGGATATGCTCCATTAATTGGCGACAATCCAGGGGAAAGGGGAACCCCCGGTGGAAACATATGCGCTGGTGTGGGCGTCACGGCTCTCGGTAATGGCATGGGGTAAGGAGGGGAACCTGCTCCATGCATAGGCACCGAAGTATTTGGACCTGTGCCCGCGCTCATCAGTGGAGACACCGGCATTGCCGGTGTTGGTAAAACGTTATTGTTCTGCGATTGATTTGATTGAACGGGTTGTGTTTCAGAATCGCCACCTGGCGACTCTCCCAAAATGACTGGGAAGGAGTCCGTCCGATTTGCTGAATCATCAGCGTCGCCGCCCGTTGTTTCTTTTGCATTGCTACTGGGCGGCTCGCTCTCGATTCCAAAGTCTTGATCTATTTCGGTCACGGGGGCTCCTAAACGCTGTGCTGCGTTTTTTAGCTCAAGGAATAGTTGCCTTGCGAGTTTTCTCGTTTCTGGAGAATAGCCACACTTATCCGTTCCCAGGTTTTTCAGGTGACCTTCGTAGGCGCGCTTTATCGTATCCGTATCGCTGTCTGAATCTATACCTAATAATTCATGATCCGTGCATTGACCGATCCTTTCTAATTCACCACGGATCCGTTCTAGATAAAAGTCGTCCATAGTGGATAGGTTGTGTCCAGATGCAACCACGCTTTCATTGTAAAGCAGAACGGCCTTGGGATCTTCATTGAAGCCAATATTTATCAATGCCTGGATATGCAGTTTGCATTGCGTCAAAAATTACCGATTTCGACTCTTATCTTTTATCGAATACCCTCGAATATTGCCCATGTTTGGCCTTTTTGAGGCATTTATACGAATTTTCGACCTCGAATTATGCCTCTCGCAAGAAAACGTAAGACGTTAGGACAACGTGCGATTGAGTCATATGTGTGTGACTTGGTGAGATACCATCCGTCAATGTCGCTTTCAAACTCACTTCGATAGTTTTCAGAGTTAAAGCCTTCGCCTGAGAGTAGTTCGTTCAGACCAATGATCTCTCCTTGTCGTGTCAGAATGAACGAGGGTTGCTTATCGTTTTCCGATCCTCTCAGTTGATCTATAGGCGAAACGTAGTCAGCAAGCGTTTCGCTGACGCTTGCTGGCAAATCTTTCAGGTCTGGAAAACAAGTTTGCAAGTCTTGTGCGACGACGTTGTCAACATCAGGAATGGACATGATCAAACTTTGAAGACGATTTGAAATCCGAAAAAGAATACTTGGTCTTGTTTGTGTGACCGTGTTCAGCGCTTGTTTGAGTTCTTCGGTTCGGAGCGAAAGTGTCTCAAGTAGCTTCCAACCAAGTTTAGGATTTCGCGAAAGAACTCCGTATAAATCAGACCATTCCAATAATACCAACGTGAGCGGAGAAAATGATCTGACAGTTGCAGTGGCAAGCCAGCCTGTGAGGAGATTTATTTCCCCGAAGAAATTTCCTTCAACCAGAGTAGCGACCTCCATTCCGTTATGACTCACCTTCGCTTCTCCCGAAACAATGATACAAATCCCCGGGCCAATCGTTCCTTGAGAGACAAGTTTAGATTTTGGCCCTCGTCGGAAGACATCACAAGCTTGAAGAATTTGCCTCTGGTCTGTCTTCGAGAGGTTCGCGAATAACGGAATAGAACTCAGTTCGACATCGACACCATGACGAACCAGTTTAGAAGAAACGTCATTGATGCTGCTTTTTGCGACTTGCGTAAGTTGTTCTGCGTCCGGAAGTCGCTCGGGTGATACCCCTCGGGAAATTGCAGTTTGAATGAGGTGACCAGCAAGGCCGTCTATTTTTACGATCGCTTCTAGCAAAGCCTGACTGGGCACACGCAATAATAAAGAGTCTGCCGAGGTGGTCACCGTCGCGGATCGAGGCTCGCCCGTGAGCAGAGCTATTTCGCCAACGAAGTCTCCATTACTCAGTTCGGCAAGAATTTCGTTATTCCGATGTACCAATAACCGGCCGCTTTGAACGACAAACAAAGCGTTCCCCGGATAGCCCTCGCGAACGACTTCGCGATTACGTTCTACTTGGTTATGCGTTGCTCGATCAGCGAGAAGTCCCATAGCAGATATCGGGGCGTCGGCAAAAAGGGGCACTTTTCTCAACATATCGATGTCCCTTTGACGATCTCTTTGGTGCGCTCGTCTGAGGACGAAGTGCACAAGCAGCGCTTCTAGCGCGAGCAGTGGGACGACGGCCACTCTGAATTTGCCTCCAGCGAAAATCAGTCCGTCGTAAACGCCGTGTAAGACGACCGCGACAGCTAGATTGAGTAAGATAGCGTTCCAAGCTTTGAGCCGCGAGTTTGATCGATGATAGGACCCGAGTGCCGTTCCAACAATAGCGCTACTCAAGGCATGACAAGGAACGGCCGTCACGGCCCGTAGAATAGCCGTCGATGCTCCGCCGTTTTGAACGTAAACAATGTTCTCAATGGCTGCGAATCCGAGTCCGGCTGAAATACCATAAATAAGACCAGCGCTCACTCGAGGATATTTTTTGACGGAGGGACCTGCCATAAGCACGGCCAACAGTTTGATGACTTCTTCGCTCAGAGAAACAATAAAAAAGGCTGACAACCAAGTGTGAGGAGCAATAGAGAGTTTTGAATGCGACCACTGCTGAATGGCTAAGGTGGGGAAGAAAGTCGCTCCGCCCACTGCGCAAACGGTGGCAACCCGTAGCCAAGGCTCGGGTGCTTGTTTGACCTGCCGAAGGTAGTAATAAAGCAGTAGTCCGCATGGGGCTAAAGCTAAGGTAAGAACCACCGCAGGATGTTCGAGAATGGTTGACGACAGAGCAAGTATGTTCTCGCAATACTTGAAGACCCTGTCCAGTCCCCCCTTAAACGAAAAATGCGCCTGGCCGAAGATTCGACCAGACGCATAATGGTGAAGTGTATAGGACTATTGAATCACACCAAAAATGACGCCGAGGCGTTGAAGGTCTGGCCGGATGCCCGTGTGCAGAGGTACGAATACCAAAGCCGAAAGAGGCTTAGCCGCTGTCGCTGGATTGCGATAAACAGGAGCTTCCTGGCCGCGCTTGAGAGTTTCTCCTTCTTGGCTTGGCGCCGTATGAGCAACCAAGGGGTGCTGGTCGAACCAAGTCGATGCAGTTCCGATGTTGCCAAGCGTCCTTACAGTAGCCTTCCCTTTGCCTGTCGGGATCTTGGTCAGGCTCTTGCTTTTAGACGCGTTTTCTCCTCTTCCAGCCTCAATTGAATTCAGAGATGAACGTGGCAGCCAGCCTGCAGTACTGAGGTTTCCGTCGTTATTTTTGATGACCGAATTCATGTCGTTCGCGAGAACGATAGCTTTCGCTGAACTCGGTACATGGTAGGACAGGGACATATCTCCCATTGGTCCAGAGATAGCGCCATTCGCACTTGAGTTACCAAGAAGAATAACGTCTCTCGTCATGCTCGCTGATTTGTCAAATCGACATGCAGCGACGACGCTTCCCGCTGAGGGGGCATCGAGAGCCAGAAAGTCGATGTTCAATCCGAACAAAACAACAGGCGATGAAGCGTAAACGCTACCAGAAATTTTTACTGAACCCGGACGAAGAGCTACGAGACGTAGTCCTGCCGACTTCAGTTGAAGGTCAGCGCTGAGTTCACCAGGTGTCAGGCACACAACAGACGCTGGTGAAATCTTACTCGTCACTGCATCAAGCGTTCCCTTGAGGTCACCTGGAGTAGTGATTACATCGCAGTTTTCCATCGCGAAGCCGGCTTCTGATAGGAATTCGGCGTGGTCTTTTTGGGTTGGTGCAGTACCATCGAACTGAGCTACAGCAGGTAAGGCCATAGCGAATGCGCTGGTGAACACGAGGCTATTTACGAGATGTTTCTTTGAAAGGTATTTCATAATCTTTGCTCCTCTCTCTTATTGACCCATTTTAGGCAGTTTGATTGGGGCACCGTTGTTTACTTCGTTGCCGTCTTCTTTCATAGGCTTTGCGGCTGGGTTGAGGGTCTTCAAACCTTTCGTCCCACCACTCGCTTTTTGGATTTCCTTGACTGCTTTTGTGAGATCAATTTCTCTTTTTGACTCATCCTCGTCACCATTCAGATTGATAAGCTGTGGATTTTCAGAACCTTCGCGCGCCGTGACTGTCAGACCGGCAATTTCTGCGCTGGTTCGACGTGCAAGCAACTGACGGAAGAATCGCCCGAAATGTTGATTTTCAGTTGAGGCGGCTTCAAGTCGACTCAGGTCTTCAAGGAGGCTCTGGCGTGAGTCAGGTCCCATGCGACCAAAGTCTCGAGCAACCGTGTCAGCTTTCGCGAACTGCTCGCGGAGCGAGATTGTGTTTGCGTTCAAGCCAGAGAGGTTTCCAATATTTGAGAAGTAAGTGATTCGCGTTGGATCGAATAGATTCTCAAGGTTGGTTTTCGTCCGAGCCGCGTCGACTTCAGCCTGGTCATTACGAAGTTGCTCAATTGTTGAGTCGAGGCCGTTGATTTGGCCAACGCCGGTCAGTGAGCCAGGCAGTGTTTCGCCCTCTTGCTTGTATTCTTTGAGGCACGCGATGAGTTGCTCAGGAAGAGTTACGTCTTCTGCCACTTTTGCAATCGCACTTAGGTCGTTACCACGCGCAGCTGCGTTTTTGCAGGCGAGGCCACGTGTGTGTGGGTCGAAGTTTTTGTTCATCGCGATTGAAAGGAAGTGGCTATCCCATGGCTGTACAGCGGGTGCGACTGAGGCAAGCGCGGAAACAAGCGAGTATGCTCCTTTGTCCATTGGTTTGAGGACATCTAGAGAATCAAGGATGCGGTAAGCGGTTTTTTCAGGAGATTCTACCTGAGCAACGACAATCGCGCGAACGGCCTCGAATGCTTTGATGGTGCAGGTCTGTTGATTGAATTCGGCCAATCGGTCAGCGTCAAGCTTCGGAGTTTCGGCGTTTGCGAGTTGCTCGATTGACTCTCGAACCACTCCACCGTTGTTTTCAGCAATTGCCGTGCGAATCTTCGCAAATGTGTCTTCGATTCGCGTATCCGCAATGACGGCGGTAGGGAGCTGAATGCGTCCGATTTCTGAGTTCTTTTGTTCGAGTTGAAAGTTTGGCGTTGGCGCCTGGGTCACTGCGAAGCTCGCGGTGTTTAACAGAACATTGACGAATATTTGGCGTTGAGTAGGCGTAATAGATTCGGCTGTCGCGACTTTCTCGATCAATTCAGCGAGTCGTGAAGAACCGGGTGCGTAGCAACCCGCTTCTTGGAACTTTTCAGCGACAGCAGGGGCTGCGCCGATTGCGTCACGTGTGAGTGCGTCTTCCAAGCGTTTGATGGTCGCGGCATCGTCCTGTAATTGAACTTCGCTGCCGACCATTGGAATATTGGCTATTTCAGCAACGTTTGCCCGTGTTTGGTCATCCGCTGTGCCTAAGCCAGAAAGGTCTTGTGCTACACCCGCGCTTCCGGAGCATCCAGCTCCACCAGCATAGCTTGCAAGGTTTTCAGATCGCCCTAGAAAAACGCAAATCGCAATAAATGCAACCGCGCCCAAGAGCGGGAAATATCGCCTAAGTCTCATATTCATTGTCTCCTCCCGTAAAAGAGATTTGTTGTGTTAGTCCTATCCACTAAAATACCGTGGAGCTTCAGTGTGTGTCGGGGAGGCGATAATTGCAACCTGATACCTTGTACCGATTGACAACTTTTTCATTTTTTTTTCCCCAGTCTCGTGACCCGTCTCACATCATTCAGCGCTTTTGGTCCTGGGATCCAAAAAACCGTGACAAGTCACACACTTAGGACCGACTAGTGGTATATTTGGCTACTATGTAGGCACATGGAACGAGGAACGTCTTTCGATTCTATTTTCATGATTTAATTTTGAGGCAATCTGTTGAACAAAGAGCCTTTGAAAAAATGACCGATCCGACAAACTAATTGGCTGCAAAGCAATAAAGCCTAATATCTCCGCCATTCAGATTCATTTCTGATTGCGTACAGGCCGTCACGTGGCTGGTGGTCCATTCGTCGGAACCTGTTCCCATTGTGAGCTGGTCGTGATCAGCATGACCAACCACCCCATAATTCGAGATTCCATTTGAGGTCCAGTCATTACAGCTAAAGTCGAAGGTCGGGGGTGTATATGAAAATGAGCCGTCCGGGAAATTAAAGAGTGATCCACTGGGATTGGCATTGCCTGTCGTCATTTCGGCCAGATTGGCAAAACGTCGCCCATTGGTTTTTGAGCCGGTCAAAACATCATGTCGGAAGCTTGCCGCTCCATTCCAGGCACGACCCCTCTCATCGAGAATCAGGTTGGAGGTCGGTGGATTGGCCACAAGGTCAGTCGTCGAGTTTGCGATAAGTTGTTGATTAGCGTTATGCCAGGGGCCGGTGCCTATTCGGTCGATGGCGTCTTCGGACGAAGAACTTAGATAGGCGCGCCATGGACGGGTATCCGTCGGATCTGCTTCTTGAGCGAGAGTGAGACAATATGAATCTGCCCCGATAATCCCGGAAAAGTCGCCTCCAATTGCAGGTATTCCGTTAATTTCTACGGTTCGGCTGGTAATGAAGAAGCTCATCCGGGTGACGACAACACCCGAGTCAGCGGCCATTGCATCCGGAGCAAAGCCAGCGTCAGGCTGGGCAGCGTCCGGCCATATTCCAGTGTCTGGCGTTGCTGCATCTGGCCATATCCCTGAATCTATGGGTTCCGCGTCTGTTTGAAGCCCTGTGTCTGCGGGCCCGGAATCGGGCGTCAATCCAGTGTCGACGGCAACACCGGTATCTGCCAGTCGTGCATCCGGAGAAAAACCGGCATCCATGCCAACTGTGCTGGTCCCAGCGTCTGTCGCAACGGTAGCAGTGCCCGCATCCATTGTAACGGTAGCAGTGCCTGCATCGGTCAATCCGCCGTCATTCTCAACTCCCGTATCTATCGCCATCGGATTGCCTGAATCCAATGGGCCAGAATCGGGTTCTGTTGTTCCTGAATCTTCATTTCTCAGATTTGCGTCGGCTGGTAACGTCGAACCTGTATCTAGCATCAGCTCAAATTTGAGCTCAGCATCTGTGCAGGCTGCGAAAAACAAGAAAGTACAGCAAGCCAGGGTCAGTCTGTGCGAAATTTTCACGTCACGAAACTACCACGCGTAAGACCATTCGTCGAAATCTTCGGGTTTAAGCGATTTTATGAATCTTCTCGAAGCTAACGTTTGACCCGTATTCGTCGAGGTCCTAAGCCACGGTTCATCGAGAGCCTAGAATGATAACTCGAACTTCACTTTTGTTTCTTCAGTATGGATGTGTAAGTTTTTTTGCCGCGTTTGGTCTGATTTCGCCAGCCGGAGCGAGTACAACTGTGTCCGCGAAGGTTTCCACATCTGCTCCGAGCCTTCAAGCATTCCGGCTCGGGAGCGGCGAGCGTATCGAGATTGATGGTCGCTTAGATGAAAAAGCGTGGCAAAGTGCGGAACAAATAGGGGGCTTCGTTGAGCGTAATCCTACGCCTGGTGCCCAACCACCGGTCAAGAACCGATTGATGGCCCTTTATGATGAGGACGCGATTTATATTGGACTTGCCATGGGGCTTTTGCCTGGAGAGACACCGGTCGGTCGTACGATGTCTCGCGATACTTCAAGGATCTGGCGTGACGACGCGATCACCATCAAGTTCGATGTCTTGCGTGACTTTCGCACGACTCTTGGCTTTGCGATCAACCTCGCTACTGCACAGATTGATTTTATTGCGCTAGAAAACGGTCGGACCTTTCGAACCGAATACGATGCTGTATGGGAAGCCAGTGCGTCTAACAACGATGAATTTTGGTACGCTGAGTTTAGAATTCCTTTGGCAGAACTCGGTTTGCCGTATTCTGATGTACCACGAGCCATTGGTTTCAATGCCTCAAGAGATCACGCAATCAGGAATGCGGTTTACGATTGGTCGCAAATGCCTCCAGGTTACGGTCCGGCTTCAGCGCTGCATTATGGAAAGATTGAAGGATTTGAGAAAGTCGGTGGAGGAACACCATTTACAATTATTCCTTACGTGTTAGCGCAGTACCCTGCGGATGCAAAAGCGGGTCTCGACGTCAGAATGCGGGTAGCCACGGATTCTTGGCTGGAAATAACGACTCTCACGGATTTTGCGCAGATTGATTTGGATGACCCCGTTGTCAACCTAAGTCGCTTCCCTTTGCGCCTTGCTGAGAAACGACCGTTTTTTCTTTCAGGCCTTGAGATCTTCAATTTCAACTCTCCAATGTTATTTTTCTCGCGCCGGATTGGATTAGACGAAGACGCGGAACAGATTCCAATTTATTCAGGCCTAAAGTTTCGTAGTCGTATCGGACCTTGGGGGGTAGGGCTACTGGATGTTGTGACTGAGCAGGCGCATTCTGCAGTGGGGCGCGTTCGATACAACTTTGGAAATGTGGCGTATCTTGGTCTTATGTCTACGATGCAGCATGAACTCAATGATCTGAGTCGAGTTCGTCATGCTTCGGGCGTTGATGTTGGATTACGGCTTTTCGATTATCGATTGAGCATCAACACGGATTGGACTGTCGCGCATAACGAACCAAGGTCACTTCGCCCAAAAGATATGGCTGGAGCCTTTGATATTCAGTGGCTAGAAGAGCCATTCAAACCAAGATTGACGTTTAGGTTTGTCGGGACGGAGTTTGATCCGGTGCTCGGTTTCGTAAGGCGTGACGGTTTCTTCTCCGCGAAGCCTACGTTGTTGTGGGTAGAACGACCCGAATACTTTGGTCTGCAAACTCTTCAGTTTAGGTTGGCTGGGACGACTTTGCGGACGGATGATTTCGAGGAGGATCTTGGTCAAAATGCCTCTTTTACTGTGAAGGCTAATTTTCGAAATGGGTGGTCGTCCAAAGCTCAGGTGAAATATCAACGTGATATTGTTGAAGAGGATTTTGATTTACTGGGAAACGTCAGCATTTCTGCGGATACTTACGAAGGCGCTCTGGGCTTATTTGAAATCGGTAGTAACAATCGAAATGATTTGAGCGGTACAGTTTCTTACAGTTTTGGGAATCATTACTTTGATGGTCAGTTACAACAGGTCAAACTTGCGTCTACCTGGAATGCGAATAGATTGGTCAGGGTGTCTGCGGATGCTGTTTTGTCTTTTGTAAATATTCCGGTGGCCGACCGCTTCACTACGGCAACGCTCAAGGCTACGGCGGAAGTAACACCCACGCCAGATGTGGTAAGCAATGTGACTTTGTTGTTGGTGGACAACGATTTGAGCGCGAGTGTTGATCGTGGCGTGGCGCAGGTTCGAGTTCGGTGGAGGTATCGTCCTGGAAGTGACGTCTTTTTTGTGTACCGCGAGGATTTAGATTTTGTGGGCACAGAGAACGCCGCTCGCTCTCTCAGTTTTAAATTGAATTATCGATTTGACACCGTCTTTTAGTTTCTTTCGGGAGTCTTGGCTTAAATACAAAACACCCGTGCACGACAATAAAACGAACACGGGTGCCTGAAGACTTGGCGGGCTAATGGTCTAAGTGACTACCAGCTGGCTTTGGTGAGACCTGCGATTTCACCACGGAGTCCGAGCTCACGAAGTGCAATACGTGACATCTCAAACTTGCGGTAGAAAGCGCGAGGTCGTCCGGTGACGCGACAGCGGTTGCGGAACCGAACAGCGGCAGAGTTACGAGGCAGTTTCTGTAGTTTGATCACTGCTTCCTCTCGGTCTTCGTCAGAGGTATTTGGGCTCTTGATGATCTTGCGTAGTTCCGCTCGCTTAGCTGCATAGCGGTCGATCATTGCTCGACGTTTGTTGTTGTGTTCAATCTTGCCTTTTTTCGCCATAATTTTGCCTTTGAGAGCCGCCTATAAGCCTGTGACTAGGGCGCTTGGCAAGAAAAAACAGCCATGACCCGTGCGATTGTAACTCTTGCACCATGTTTACCCTAAGTATTGACCTCAAGTTCAAACGATCACAAGCACTTTTCGAGCTTCTCAGTGCGTGTGAACTATCCAGAATCTCGCTGTAAGAGAAGCTAAAAGAGAGGAAGAAATGGCTAAATTACCCAAATGTTTCGTTGCACGTCCTACTAAAACCACGATCTCTATCAATGTTGTCCCGCAATCTGAGTGGAAGAAATGGTCTCAAAAGCTGAGTAAGTTTTCCTCTAATTGGTTGAAATCAAATGGTTTTTCAGGGAAAAGGCCGGGCGTGATCCTCCTGCCGAATAGAGATGGCTCGATTCAAAAGGGAGTTCTGGTTGTCAGCAATGCCTCTGATCCTTGGGTTTATGCTGCTGCTCGCTCAAAACTTCCTGCCGGCCGCTTTGAATTCATGGGTCTAAAAACCAAAGAGGAGGCCAATGCGGCGGCCCTAGGATGGGGCCTCGATTCTTACGAGTTTACCCGGTACAGCAAATCAACGGCAAAAAAACGGCAACTGGTCATGCCCGAAAACGCAGATACGGGAGAAGTCGCCCGTTTGGTTGAGGGCATTTCATTGACCCGAGACCTGGTGAACACGCCCGCCCAAGACATGGGACCTGTAGCACTAGGACAAGCCGCTATCGATTTGGCCGAAAAGCACGACGCGGAATGGTCAATCACCGTAGGCTCAGAATTACTCGAGCAAAACTACCCCGCGGTTCATGCTGTTGGTCGAGCGGCTGAAGAAGAGCCCCGTCTCGTTGATTTTCGATGGGGAAGAGAGGATGCGCCAAAAGTTACGCTGGTAGGCAAGGGCGTGACCTTTGATACTGGCGGCTTGGATATGAAATCCCCTGCTCACATGCAATTCATGAAGAAAGATATGGGCGGTGCTGCCAATGTGCTTGGCTTGGCTCACGCGGTCATGGACGCAGGACTCGATGTTCGTTTGCGGGTCTTGGTTCCTTGCGTAGAAAACGCGGTTTCGGGCAATGCCTTCCATCCGCTAGACGTTTTGCAAACGCGTAAAGGAATCACGGTCGAAGTTGGTAATACTGATGCAGAAGGCCGTCTCATTCTGTGTGACGCTTTGTATGAAGCCCAAACCGAAAAGCCGGAATTGATCGTTGACTTTGCTACGCTCACAGGTGCGGCGCGCGTTGCTGTTGGTATCGAACTGCCTGCGATGTTTTGTAACAAGGAAGAAGTTGCCACAGAATTGCTTTCAGCCGCTGGTGATGCTGGCGAACCAATTTGGCGTTTGCCGCTGTTCGAAGAGTATCGAAGACATCTCAATAGCCGGGTTGCGGACATCAATAATATCTCGAAGTCGCCATACGGTGGAGCCATTACTGCGGCGCTCTTTTTGCGAGAATTTGTCGGTAAGAAAACGTCTTGGGTGCACTTCGACGTGATGGCTTTCAATATGGAGTCGAGACCAGGTCGTCCCTATGGCGGAGAAGCTATGGGAGTCAGAGCGGTCTATCAAATGCTGAAATCTCGTTACACTTCGGAGGCTTAGGTCATTATTCGGGTATTTCTAATCTGATTTATCTGCCTGACAACTGATAATTGGCTGTTAGGGAGGCTTCGTGTAATGATAGAGCGTACTTGGGTTCATGCAACGATTCGAACTTACGACAAAGGTGGATAAACCCATCGACCAGGTTTGGCGGTTTTTGACGGAACCGCAATACGCGGGCAAGTGGATGAAAAATGTCCACGGTCTCGTGAAGTATGGCAAAGAGCCACTATCGAAGGGCTCCAAACTCAAGCTTTGTCGGCAATTCTTGGGGCAGCGAATGTGGCTGAATCTCGAGGTGACTGAATACGTTCCTCAGGAAGTGTACGAGTTATCATGTCATGAAGGAGACGTACATTGTCGCTATACGTATCGCCTCTCGGCAAACTACGAAGAGCCGTCTGCGGAAGAAGGAGCTTCTCTCGATGCGTCTGAGAGTGCGGAAGCGCCATCGGACTCAGAAGAGGGCGCTGACCCATCACCCCAGCCGGTCCAAATCGGCCCTGTCGAAATTGAGCTGATGATTGAGTATCAGATACGTGGTTTTGCATCGTTATTTGCTGGCATATTTGACCGCTTCATAGAGGAGTACGAAAGCGACCATCTAGCCATGTTTCAGCGTGTTCTTGACCCGCCGAAGGTGGACTATACTCCAAAGGTTGTTCATACCTCTGAGATTTTTAACCAGTCACCTACAATAGATCCCGACGCAACGCTGTCTGAAATTGCGGCGCAAAGAGATGGCTCTATTCCTGTCGAGGAGTCACCGAGGACGCCGAGAACAGTGGATGAAGCTCAAGACGAGTTAGCCCGAACCTTAGACAATCTCGCCAAAGAAGATGCTTCACGCAACGCCTCTTAGTTACGCATTTCGAAATATTCTTAATTCAGCTGATATTATCGATAGGAAATTCGTCGATACAATTAACAAATTGTTTGGTCCTAGTTTTCGTAAAGGATCATTCGTCGCAAGGTGAATTGCGGCGACTTTAGAAAAACAATTTAAGAAGAGGAAACAAGCCGGCGAGAGAGTTCGCCGGCTTTATAAGAGACGCCGTCTATTGAGCGAGCGATATATCGAGGAAGTACCGATAATCACTTTGGAGCCCAGGATTATCATATCCAAACGTATAAGTGCGAATGTAATACGTGTCCCCGTCGGCTGGAATACTGCAATTCGTGACGTAGCCACAATTTATCCAGCCTGAGCTGTAGTTATTACAAAGTTGCGCCCCGCTCGAATTGTAAACCCAAAGCGAGGTGTAGCCTTTACAGGTATTCGCATCGTTGTAGTTGCCTTGAGCTCTTGCTGTTAACGTTGCGGCACTTCCGGAAGAAGGAGAAACAAAGCTGAAGTAGTCCTGAGCCTTTTCCGACGTCACACCAGTAGCGATGACATTTCCGACACCAGACAAGCCGGTTGGCGTGGCATTAGATCTACTATCATTAGGTTCTGTTTCACTCACAATCGGTGCCGATACTTGACAGGTCGAGCTACAACCGTTCGCTGGGTCACCCGCTGGAACACCACTGTCGCACTCTTCGCCGGCGTTGGCTTCGAGCACGCCGTTTCCACACGAAGTTGCAGTAATTCCGATGTTCACATTGGTCGTTACCGGGAAGGTGCTGCCCGATTCCGCACTGACGACGAAGTAGTAGGTCCCGGCGGGAAGGTCATCTGAAACGTAGTCCCAATAAACACCCGATGCACCGCCATTATTGAAGATTTGAGCACACGAGCCTGTTCCATGTGATTCATCGGACAGGAATATCTCGTAGGCGGAATTCATAAGTTCAAGTTTCGTGTCAAGTTCGCACGTACTTGATGAAACATTCACACCCGCAAGTGCTGAAATCGATTGTCCTCCAGCTACATTGAGCTGAATCACTTTTCTGTCTTGAAGACTGTTGAACGTCACTGAAATGTCTTGAGAGATGTCTGCGCTATTGGCGGTTCCATCGACCACTTGAGTGACTTCCCATACACACGAAGAATTACAGCCGTCGCCGCTGGCTGTATTCCCATCGTCGCAGAGTTCGATGATGTTGCCGTACGTCTCGACAACACCATTTCCGCAAACATCCGCAGGCATCGTCGAAACGACGAGTGAATAATCACTGAAATAATTATCGTACCCCTCTTCAACCACTTCGAGCCAATAATCACTTCCGGAAGTGACCTTTGAGGCTTCACCCAATTCTGATGGATTGAGCGCGGTACAAACGTCCCTATCGGTATCCCAGTATGCTGAGGTGATTGCGGTATTCGTCCCTCCGTTGAATGTATACAGCTTAATAATAGTTGAAGGCGTATAAGTCGACGAGAGGTAGGACTTTGAGTCAACACATTGAGAAGTACTGCCGGACACGTTGGTGACCATTACATCAGCAGCGATGTAGTACTCTCCCAGGTTTGCAGAGTTTAGGTCTACTCTTACATTGCTACGTGTCAACCGTGAATTGTTCGTTAGAGAAAACGAAGATGACTGCGTACTTGCACCACTGGGGTCATGGGTATGTACATCAGATGACGAAACAGTACAGGTACTGCTGCACCCATCACCATTACTAGTGTTTCCGTCGTCACATTGTTCACCGTCGTCGAGAACATTGTTGCCGCAGACGTTGGGCGGTATAATTTCGACTTGAAGCATGTATTGCGATAGTTCTGCATTTTGTCCGCTCTCTTCGAGTTGAAGATAATATCGCCCTTTAGTTACGCCTTTGCTCCGCGATGGGTACATGCAGTAATTCGTACTCGAACTATTGTAATCAGCGCAGTGTTCGCCTGAGTTACAATCCGCTGAGGTCGTGCATGGTTGGTTTCCATTTGCAGAGAAAGTTCCTGGATCGATTGCAGGGCAATAGGTCGGAACTTGAGGTAAAGCCGTCATCAGATTTGAGTTTGAGCTATTTCTCAAATAGATCCTCAGGTTCTGGCTACTGCTACAATTTTCGGCCAAGCCTTCCTTGGCAATGGCGCGAATATGCCAACCATCAGGAACGTCGAAAGCGTAGTAATCCTTATCTGTTTCACAGTCGAAACCGGATGCTCGGCACACACTGTCTTGTGGGCTTTGGAAGTTACCACCGGCAGCACCAGTACCGAAGTTACCGTCATCGTTACTACCCCAACAAACCAATCCGCCGGCCGCGCGCATCGCGCAGCTATATTCAGCCGACGTGGTAAGCTGTGTAGGGTCACTCAAATTAACGACCTCCACCGCGGTGCTACTTTGATTAGTAGTTCCATTACCGAGCTCTCCATTATCATTTTTACCCCAGCAGAAAACGTTTGAACTGCTTCGGGCGCATGAGTGTTTGAAGCCTGCGGATACTTCGGAGATGCCTGACAACGCAGACCCTGCAGGAGTGTTAATTCGCACGGGACTGGTTGTTGGATCTGTTCCGGTGCCTGCTTGACCGTCATCATTTTCACCCCAGCAATATACTGTAGCGTCATCGGCCACCGCACAAATGGTATATACGTTTATATCTACGTCGGTCCAGCTGTTGACTCTTGAGGGGTTGGGTATAGCTATGGCGGTCTGTTGAATCCCAGAAGACGAACCATTAGCCATTTGTCCCCTATTGTTATTTCCCCAACAATAAATGCTGCCCCTCGATGTTCGAGCACAAGCGGTCTCAACCCCGGCTGTGACCTGAACGGCTGGATCTTGTCTAATATCAGGAAGGTTTTGAACGCGCACGGGAGTGTCCGTATCTGAGGTCGCATTATTTCCAAGTTGGCCGTAAGAGCCTGCACCCCAGCAATAGACCTCACCAGTGCTGGTCAGCGCACAGGAAAGTTCGAAGCCTGCGCTTACCTGGGTGAAGTTTGAAATACTACCGTTGATTGACGCCGGACTTAGGACGGTACCACCACCGGTGGAACCGGCTTGTCCCTGACTGTTATTCCCCCAACATGAGATAGTTCCTTGGCCTGTATTTTGCCCCGCATCTACCACAGCACAAGCATGGGTGTACCCAGCGGATATTTGGATGACGTTGCTCAGGCCGGAGACTTCTTGAGGTGAATAGTTATCATTGGTAGTGCCATCTCCAAGGACACCGTAGCCATTGGAGCCCCAGCACCATACATTATTTTGTGAGGTTCGCCCGCACATATAGCCAGGAAAGGGACTTCCTGTTCCGAATCCTGCCGCGCTCGCACTGACGAGCGATTCACCTTCAATACTTCCGACCACCGTAAACGCTTGGGTTTGAGGACCGCCGTTCGTAGCGGTGAGCAAACAAACATTGCTGCTTTGTCCAACTAAGGCATCGCAAGTATATTCGCTTGAACACGGGTTGTTGGGGTCGCAAGCTACGGTGCAATGGCCCCAACCACTGTCTTGACCGAGAGCGGTACAAATCCCTGAATCACAATCTTGGTCACTGCTACAAGGAGCACCCAGAGCCGAGCTTTCTGCCATGAGCACTTGGGCAGAAGCGGTGTCGCCATTGATTTCCAGTTCGATGTTGGCGTCCTCTATTTGGCAAGTGGAGTTGCACCCGTCATTGTTGTCGGTGTTGCCGTCGTCGCACTGTTCAACAAAGTTGTTGGAATAGATCTCAATCACGCCATTACCGCAAGTATCTGCCGGAGAAGTATTTATTTCGATGTCATATCGGCCGATCTGAGCGTTTTGTCCGTCTTCGCGGACTATTACGAAGTAGGTTCCTGGGGTGAGCTTGAGTGCATCGTCCTCGTTACTATCGAACGCGGGGCATATGCTTGGTCCACTGTTATCGTCAGTGGTTAGTGTATTTCCTTGAGCGTCCATCAACACCAAAAACGGGTCACGGCTTTCATTATTGTTGGTACAACTCGTCGTATTACTCGCGCCAGGTGCAAACACTTTTGCGTTTAGGTAGCTCCCGTCGGTTTGAGCCGTGTTCGGGTCATCCACGACATCAACTTGGTAAGTGCGCGTCGTCCAGTTGTTCTCAATATTGTTGGTGAAAGTCGATGTGGTTCCCGTATGAGTACCGGTGGGCTCGATGGTGCAGGTGCTGGAACAGCCGTCACCGTCAGTCGTGTTTCCGTCGTCACATTGTTCAGAGTCGAGTGAGCCGTCTCCACATCTCGGACTACCAACGCTGACGTTCAGTCGGTAACTGTTTACGTAGTTCGCGCTAATACCGCCTTGTCCCCGTACGCGAATGAAGTACGTGTTCCCAGGGACCAATGTTGGTAATGTGACATTTTGCGCGGACAAAATAGGGCCGAGATCCGGATACGTATTGGTGTCATTGGCAGTCACCAATTCGACTCCATTAACATCCGTCAGCGTGATTTCGCTGTTTGCAAAATTACGATAGCGCTCCAAGCTGGCGTAAAAGTTTACAGAACCAGAGATCGAACTTGGGACTGTGAATGTATACCAGTCTTCGTCTCCAGACTGTGCGGCAATTCCGCCCACGATTGAAATGAGACCGCCCGTCGGTGTAGGCCATGGTGCCAAGCCTTCTGCTGTTGGAATGCTATTGTTATCACTGGTTCCTTCAACGGTATTTGATTCAAAGATACAGGTTGAGGAACAGCCGTCTCCGCTGATCGTATTGCCGTCGTCGCATTGTTCCGTTCCATCAGCAAATCCGTTGCCGCAGATATTGGGCTCAAAGGTGGACGTATTAATGACATAACCCGGTAATGTTCCGCTGCTCGTGTTGTATGGTCGCACTACAAGATGCCAGGTCCCTTGGGTCAAAGTTCTGGGTACTGTGTTGTACGCACTTGATGGGCGAACGAGGTCATCGAAAGAACTGCATCGATGAACGCCGCCGTCATCGTTGCTTGCTACCAGCGTGTTGTTCGGGTCGTAGAGATCAAGAACGGTGTCCATATCGCAAAGTCGTCCGGCTTCGGTGTGGACATCGGCGACCAGGCTTCGGTTGCTGCCGGTGATAACGAATTTGATCGCTTCTCGCTCTCCTACGGCTAAGGCGCCGCGTGTGGCCGAAAATGCGTCTATACTGGGAAGCCCGGGCAACCCAGGCAAGTTGTCGGACAAGATTGCGATGTTGGTCGCGACGTCGTCGACAGTTGCCGTGATCTCTCGAGTCGCAATGCCAGCCGAGGTGAGGGTTATAGTGACTTCTTCATCGATCGGGTCCGTATCGTTGAGACCGGTGACGTTGATCGTCTGAGGCGTTTGCCAATTGCTGGCGTTGAAAGTCAGGGTCGTAGAACTCAGGCTTATGGCCCCTGCATCTGAAACGGAAAGATTCACCTGCTGACTGACTAAGGGGTTATAAGCCAAGCGAACCGTGAAACTTCCGTTCGAACCTTCTGGGATATCTTGAATTCCTCCGGTGCCTCCGAATACTAAGCCTTGGGTGTCGTCATCTGTGACGGTTACGGTGACATTGGTCGACAGCAATACTGATGGGACGGTCTCGGAATCAGCTGTCAAAGTGATGGTTGTCTCATTGTCAGCCACATCCTCATCGTCGCTGGCTTGAACGTAGAAGCTCTGAGTTATGTTGTAATTTGCCGGCGTAAAGGTCAGGCTTGGGACCGATTCCCAAGGAATTTGGGTAGGGGCTCTTTGTTCACAAACATTACTACCGAGCAAGTTGCATGGAAATGGCCCCGTCGCTGAGTAGGTCGAGAGCACTTGTCCAAGAAAAGTTCCGTCCGTACAATATGGAAAGTCTGCCGCCGTTGAGTTGGATGGATTTGTCCCATTGCCGTCACAACTGCACGACCCTAGCAAACTTGTGTTAATCGAGTCATCGAAAGATGTAGAACCCGTAAAGTCACCATCAAATAATTGGCTGCCAGGAGGACAGCGAACTGCACTCACGTTAGAACCGGTGAGAAGACTTACGGTCGTATCTGCTGCCGGCTGGAAGGCCAGGTTGACGTCTACTGTATCAGCGGTATTGATGGTGCCTTCGGTGACCGTGATTGTGGTTGGCGCCGCGACAATCGACTGGGTATCGTCGTCTTCCACGGTGAAGGACAGTTGTGCAGAAGAAATGACAGCCGCAGAATCGGCAACGATGATGGTAACCGTTTCATCGACAAGATCTGCATCATCTATCCCAACAACGGAGACCGTTTGTGGTGTGGAGTAATTGGTACTGTTGAAGGAAATTGTGGTCGCACCAGCGCTTTCGACCGTTGCAACTGATGTATCAGTACTGGTGAGACTTAGCGTCACGGTGCCTTCAGGGTCGTAGTCTAGCCGAACTGTAAACGCCTGAGTCGTTGCGCCTTCCGGACCAGTCAGGTCGGTCGGCGTTAGAGTGATTGCTTGATTGTCGTCATCATTGACAGTGATGCTCGGATTGTATGTTAAGCCTGTCCCGGTCACGCTGACTGACTCAGTTTCATCACTCACGTCGTTATCCTGCTGGGCCGTGACGGTTACCGTTTGTGGCGTTGAGTAATTGGCTGGGGTAAATGTAAGCACGAGCGGGTCGGCGATATCTGGTCCCGCGATCGTCAGCTTGTTATCGTCACTTACCGCGAGGTCGAGACTGACATTCGCCCCCGGTATATAGGCCAAGGCTACAGTGAAGGTTGTGTTCGCGCCCTCGGTAATCGTCGCTGCCGGAGCGGTAGTCACTAAGGCTTGAGTGTCGTCATCGGTCACGCTTACTGAAGCCGAACTATCGCTCGCTGCGGCTGCGGACGAGAAGGTGATATCGAGAAGCTCATCCGCAAGGTCTTGATCTTGCTCCGCGGTGATCACCACATCTTGCCATACATTGTAGTTCCCCGCATTGAAGCTCAGGCTCGCTACTGAGACGCTGGCGGCGTCCGGGTCGCCTGAACTGACTGATACCGTGGTCGCGGACAAGGGATCGAATGCCAAACGGGCACGTACAGTCTGAGCTCCGCCTTCATTGAGTGACAACGATGTGCTGTCCAGCTCGATCGCTTGGACGTCGTCGTCAGTCACTGGGACGGTGATGGTTCGAGAAGGAAGCGCATTCGTTGTAGCGAGATCGCTCACGGTGATGCTCACATTTTCGTTCGCAGTGTCGTTGTCATCGGTTGGACTTACTGTAATGGTTTGCGGCGTATTCCAGTTTGTTGTTGTGAACGTTAGGCCAGGGCCACCGGCGATCGTAATTTTTCCGCTGTTGGTAGAGTCAGCAACATTAAGATTGATGGTTGCGGCGGGAGCAAATGCCAAGGACACAGTGAAAGTGCTTGCGCTTCCTCCTTCGGTGAGTGGCAGGTTTGTTTGGCTGACGACAATATTCTGAACATCGTCATCAGGCGCAGTAATCGCCACGGGTACGGTCGTTAGTCCGGTGCTTGTCACATTGACCGTGGTCGAGTTTTCGATGGTGTTTTGGTCATCTTGAGCGGTAATTGCTACGGTTTGTACCTGATTATAATTCGCTGCAGTAAAGGTCAGACTTGCCTGATTCGGGTCCACGGTGGCCACTGCGATATCAGCCGATGTTAGGCTAACGCTTACGTCCGAAGACGGTTGGAAGGCCAGGCTTACACTGACGTTCTCGGAAGAGTTTTCGGTGATTTCTAGGCTCGTTGGGCTTACAACCAGCGCCTGCGTATCATTATCGTTGATCGTGACGGCAATCGTTTCGGTGTTTCCAGGAAGGCTTCCCGCCGAAACGGTCAGGTCGACGGTGTCGTCGGCTACATCCACATCCTCTGGTGCATTCACTGTAACCACTATGCCGGCGTTATAGTTGGCCTCAGTAAAGGTCAGAGTATTCGGCGTTGCTGTGGCAAGATTGGGATCCGCGGTGGATATTCCCACGTTCAAATCAGAGACGGGGTTGAAGGCTAAGGATACCGTAAAAGTCTGAGAGCCACCCTCACCGATGGTGAGACTGTTGGCAGATACAATGATGTCTTGGGTGTCGTCATCGGCGACGCTCAAGGTAGCGAGTTGATTGGTCAGCCCGGTCGAACTGACTGTAATCGTGACATTTTCGTCTTGGGTATCATTGTCTTGTTCGCCAGTCAGAGCGACGGTTTGGTAGACATTATAGTTACTCGCATTGAAACTGACGCTCGCTGCGCCAAGGCTCGCCGCATCAGTGTCGCTCGAAGCGATCGATACATTGACCGTGCCAGAGGGCTGATAGGCGAGGCGAATACCTAGGTTCGTTGAACTACCTTCGGTGGTTGACGGAGATACTGAATCGAGTTCGATTTGTTGTTCGTCGTCATCCGTAACATCTACATTAACCACAACATCGGTCAAACTCGCAGCGGAGATGGTTATGTTCTCGTTGTGGTCTTCGAGATCGGCATCATTGACCGCGCTAATGGAGACCAATTGTGCAGTGTTGTAGTTTTCCGAAGTAAACGTCAGGCTCGTGCTCGCGGCGCTCACTTTATTGGGGTCGGATGAGGTCAGCGTGACGCTGACGTCAGAAGCGGGCCGGAAAGCCAGTTCAATGCCGATCGACTGTGCTGCGCCTTCAGTCAGTGAAAGGCTACCCGGAGTCACGACCAATGCTTGGGTGTCGTCATCGGTGACGCTATAATCAAGAGTGACCTTGGGGAGCGAATTGCCGGTGTCTCCCACCGTAATCGCTCCTGACTCATTCGCGACATCGTCATCGGTCACGCCATTGATCGTAACAGTTTGTGCAATGTTGTAGTCCGCTGGTTCAAAAGTTAGCAACGTAGGAGTAGGGCTGGCTGCACCACTATCGCTGGAGCTGACTGCAATTTGTACCGTATTAGCCGGTTGGAACGCCAAAGTTACATCGAAGGTATCGTTCGCGCCTTCGGTCATCTCCAAAGTGGTTTCACTGACTTGGATAGATTGAGTATCGTTGTCCGTGACGGAAACAGAGACATTTTCGTTCGGTGCAATGGCGCTGGAAAGGGTCAGGGTGACCGCTTCGTCGGTGACATCATTATCCTCAATACCGTTGACGGTGACTGTGACGCCACTTTGGTAATTCGCACTGGTCAGTGTCACTGTGGTTTGTGACACTGTTGCCGCACCTTCATTACTGCTGGAAATCGTGACGTCTTGGCTCGTGACTGGGTCCCATTGCAGTGAAATGGTGATTTGGTTCGTGCTGCCTTCTGCTACGGTGAGCGTATTCGGGACATTGATCGCCTGGGTGTCATTATCGGTGACGTTCACGTCGATTGTTCGGCTGGGGAGGCCAGTAGAACTTACGGAAATAATCACGCTTTCATCATTCGTATCATTGTCTTGAGCGCCGTCGACGGTAATGACCTGCGGGACATTATAGGTGCCGGGCGTAAATGTCAGTGCTGTCGATGAAATACTGACGGCACCGGTATCTGAACTCGCGACGTTGACCGTTACATTCGAAGCGGGACGGTAAGCAAGTGAGACGCTGAATGTCTGGCTTGTACCACCTTCAATAACCGTGAGGGTTGAGTCGCTTACAACCAGGCTTTGCGTGTCATCTTCTGTCACGACAACATTGATATTCTCTGTCGTAAGACCAGCCGAGCTGACCGAGATAGTCACATTTTCATTGGCAATATCTTCGTCTTGTACACCACCGACGGTAATGACTTGCGCCTGATTATAATTGCCGGAGTTGAACGTCAGCGATGTTGCACTAATACTCGCAGCATCGGCATCGGCCGTATTGAGCTCTACGGTGACGGTCCCTGCCGGCTGGTAGGCCAATGTGACATTGAAGGTCGTTGACTCACCTTCATTTATTTCAAGAGAGTTAGATGATACTTGAAGTGCTTGCGTGTCGTTATCATTTATCGTCGCTGCGACAACTACGTTCGCGACAACGCCTCCTGTGCTCAGTGTTATGTCGACACTTTCGTCAGTGAGATCGGCGTCATCTTCACCGTTCACGGTGACCGTTTGTGGCGTGGACCAGTTGCTTGCGTCAAAATTCAAAAATGAGCTGGAAAGTGAGGCAGAGCCAGAGTTTGAAGAGGCGAGGTTGACGCTGATTGTTCCTCGCGGATTGTAAGCCATACGAACCGTGAAGGTGTTAGAGCTGCCCTCGTCGAGCGTAATCGAGTTGTTATTCACGACAATGGCTTGAACATCGTTATCGGTGGCACTGACGCTGATGTTTTGAGACGTCAAGCCAGTGCTACTCACTGTAATGTCTGTAGTGTCATCAACAGCATCATCATCGGCGGGAGCAGTGACAGTTACTGATACCGGCGAAGCGTAATTTGAAGGCGTGAAGGTAATGCTTCCGGGATTTACTTGTGCAATTGCGGTTGTTGCAGAAGCCACATTCACTGTTACGTTGGCAGAAGGTTGTGCGGATAAAGCTACGGTAAATTGCTGAGTAGGCCCGCCGCTTACCATGTTCAGGCTGGTCTCACTCACAAGCAACGAAAGAACATCATCATCGGTCACGGTCGTTACGACTGTTGCGGATGTTATCGTATTACTGCCAATGCTCAGGTTCACTGTCTCATTCGAAGTATCGAGATCATTGACACCGTTAACCGTAACGGTTTGCGCTTGATTGTAATTTTCCGGAGTAAACGTGAGACTCGTACCTCCGCTAGCATTAGCTACGGTTGCCGCGTTTGGATCTGCCGAACTTAGGTTCAGTATTTCATTTGCAGGTGGAATGAATGCCAACGACACAGTGAAAGTCGTGCTTCCATTTTCTTGGACTTCTACTGTGCTGGGCGTGACGACTACGCTTTGCGTATCATCCTCAGTAACGCTGACGTTAACGTTGGCGTTTGCGACTGCAGATTGCAGTGAGATCGAGAGAGACTCCGTTGCGAGATCAGCGTCTTGGACAGCACTGACTGTGACCGGTTGAGTCGAATCATAATTGGCGGCGGTAAATACGAGGGTAGATGGCGATACTGTGGCCGCTCCTGGGTCCGAAGAGCTGAGATTGACCGTGACAGAACCGAGTGGGTTGAAAGCAAGGCGAACATTGAACACTTCGCTTGAGCCTTCTGAAACCGTAACACTTGCCTGGTCTGATGTGATGGCCTGAGTGTCATCATCAGTAACACTTGCGTTCACACTAAATGTCGTCAAACCAGCGCTCTCAACTGAGATCGTCGCACTGTTGTCAGCAGTGTCAGTGTCGTCGGGTGCTTCTACTGTCACGGTCTGCGGTTGATTCCAGTTTGACGTGGTGAAGCTGAGACTTGCTCCTTGGGTTATGTTTGCGACATTTGTGTCACTGCTTGAGACGTTGACGGTGGTCGCCGAAGCAGGTTGGGCCGTGAGTTGCACAGTGAAATTCTGTATTTGTCCACCCTCGGTAAGCGTGAGCGAGCCGGCACTCACGCTCAGGTTGAGTGCATCGTCATCCGTGACATTGACGCTTACTGTTTCTGAAAGTGAGTTCCCATCACTGATAGTTATCGTTTCGGATTCGTTAGCTGTATCTGAATCATCGGTCCCCTCAAGAGTAATAGTCTGGGGTTGGGCATAGTTTGTATCATTGAAGGTCAGTAGAACGCTTCCGTTGAAACCGACTTTCGCTGTATCCGAGCTTGCAGCGGTAATCGTTACGTTCGCACTCGGCTGAAATGCGAGGGCGACACTGACTTGCCCGGTTCCATTCTCCGTGATGCTGAGGCTGGTCGGTGCAATGACGAGAGCTTGTGTATCGTCGTCGTTGATTTGGAACGCTACGGTGGTGTCCGAGGCGCTCGCTCCTGATAGTGTGACATTAATATTTTCGTCCGTGAGATCTGCGTCTTCTTGTGAGTTGACCGCCACAGTAAGGCCGCTTTGGTAATTGGCACTGGTAAAGGTCAAAGTACTTGGGCTGACTGTCGCGATAGAGGAGTCACTAGACGCAACGCTAACGGTAGTTGGATTGACTGGATCGAAAGCAAGTCTGATGACGATATTCGCGGAATCCCCTTCGGATACGCTGATAGGGGTGCCTGTATAATCAACGACTTGAATTGCTTGAGTGTCGTCATCATTGACGGCGACCACAACTGTTTCATTGGCAATTGATGCATTGCCAATTGTCACGGAAACAGATTCGTTTGCGGTGTCGTTGTCATCAGCCGGTGAAACAGTGACGCTTTGGGCAACGGTATAATTGCTGGCATCAAAGGTGAGAGTAGATGGTGATACTGAAGCGGCATTCGCATCTGCGGAGCTTACGTTAAGCACGACGGTGCCTGATGGCTGTTGCGTAAGCTGCACGCCAAAGTTCCCCGAAGCGCCGCCCTCCGACAGTGTCAGCGTACTCGCACTTAGTTGAATACTTTGCACATCGTCGTCAGTCACTGAGACGGTCACAGCGGTGTCGGCTAAATTCGCGCTACTCAGTGTGACGATAACGGACTCATCCTCTAAGTCTGCGTCCGTCACACCTGCCAATGTCACATTTTGGGTGGTGCCATAATTCGACGTGGTGAAAGTTACAGCAGTATTTTCAAGTCCGTTGACCGAAACAGCGCCGGAATCCGCCGAGCGGACATTGACGGTTACGTTGGAGGCAGGCTCGTAAGCGAGCGCGATGCCGAGGGTTCCGTTGCCGTTTTCGTTGATGGAAATAGAATTTGATGAGACGACGATAGACTGAGTGTCGTCTTCTACGATCGTTACCGGTAACGTAACTGTGTTCGCAACAGCAGCGGCAACAGTAACGTTTACGTTTTCATTTTGTACGTTTTGGTCTTGTAGTCCCGTTACGGTGACTGTGACACCGCTCGAATAGTTCCCAGAGTCTAGATTGATGGTGCTCGGAGAGACCGTGGCGATTGCTGTGTCCGCGGAAGCAACAGAAAGAGTGACCGGCGCAACAGGGTCATACGCCAAACTCACAGTGAAGGAGTTGTTCAACCCTTCGGTGACGTTGAGTGCGTTTGAAGACAGTTGAATTGCTTGTGTGTCAGGGTCTGTAATAGAAACACTGACTGAGCGTGTAGGAAGACTGCCACTGGAGATTGTAAGCGTTACAGACTCATTGTTGGTGTCAGCGTCATCGACTCCGTTTACAATAATTGTTTGCGGAATACTCCAGTTTTGTGCTGTGAAGCTTAGTCGTTGGGCCGAAGTAGATGCTGCGTTTGAGTCGCTAGAAGATAGATCAACAAAAGTCTCGGCATTGGGCTCTTGAGCCAAGCGAATCGTGAATGTGGTGGTATCATCTTCAGTGAGCGTGAGGCTGGACTGACTTACAATAATGCTTTGTTCGTCAATGTCAGAAACCGTGACCGGTACGTTCACCGTAGTCACATCGATTGAGCTCACTGCGATAGTTACAGATTCGTCGTTGAGGTCGTCGTCCTCTAAGCCGCTGACCGTGACTGTGACGGGTGTGTTGTAGTTGCTTGCGGAAAATGTGACTCTCGTAGGATTGACTGAAACTGCACCTGTATTATTGGCTGTAAGAGTCACTTCCTGCGAGGCTGCAGGACTATAAGCAAGCGAGACACTCAGTGTGCCTGAGCTCTCTTCATCAAAAGATAAACTGTTCGGGGTGACTGACAAAGCTTGCACATCAGGGTCTGTGACGTCGACATCGAGGAAGATGGTTTCTGTCCCTATAGAGAAGGTGAGGCGCCCTGTCGAATCAGTAACATTATTATCGGTATTTGCCGTTACCGTGAGAAGTTGCGGAACAGCCCAGTTACCACTGTTTCCACCGGTGAATTCTAGCGATGAACCGCTCAATGACAATGAGGCATCTGGAAAGACGCTGACATTTAGATTGGTCGTCGGATCAAAGGCAAGGCGCACGAGCAGATTTGTGGACTGACCTTCGGTGAGAGCAATGCGATTGTTAATGACGCCAAGAAATTGGAGTGATTGAATGTCGTCGTCTGTGACGCTTACCTGAACTGATTTCGTGATGGTTTGCGCGCCAGTGTCGTGATTGATGCTTACGGTCGTAAGCTCACCAATTGTATCGTTATCGTTGATGGGTGTTACGGTAACAATTTGAGGCTGGTCGTAGTTGTTTGCGTTGAAGCTCAAAGTCGCAGGACTGACGCTCACGGCGCCGACATCACTCGAACTCAAATCCACGGTCACTTGGTTACTTGGAGCGTAGGCCAGACGAATCGTGAATGTTTGTCCCGCTTGACCTTCGTCGAGGCTAATCATGTTTGTTGATACGACCACGTCTTGGGTATCGTCATCGGTGATGTTCGTGGTGATATCTACGTCGTCTTGCCCAGCAGCAGAAAGCTTCAGCGTGATGGTTTTGTTTGCAAAGTCGACATCATGTTGAGCGACGACATTGATTGGCTGTGGTGTTTGGTAGTTCACGCTGGTGAAAGTTAGTGATGAGGGACTAAATTGAACGGCGGAGTTATCTGAGCTTGTGAGGTTGACAGTGATGTCTTGGCCCGGGAGGGGCTGGAACGCCATATTGACTTCAATATTGGCGGAGCTCCCCTCGGTCACATTGAGAATAAGATTCGATGGGGTTGCAACGACGATACGTTGCTCATCATCGTCAATGACACTGACACCCAATTGAGCATCAGGAATAGAGGAGACACTGGCTTGAGCCAGAATGTTTGTCGTTTCACTTCCGGCGTCTGCATCTTGAACACCGGTAAGAGTAATTGTTTGAACCGTGGACCAGTTGGAATCAGTAAAACTGAGTGTAGTGGGTGACACTTCTACTGCCCCCGTGTCGGCGGAACTCAGAGTCACATCTACATTGCTTAGGTTATTGTAAGCGAGACGAACGCCCACGGACAAAGTGCCACCTTCATTGACGGTTGCGGTGGTCGGATCAAATACGATGGATTGAATGTCTTGGTCTTCAACGGTTACGGTCACTTGGCGTGTAGGTAGTCCGGTCGCGGATGCTTCAATAAGTACCGCTTCGTCTCCGATATCGTCATCTTCGACAGGTGTTGCTGAGACCGTTTGCGTCGTATTGTAGTTTGAGCTGTCAAACGTGAGGGTAGACGGTGAAACCGTCACTGCATCAGGATCTGGAGAGGTGACCGTAACTTGGATTGGATTTGCAGGCGCATAGGCGAGGGCAACGGTAAATTCTCCCGAGGTTCCGTCTTCTTGCAGTGCCACTGTTCCTGGATTCAAGATAATGTTTTGAACATCATTGTCGGTAACAGTCACATCAACGGTTGCTGTAACGGCCGTTCCTCCGCTCGCGGTGATTGTGGTCGTATCATCGTAGTCATTGTCATCGTCGAAACCGTTGATGTCGATGGTCACTGGAGTTGAATAATTAGATGATGTGAAGGTCACTTGATCCGTTGCGGGTGATGCAATATTTTCGTTGCCAGAACTCAGCTGAACGAGAACATCCTGACTCGGTTCGTGCGAGAGAACAACCGTAAAGCTGGCGGTTCCACTTTCTGCGACTGTCACGGATGTTGGGTTAGCGATGATAGTTAGCGTGTCATCGTCGGTTACGTTGACGACGATATCAGCATTTGCAGCACCTGGACTGGTCAATCGTAAACCGGAAATAGCATCTGCGACGTTCATATCCTGGTTTGCGGTTACAACGATGTTTTGAGCGGCAGCGAAGTTTGTTGCATCAAATGTTAAAGTCGAAGGTGAAATCTGAATCGCCGCAGTGGAAGCAGTGGCGGTAATGTCTACGGCTGCGGCTGGCTCGTATCTAAGATACGCAGTAATGGTTGCAGTTTGGCCCTCAGTGATTGTGAGACTTGTGTCGCTGATAATGATTGATTGGGCGTCCGTATCAACGACTTCGACCGTAATGTTCTGTGTCGTGAGGTTGGGCGAGGTCACTTCAATCGTCGTATTATTTACAACGAGATTCTCATCCGCGACGGGCGTGACTGAGATGGCTTGTTCTGTTGCATAATTCTCCGCCGTAAAGGTGAGGGTGGATGGTTCGACAGTTGCGGTATTCGCGTCATTTGAGTTGAGGGTAACAACAACGTCGCTGCTTGGCTGTTGGGCGAGGCTAATTCCAATGGTTCCATTCGCTCCGTCTTCTTCCAATGACAGGTTGCTCGCGCTGAGCAAAATATTTTGCGTGTCATCGTCGGTAACCATCAGCATGATTGTTTCTGAAAATGTTCCGCCTGAAACGGTGATATTGGCGGTTTCGTCCTCTAAATCAGCGTCATCGTAGGTTGTGATTGTGACGGCCTGTGGTGTCTTCCAGTTTTGCTCATTGATAGAAATACTTCGGGGAGCTGCTGTTGCGACGCTTGAATTGTCAGTGACGAGATTGAACGTGATTTCTTCGTCAGGTTCAAAAGCGAGACTGACCGCGACGGTTGCTGTAGTTCCTTCCGTAATCGTCCGCATGTTCGGAGCAAGGACTAATGACTGAACGTCGGGGTCTGTGATCGTCACGGTAAATGAAATTGTCGTGACACCTTCACCTGATACTGTAATGGTGACCTCTTCATCCCGCGTATCGTCATCATCGACGGGAATAACGCGCAGCTGCTTCAGGTCAGCGTACGTTCCCTCAGGAATTGTGAGCGTGGTGGGCTCCACTCGTGCAGCTCCTTCATCCGACGAAGTAATTGAAAGGACCACATCTCCGACGGGACGGTCACTCAGTTTGAGTGACACGACGTACTCGTCATCAGATTCGACAACGGTGACCGTATTTTCGGATAAGTTTACAGAGACTGGCCCAGTCATCGGCATATCGCCGCTGCCTTCAACGCAAACCTTTGCGCTCTCGTCACAAACGAGAGAGCCGAGACAATCGTTGCGGCTTTCGCAAACCTTGCGACATTGACCAGCAAAGCTCTTGAAACCGAGTGGGCACTCCGGGATCCCAGGTTGCTTACAAGCCTGGAAGATAAAAGCGGATACGATCCAAATGAGTAGGGAGACTATTCTCTTTCTTATCATGGTATTCCTATGTGTTTCCGAGCGGAAACTATATATGATCTAGATCACAACTTTAGACGCCCAGAGTTTCTTTGCAAGTGAATATCGACAACTATTGAGGCCATTTTATTTGGCCTGCAATCGTTTCTCTAATGAGAGCTAAAATACGTCGATGTATGCTTGGTTTTAAGACCGTCGAGTCGGGTTTTGAATTTATGGCTTTGAGTGCAATTAGTGTCTAACGATGTGACAGAGAGGTACCGACTTTTTGATATTTATTGAGGAATTAGCCCATAAAAGTGCGATCTTGAGATGAAGCTCAAGATCGCCCTTTATGAACAGAGAGAGAGAGGAGCAGTTTATCGCTGCTGAAAAAGTTGAACGATGCTGTTCAAGAGATTGTTTTGTTGTTGAGCCTGAACTGGAGCTGCTTGTTGCGCTGTGCCAAATTGCTGCTCTGGTTTTGCGTTTTGAGCAAGTACTTGAGCTCGTTGTTTTTTAGTCAGGCTTCCGATTTGCGAAACGGAAAGGCCGCCGAATTTCTCGCGGAGCTCGCCAACGCTGATATTCCCGAATTTCTCAACGATTTCAGGGGCACGAGCCGTTAGGGTTGGGTTGTTAGAAACCTGCTCGTCTGCACGGACTTCCCGTAGAGTTCCGTCTGCCGTTCGAGCTCGGTCTCCCTTCATAAATGGCGCATCGTTGCTGCTTTGCTTCTCATATGAGCTTCCATTGTATTTTGCGAGTTCAGAAGCACGTGCTCCACGATTGCCGGCTCCACCGTCGAACCAAGGATTGGCGCGGAAATGAGTTCCAGCAGGACGTCCGTCCGTGACTAGGGTTTTTGACCGATCGCCTGCGTCTGGCTTAGTGGTTTGATCGGAATCTGAGTAACGGTTGTCGCCGGCTCGTTCCATATGCCAAGAGGTAAATCGTCCTGAGTTTGTTGTCGTCGTCATCTTTTTTTCTCCCCGTGAGCCAAATGTGTGAGTGAGTATGTATTTGACTTACTGTGTGTTCTTTCTCGGTGTGGAATGAAAAGTGTTGCGTAGATCACACCGCACCGCGCAATGATCCGAGATCGTTTTCCATATTTTTTGGGGTTTTAAGGGGTAAACCTGTTACTATTTTTGAATTTCTGGAACCCAAGCTGTGGTGCGACCCGCAATTTTCTCGAAAATAATCTCATGCCCAGTCGGAGTATTCGCTAGTTTACCCTTGCTCCATCGATGGTGGAATATCCAGTCTTTGGGAAATTTTTCTTTTTCGGCATTCACTTTGACGGCCAAGCGAATCACCGCGCCTAACTCAGCTCTAAGCGTGTCGAGCTCAATCTCGCTCAAGGTGTTTGCCTTACGGCGAGGGGAGAGCCGGGATTGATAGAGGACTTCATCGGCGATCCAGTTGCCCACACCGGCGGCAAACTTTTGGTCAAGCAGCAGCCCTTTTAAAGTGCCTTTCCGTTGGCGCACCATCTGGGCAAAGTCCCCGGTGCTGGGCAATCCTTCGAGCGGGTCAAAACCTAGTTTTGAGATGGGTTCCTCATTTTCAGGGTCATCGCGTAGTCGAATCCGTCCGAAACGTCGGGAGTTAACCATAACGAGTTCTTCACCGTTATCAAACTCCATGCGTATCTTGGCGAATCGTGGAGGCCAGGTTGCCCGGTCTGCATCGGGACCCGTTTCGAGTTGAAAAGCGTCTTCGGCCTTCGACAAAAAAGCGCCGGTCATTCCGAAATGAAACAAAGGCCAAGGTCGACGGTCGAGCTCGAACCAGAGCTGTTTGCCGTGTCGTTTGACGGCACATACCCGCCGCCCGAGCAATGCTTTTTGGATGGTTTTTGGGGGAGTTTGCTCGAATACGATATCGTCGTTATCAATCCAGATATCTGTAATTGTTGCATTTTTGGCCGATTTTTCGGCGATCTTTCGACCTCTTTCGACCTCAGGGAGTTCGGGCATTGAAGCCTACAAGCCTTCGAGTTTGACTAGAATTTCTTTCATGACCTCAGATGTTCCACCACCTACGGTCATGAGACGAGCGTCAACCCAGGCTCTACCTATCGGATATTCGGTCGTGTATCCAAAGCCTCCGTGCATCTGCATGCAATCGTACAACACTCGCTGCGCGAGGTCGCCGGCGAAAAGTTTGCCCATAGTGATCTCTCGAGTGGCTTCCATCGGTTTTTTATTGGTCTTATCTACGGCGTAGTAAGCAAGACGACGAGCGGCTTCGACCGCGGTCAGATGTTCCACCATTTTATGCCGCCATACTTGGAACTTCGAGATGGGCTTATTGAATGCCTTTCGGTCGTTTCCATAGGCGACGGCCTCTCGAATGGCCAGTTCCAAGCCCGCGACCGCACTGACCGTCGCAATCAATCGCTCGCCTTGGAAGTTCGTCATAATGTGGTAAAAGCCCATGTTCTCCTCACCGAGAAGGTAGCGTTTCGGGACGCGACAATCATCGAAGAAGATCTCCGCCGTGTCCGATGACTTATTACCTATCTTCTTGATGCTCTTTCCGACTGAAAAACCTTTCACGTCCGTTGGGAACACAAGAAGTGAAATCCCTCCGAAACCATCATCTCCGGTGCGAACAGCCAAGGTGATGAAATCAGCTCGCGTGCCGTTTGTTATCCATAATTTTTGCCCGTTGATTATGTAGTCATCTCCGTCAGTACGGGCTGTGGTGCGGATCGCGGCGACATCTGAGCCACCGCCGGGCTCGCTAATTCCAAGTGCGGCAATCTTGTCTCCTGCAACAGCGGGGGCCAGAAATTCCTTTTTGACCTCGTCCGTCCCAATTTCATCAATGATCGGCGTGGCCATATCTGATTGCACCATGAGCGCCATGTTTACGCCGGCATTTCGTGTTCGAACCAGTTCTTCTGCGTAGCAGACCGTAAACCACCAATCGAGGCCCATACCTCCGACAGATTCATCAAATCGGATACCTAACAGACCTAAGTCCGCCGCCTGTTTGAATACTTCCCGAGGAAAAATTCCCGCGCGGTCCCACTCTTCCGAAAACGGCTCGAGTGATTCGGCAAATTGACGAACCGTTTTCCGGAAAGCGTGATGGTCTTCACCGAAAATCTCGTCGTCTTGCATGTTCACTTTGGGTTCAGTCATGTGTCCTCCTCCGCCAGTCATGAAGGGCGTAGAGTGGTCAAGTACGGTTGATTGACTCTAGAGTCAACCTACGCGAGACAAATTGCCTGAGGTGTACGAGAAGGTAGGATTTTGATTCGATGGGGCAGTTCGGGTTTCAAACTTGGGTTTTTTTAGAGCTTTGACTATGGTGATGGGGGTGCGCGTTTGTCCTAAATGCAAGTCAATCTACGCTGAAGACATTCGGTTTTGCGGAATTGATGGCGAAAAATTAGTGGACCAGGACGCTGATCCGCTCATCGGCCATACTCTAGGAAAATATGAAATTTTGAGACGCCTGGGTGCAGGAGCTATGGGCGTAGTGTACCGAGCACGACATAGCGTTTTGGAGACGGAGTTCGCCGTGAAGGTTTTATATGGTGAACATGGTGCGAATGAAACAGTGACCAAAAGATTCCGCCGAGAAGCCCAAGCTGTTAGTAAAATCAAACATCCCAATGTCGTTTCTATCGTGGATTTTGGGGTCGAGGACGAAGGGCTGAGTTATTTGGTCATGGAGTTGGTTGAAGGACCAACACTCCAAGAACTGATCAGAGCAGAAGCACCGTTTGAGCTGGCTCGCGCTAAATTAATCTCGAGACACATTGCAGAAGGTCTAGCGGAAGCTCACCATCACGGATTTGTCCACCGCGATTTGAAGCCCGGTAACGTCATCGTGAACCAAAAACGTCGCGGTGAACTCGCCAAAATTCTTGATTTCGGATTGGTCACCATCACCGATTCTGAGTCTTCGCAAACGAGGCTGACGAAGACTGGCCATACTGTAGGAACGCCGGCTTATATGGCACCTGAACAAACAAGAAGCTCAAAAGTTCAGCCGACTGCCGACCTTTATTCGTTAGGCGTCATTATTTTTGAAATGCTCACCGGTAACTTGCCTTTTGACGGAGAGACCTCCGATGTTCTGATCCGAAAATGCTTGGAGCCGGCTCCGTCCTTAGAAAAGTTTGGCCACCTTGGCGTACTGACGAACGCACTTGTAGAGCGTGACCCTTCTGCGCGTCCGCAGACCGCTCAAGAAACTGTCCAGTTCATCGATGAGCTTTTGGATCAGGCGGGCGTCTCCACGAGCGGTTTTCATAACTCTCCGTTGAGTTCCTCTTCGGCGATTGCACGAAAGAATAGCTCTTCTTCGGCGATTCCTGGTTCTTCTCTACAAAGTTCCGTTCCGCTTGATGAGACGACGGCTCAAGTCGCTACGCCGGCCCTTTCGTTTTCCGATGTGGATGCTCTCGCGAGAACCTCACCTTCACGACTCGCAGCGAATGCTTCGTCTGATGATTCCGCGCAAATACTTGCGGCGCAAGCTAGTGGAGGAACGAGAAAACTTTTACCCGCTCTGTTGGCAATCGCAGTTTCGCTTGTTGCCGGAATAATATTTTTCTCTCTACCGGACGAGGTCTCTGTGCCTGTGGCGACTACGGCAATTACTTTGCCGAAAGAGGCTTCTCCTCCTCCATCGAAAATAAATAACAAGGCCGAGGTCGCGGTCGTGAATAATGGGACAGGTGAAGTAGGAAAAAGGGAAGTTAAGGCCCCGAATCCTGCTATCAGCACTGAACAGAAAACGACTGCACAAGATGCTCCGCTAAAAAATGAAGCGAAAGAGTCAGAGCCATTACCCGAGGTGAAGGCGCAGGACGATAAGAAAGCTGCTTTGGCCGTAGGGCAGCCTTCAGCCAGCAAGAGTGTTGCCGTAAAGCCGAAGCCAGTTCCCAACAAGAGAAATACGCGGAGTTCGAAGCGAAAACGGCCTGCACCAGTTGTTCGAAAAAAGGCACCCCCGCCGAAACCGGCGAAACCAACACCGAAAGTTGCAGAAGTGCCACCTAAACCTCCGGTCGTGGCTGCCAAACCCAAGCCGATGATGCCCGAGCCGATGATGCCGGCACCAAAACCAGGAACTTTAAAGATTCGAGGTCTCACGTGGTGGGATGTTCATGTAGACGGGCAGAAAAAATACCGTCATCCATCTAAACCTCGAGTTTTCGAGGCTGGAAAATACGTTATCGAATTGCACAATTTTAATTGCGCAAATAGCCCCATTCGTAAAACGATCACCATTAGCGCCGGCCAGAAAGTTCAGCTTAGGCCAAAGTGCGACGCTCAGTAAAAAATAAGCGAAATTATACGTCCTTTTCTGGGGCAAATGTCCTGACGGTAGAGGCCCCCGATTCATGGAGAAGTGCCGTTGGTTCACTTGCTATCTTCGGTGCAACCAGTTAGTTCACGTTTCATGAGAAGCGGAAATCCTGTGTTAAACCAAAAAACATTTGATCGCGTAGCGCCGGTAGGCGGACAAGATGTGATGACTTTGAGTGGGACGGTCAATAAAACAGCTATCCTGCTTTTGATTCTCGTTTTTGCGGCGAGCTTTACATGGGAACAAGCCGCAGAAAATTCACAGGCCGCGACAACATGGACGATGGTCGGTATGATCGGAGGGCTCATTTGCGCGATGGTGACCATTTTTAAGAAAAACTACGCGCCTATTTCTGCTCCGATTTATGCTGCGTTTGAAGGTCTATTTCTCGGTGCGCTTTCAATGATATTCAACAGTGCGTATCCCGGGATTGTCACCCAGGCGGTGGCGCTGACCTTCGGAACTTTGTTCGCTCTTTTGCTCGCGTATCGCTCTGGGTTGATCAAGCCCACGGAAAATTTTAAACTTGGTATCGTTGCGGCGACGGGTGGCATCTTCTTTTTCTACCTTGTCACAATGATTCTCGGCCTTTTTGGCGTGGATATGTCTTTTATGCGCGGTTCGAGCACGCTTAGTATCGGTATTAGTGCAGTTGTTGTCGTCATTGCAGCGCTCAATCTCGTTTTGGATTTTGATTTTATCGAGAATGGTTCAGAGCAAGGATTACCAAAATACATGGAATGGTACGGCGCCTTCGGTCTCATGGTGACTTTAATTTGGCTGTACATTGAGATCTTGCATCTTTTGTCGAAGCTGCGAGAGCGTTAGAGATCATACAGTGAATTATCTATGTTAAGGGTTTACTCTTGTTTTAGGGGCTTGGAACGCCAGATAAGCTCGTAAAAATCAACCTGGTGGGTGCGTGATTGTTTCGTTCTTACGCAATTTTTCACCTGCCCGACACAATCCGAGTCATTGACTAATTGAATTCTTTTGCAGGTCGTTGCAGACTGCGAGTGGGCACTCGTTGTGAGCGTAAACAAACCACCACGTATATGAACTTCGACGATATAGAAATTGACGAAATTGAAGTTTCGTCCGGGGAAACGAGTGAAGCATTGGAAATCAGTGCCTTCGATGAAACATCGACCGGAGAAACACGGGTTCGTTCTGACTCCCATGTTCAAGTGAGAGACGATGATCTTCCTGCCAAAATTGGGGAGTCCCTTGGCGGTTACACACTGGAGTCCATCTTAGGAAAGGGTGGGATGGGCTGCGTCTTTCTTGGTAAGCACCAGGTACTGAGGCGTGAAGCCGCTGTGAAGGTTTTGGCGTCCCATCTCAGTGGTGACGAGGGATACGTATCTCGCTTTTTCCACGAGGCCCAAATCGTCAATGAGGTCAACCATCCTAATATTGTAGAAATTATCGACTTCGTTCAGACCACTGAACCTCTGCGAGTCGCCTATATTATGGAGGTTCTCAAGGGGCAGCCGTTATCAAGTTTGGTGCTCAACCAGCGTTTGACCTTCAAGCAATCAATGAACATCTGCTTTCAGCTGTGTGATGCTCTGGTTGCGGTTCATCAGGCAGGAGTTGTTCACCGCGACCTGAAACCAGAAAATATTTTTGTCACAGCTCATGCCGATAGCGACTTTTCATATGTTCCCAGCGTGAAAATTCTCGATTTTGGGATTGCGAAAAAACAGACTGGGGACGTTTCTCATCAGACCGCGACGGGCGCGATCATTGGTACACCTGCCTATATGGCCCCCGAGCAAATATCGGGTGGGAAGATCACAGATAAGACGGATGTGTACGCGATTGGCGAGATTCTTTACGAAATGCTGGTCGGTGAAAGACTGTTTAATGGCGAGAATATGGAGATCATGAGAAGTAAACTGATCAATGAGGTTCCAGAGTTTGTTCTTGACCCGGAAACACCTCATTTAGCTCAGGTTGATAATCTATTGAAGTTAGCTCTCACGCAGTCCCCGGCCAAACGTCCCGACATGAAACAGTTTGCGCGAGCGATTCTAGAATATTGCCCAGATATTCGTCCTCAACGAGCAAACTCGAGTGCTGCCTTACTCAATCCTGAACAGTTGATTAAGACCCCGCTTCCAACAGCTCTGTCGACGCCGATTCCACCAAATATGGAGGTTTCGAAGGTTGGAGATAAGAAATCAAAAGGCGGCGGCCTTTTAGGGGGACTTTTCGTCATTATCGCATTGATTGCTGGTGCTGCATTCTTCATTACGTCTCAGGACGGACGTCTTATCGACGCGCAAACGGACTCAATTTCAAAAAAAATTACGATAAATTCTAAGAAGCCGAAAGCCGCCGAAATAAAGGTTGAGAAGCCAATCGCAAAACCAGAACCACCTAAGCCAAAGCAGCCTGTATTCGCTGAGGTAAAGATCGTGTCTGAACCGAATGGTGCCAAAGTGTTCGATGTAGATAGTGGTCAGCTGATTGGCCAAACGCCTCTAAAACTGAGTGTTGAAAATGGCATCGATAAAAAGGTTAGACTCGAACTGACAGGATACAAGTCCGAAGTGGCTTTCATTAGCTCATCCGATAAACAAAAAGGTTTTGTACTCGATCGGGTCGCGCAGAAGCCGACGGCGAAGCCCGTTGTGCAAAGTCCGCGACCCACTCCGGCTCCGAAAGCGAAAACGGTTAAACCAGCGAAACCTGCTTCGAAACAATCGAATCGCGACACTGACGATCCTTTCAGCAAGCGTGAAGTTCCTGAATGGTAGAGTGAGTGGTTGGCGCACTCTGGCGAACTTCGCTTGCGCTCACTAGACTTCCGAAAACAATTGAAGCCGGGTTGCAATGAGCTCGAAAGGAGCTCAAGGCAGGCTGACTGTTATATAATTATCGACCGATAGAGGTGATGATGTTTTTGGCGGTTTCGTTATATTTGTCGATGATGGAACGAAGGATGTCGAACATTTGATTTCGTTTATCAATCATCCGTTTAAGTTTCATCGTTTCAACGTCAACCGAAGGTGAGGCGTTGGCTGGACCTCCAACTTGTGAGGCAGGGAATCCTAAGCCTCCACCCAATCCATTCATTCCTGAAACGGCTGTTCCCATTCCGGGGAAGCCAGCGAGGCCACCTTGAGACATTCCACTCGACTTGCCAAGCGGCGCAGACTTTCCGCCTCGATTCGACTGTTGTTGTTGGATTGAGTTCACATACTGGGCTTGACGCTGAATATCGTCGCTCATCTTGTTAGAGACCGTCATTAACATCAGGGTTACGCGGTCTTCAATTGTGAGTGATGGGTCCTCGAGAATGCTGTTGACCTCTGATTGGTGCGCGCGTTCGTAAAGCGGGTTGGTGTTATTAATTCGACCGGGCATCGTATTAGGATTCCATGATCCTGTTCCACCACCACCAAGAGCGCTACTATAGGTGGCTTGGCCGTTAGCCTGGCTAAGTCCACTCAACGCGTATCCGTAGGTGGGATTACTGCCATGGGCACCGCCCGCTGCCGCTTGCCCTTGAATTGCAGCCACTCTCCGTGCTTGGCTCAGTATTGCCTGTTCCATTTGTGCGAGTGCGCCCATTGCCGTAGTGGCCGGTAGGTTTGCTTGGGCGGGTGTACTTACATTCCCGGGATTTGAAGTTTGAAGTCGCTGGACTTTCATGCCGCGACGTTCGAAGGCTACTATTTTTCCGCCAACTTGAGACTCAAAAGCAGCGCGCGCATTGGGGTTGGTTCTGAGCAGCCGCTCAAGTTTAGCACCGGTCTGGCGACGTCGCCTGAATAAACGTCCAAAGAATTGCTCATCTGATCCAGCTTTGGCGTGTAGCGTGTTCGAAGAGGCACAACCCGCTCCGCATAGCTCATTCATAATAGGGAGCATGCGCGCAGGAGACCGATTCCAACCAAAGGGAGGCAATCTTCGGTCTTCCTCGCTCATCATGCTCTGGAAGCGAACAGCCGCTCGACCCCGGACTTCGCCCGCTGCGGCATAAGAAGCGCCTAATAAGCGCAGAGAAGATACGCTGCTCTTCGATAACAGCTGAGCCTGACTATTGATCGCTTGATCGCTGAGCCCCAGTTTGGCCTGGAGGTTTTGTAGTTGCGGTCCGTTTGTATTTATCGTCGCCATAATATCTTCTCGTTAACCCTTGTTGCGCTAAGCACGCAACTTGCCGAGTTCGTAGTTGTGTTATCGGTGTTTGAGTTTAGATGGTGTGTAGAAAAACGCCAAATTCTCAAATCAAACTCGTTATTACTGTAAAATACCCTATATACCTCCGGTTTGAGTCGGGTGATACCCTATTTCTTAGGAAAGATCTTCTATCTGTTGGTTTGGTGCCGCTCGAGTGAAAAATGTGACACCCATCGTTTTACCCCCCTCTCTAGGCGAGAGAGTAGACACATCGTATGATTGGTTTTGTGAAACGACTCACGCTCATTTTGTCGCTTTTGGGCTTGTTCGCTTTCGATAAAAGGGCTGACGCAAGGGCACCTCGTGTAAATCAAGTTCCCAACGGTCGAGTGCGTGACTGCGCTACTTGTCACCAACCCCCAGGAACAAGTGGGCCACGAAACGCCTTCGGAGTCGCCGTTGGTCTATCACTCAATGGTGGTGGCTCCTCTGGAAGTGTCGATTGGCAGGCCTTATTCAATCTCGATTCAGACGGAGATGGATATAGTAATGGTCAAGAGTTAGGAGACCCATGTGGAGCTTGGCGGCCAAGCCAAACGCCGGGTCGAACAACATCCATCAGCGATCCGAGTGACCCAAACTCGGTACCTCCCGGACCGCCTGGACCATCATGTCGATGTGGAAATGGTATTCAAGAACCGGGAGAAGAGTGCGATGATGGAAATCTGATCCATGACGATGCTTGTAACAATTATTGTCGCATCAACTTATGCGGAAACGGGAGAGTTGATTCCGGTGAAGAATGTGATGATGCCAACAATATCGATACGGATTCATGTACCAGCCAATGCTTGTTCGCGCGTTGTGGTGATGGATTCATATGGGCCGGTCGTGAAACCTGCGATGATGGCAACCGAGTAGACACGGACGCGTGCCGAAATGGTTGTGTTCCTGCGCGATGCGGCGACAGAGCGGTTTGGCTTGGCGTAGAAGAATGTGACGACGGCGATATGGATAATGATGATGCCTGCTTAAATGACTGCCGCAATGCTCGTTGCGGTGATGGATATGTGAGGACTGGTTTTGAACAATGCGATGACGGAAACTCTATTGATACTGATGAATGCACCAATCAGTGCATTGTCGCTCATTGCGGTGACGGTTCCGTACTTTCAGGGGTCGAAGAATGTGATGATGGAAACCGAAACAATGGTGATGGTTGTTTAGATAATTGTATTGAAGCCTCATGCGGTGACGGTCACGTATATTTTGGCGTGGAAGGGTGCGATAATGGAGCTTTCAACAGCGACACCGAACCTGATGCTTGTCGAACCGATTGCGCTTTGGCATCGTGCGGTGATGGTATCATCGATTCAGGAGAAATTTGTGACGAAGGTGAAAACAATAGTGATGATATTGTTGGCGGCTGTGGCACCAATTGTGCCCCGACCACATGCGGAAATGGAGTGATTGATCCGCTTGAGGAGTGTGATAATGGCACTAATAATTCTGACACTGCAGCTGATGCCTGTCGATCAAATTGCACTCGACCATTTTGCGGAGATTTTGTAATCGATTCCGCAGAAGAATGTGATTCAGGTAATCAAAATAGCGACTTTCGTGCAGATGCCTGCCGTAAAGATTGCACAGCACCTCGTTGTGGAGACGAAGTCGTCGATTCAGAGGAGGAATGCGATGACGGGCCCCAAAACGATGATTTTACGGTAGGAGCGTGCCGCACTACTTGTCGGTACGGCTCTTGCGGAGATGGAATTCTTGACCCTGGTGAAGAATGTGATGATGGTGGTGACCCTGCTTCTGATTGCAACTCAGCCTGCTTGATTACGAAAGGTCTAGGCAAAGCGAACGCATCTGATTGTCAATGTAATCATGTTATTTCTGGCTACGTTTTGAATCACGTGCTTGCATGTTTTGGGCTACTGATCGCATTAACCTTGCGGCGCCGTAAACGCATCTAATTTGCTCTTACCAAAACTTAAGAATCTCAACCCTATTATCGCTGAGATGATTATGACGCTTATCCATCGATCAAGAGATGAATATCCTGGAGAACTTACCCAGTGTAGCATTGTGATTGGAAAAGCGATGTATAATAGTCGATGCAAGCTTTTCCATCTGGTTATTTTTAGAGGTTTCCGTAGTTTTTGAAAAGAACTCAGGCTTAAGACAAGCAACATTAACAAAGCACCGCTGCCGTTTCTAAATTGCGGTTCGGTGATGAAAACTAAGAAGTTTGAGATATAGTTTGCGAAAAAGATAATCCCTAAGTGTACGACGGAGACAGCAGCTGCAGAAACTCCGAGGCAGCGCCGTAACGAAGATGCCTGCGCTGAAAAAATTTTAGAAGGAAGGAGTTTTCGGAGAGGAGAAACAACAGTTGCAAAGGAGAGTAGGAGACATGCGAATAGACCGGTGTTTTGAATCAGTCTACGGATGTAGTTTGAGTCATTCGCGATAAGTACTGTGAAAGCGAGTACTAAAATTAATGCAATTCCGCAGATCCAGTATCCTAAACGTTCAAGCCTCATAATGACTCCAGAAAAGCTATGAGCGCTTTTTTCTCATTTTTTGACAAAATTCTTGTATTGCCATGACGATTTTTTACGTTGTGTTCTGAAATCACGGACGCAAGCGAAGCTGCGCGGCCGTCGGACAGGTATGGTGCACTGGCTCCAACGCTGAGCAGGCTAGGTGTATCAATCCATGCAAATTCCTCATAATGGTCCGGAAATAGATACGTGGCGGAAACCTGTTCGAGGTTAGTGAAGGCGGGAAAGTTATGACACGATTCACATCCTGCTTTTACGAAAGCTGTGAGTCCAATCTTTTTTTCCTTGAGAGAAATCGTTCTTGAAGGCTGTGGCCGGATGAGACTCTCCAAAAAGTATTGTATTCGTGCGCCTCGATTGTCACGTATTCTTTCGTAACCACCAAGGATCTCAAGCACGACATGTTCAAGCGATGCAATATCTGGATAACTTCCACTGCGAAGGAACGGAGAAGAGAAAGCGATTCCACGAACGCTGAGAGTAGGTTTACTTATCCCGTCCCCAATGTCGTGTTTTGAATAATCGCTGTCAGCGTTCTCGTGGCAACTTTGACAAGCGACGCCCTTGCGCGTGGTTTCTTGGAAGTATCTTTCCCCTGTTCTCACAAGTAATGCGTTTGGGTCTTTCTCGTGCAAGTCGGCATCAGTTTCTAACTTATAACTATTTAGCGTACGACCTGATTCATGGGTGAGACTAATGGTCCCAGATGAGGGATGTGAAACAGCCCAGACGTTCGCCCCGAGATAGACTATCGAATCGGGACCTGCAATTGGTGTTTTCAATGCATTTACGTTTACGCCAGAACGGCTGCTTGTTTCTACGAACCAGAGTTCATTCGTACCTGCAAAAGTTATTGCACGTTTCGATTTCTCCCCGTATCGAACATTTCTTGGATTTGCACCGTGGTTTCTATCGTTTGGTTCTATGAGTTTTGAATTAAAAGTTGGGAGCTGACTTATGACCGTAAGTTCTCCAGCATCGATTCTAATCTCCTGTGCATTAATCCGGTGGTTGCTTGAACTGTCTTTGTTTGGACGGTGATCAGACACTAGCACCGACAGTGTCTTTTTGTCTTGTGATAGATTGAGACTATAGGGTGGTCGATCAAGTATTAGAGTACGAGCAGATTTATTCCAGGTCGTTCCAATCCGCTGAATTTGCTCAATCTTGTTTGAGTCTCGTCGCGCTGAGAGTATGATATCGGAGCTTTTACCAAACTCGATCCAGTTCGGAATGGAATCCAAGTGTATAAAAATCGAGCTTGAAAGGTCAGGAAGCTGAAAGATTTGAATCCCCGGCCGATTACCAAGGATGACCGCTGCAAGGTATTTTCGGTCGGGCGACACGGCTAGTTTTCCTTGCGGACCAAGTGCTCGAATTTGTTTAAGTCGATCACCTTTTCTAGATTCAAGTATCCAGATTTCATGTGAATGTTGATGGCTCAGTGCGATCGATGATTTACGATCTATGAATATCGCATCCGCTGGGCTATCCATCACGGACCGCCGGAGAAAATTCCCATTCCTTCGAAGAATCATGATTTCGTCTGTTTCGGAGCTGATTCCCACAGCAACCCCATTCGAAGGTAAAGAGTCAGTGAGTTTCGGTCTTATTCGAGGACGAATAACTCGAACCGAGCGCTTGTGAATTTGTTCATCCACTATAAGGTTGATTTGAGCATCGCCAGTTGGCGTATTTTGCAGAGTCCTGTCACGTGGGTCGAACTCTATCTCGTGGAGTCCAAAGCCGAGATGGTCTGCCTTTGAAGCAGAGCTTGACTGAGTCCATCTGACAGAGGCCTTTGAAGAATTAGGTGAGTAGATATAAAAACGCTGCTTTTCCGACAATGATACGACTCTTGGCCAAATGCTTGGGTGTTTTTGCGCGCTCCATCGGTCGGTCGTCCCAGATTTTATAAACTCAAAGAGTTCATTTGTTTTGAGTTGCGAGAGCTCTGAAAGTACGAAGGTCACTACCAAACCAAAAGATGTGAGAACTGTACTAATGCGTTTCAGTCTAGACTTACCGAGACTTTTAATTATTTTTCGAGATGTAGAAGAATAATTATAGAGCGACCAAATCAGCAGGTAGCAAATTATTAGGTTGGCAAAAATTGCTTCGCGCCAGATTGTCCAAAGCGCGAATGCTAATGCAGCCAGAATATAATGGTGCTCAGAGGGCTTGATACTTCATTGTATTCAATTTTGAGTTCGGAGTGTCAAAATATTGCAGTGAAATGGCTGGTCTACAAAAAGACTTTGTTTGCGCCTCGAAATATTCGTAACATTTTCTCTGATGCGATTTCTGTCGGACTAAGTCCATCAAATGAGAGAGTCTCCGGATTTCCACCATATTTCAGTAAAATTTGAAGGATAGTCCCTGCTTCTTCTGTTGTAGCGTAATGGACTGGTGTTCGACCGGACCCATCTTGAGCATCTGCTAACATTTCGGCCTCCAAAAGCAGCTCTACCGTTTCCGCATCTCCTCCCATGACGGCGCAATGAAGTGGTAAAGCACGAGTTTCATTCTTTGCCCGCATCGTTGGACTCGCACCATGTTCCAACAATAGAGCGACCGCATCAGCGTGCCCGAATCGCGCGGCGAGATGCAGAGCTGTCATTCCTTCGTAAACATCGGCATCCATTTGCTCGGGATCTAGTTCTATGAGTTCACGAAGTCTGTCTACTTTTCCCAGGGCCGCAGCATCTCCGAGGCTCAGTGCCATTTCTGACTGCGATTTCATGATGACATCTACGAATTCACTCATTTGTTGGTATTTCGCGAAAATAATCGGCGAATGACCATCTACGCAAAGCGAATTTATGACTCTTTTCTCGTGCGAAACAAAAGCTTCAACGCCTTTTATGTTTCGAGTTTGAATGAGAGTGAAAATTTCTGGAGCTGTACTCATTTTGCGTTCCCCGCGTCGTTTAAAAATTTTGATTAGCTAGGCTAACTAAATAAAATTTAAGTGTGACTGAAATTTTGGTCAAGGTAGGTAACGTGAAATGAATGAGATCGAACTATCGGCGTTGTTGGACATTACGGCTTCGAGGATCGCGCGACGTACGAAAGCGGCTAGGACTCGAGCAGAGCTCACTCCAGCCCGTATGTCTGTGTTATCTGTGCTGATTCAGCAGGGTGCGAAGAGTGTTTCGGAGCTGGCGCGGATCGAAAGTGTTCGTATCCCAACAATGTCCAATCTCATAAATGGTCTAGAGAAGTCTGCCTACATTGTACGACGTGTGGATAAAGTAGACAAACGTGTGCGACTTATCGAGGTTACGAAGAAAGGGCGAACAGCTTGGCGCACGGAGTTTCATAAGCGTGATTCATCACTAACAGGTGTAGTTTCTGCACTTACTAAAACGGAACGTAAAACGATTCAGCGCGCAGCAGCTATTTTGCGCGATAAACTCATTGTTAATTCATCGTTTTACGAATAGATATTGTTTGGTATCGTTCATTATGGTGCCGAGTAAATCTTGGCGTTTTATGGCTCTATCATTCTCGTTTTTCAATGACCAACTCTGTGTCATACTCACGCAGTGAAGCGTTGGGTTGTGATGACTTTGGTCTTGCTCTGCCACTGTTCCGAGTCCCAAGATATTCCGAATCAATTCACGACCAGCCAGCTGCCCTGGGCGCATACGGAAAACACGTCGGAGGAAAGCGATTGGTTACAAGAGAAACTTATCGATGCCCATCAAAAATACCTTATCGAGCAATATGAAGTCAGTCTTGATGCGTATGACCCAGGCGAGCGTATCGAACATTCAACTTTAACCCAACTGGCTATAGACCGTGGTTCGTTCTCGAATAGAGACCTTTTTCAATTCGGTGACGAATTATTTGAATATCATTTTCGCCCAGAGGACGGTTGGGGCTCAGAGAGTTCAGAGGATGGCCCCACATTGCGTCGAGTACACAGAAAAAAGAAGGGTGGTCCAGATAGTTTTAGCTGTATTGATTGTCATTCTAAAGGCGGTATTTATGGCGCGAGTTCCATCTCCCAGAATTCTTTTTTTTCATCAGATGGAAGTTCGTATCTTGCTGCGCAAGTGCGCAGTGCGCCTCATTTACTAGGTCTCGGTGCAATAGAGGCTCTGGCCGCAGAGATGTCGAGCGAATTGCAACAATTACGCCGCAGAGGAATTCACACAGCAACAACATCTGGTAGGGCTCAAAACGTCGTGTTGGAGTCAAAAGGTATAAAATTTGGAAGACTGAGTATTGAGCCTGATGGTTTCGTATCAGAGAATTCACTGGAAGGAATCCGCGACGACTTAGTTGTAAGACCTTTTGGGTGGAAAGGAACGTTCTCCACGATACGAGACATCGTAGAGCATTCTTTTAGAGTACACCTCGGAATCACCTCGTCCAGTTTTCAGGAAAAGATCCGTGATGAGCTCATCAATGGAGCTGATTATGGAACTGGTGCTTGGTTTGACATTGATAATGATGGGGTGAGTGTTGAAGTCGAAGATGGCATGTTGACCTCCGTTTCCGTCTATCTCGCTCTGCTAGAGATGCCTGTTATACGCCCTCCGGAAGATGAAGTCTTGCTGAGTCAATTCACTCGAGGGAAGCAGGTATTCACAGAATTAAATTGCCACCAATGTCACGTTCCGTCGCTTCCTTTAGAGAACACAACCCTAAGTTTTCGTCCTACTCAGAGCGTATATGCGAATTCGGCGACAATAGAGATTGATCTGGCTACCGAAGGAGAGTCTCCTAGACTGCAAAAAGATTCATCTGGCGACGCTTTCGCAGTGCACTTGTATAGCGACCTAAAAATTTACGATATGGGAGTGACCTTTACCGAATCAGAACCTTCACCAATAGAATGTGCTTCATGCTTTCGAACACCACCGCTGTGGGGTCTATCGCATAGTGCTCCGTATTTACATGACGGCAGAGCACTTACGGTAGATGAAGCGATTCGACTGCATGATGGAGCAGGTGAATATTCTCGAACAGAATATGAAAAGATCTCTCTACAAGACCAAACCGCACTGCAGGTTTTTCTGCTGTCTCTTTCTCGAATGCCGAGTGTCGAGGTTCGTTGAACATGTCTCGCTTCGTTTGGTGTTTTGGATTGAGTATGACCTTGATTGGTTGCCCTGCAGCAACCGAAGTGGAGAGTTATTTTTTGACCTCCGAGGAGACGAGAGAGAGTGCCAAAAAAACGTTAGAGCAACGGGCACAAAAAGCCTTACGAATGCGTAATGTTCGGAGGCATATTCAGCTCCGCACACCGAACAATCCTACCTATCTCACCGATGTTGCAACCGATGTCGTTCGTAAATTATCGAGAAAAGAGGCTGCGCCCAGCCTTGAAGTTATTCTTGAGCTTGGAGAGCTTCTGTTTGAACATGAGTTTTCGGTAGATGAGGGAATGATAGGAAATATCGAGCGAATCAGAGGCCACGATAGTAACTCTTGTGCCTCTTGTCATTGGCAGTCAGGCGTGGCGGGTTCAGGAGCGGTCGTTGATAATAGTTTTCTGCATTCTGACTCTGACCAATTGAGTGATTACGATTCTCTCAATCCTCCAAGTCTCAGGGGTGTAGGAATTGTTGATTTACTTGCGAGAGAAATGACTGAAGACCTCCATGAGCAAAAAAAACAACTGATGCAAAGTACGTCGCTAGGGGTCCGTGGTGAAGTGAATTTGAGCACAAAGGGAGTTTCTTTTGGAATACTTCAGGTCACTGAGTCCGGCGCTCTTGATTATTCGAAAATAGAAGGCATTGATAATGATCTTGTTATTAAGCCTTTTCGATGGAAAGGCACGACAAAGAATCTTGAAGCTTTTATTATCGAATCGCTCATTTCTCATATGGGATATGACGAACATTCGGTCACTGATCGGCGGGAAATTTTCTTGACCTGGCTGCTTGCTAGTCTCCCACCACCAGAGTTTCGACCAGTGAAATCTTATAGAGACTTGATAGCAGAGCCAAGATCACCGAGTGGCGAGTTGATGACCATCTACGAAGAAGAATGGATTCAGGGTTCTAAAACATTCAAAGAAATCGGATGTGCATCATGCCATCTTACTGAGATGCCTCTTCGGTCGCCTGTTTTTAGTACCAAAGCGACACACGGAGTTCCGGGGCTGAGATACAATTTTGCGGAGCGATGGGGTTTGAAATTCAGTGAGAAGGACAACGCGTATATTGTGCACTTGTTCTCTGATCTAAAGAGGCACGATCTCGGTGAAAAAAACTCCTCTCTTCATTACGATCGAGGAGTTCCGCCGAAAACCTTTATGACGAGGCGTTTATGGGACTTGGCGAATTCAGCCCCTTACATGCACGATGGACGGGCATCGTGGATTTCGCACGCAATCGCGGAACACGGAGGGGAGGCAAGCCCGGCTCGACAGGCTTACCTAAACCTTCCTAAAGAAAAGAAAGCCGAGTTGCGGGTTTTCTTGATGTCACTACAGAAAAAAACCTCCGTAGTGGTCAGATAGACGGGACAAGCCTTAATTGCTGGCTTGTCTAACTTGACTCAGAAGACTTTTGCCCAAACTGTAGGACTGTGGCCACGTTACGATTATTTGTGTGTTTTTTTACCCTAGCGTTGGGTCTAGGAGCCACAGGGTGCAGCAATATATCTGAGACGAAGCAATGTGATGCTGCTCAGGTTTTGTGTGCGAACGAATGCATTGATATAAAAACAGATCGAAACAATTGCGGATTATGCGGCGTAGAGTGTTTAAGCGATAAGGTCTGTAATGATGGTCGTTGTGAAACCGTGTGCACAGATGGAGATACCTCCTGTTATGGTGGATGCTTTGATTTGAAAAGCGACTCTCAACGCTGCGGAGCGTGCGACATTCAATGCAAAGCCGGTCAATCATGTATTGATGGGTTTTGTGGATGCGCAGCAGACCAACTCAGTTGCGGAGGTGAATGTATAGACCCTCAAGCGAATCGTGAACACTGTGGAGGGTGCGACCAGAAATGCCGCGACGATCTTGTGTGTGCTAATGGAACATGCAATTTAGATTGCGGTAGGACACTTGCGACGTGCGGAAGTGACTGTGTGAATACCAATAGAGATCCCGAACATTGTGGTGATTGTTTTCAATCCTGCCGACCAGGGCAGGTCTGCTCAGAAGGAACATGTACTGTTCGATGTCAAGAAGGGCAAATAGGATGTAATGGTCGATGCATTGACCCAGGTACAGATCGCTCATTTTGCGGAGCCACGGGTGACTGCCGAGAACCAAATGATGGTGATATTTGCTTATCCGGCTTTCTATGTGTGAATGGTATTTGTGAGATTAATTGCCCGGAAGGGCAAATTGAATGCGGTGGCGAATGCGTCGATCCAGACACCAACCGCGTATACTGTGGTGCTCGAGGTGTTTGCGTTGGGCCGAGTAGTGGCCGGGAATGTCCCGGTGGTGAGATTTGCAGCGGTGGTATTTGCGTTCTGAACTGCCCGGATAACCACATCGAATGTGGCGGAACCTGTGCAGATCCTATGATCAGCATTCAGTATTGTGGAGCGACTGGTGATTGTCGCGGTATGAATGCTGGAACACAGTGCACGGGTGGCGAGTATTGTTTTTCCGGCCAATGCGTGACGGAGTGTACTTCACCGTTGGTGATATGTTCAGGGGCCTGTGTCGACCCATTTACAAATAGAGCTTTTTGCGGGGCTTCAGGTGATTGTATGGGAACAAATACGGGCACAGTCTGTGCGACGACCCATTCGTGTGTGGCCGGACGCTGCGTTGAAGGGAGTGCAGGTCGCCGCTATGCAGGAAGTCTCACTCCATCGAATGGCCGCTGGAATTATGTTAACCTGATCGGGCTATCCGCCGGGGATGCGGCCTGTGACATGTACTGGCCCGGGAGTCAGGTTTGCACTTATCGTCAGCTGCAGTTGGCAGAAGCTTTAGGTGAGCTTTCAGGCGCTTTGGACACGGCGGGCGATCCTGTTTTGAGTTGGTGGGTCGACGACCGTTCTGCTCCAGCAGATCAACGGTGTGTGAATCTCCAGGCGGAGACGCTTCCCTGGACTTACCCATCGATGCATCTGGGCGTACAAGGTCGAACCGTAACCGTCGCCAACGGTCAGTTGGGTACATTACAAACCGGCCAAAGCTGCAGCGGTAGCCATAACGTGGCTTGCTGCAACCTTTAGGTGTTTACATTGTTTTTTGAGAAGCGTTTGAACCATAATTGGTGCAATTACGCTCATCCAAGCGAACAAAATGCTTTTTGGTGCTGACTCTGTTGTTTGGCCTGGATCTTGTAGTACTTCGAGGCGGAGTAAACTACGAAAGTGAGTCAACTGCTTGGAAACAACGCGCGCCTTTCGCCCAATTGGCAGACGTCAGGCGCTGTAGCACGTGCGAAGGCCTCAAAGCCAGCAGGTAAACCCTTGGCTCGTTTGCCAACGGCTCCTCAATTCGAAATTGCTACTTCTAAAGGTTTATCAACAAAGTTGATACGAAAGATCGGTGGCCTCAATCAACTTTTTCCTAAGCTCAACGTTCAGCAAAAGAAAGCTGTCCGCGAACTCCATCAGTTGCTCGAGCCTTCAAAGTTCGGTGGTCGAGATAGAACGCTGAACTACGGTGATGTTCGGGCGGTTACTCAAAGCCTTATCTCGGACAAATCCGGGCTTCAACGCCTAGCGGTGAAGCGCCTACAAGGCAAAGGCAAGAATATCCAGTCAAAACTCGTTGATAGTGCTTTTTCTAATGAGTCCGCTATGTTTGGCTCAGTCATCCGAGGAAAAGTAATCAATAAGGCCTCAGCGGTGATTGAAAACCGTCTGCAGAAAATTCTGAACGCCGAAAATGTTGATTCCAGTACTGCGGCGTATTTTGATGACGCGCCAAGAAACGTGACTTTTCGAGATGCTGCTCGATTTCAACGCGCTCATAGGGTCTTTCGAGATTTGCGCCGACAGACCGAACAATCTTTAGGTGTGCGTCTCGTTTTCCCAAAAGGGCTAAGTCAGGATTTCATGAAACATATTGCCGAAGGTCGGACTGGATTTCCGCCCGGTGTCTCTTTTCGGGAACGTTAGAAACTAAATGTAATTCGCAATTAATCCAGCCTTCTGGGATTGCGCTTGTGAATTATGATGTGACTCTGCAAAATGTATCCAGCATGAACACGTTGGACAAACCAGAGCAATTAGAATTGAATGAGCCACTTGTCGTTGAGGGCGTGTTTTTTCGACAGGGTTTACAAGCTTTCGAAGAAGGCGACTTTGAGAAAGCGGCTCTGCTCTTTGGCAAGCTTTCACACAGTCGTCATTACGCAGCTCATTTTTATCTAGGTCTATCCCAGATTCGCCAAGAGCAAACGAATTTGAATGAGGCAATGCGGTCTATGCTTTTCGCCATTGAACTCACGTTGAGTGTTGATGCTGATAGTTTCAAAGAACCTGATTTTCAGGTTTTAAGTACGTTCGTCGCTGTCTACAAAAGCCAAGTAGATGCAGGAACAGTATCATGGATCAATGAAGAGTTTGAATTGGAGAATACCGAGGACGAGATAAAGACAATCGCGCTTGAGGCACGTACTCAGATTGAAAAAGGAAAAATCGATGCTGCGCTACTCACGGAGTTGTGTTGCTCAATAATAAATGTGCTGGCGACGCGAACAGTTGACTAGGTGCGATTCTTTTTTATGACGCACCTGCTCTCGAGCGAACTTCGTTAATTTGCTCGAGTGCCTCGAGTGCCGGAAGAGCGACGGACACATGGTTTGGAGGTGTCTCGGCTTCTCGGGGATTAATTCTAATCAAAGTTGCACGAGTACGTCGGATCATTTGCTGAGAGAAATATCGTACGCTCGGAACATGCGTTCCGGCACCGCATTCAATAATAATGGGACTGTGTGTAAGTTCAGAAATCCAGTCATCCTGCTCGTTGTGTTGAGCTGCCGCTCGACTAGAAATCCAACGCATATCTCCAAACAGCAGAATATTGGGACGTGCTATAGCATCGCAATATGGACATCTTGGCAGTGGAGTGGCAGCAGTCAGTGTTTCTTCATGTACCTTAATTTGAAACTTTTTTGCGCTCCATATTCGGTCACAACAAGGCTGCGTACATTGAAGATGATGAATAGACCCGTGACATTCGTGAATTGTCTTTTCATTAAAACCGGCCTTTTGAAACTGACCGTCCACATTGGAGGTGAAAACAAATACGCCATTGGAGAATTCATCGGCCCATGAACGAATGATGTCAAAACCATGGTGAGGCTGAGTATTGCGATAAAGATTGAGTCGATGCCCATAAAACCCCCATGCAAACTCAGGCTCACGATCAAACCAATCAGGATTTGCCATTTCTTCAAACCGAATCTTCCGTTTCTTGATGGGAGGATAGGCACGCCAAAAGCCTTCGGTTCCACGAAAGTCCGGAAGTCCTGAATCGACTCCCATTCCTGCGCCCGTAGCGACAATAAGACCGCTACTCGTGGCGTCGAGGGCCTGTGCTGCTCGTTCAATAGCAGTCATCATATGGGCGTGAGTATAACGTTTTTAGTGAGCCTTGTCGGAAAAGAAAAAGGCGGAGCTCGATTTATCCGAACTCCGCCCTTTTTGGGAAATGATGTGATAATGCAATGAAACCGTAAGGACTCCGAGAGGGATTCAACAAAGTCATACGGTTCACTCTAACCATCTCCATTTTTCGTGCCAGGTTTTTATTGGTATCGGAAAAATATAAGTACACGATTTTACCTTAGATATTTTACTTCAATTATTTGAAGGATTAATAATGAGACAGAACTGCCGCAGTAGTCGCAAAGACGGTATTCTTCGTTGTGACGCGGATGTCACAGAATCAAAAAGCAAGCTGGGATTGTTATCGCTTATAGTATCAAGCTGGCGATGTATGCTCCCGCAGCAGCGGAAATTGGAGTAAGGAAATTATCATCTATGTGCCCTGCGAAAAGTTCGCCGAGAGCTCCACATGTCGAGGCTGCGAAAGACAGTATCAATATCTGAGAATGGGTAAATTGGTCGTTATGCCAAAGGGTCAGAATGGCCCAGCTTACAATAAATCCTATCACTATGAAGGTTAGAGTTCCCTCTAGTGTTCTATTGTTGATCAGTTTTACCTTGCCCCAGCGGCGCCCAATGAGGGCTGCGGCTGGGTCAGCGAGGCCCAAAACCGCCAGAGCTATAGAAATCTGATACATTTCAAAAAACACAGCAAGAACGAGAAGAGCAGTGCAGTACCAGGTTGCTGAGTTGATACGATGATGCTCGTGGGGATGTGCAACTGCTCCGTAAAACGCCATAACACGCTCATTGAATTTTGGAGACCGTCGCCGCACAAACTCAGTGGCCCACGCATATGAACAAAAGATGATGGCTATCCAAAGTGCGAGGGTGGGGGTGAGAAAAACTTCCACTAAAAGGGCACCGAGCAGCCCAGAGGTCGCGTGAAGCAGACTGCGCTTGTAATTGGTAGGTCTAAGAGTTGGAACAGTGACTCGGTGCTCTTCGAGGCGTTGCGAAAGTTGTTGGTATTGCCGTTGTAGCGTCTCTCGCAATTTAAGGTACTCGTCCCGCAACTCTTGAGCGGAGTAGATTTTTAGTCCGCTAGCTTCAGATGAGTTTCGCTCTAGTGTCAGATTCTCTGCTGTGAATTTGTTCATGGCACCTGAAATGATTTCGGCGAGATCTGACAACTGGCTTTGAATTGGACCCAGGTGGCTTGTGGCTTCTACGTTCACCTCACCGTGCAAGACGGAGTCAATCCGTCGGCGAAGATGAGTAAAACGTTCATGAATCTGGTCGTATAACGAGCTTGTCAGTCGGGAAGGGTCGAGCTGCTGTAGCAGCGCGTGTAGTTCGATAGCAATTTGTTGGCTTTCTAAACTAAGTTCTGCGTGCATGAGAGCCTCATCACAATGTCAGTCAATGTGATGAGACTCTGATGCCAAATCTATGTCACGGGAGTATCACGGGCACTGTAAGTTGAGATGTTCCGAGGGTTATTGAGCGGTTTAGTCGAATAGAACTGAGCCTGCAGAAGTACCCAGTGATTCCAGATGGGCCGCTTTGATGCCCGCATCAGAAATGGCATAGACATAGTCGTCAGCAATCACGCTGCGCTTGACCCAAGGTGTCCAATAGGGAGACCAGCTCCGATTATCTTGCGTTTCGTAAATGTCAGACATCGAAACGGCGCCTAAAGGCGAAAATCCGTTTTCAGTATCGACTGAGAATACTCGGATTTCTGACTGAAAATTGGACCAATAACCATTATTTGACCAATCAACGTAGTAGTCTAGGAAGGGAATTGCTAATAGACCTTTCTCTTCGAAGAAATTGAATGCTTTGTGTTCGTATAGTGCTTCTGAAGAGGCTCTCGTTGTTCCAAGCTTCCGCGTAAATATTTCTGTTGGGTTTGCGAAATCAGTGATGTCAAACATTGATAATTTTATAGAGCGTTGATCCCATTCTACTCGACCATTTGCGTCTGGTTCTGGTTGATGAATGCCAATCGTTATCAAGTGATTGTCTCCGAGAGGATGAATGTATGTTGAGAAACCAGGCACTTTAAGTTCACCGATAATTTTCGGGTTCGTCGGGTCTTTGAGATCTACCGTGAAAAGGGGATCAACCTCTCTGAAGGTAACGATGTATCCTCGGTCTTGGGAAAAACGTGCGCTGTAAATACGTTCTCCGTCGGCGACATCTCGTGTTCGACCGACTTCGGTCATGCCTTCGTTGAAAACAGTGATCCGGTTCGTTGATGTTGCCCAACTGTCCTCAATGTCATCGTCCGGCAGCTTTATGAGGGTGGTCGCAACTCGTAAATGGTCGTTATGTTCGTCCATGGAAAATTGGTTGAGGAGGTGTCCTTCTACGCCACCCGCTGCGGCAAAGCTAGAGCTGCTTTTTTCAGATGTATCTAAACGGAAGATATAGGTCCAATCTCGCTGTTCGGAGCTATGCCACCACCAGTAATGACGAGAGGTAAAGTATAGAGAGGTTGCACTTGCATAGACTTCATCAGCTCTCGCGATAACGGATGCTTGAGTAATGGAATCTTCGGTAAGATTCAACGTCACAATATTTGTTAGTCCGCTTAGAGTTGATGCTGTTGGGGCTTTGGTTTGCGCACAATCAACGGCGTAGTCTTGAGATCCTCCATTCGATGTCACTTTGCGTGCTTGAGGGAGCCATGCGCTCAGGTCCTGAGAACGAATGATATCCTCATTTTCGTTCATGAGTCTTTTGTACCGACGCTCAGAGAAAAGGTCGAAACCAAGGAATGTTTCGGATTCTTCTGGATACCATTTGAGTTCAACAGGCCATCTTGCATTATCAACGAGTACCAGACGTACAACATCCTCAATGCGCCTGGCATTTCTGTATTGGCCAGGAAACTCGTAGAACTTGATGATGTCGGGCGCGGACTTGTCAGATACATCGATCACATCGACTCGTGTTCCAGTAATTGGGCGACCGCAGCCTTCATACTCACATGCAATGTCCTGCGCCGGTGATACATCGCTCGATACGGGATCAATGCGATTCTCGTATGTGCCAAAGATGCCAGAGATCACTGTGAGCCGATTGGCCTCGACTTCGAGAAACATTTCTCTAGGCTGACCTTGGAGCTCAAGCTCTGAAACGGTTTCCATTTCTTCTGCGGGCCATGACTTCGTTACGTGAAGTTTACCGCCTGACAGTACGTAGATGTACGTGCCATCCGTTTTGATAAAGTCGGCTTCATTAACTCCGACGACTTGATCATTGGTACGAGTGTAATTGTTCGGTCCCGATGAACGAGGAGCCGCTCCCGCGGTGGCCACAGAATCAGATTCTGCGAATACTGCGAGTTGGTCGAATCCACTGCTACGGTTATTAATGTCAGGATCTAAGCGATTCCTCATTTCGCGAACTAGCCCATCTTCGATGAAGGTCTCTAATTCATCACATGAATCGAAGCTACGGAGGGCGACGGTTGATTGGATACTGGGAAGGTCTGAGTCGATGCTGCAGCCTGCGAGAATTCCAAAACTTGTGCCTACGTACACATAGAGAATCGAACTGAGGAGTCGTTTTTTCATGAAACCTTACCTTAGCAACAAAAATGCCAATCTAGAAACCCGTCGATAACGAGTCGGATGCTACCAAAAACTCGGAATATTGAGTCTATCTATCAGAATTCTGAGGTCAGATGGATACTCGTCGTGACATGGGTACGGGCTTACGATAGGGGCTTATGAGTAATGAGCAGTGAAATTACGATTACTCGACCTGATGACTGGCATTTACACTTACGAGATCAGCAGGCCCTGGAAAGAACCGTCAGAGATACCGCTCGGTATATGAAGCGAGCTATTGTGATGCCTAATTTGAAGCCACCGGTCACGACGACGAAAATGGCGCTAGATTACTATCAACGGATTCGAAGTTACGCGCCTGAGCACAGTTCTTTCGAGCCATTGATGACTTTATATCTTACAGATCGAACTTCAAAAGAAGAAATTGCAATGGCTGCATCAAGTAAAGTTGTGCACGCCCTAAAGTTGTATCCGGCCGGTGCGACAACGAATTCTGATGCTGGAGTGACAGATATTGCCTCTCGCTACGGCGTGTTTGAAGAGATGGCAAAGCTCGGACTCAAGCTTCTTATTCACGGCGAAGTGACTCACGAACATACGGATATTTTTGATCGAGAACGTATATTTATCGAGACGACTCTTCAGCCTCTGGTTGAGAAGTTTCCGGAACTCAAGATTGTTTTTGAGCACATCACCACGAAAGATGCGGTGCAATTTGTGCAGGAAGGAGCAAACAATATTGCGGCGACTATTACAGCTCATCACTTATTGTTTAATCGTAATCATATGCTTGCGGGTGGAATCCGGCCGCATTTCTATTGTTTGCCGATTCTAAAACGCTCAACTCACCAAGAAGCGTTGATTGAAGCGGCCACTAGTGGAGAACCTAAATTTTTTCTGGGAACAGACAGTGCACCTCATAGTAAAGGGGCGAAAGAATCCGCTTGTGGATGTGCAGGCTCTTATACCAGTTTTGCCGCGATTGAGTTGTATGCGACTGCATTTGAGCGGGCCAACGCTTTGGACAAGCTGGAAGGCTTCGCTAGCCACTTTGGTCCTGACTTTTATGGGTTGCCACGAAATCAAGACCAAATCACATTGAAAAAGAAGTCTTGGCGCGCGCCCGAATCACTGACTTTTGCGGGGCAAGTCGTCATTCCACTGATGGCGGGCGAAGAAATCCATTGGTCAGTTGAGTCGAATTTCGAATAGAACGTGCGTACGAAACCGCCCAAATGAACTAGAGACTGGTTATATTGCTCTGGTTGATTAAATGCCCTGAGCAAAGTATCGTCCAACTATCTCGATGGATAATGAGGTGACCTGGTTTCTAAAATATCCAGAATGAGAATTGAGAATCGATGGATACGTCTGGAGCTGTAAAAAAGTCTGAGCTTCTAAAAATGAAGGATTTGGCTCTAAAAAGTGGAGTCCCAGCTTCAACTATTAAGCATTATCTTCGCGAAGGACTTCTTCCTGAGCCAAGCCTTCGTACGAGCAAAAATATGGCCTATTATGATGCTGCGATCATTCCTCGGATCAAGCTGATTAAAGAATTACAAAAGACTCGTTTTCTTCCTTTGCAGACAATTCGAGAACTCCTAGATGGAACAGGTAATCTCGAACACGACGATAATCTATTGTCTGGTCTGCGCATGGCCATCCACGATATCTCGTCAAGTGACGGGACTGCTACCAGGGCAGAGCTGCTTGCAGGTGGCATGACTGATGAAGAGTTTAATTGGCTGATTGAGAGGAAACTTCTCAGTCCTAAAGTGACTGAAGAAGGAGATGAAACGTATAGCGGAGATGACTTAGCTTTATGTCAGACGCTCTGTCGAGCTCGTCAATCTGGATTGAGATCTGACATGCTTCCGCACACGATTATCGAATCGTATTGTGACGGCCTCGCCGAACTCATCGAAACTGAATTGCAGCTGTTTCGAGCGGGCGTCGTAAGTCGCGGAGACGGGGACATGCAGCCTTTGATCCGTGCTGCAACGGCTTTGAGTGAATCGTTGATACTCGTATTGCGTCGAAAACTCATGGTTCCAATTCTTTCTTCCCTGACTAATCCAGAAGACCTTCAAGCAGAATCTGATGAATAAAATTAGGTGATTTCAGGTGGTTGCTTATTGCGACAAAAACTAAACCTGTCGTTAACCATACAAAAGTTAGAAGTGGAGCTTTCAAATTTGATGTGCTAGCAGTGCCCGCATGAAAAAGCTCCTGGGATTAGTTTTAGTCACTCTCGCTGCGTGTGGAACGCAGACGACAGAGCGAACCCCTTCTCCGACCCGAGGTAATGATTCGACTGCCGATGCTGGTGAGGACTTGATGGACAGTGGTAACACCGCAGCACCAGACAGCGGTCAAACTGTCGCTGATGCTGGTTCCACAGCTGTGATAGATAGCGGAACAACCGGGCCCGTGGATACCGGGATGCAAATGCCAAGCACGGTTGACCAAATCGAACAGAAAGTTGTTGGTCATTACGTTTCGCGTTTACAGCTCGCGCAAATGATTGACGTGCCGTTTTCAGGCGTGAAGGAACAAATCGTTGCTTCATTCGGCACGTTTTCTATCCGTCGAGAGGGTGACCGCTTTGTTGCCACCGAGCAAGGATGCCGAGTCACTTCAACGGCCGAAGGAATCAACACGACTATCCCAGACGATGTTCCACGCAACGTTGCGCCCATTGATTCCACCATGGAGTTTTCGCTGAGTGGAGGAAACATCACCTGGTCTAGAGCTGAAGTCGTGTCTCTCGTAGGCATAAACTTAGCCGATCCAGCCAACGATGTGATGCCGACTGACTCTTCAGACTCACGAATATTCGATCACGAACAAGACGGAAAACCAGGAGCGACAATTTCGGTGCAAAGTGGCATTGTCGGTGGTGATATTTATGTCATCCAAAGGAACAAACTTCGACACTACGATGGCACAATGCCTGACGCTTCAACATTGTTTGCGTACTCAGAAGATAACGGAGAGCAGATTGTTATCGGTGCCTCGAACCCGTTACTCCGAACGGCACCGGATGTGACGAATCACGCTGATTCGACGAAGAGTAACATTCAGCTAAAGCGGGTTTCTACGCCGTACGACTGCGATCAACTCATCAATGAGTTGGGCACTCTTTTCCCATAAAATCTGCACTTATTGGCAGAACACTCTGCAAACCCCGTAATACTTTTTCTGAACCTTTGTGCAAACTGTGACTGATGTCACCATCAGACTCATATTGCCTGGAATATTGGCCTAACGTCTCAAGATCCGGGCAACATTACTGTCGCTATGCCGATGTCGTGAGTGCAGATATGAGCACTATCAAGGGGCCAAAATTTCCTTTTAGCGGCCAACAAGTAAGCATTCCTGAGGCTTCGAATCAAAAAGGTCTTTCTACCAATCGATTGGAAAATGTTCCTCCTATGCCGACCGGGAATCTCAGCAAAGCTCTTCCAATCACGAAGGCCAAGGGAAAAGCCAATGTCCTCGCATTACGCTGCTCAAAGCCTGCGCGAAAAGCGTCGCGTAACGTACACCTGCAGACCGTGAGTCCCAACCATCTTCGACTTAAAGACTCGAAAGGAGTCGTTTCGACCATTCCGGCCTCAAACTACTATCTGCAGGCAAACGGAGAAACCCGTGATTTCGCGAATCATCTCGCTGAAAAAGCTCTGACTCGTCCAGCGAGCGAGCAAGCCATCTATGACCAGAAGCAAACCCGCTTACACGGGCAATATGGGATGTCCTTCAGGGTGAAAGACGCTTCAACGGGGCACTACGATAAAATCTTCACGGTTCCAGTCCATGCCTCACCAGTTCCCATTTCCAAATCTCATTTTGATATGTTGATTCAGTCAACGGGACCCGTCATGCGTGCTCTTCGAAAAGTCATGCAGGGTGTTTATGCAAACGAGAATCCTTCAGCCGAAGACCTAGGGATAGAATCTTTGCCCCAAGAAGAACAAGATCGAATTCTCGAGACCATATTGGAAAGTGTATATTTTGAGCCGAAGCTCATCGACAAAGGCATGAAAGATTATCCGTTTCTTTCTGTGGCAGGATTTGATGCATCAGTAGGCGATCTTGATAAACCTACACCCGTGTTTTTTGAGTACAACCTAGGGACACCTAGCGGCCTATCGAACAACATTCAATTGCTCGATAATTTGCGAAAAACTGACCCAGAGCTCTTCGAGACTTTTTCCAAACAACTTCCAACAGACGATTCGTTTCAGATTTTGAAGAATTGCATTGATAGTAATGCGCGAGCTTGGACCAAGAATGAGGATGGCATATCAGTAGTTATGGGACCTGGTGTTTATAACGGAGCTCATCCCGATGTTGCAGCGATCGCCATGTTTTCTGGGATGCCTCTCGTCAACCCGTCTGATTTATATGAGGACGATAATGGAGATATTCGCTTAGAAACGGGCGACAAGGCAAATAATCCGGTTGTAACAGGAATTTATGGTCGAATGGAGGAATCGTATTTTCTTCAGAATAGCGAAGAAGGTATACCTATTCGCGGCCCTGATTTTGTCGACAACGAAAAGATTGGAAAACGCTTCGGTGTTAAACTTGAGCCTGGAATCGCTTATGCGCTCAAATATAACGAATCTGGAGAAGTTGTCGGAGTAAGAACAGATAAGCAAGGTCGACCACTGTTACAAGAAGTCTTTGAGTCTATTCAGAAACCGGGAAGTTTTCTTCGGGCAATCAAGAATCGTAAGCTCTATTATAGCGGTCTTGGTGGCCGAGTCGTCGATGACAAAAGAATATTTCAAGCCATTTCGCAATATTTAGCACCTCGCTTCAAAACGAGTGACGAACAAATTGCTCGTCCTCCAGCGACTCTCGACGTTTCTCAATATGACAAATTTTATAACAGTGACCGACTGGAAGGTTTTGTCGTAAAGGAACCAGATAATTCAGGTGGAGTAGGGGTACATCTGTTGGTCAACTATGGTCCTGAACAACGCGCAGAAGTTGTCAAAATGGTGCGAGAGAATCCAAGTCGCTACATCGTTCAAGAGTTCGCTCAGCCTGCGGTAATGATGTGCGCTGAAGAAGTAGATGGTCAACAGAAGTATGGAAGTTTAGCCAACGATTGGCGATTGTTTTCCATGATGGATGCTGACGGTCACGTTGATGCTGGTCCAAATTCTTTATTGCTAAGAACAGCAAAACCTAACCACGCGTCGACGAATACGTCACAAGGTGGAGGTTATGGTATTGGTCTTGTCTTATCCGAAGAGGAGCAACAAACCTCCAAGAGAGATATTTTACCCGAAGTGAAAGCGCCTTCTCACTTGGGGGTTTCAAGACAGCTTGATCTTAACTATTTCTTTACGAACCTGAATGTCCTCACTCGAGATGCCAAAGCAGGAAATGCGAAACCAGGTGCGGCTGAGGTTCTTGCGCAATATCAGCGTCAAGTGATGGATGTACTCGGGCGAGACTTTACACCGTTCATGAGTACTTTGAACTCATTCGCAAAAGGTAGTCTTGCTCAATCAAGTCTCTATCGCGCTTTGTTAAATTTTCGATACCAGCTCACTCATGCTTCATTTGAGAGTCCTCAGATTCAGGCGTCGATTCAGTCAAATCTGTTGAGTTACAAGCCGGCGGCTGAACAGAGTCGTTCAGATAAGTCTGTAAACAAAAAGAAAGATATTTCGAGCTTGGTTCGCTTGGAGGAAATTCCGGTAGAATGCGTGCGTGAAGCGGGGCCTTTGCGTATTCTTGAAAGCCAAAAATATCGGAAAGTAAATCATCCATTTATTCAAAACGTGATTGATACTCTCGAGAAAGCAGGCGGAGAGCTTCGGCTTATTCATCAGCTAGAGAGTGACAAGCGCTCTGATATTATTCCCGCAGCTTACTTTAGAGTGACGAAAGATGGTTCACCTATTATCGGTATCGATTTGAATCAAGATAGTGCTATCGCTGGTTTAGCCCACGAGTTCACTCATTTTGAAGATTGGAGGAAGACCGGTAAACAACCTCAAACGCCGAAAGAAAGATACATATCTGAGAAGAGAGCGTTGGCTGCCGAAATGAAAATGGAGGCTCAGGATAAGTCAGTATTCAACTCGGGAGAAACGAGGGCGCAGTCGATTCAAGATAGTGATTACATTAACCGCATTTGTTATCCGATGGTGGAAGGAATTCGAGATGCACTTCATCAAAGTCAGTGGGGCGCAAATTCTGAGTTATATAAGGATGAATTAGCTTCGTTGGTAGATAAAGTCCTAAAAACGGCATGTGATGCAAGGAGCGCTGCTGTAGCTCATTACGCAAATGCTCTTGCGGTGACTGACCGAGCGTTCACACAAGTAGACGAAACAAGTCTAGAAGCTGAACTGACGATGAAGGCGTTTCAAGATCGACCTATTTTCGATGCCATCTTTGATTCGTCAACGCTGGCTCGATTCAAGGCAGATGGCACATTTACGAAGCTCACTGAAGCCATTCGTGCCGGTTTGTCTCGCTTCTTTTCTTCACATAAATCTAAGGGTTCTTTCGAGTATGAACAGCAGCTCGCAGCAGTGAACCGAACTGAATTGATTTTTCGGGAAAATCCCGGGCAGTTTGCTCAACAACAGTAAGTAAATGATATTGTTTGTTTTTTTTGGTTTTATCAGGATGTTACCTCTTCGTCTGACTAAAAAGTAAGAAGTTCAACCTCTTAGTTCTTGCCAGGCCGGATCTTGTTCCGTACCTAGTCTCCCGTCATGCAGCTGGATTTTAAAAATATAGGGCACCAGCTTGCTTAGACAGGAGGGTGAGAATGAAAAAGTTTTTCGCGTCAGCATTTTTAGCGACTGCAGTCGTTGGTTGCGGTGGTGAGATTGACACTGAGGTCGGTCAGCCAGCGGTAGAAATCGAGACTGAAAAGTTTCGTCTCAGTATGAAGACCAAATTTCATACAGAAGGCGAACTGGTAAAATTCATGACCGCTTCTGCTTCGGTCGTGACGGTAGAATCTGAATTCTATCGCGGTAAACCTTGGGTAGCTATGGTCTTTGAACCAGGTGCTGAACCTGGCGTTGATCTCCCTCTACACCACGAGTGGGGTGTCGTGCCCGACAACCTAGAGTTTGATTACAGTCCCGATATGGATTTCGAACCTGGCGCATATGACATGGTGGCTATGATTTATGCTGGGACCGAAGTGACTCCTGAAATGATAAGCGGTTCTGTCCTAGACCTTCCGTTTCCTGCGAATAAGGACGTAACGACGTTTACACTTGATCAGTCGAGCATAAAAGAAAAGGACCCTGATTTTGCTCCTGGCATGATTCGCGTGAATTTAGGGACTACGAATACTGGCGTTGTTTGCGAAAACCGTTGGTCAACCGAAGAGCACTCTGAGGAAGAGCGTTTTGCGTCCTTCACAAATACTTACCTGATTCTTCCATAACGTCCGACGAAGGATTCTCAATGCAATGAAAGCTAGATTGTTGGGTCTAGGGTTTATTGCAGTGCTTAGCTGCAATACCGAGACGACAAGCGAACAGGTTGTTACAACACCTGAAGAGTGGCCTATTGACCCAGTTTCTGGACTGAGGGTACCCGCTCATGCGCCGCTGCCTCCTGTTCCCGAATGGGCTGATAATCCGTTCAACGAAGCGAAGCGAAAACTGGGACGCGCATTGTTTTTTGATCCACGTCTTTCCAGCAGTGGGAGTGGGAATTGCCCGGCGTGTCATGCGAGTTTTGATGCGTTTCAGTCGGGCGGAATTGTTGATATTCCCGACCGTTCATTTCCAAACTTGGAGCCAAAACTGACTCGGAATGCACCTTCTCTCTTAAATTTGGTTTACGCACCTGTATTCCGTTGGGACGGTTCTCACGGGAGGGATTTGTATGAACAAATGGCTTTGCCTTTTGCGGAATCAAATATGAACTTAACACCAGGGATTCCAGCAGAAGATGTTCATCATGTTGATATTCCTCTTGCTCAAGTTGAGCTTAACAGACGCCTTACTGAGGTAGTTCCAGGATATATTGCATGGTTTGATGCAGCGTTTGATGTTGATATTACGGAGGAAAGCCTTGAAGAGGTATGGATTTTAAGCGGTAAAGCGCTCGCCACATACATACGGGGCGCGGTGTCAAAGAACTCCGCCTTCGACCGGTGGAATGCGGGTGATGATAGCGCGATGAGTGAAGCCGCTGTAAGAGGGCTTAAAGTGTTCCTCGGAAAAGGCCGTTGTAATTTTTGCCATGCAGGACCTTTATTCAGCGATTTTCTCTTTCACAACCTGTCTCTCTCGCTTCCGGATGAAAATGGAGACCGGCCTGATGAGGGTCGTTATGGTGTAACAGGTAAAGAAGAAGACCGTGGTGCTTTCCTCACGCCAATGCTTCGGTCTGTGACTCAAACTGCGCCATACTTCCACGACGGTTCTTTCGGTTCTATCAGAAGAGTCATTCGTCATATTGTGAGCGACGCTTCCCGAAAAGATCCAAATTACTCTCCTGTTCTTGATCAAGTAGAAGAGCTTACAGATGAAGAGATTGAAGACCTTGTTCAATTCCTCAAGGCTCTCAAAGGTGAAGAGCTGCCTACGTCTGTCACTAGTTTTGCTCTTCAAGACGAACTTCCCTAAATCCAATCAGTCTTTCAGCGAGAGATGTTAAAATATATAGAATACGCTCATATCCGTACATGCTATGTTCATCTAATCAGGCAGCAATTGATGGTTGTGTCGTTTGTTTCATAGTGACTCGCGCCAATCAGACGGGACGACGAAAAATCTTTGCGTCTCAAAAAAGATGTCCTGCATGGGACGTAAAAGACTTATCATGACAGGTTTGGAGAATTCATGTTGAGACAGGTCATCGCCTGAAATTGATATTTCTCCTGTACATCTCGTGGGGCTAATCCAATCGGGTTTGTTCCTTATGGCAAAACGTGCCGCTTGATGCTTGCGAACGAATTGGCGAACATCATGACAGTTCAGCCAAAATCCTAGAAAGTCAGGATGAAACGTATGACGAGGTCCTTGACTCGTTTCCTTCCAAGGACGAAAAAACATGCCCTTTATTAACGCTCTCTTTTTTTGAATCTTTTCAATATTCATTGACCTCAGAGCTTGTTTACCTTGTTTCGTATCAGACAGCGGTAATTGATGGTTCATCATCCTTAGTAGCTTTTTATCTAGACGATCTCGACGACCTGGACCAATCCACTGATCCCACGCTTGACCACTTCCGTGAAGAAGATAGAACTTAATAGCCACCTCCCAGTGCTCAAAACCTCCGAGGTTATTCTGAAGTATGAAATCAAAGGCTCCGAGCGTTCGTCCGTTTTCGTGGAGCACTTGATAGTTGGTATGGAGGCATGTCAGTGTCGGACAGTTAATGAGCCAATATTCCACCAAAGATTCAAAACGATAGCCAACTTTCCAGGAGGGACGTTTCGCTAAATGCTCAATGAGCTGACTATCGTTCAAGTCGAGCTCGGAAAGCCAATCGGCAGCTTCCGACAACCGAAACAAACTTTCGTTCTTATCGAATATTGGTAAAGAGCAATCGTTACTCATCAGCGGAGCGGAGCCGATCACCCAAGCAAGACTACGGACTTCGTCGCTACGAAGACTAGACATCCAACGAGTAGCTTGTGAAAGATCCGTAAATTTCATTGTGAACTGCTCGGATTATTCAGCATTTTCCGCAGCGTAAAAGTACTATACCACCTGACTAGTCAGTTCCCTAATCAAGATAAAAAGCGCCATGAGTAAAACAAAGTATCCAAAGGATTTTCTCAGAGATTGAGCTGGGATTTTATTGACTAATCGAGAGCCTACGATTGCTCCAATGATTGCAACGCCCGTTATTGATAATGCTAAATTCCATTGAATCGATGTATGACTGAGTTGACCAGCGAGGCCTGAAAATGAATTACATGCAGTGATGAGAGTAGACGTACCTACCGCCGCACGCATTGGAATTTTTCCTAGCAAGACTAACGCGGGAACGAACAGGAAACCTCCTCCAGCACCTACTAGTCCTGTCGAGAAACCAACTAAAATACCTGGTAATAAGAAGCTAATCGCTTGGGTTTGCTCTTCGAAGTGTTCAGAGTGCCCTTTAGGTGGTCGAAGCATCAAGAAGGATGCCAAAATAACGAGCGTTGAAAAAAGGGTAAGCAAAAGCCAATCTGGTAAGTATTGTGTAGTGTGTCCTCCGAAATATGAGCCAAGCATTGCAAACGCAGAGAATACGAATCCAATGCGGATTCGGATATTACCCCTTGAAGCATGAACCAATGCGCTGACCGTGCTTGTAATCCCGACGATTAATAGTGCCGTTGCAATGGCGCTCTTGGCACTTATGCCTAATACGTACACAAGTAGCGGGACGGTGAGTATTGAGCCTCCTCCGCCCAAAAGTCCCACGATGATGCCTATGCCGAGTGCAAGAGTAAGTGCGAAGACGAACACGATCCCTCCTAGTTGAAAGCACACGAGAGGTTATGAGACGAATGCGGCATCAAAATGCGGCCCAAACCTGATGTGCGATTACGAGCTCAGAGATCAGACTAAGTATAAAGATGTAAGTGCGCCACGGGGTAAGTCCATACCAATAGCACAAGGCGTGGAGAATTCGAAAGATGAGAAACGCGAGGGCTCCGCCTGAAGTCCAGATGTTCGAGACGTTGCTTAGATGAGCCACTACGATGATAACGGCGAAAGGAATGAGATTCTCGATCATGTTAGAATGTGCTTTACTTGCCCGGGTATGCCATCGCGGTAACGTTGATTGGCGTTCTCTATTTCCGGTAGCCCACTGTACACCTTGTGGTGTCCTTACACGCGCAACAGTCATCGGTAGTAATAATGAAAGTGTCCACAATGTGGTTAGAAAAAGTATTTTCAGTTCGAAGGTCATCTCGTCATCCCTCAGCGATCAAGAGGTTGCTTATACACGTTTCATCATTGGTCTTTTCGCCCCAGAACACGTCTTTCGATTCATGAGACTTGCCTCCCGCGCATTGTTGAACTGAATCAGAATTGTCGAAGGTGCATCTCGGATTGAATAACTTACTACTCATGTTCGGAAAAATTTCATTCAAATAATGCTTTTGTTGCCAATCAACGGCCCATTTCTCGATGTTGAAAAGTGTGCTCAAAACATTTGTCACCCGCAAGAACACAATTTTTCCAGTTATCTTACGTGTGTGCATGTGCAACATTAACCTATCGATTTTGACGTCGTTCGAAAAGTCCATATTATCTGAAAACCATGTATAAAACAGCAGTGTTGTTATTTTCGATTCGAGAGTTCTAAAAGGGTCTTCAAAAAAGGTGTATCGGTTTCCAGCATCTACTGCATCCGAACTCTGAATTTGACTTAGAAAGTTCGAAGGAATCAAATAAACGGAATTATGATGAGCGATATTTCGGTTTTCGGCGATAGCGTCGAATTCGATACGAAATGTTTTTGTTCCTTTTGTCCATAGAATTGCAAAATAACGATAGTCGTCTTTAGCAATCTAAGGTGGCTTATAGCATGATGTTACATCGTGTTGGACAACCGTAGCTAATTTCATAGAATCATTATTTATACCGGAATTGAAGGACCTTAGCGAAATGCGTTGCCATGATTGGTTAAGTTTAGACGAATCAACGGTTTTTTAGACTTCAGACACTAGCATTTTGAGGTGATTTCTAGCTATTTTGGCGATGTGTTAGGAGATTATGAAGTCACTCTACGCTAAGTTTGTATTCGCGATATTTGCTGGTGTGGCAATTTCATCGTGTTCATCAAGAAGTTCCGACTGTACCACAACGAGCGTTTGTCGGACTAAAGGCATGTGCGCTGCAGATGAAAACGGTCAATGTACTGTCATATCTAAGGAGGGATGCCTACAAACAATTGGATGTAGGCAAAATGGGATCTGCGAATACTCTTCACACCGAAATGCCTGCGTGACTGCTGCGTTAGACAAAGTCATTAACAACGCCGTACTTTCTGGAAATCCGGAGACTCAAAAAAGTGAAATAGAAGCTCTTGTACGGACCAGAATTCTTGAAATCATTGGCGAGCAAATGGTCGATATTTCCGAAGGCTATGTTGCATTTGGTCAACACAAATTACCAGGAGTGCCAGAAAAACCCGGTTTAAAGCTAAAGGTTGAAAAGCCACTACAGCTTTCGAAGTATGAAGTGACGCAAGAGTTATATGAATTAGTTACACAATCAAACCCTTCCAAGATTCGCGGTCTCAACATACCTGTGCACAATGTCTCATTTCCTGAGGCAATATTGTTTCTCAACCGATTATCGAAGTTGTTAGAATTTTCTCCGGCTTATTATTTTGACGAAGAAAGAAAGGCGTGGATTTGGAATCAGTCTTCAATTGGTTTCCGAATGCCGACGGAAACGGAATGGGAGTACGCAGCAAGGGCAGGGGAGGCATACTTCTACGCGGGTTCGAACGACCTCACGCAAGTCGGACAGTGCGATAAACTCAAACAAGTGGGAACAAAAAAGCCCAATGCGTGGGGATTTTTCGACATGTCATGCAATGCTGCCGAACTTGTGTGGGGAAAAAAGCAGAGTCGGTCGGATGCTTATAGCCTCAAGAAACGTGTCAAGAACGTTTCATTTATTCCGTCTGATATCGAAACGCCAATCAAAGGGCGCTTCCTTGGTGTATGTAAGAACTGCGGGTCTGGAGCGATATACAATGTGCAGTTCATGCCTCAGTTCGGAGGTCTCGAACTCAAGAGTGAAATGATAGGACTTCGAATAGCGAAAGCAAAAGCGCCAGTAAGACGAGATAAGGCAACGCGGCTTGATTTGACGAGAAAGTGTCAAAAGTCAGTTGAGTGCCGAGAACACGGTCAATGCGTTTCGACCTCAGAAGGTTCATGTGTCGTTTCAGCTGATTGGATGTGTAAACAATCTGAAGATTGTCGCTCTCGCGGGAAATGCACTTTTGAAAAAAATCGTTGTGTCGCCACTCAAGCGCAAGATTGTCGTGACTCAAAAGATTGCGAACTTGCTTGTACCTGTGAACTGAACTCTAGTCAGAAAGTCTGTGTAGCACGTTCCAAAACATGTTGTGAAAATCAAGCTGCTTGTTCACGCCAAGGGCTATGCAGTGTAGACCAAAGTCGCTCGGCCTCAATATGCGTAGCGCAAAATGACGTAGATTGCGAGAATAGTGAAATCTGCTCCAAAGAAGGTCGATGTAAAGCTAAAAACGGAGTTTGTGTTGTCACAGATACAACGTGCCGTTTGCAGCCAGCGTGCCTTGCTGAAGGTCTATGCTTTGAAATTAATGGAAAATGTCAGGCGCGCGATTGCAGAGCTGAGTTTACAGACGTTTGTTCTTTTTATGGGCGTTGTACAAATGAAAACCTTCGATGTGTTGCTATAGCTGACGTTCAATGTAAAAAGTCAACGGTTTGCCAACTTTACGGGCAGTGTGAAAAAGGAGACTTTGGTAAATGTCGCGTACCCAAGAGAGGACTTCCCGACGGCTTCGTGACTCCCGATATTTATTGTCAACATTCGTTGAAAATATTTACCGACGAGGTCATGCGTCAAAAAAAGGCTCCTCCAACGAAATTCCAACGCTCGAAGCATGTCAGAGAGTGCAGCTTACAAATTAGAGCCAGGCTATCTATGAAAAATCGAAAGCTGTTTCAGAGATTGGGGCGATGCACATTGCAGGCTGCCACGAGAGGTGGAGTCATCGCCTGCGAAAGAGGTACCCCTTTCGAGCGACAAGCGCTGCCTTAGTTTATTTTTGTTGAAGCGCTTGCACCACCGTATAGGTTGTAATGTTGACAATCTCTTTTACGCCTGCACTCACCGGTATTACGTTAACGGGTCCACCCATTCCGACTAGCAACGGTCCTAGAGCTTCCGCATCAGTCAGGTTCTCAAGTAATTTATAAGCGATATTGCCGGACGTGAGGTCTGGGAATATCAGAACATTAGCTGGTCCGGTCAGGGTGCACATTGGGAAGTCATTCGACATTTTTCGCCAACTGACGGCTGTGTCTGCCTGCATTTCTCCATCAACTTGCAGCTCCGGACGACGATTTCGAATGATTTCGATCGCGTCGCGGACTACGCTCACTCGTCCATCATTGTAATGCTCGCCGAAGTCCGAATAGGACAACAGAGCCACGCGAGGTACCTCTCCGAATGTTTCGGCGACCGTTGCTGTGTTGAGAGCTATTTCTGCCAGTTGCTCGGCGTTTGGTGCAATGTTCACGGTGCAGTCGCCGAAGAAAATTTTTCGGTCTTTAAAGAGCATTGCATATGCCCCTGATACTAGACTTGAGTCTTCGCGGAGACCAAGAACTTGTAACGCTGGTCCTACGGTATGCTTGTATGGCCGCCCGAGTCCGCCAACCATACCGTCTGCAAGTCCTGCCCGAACCATCATTGAGCCGTACCAGGTAGCGGAGCGAAGGCTCATCCTGGCAGAAGGGTGAGTCATCCCTTTTCTGCCACGTAGCTTCCAAAGTGCCTTGGCCAATTCATCAAATCGCTCTCCAGGCACGATATCTTCAATCTCCATTTTGGTGATATCGACGTCCACTTCTTTTGCCCGTTCTTCAATACCGTCTTTGCGGCCCAACAAAATTGGTACACATATTCCTTCATCAACGAGAATTTGAGCGGCACGTAGCATTTGGCGGTTACGTCCATCGGGAAAGACGATTCTTACTTTATCGCTTGTATTTCGCGCTCGTTGCATTAGCGGACGCATGATACCGCGTGCGCGCTCTACAATCTGATGCAGTGATTCCTTGTATGCTTCGTAGTCCACAATAGGTTCGCGTGCGACACCGGATATTTCAGCGGCTTTCGCAACGGCAGGCGCGACCCATGTAAGAACACGCGCGTCAAACGGCTTAGGTATGATGTATTCTGGCCCAAAGCTAAGGTTTGTGAGGCCGTAGGCACCGAGTACGTTATCGGGCACATCTTCTCGGGCTAATTCGGCGAGCGCTTGAGTAGCCGCGACTTTCATTTCTTGTGTTATTTTTCTTGCTCGGCAGTCTAATGTGCCACGAAACACGAATGGGAAGCCCAAAACATTGTTTACTTGATTTGGATAGTCGCTACGACCCGTTGCTAAAACTGCGTCAGGTCGGGCTGCTTTTGCATCCGCGAATGGTATTTCGGGATCCGGATTAGCCATGGCGAAGATGATAGGCTTTGCGGACATACCTTTGATGTCTTCGCCGGTGAGGACATTCCCAACTGATAGCCCGATGAATGCGTCCGCTCCATCGAGAGCTTCTTTCAATGAGCCGTACTCTCCGTCACATGCGAACGCTTGTTTTGACTCCGGAAGATTCTCGCGAGTTTTCGTAATTGCGCCACGAGAATCAAACATGACAATATTGTCACGATTCAGTCCCAGTGCAATGTAGAGTTCCGCGCAAGCGATAGCCGCCGCACCGGCTCCATTGATGACGAGTTTTAGGGATGAGATATCTCGCTTTGTGAGCTCGATAGCGTTGATTAGAGCAGCAGCTGATATAATTGCAGTTCCATGTTGATCGTCATGAAAGATAGGAATGTCGAGTTCTTCCTGCAGTCGCCGCTCTACTTCGAAACACTCCGGCGCCTTAATGTCTTCTAGATTAATACCGCCAAAGGTAGGAGCTAAGGCTTTTACAATTGAGACCATTTCGTCGGCGGTTTGCGCGTTTAGCTCAAGGTCGAAAACATCAATGTCGGCAAATTTTTTGAAGAGATTTGCTTTTCCCTCCATGACGGGCTTACCAGCCTCGGGGCCAATATCACCAAGCCCTAAAACAGCGGTTCCATTCGTGACGACAGCAACCAAATTTCCTTTGGCTGTGTATTTAAATACGTCGTTAGGATTTGCGTGAATTGCTCTGCAGGCTTCGGCGACGCCTGGTGTGTATGCTCGCGAGAGGTCTCTTTGGCTCGATAATGGTTTGGTTGCGTTGACTTCTATTTTTCCGGGTCTGCCATGGTGATGATAATCTAAAGCGTCTTGTTTTTCTGACATAATGATCCTTTGCTTGGTTTCGCGCGAAGCATAATTGAATCTGGCGGAGCCTCCAAATGGGTCAACTCACAAATCAACGTGTTCTCTCCCAAGGTTTACCAAATTTTGGGTAGTGGCCCGGTGAAGGTCTCGAAGGACATAGGGTTTCCTAGTTGTCTGCTTCCGTGATTGCATATGGGAGTAAATCTTCCAGCGAAACGATCTCCAGTGCTTTTTCGTGTGTACCTTCTAGAAAGACCGGTGGCGCCTTCCCTGCCACTAATGCTTCTTTCCATCGAGTTGCGCATAAACACCAACGTTCTCCTGGCTGCACCCCAGGAAAGCGAAATCTGGGAACGGGCGTACTTAGGTCGTTCCCAACTGACTTTGTAAAATCCAGAAATTCAGCCGTTGCTTGCACACAAATTACGTGTAGTCCCCGATCGTTTTCGTCCGTGGAGCAGCATCCATCTCGTTTCCAGCCGGTAAGAGGGTTCAATGAACAAGTCTTGAGAATGCCGCCCAATACGTTTCGATCTGTTGCCATAGTCCATCGTATGCCACATTTTTTTGGGGTCGACGACCTGTTTTTGAGATTCTCACGTGACCTACAAACATTTGTAAATTTTCTTTGCAGTCCTTGAAACTCACATCGAGCTGAACAACAGTACGCGGTATGAACATTTCTTCTAAACAGTCGTTTTATGAGGCTCTAGATTCTCGCGGGAGAACTGAGCAAGAACGCGAGGCTTTCGATGAATTCATAAAAAAACAGTGTGAGCAAACCGCTGCTGTTCTCATCACCGATCTTTCTGGATTCACGCGCACAACCAGAAAGCATGGCGTTATTCATTTCTTATCGCTCTTTCGAAAGTGTCAGAATATTTGTCTTCCTATTATTCAGGGACATCATGGAGAATTAGTGAAGGATGAGGCTGATGACATCTTTGCGTTGTTTGCCTCGCCGAAAGATGCCATTGAGGCGGCTCACGGGATGCAAAAGGAAATTCTTCTCGCCAATAAAACGGCCGCAGAGACGGACCAAATAGGGCTAGCAGTTGGTATTGGTTATGGTTCCTTGCTTCGATTTAGCGATGATGCGTTCGGTGACGCTGTTAATATTGCGTTCAAGCTTGGAGAAGATCTTGCCTCGGCGGGAGAGATTAGAATAGGGGACTCAGCCTATCAAACTGCTATTTCCGAAGGTTTATCGGTCAATAAAGCGAAAGTGTCCGAGCTGCAAACAGCAAGTGTGAGCCGTGCAGACCTACCGCATGTCATCATGACCCTTGAATCCTAATTGAGCTGAAATACGCTTTGTACGAGGAAACCGTCGTAATGGCCCGAGTCATCAAGGTGAGGAGAAGCTGTCAAACCCAAAAAATTTATCAATGAATTTGTATTGACGGAAGCACTCTTCGATGTCGGATGTTTACTTTTGTCACCGCCGCCCTCCGCATAAAAGTATTGGTGCGCTACGTAGCCGCCAATACCGAGTCCTAACGTCGTCCCAAGTAAGTTGCTGATGATCAGGCTATTGGCGTCTGAAGTGTAAAGCGCCGTGAGAAGAACAGCCACGGCTGATGCGCCCAAACCACCCAAGCTTGCCCAGCCAACAACCTGTGGAGCAATGTTCCCTCCGTTTGGCGCGATAAGGTAGGCGGTAGCAACTGCGCTCAAATCAGCGGTGAGCACGGTAGCCAGTGGAAGCCAAAATTGATCTGCATTACTCAAAGCGATGCTCCATCCGGAATACCAGAGTCCCCAGACCCAGCCGAGACTAGTCATTGTCACGTCCCATGTCCTAATTTCGTATTGGCGAGACAGGTAAGCTGAACTCAAACCAAAACTCGTACCTGTGGTCAGAATTAAACCTGCGATTTGTTCATTACTCATCGAGGTTTCCGGCCCGATCATTGCTGCGATAGCAGCGCCATGTGCTAGACCGACGAAGGTAGCCAATGGTGGTAAGATAACTTGCGACGTGGTGAATTTTGTATCGTCGCTAGTTAAAGAGGCCCCGACTATCCCAAGGAGTCCCCCTGTCAGCATAGCGCCAGTGACCGTTTTATCGTCCGCATTTGCGAGCAAACTAAGTGCGGTTCCAGCCAGTTTCCCGTAGATTGATGACGCACCAATATAAGCAACGTCGGCGCCGGAGAGGTCAGAGTATTGAGACAAAGCAGTCATTCCGATAGCGCCAAGGCCAAAGCTGAGGGATGCGGCGGCGAACGATTTGTCATTGGAGATAAACGTGTCTGTAATGATGCCTGCGTAGAAAGCTGTCTCAAGGGCACCGTAGCCAATCAATGATAGATCACCAAACGTGAAGCTTAAGTCTTTCGCGAAGTATGCTCCCGCGCTCAAACCGAGGATTTGCGAACCCAGTAATGTTGCGCTTAAAACTTTGTCAGAAACACCTTGGTTTGAAAGCTCGAGAGCGCTCAAGGCAATAATAATTGAGTTTAAAGTAATCGCGTTTATAGTGATGAGGTCTTTGATGTTTGGTTTCAGACTGGAATGGGCAAGGAATGCTCCACCAATAAGGGTGATTTCTCCAAGGAGTTCAAATGTTGCTTTCCTCGTTTTGTCGCTCTGTGATTCCGACGAGGAATCGAAGATGCTTTCATTGAGTAATGCGCCCCCCCAAAGGCCCCAAACTGCCGCATTGAGATAATATAGGGAGTCGTCTCGTGAAAAGTGGTCGCTCAGGAGTGCTCCTGTTCCCGCACCGATGAGGCCGCCACCGAAAAAGCCCAGACCTTCGCCAGACTCAGACTTCCCTAAAGTTCCTAATCGTTGGAGTGCATTTGAGCCAATGAATGCTCCCGCTAATCCTGGGAAAAAGTAGTGTCCAAAGTTCTTTGCTTTTGCGATCTGAATAGGGGCGCCTGTCAGTTTGTTGTAAGCCACGAGGGCTCTTTTCTGAAGCTCCGAATTGAATCGCTTATCTTGAATAATATCCCTGAGCTTATATTTAACACCTGGATTCGTGTGAGCAATGAGATAGTCAAGAGCCCTTCTTGCGATCGGACGCGTAAGACGTCGAGCCGCGGCCAATAAGTAATTGTCTGCTTTTTCATTGTCAAATTTAGACAGAATTTTCAGTGCTCTACTCTGAGCTTTTGCTGAACGATCGTTTAATGCAATGTAACCGATGAAGGGTATGATGCGTTGGTCATCACGGGCTGCGAGTTTCTCACCGATGTCGAATCGCGCCTGATTGGACATTGCCGTCATGAGCTGGAGAAGTTCATCTGTATCCTTCGAAGAAGAGCGTTCGTTTGATGCTTGAGTTGAGGTCTGAATGATAAGACCACCAGGCTCTGGGGTAACGAATGAAACGCTAGACGAACTCGTCGATGAAGTGACAGCTGATAACTTGAAGCTCGGCGTGTTCGTTTTATTAAAAATTATGGGATCGCTAGGTATTATTGGTGATCCAGGTTCTGCTTGCCCAGCTGTAAGCGCTGCAAACAATGCGAGATAATTTAGCATTTGCTAGACAGTATTTTGTCAAATATATTTGGGCAAGTCATGAGGCCACTTTCTTCTTATTTATTTCGGAGTGCATGTTTCTCATGAGTGATCCACTATCCGGGCAGTTTGACTGCACGCGCTTGTGCACCATTAACGTAGGCAAACATTGGGCTATTGAGTTTGTTCTCAGGCAGAAAGAAGCTGAGTATTCTCAGGCTTCTGGTCAAAATAACGGGCGTTCAATCGTCTGTGTGCGAACTCTCGGCGCTCAAACAGACTCCTCTCTATTGCAGATTCCGCTCACTCAAAGCGAAGATTTTGCTTTGGGAGATGACCGCTATGATGGTTCTCATTTTTTTCCAACGCCAAATCAAATCGAGCAGTTTGAGTCATCGAAGATCGAAGAATTAGATCAATACAAAAAGAAACTTATAGGGCTTGATACAGAAAATATAGAGAGGAAACTGATTCGGATTGAAGAAGAACTAGATACTCGTTTTGGAGCCATTCGCGAAGCGCTCGCTGAGAGGAAACTGGAGCGAGCAAAGCGTAGAGAACAACTTAGGCTTGTGGAGCACGATGGAAAAGAGCTTCAAATATTAGACCACCAATCTCACGATGACAGCCGAGAAATACGGCGGATGAAGGCGGTGATTCGAGGTGAGACGGACTTTCTCAAAGTGGAAATTCGACGGCGCCGCCGAGAACAAAGTAGACTGAAAAAGGAACGAGCCCAAATTGCTCGGTCTCTCCAGGATACTCTCAGAGAATCATTCCTTTGGGAAACAATTCTTCATATGCAACCTGGAGAATTTCCCGATAGTTACCGAGATTTTGTGCTGGTAAGACTTTTTGCGGCAGTTGCGAGATATGGCTTAGAGAACGTCGAATTTTCAATTGTTGGGGACTCAGAAAAAGATATTTCAGAAGCTCTCCAAGCAATCCAAAGAGAAGCTCAAAAGCTTCAACAGCTTCCGAACAAGGCTCTTTCACATCTGTGTGCACTGACGAAGCCGGAGTTTAGAGATTCATGGTTGCCGCCACTCGAGCTCGTTTACCAAGATCCGTGGTTTGTGGTGGTGAATAAACCATCGGGGTTATTGTCAGTTCCTGGTCGAAAGTGGCCTGAACAAGATAGCGTTGTTACGCGAGTTGTTCTTTATTTTCCTCATGCATCTGGCCCATTATCGGTGCATCGAATCGATCAAGCGACGTCTGGTCTACAAATTGTGGCGCTCACCGCTCAGGCACACCGTGAGCTATCAATGCTGTTTCAAGCGAAAAGGGTTAAGAAGACTTACTTTGCGGATGTTGAAGGAGAGGTTATCGAGAATTCAGGCACAATCGAGCTACCCCTAAAACCGCATTACACAAACCGAATTCGGCAGATGGTTGATATGAAAAGCGGGAAGAAGGCGGTCACAAATTTTCAAGTGCTCCAGCGAAGTGAGAGCAAAACACGATTATCGCTTGAACCGGTCACAGGGCGAACTCATCAGCTGCGCGTTCATTGTGCGGATGCCGATGGATTGGGTCATCCGATTTTAGGAGATAAAATCTATGGCTCTTCTGATAAGACGGAGAATATGCGATTACACGCGGGAAGAGTGCAGTTTACTCATCCTTTTACAGGAGAAGAAGTTGACGTTTCGTGTTTACCGCCGTTTTGACTCTGCTGCCCATAGATTACAACTTGTCGTTCGAATATCTGGGTGTTATCCAACTCATTGAGGCTTATATGGAGGAACACCGAAAAGCTATCTTTCGTAAGTTTGGCGCAACGAATTCGCAAGCGGAAACCTTACTTGCCTACAGTAATTCAAGCTTCAACCCGTCAAAACGAGAGAATGAACTCTCTTTGCCGCTTTCTGATGAAAATCATGTTTCTTCTTGGCAAAAATATAAAGACGAGTCTGAAGAATTCGGCGTGATAAACACACTATCGAAATATCTTGTTCAGCTTCGTTTTCCGATACAGGCAGGGATTAGCACCACTGAAGTTTATCGTGCAGCCACTCGTAAAGGTGATTGGAGTGGGGCAAAAAGTTCTCCTGAATGGAAAGAACCCGATACCATCGAGCTTCATATTCATCCCACAGCAGCTGGGCATGTTCCGGTTATTTTGGCACCAAATCGCGACGACTTCGTAACGCTGATTCGTGCTTTAGTTCGGCGCAATGAACCAGCGCAAATTCCGGCGTCTATGGGGGCTGCCGCAATGAAGGGATTCAACAACTGGTCGCGGATCTTTGAATATACAGAAGAATGGAAATCGCAACAGTCGGGACGAGAAGATGCGAACTGGAATACCGCCTTCCGCAGCAGTAATCCGCCGAAGTCGCGTTATCAAGATGCTTTTATTATTCTAAGTCGCGGACCGTATAGTAACACCTCCGCAGATAGCGTGGGATGTGAGCGTGAAGAATGGTTATCAAAGTCATTTGCTATTCGATTAGAGCATGAATGCGCGCATTATTTTTGCCGGCGGGTGTACGGCTCTATGCACAATAATTTCCGAGACGAGCTTATCGCTGATTACGCAGGTCTTGTTGCTGCGGTAGGTCATTTTCGAGCAGATTGGTTTTTGAAATTCATGGGGCTAAATGCGGACGGAAGGTATAATGGGGAAGGCCGATTAGATGTCTATCGAGGTAACCTTGATGATGATTGCTTACGGATTATCGGGAAGGTCATCGTCGCGGCTGCCAAGAATCTCGAAACGGTTGATCGGGCTTTGCCATTACGAACCGCACCTGGAGCAAAAGAACTTTTGTCATTGTGTGATCAATGGCTCGAACAATTAGCGGATGACCCATCTTGTTTAGATTTTACTGCTCAACGCTCTCAATGATAATCATGCTTGGTCATTCCTATCTATTGACGGGTTTTCTTGACGCTGAGGGATGAGTGTTTACATTTAGGTCATGGAAATCCTCGCCATTTTTATCCTTATAGGTGCACTTTCACTCGGTGCTTTCGTTTTTGGCCTTTCTATTACTGTCGTGTATCACCTCGTGGCCGGATTGGTGATTGGCGCGATGGCTCGCTTCGTTCTCCCTGGTCGAGAAAATATCGGACTATTAGGAACAGCTTTAGTCGGTATTGCGGGCGGTGCCCTAGGAGGCTTTATAGGTAAAACCCTCGGCGCTGGAGGCATCCTCGAACTTGTCTTATCCGTGGCAGTCGCTGCGGGTCTGCTGTCAGCTTTAGGTTTTCGTCAAAAAGCGGTTTAACTCGTAAAGCACTTCGGTGACTTCGGCTGAGTACCTTTGGTGACGAACTCGCGTTGGCTGTCCTCTTGCGGTTCTGTGCACAAAGTGCAAGTGAGTGGTCAGCATCATGACAGCCAGCAAAAGCGATAGCTACCTCAAAGAGTATAACCAAAGGCTTCAAGCCGCCGAAGAGATGTTACCGATCATCGGCGCGCTTTGGAGAGATTGTGAAGTCCCGACCTATGTGTACGGCCAACCGCTTCATTTGAAGGGCCCCGTTGAGCTTTTGAAGGCTCATCGACAGGTTCGACAAATTTTGGGTCGAGAGCTAAGCTCGGTGGATACGATTCAAGTTCTCAAGGCACTTAGGGAATTGGCTCCAAGAGGTATTCGCGTTGATGTAGGCAAGCTTTCTGTTCAATATTCAGAGTTGAACACGGAACAAAGCCTAACGGCCTTTGTTGCTGAAGCCCTCCAAGTTGTTGCGGCTTCACAAGGTCCCATGAGGCCGGAACCCCAAGATGTCATACTTTACGGTTTTGGTCGGGTAGGGCGGCTTCTTGCCCGAATTCTCGTCGAGCGGATGGGCGGAGGCGGTCGCTTCCGCTTGCGCGGTATTGTGACTCGACCTGGTAAAACCGGCGATCTCGAGAAGAGAGCAAATTTACTCCGCCGTGATTCGGTACACGGGCCGTTTCCTGGAATTATCTCCTTGGACGAAGACGAAAACGCGATCGTCATCAATGGTAATCTCGTTCCTCTGATAGAAGCAAAAAGTCCGGATGAGGCAGATTACGCTAAATATGGAATCAAGGACGCAGTCGTCATCGATAATACTGGCAAATGGCGCGACCGCGAGGGCCTTGGCCTGCATCTCAAGTCAGGATGTGTATCGAAAGTCATTCTTACCGCGCCTGCGAAGGACGATATTCCGAATATTGTTTACGGGGTCAACAACCACGATATTCTGCCGGAAGAGACGATTCTTTCCGCTGCGAGTTGTACAACGAACGCGATCGCCCCCGTTTTGAAGGCTGTGCACGAGCAATTTGGAATAATCAACGGTCATGTTCAAACCAGTCACGCTTACACCAACGACCAAAATCTCATTGACAATTTCCACAGCAAAAAACGCCGAGGTCGGAGTGCGGCGCTGAACATGGTCATTACTGAGACGGGTGCCGCTAAAGCGGTATCTAAAGCGCTTCCCGAATTGGCTGGAAAGCTTACAGCCAACGCGATTCGAGTCCCAACACCCAACGTTTCACTCGCGATAATGAGTATGAAATTGGAAAAAGGGACAACTCGAGAGGAATTGAACGCTTATCTAAGGGACCTATCTATGGAAGGTCCAATGCAGTACCAAATTGACTACGTGACTTCCCCGGATGTCGTATCTAGTGACCTGGTTGGGAATCGTCACGCGAGTATTGTCGATTCGGATGCGACGATCATGCATGAAGACTCAGACTGCGTTCTTTACGTCTGGTATGACAACGAGTTCGGATATGCGTGTCAGGTAGTTCGTTTACTTGAGAATGTCGCCGGTGTTCGTTCGCCCATTGTATGTCCCCAATAGTATTTGAACCAAAATAGCCAAAGCTTCGTGCGTAATTCGTGCTAAAGTTTGCGCCAGGTGACGATTCGAACGAAATTATCCGAACTCGCCATTCAATCCCTGAATCAGGCATTTGGCTTTGCTGGGTTTCGCGCCGGACAAGAAGAAGCTGTACGTTCACTACTAAATCGACAAGATACAGTTGTTCTTCTGCCTACTGGAGCGGGGAAGTCACTATGTTACCAGGTGCCGGCTGTAGCAGCAGCTAAGGCTGGTCTCGGAACCACGGTTGTTATTTCACCTCTGATTTCTCTCATGCAAGATCAGGTCTCTGGTCTTGTAGGACGAGGCATACGCGCGGCTGCGCTCAACAGCACCCAGGACTGGGATACCCAAAAAGAGATAGGGCGACGGTATCTTCGAGGCGAACTTGACTTGCTGTACGTCTCCCCAGAACGTGCTGTTCTCAAAAGCTTTCACCGGCTGCTGTTGCGCGGCAAGGTCGCTCAAATTGCGATTGATGAAGCGCATTGCCTTAGCCAGTGGGGACATGATTTTCGACCCGAATATATGAGGCTCAATGAATTGCGGGAGCATTTTGATGTGCCTACGATTGCGTTGACCGCCACAGCTACACCTCGGGTGATCGACGAAATCGTCCGCCATCTTCAGCTGTCGTCTCCAACGATTGTTCGAGGAGACTTCAGTCGCCCAAATTTAAAATTTTCGGTCCTTCATCTTCGCCGAGAAGCTGAGCGAATTGAGCGCTTGATCGAGTATTTGAACAGTCTTGGCTTTCGTGACCGCAGGTCGAATGATCGTGCTATTATCTATTGCAGCACCCGAAAAAAGACGCAGAAGATCGCAAAGGTCCTAAAACAGCACGGTTTTGCTGCCGGGCACTACCACGCTGGAAGAACTAAGCTAGCACGAGAGCGGGCACAAAATGCGTTTGATGCAAGTCGAACTCGAGTGCTTGTTGCAACAAATGCCTTCGGAATGGGCGTCGATTATCCGAATGTTCGTCTTCTTGTGCATTTTCAGGCTCCAGGTAGCGTCGAGGCCTACTATCAAGAGGCGGGTCGAGCAGGCCGAGATGGTGCTGCTTCGCAGTGTGTGATGTTTTTTGGAGCAGGTGACTTGGTTACTCAGAGGCGGTTATTCTCTTTAGGGGCACAAACACCTTCTATGCTTCGACGAAACGAAGAAGCTCTTACGCATGTTGAAAAGTATGCTTCAGGGACTATCTGCCGGCAAAAATTCCTGTGTTCTTTTTTTACGGGAAAGACTGATCACGATGTTTGCGAAAAGTGTGATGTCTGTCTCTTCGATGATTCGGTTGCAGTTACAGTTACTAAGAACATTTCGAAGATAAAAACTCAGACGCTTTCTGAAAATGATAAGCAAACAATTGCCGAGGCCGTAGACAGTCTAACAAAGCCGGTAGGTAAGACTAATCTTGCGAAAGCTCTTAGAGGTAGCCGTGCAAAGACTTTACATCGCGGTGGGTTGATGAACATCCCACAGCATGGCGCGCTCCATCATTACTCTGAAGATGAACTAGTGAAGGCGATTACCGAAATGCTCGAAGCAGGTATCTTGGTCAAGAAAGGCCGAAAATTTCCTACAGTCTGGTTACCCAATAAACCCGTCCGAGGACAAAAAGAATCTCGACCCGAAAGCTCAAGAAGGCCAAAGCCGAGAAAAAGCCCAAGCCGGAAATTTAGTACGACTCAATTGGCACGGGAGATGGAGAATTATCGCCGTCGCAAAGCTCGTGCGCTGAAATGGAAACCGTACATGGTATTTCAGATGAAGGTCATTTTAGCTGTAGATGAGCGTCGTCCAGCAACTCTTGAGGAATTGCATAAGATTCCTGGTCTTGGCGCTGCCAAAATCGATAAATTCGGTGCTGATATTTTGGATATGGTTCGAGAGTACAACGCATACTAAACGGCGACTTATATTGATGGGTTGTTTCTGCGATAAATATCAGCCTTAGAATGGCTCGGCCATCTGTTTCTCTTTGTGATACGGTGCCTTCTATGCGAAGGCTTCCTTTTCGCTCGCTACGATTAATTCCAGCGATGAGCTGCTTATTTTGCCTATCAGCGACTATTCAGGTGAGCTATGCGGAAGAAAGCCGTCTCTCCATGTATTTGTTATCTGAAGCTTGGGAAGATGAAACAGCACCTGGGCACGTGGCAGTTATGGCCCGATGGGAGAGACGTTTCGCAAATCGTCACGCGAAGCTCATTCTTGAATTCAACACTGAAACAATAAATCTCGAGCTCGATCAGATTTACTTGGCATCACGAATGAGCTTAGGGGGGCAAATCCGGGCCGAAGCATTCGGGACGAACGTGCTTTTCGACTACTTTCAAAACGGTCAATACGACGCGAAAAGAACGATCGCCGCAAGTAACGGGCTGGCGAATGTTTGGGTGAACTGGAATCCTTTTTCCCGTTTTTATCTGAGGCATGAGAATGGACTCAGAAAGTGGTTGTCTGTTCCGGTCCCTGGGCGAACAAGTCCGAAACTGGAGTTACCTGAAGACAGTTTGGTCTATGAATCACGTCTAAATCTTACATGGTGGAATCTAGACCATGATTCGGCATGGTCCCAACGTCAGCGAAATTATCCTCGACTTCAGGGCTTTGCGGTCGGAACAAGGCTCGGCGCCAATTGGCAATTTGACACAAAGCCATGGGGTGCCCGTAACCCGCTGATTTTTACGCCTGTTGATTCTCGAAATCAGCCGGAAAACTTTCAGTGGAGTGTTACACAGTGGTTTTTGGGCGGATGGAAATTGAACGATGGAGTTCGCATACAAATTAACGAGGAAGCAACCTGGGCAGAAGGAGTCGATGACTTATCAAGGAGAACAGTGGGCGGACTCACACCATTCACTGCCAATTTACCTGGGATGCCGTGGGCATATCTCCATGCTGATAAATATGCATCAATGACGACGTCTTTTCATTTTAGAACTTTTGTTGCGGATCTCGAGGTAGGTCCTTTGGCCTCGGGAATTGTGGTGCAGGATTTCGAGCGTATTGGGACGTCACAATTTACTCCCCTGTTTGGGGTTGGAGGCTTCGTAGATTATCGTTTTGGTCCTTGGCAATTCGATATACGTGGCGGCTACTCTCCTTCGCTTAAAGCACTTCATCCTCAGCAAGGTGCATGGTCTGTTCTGGGCGCACTCGGGTGGGGAAGCTTACTTTAGTTACGTCCGCCGAGGGTTAGAGACGGTTTATCGAACTAAGATTTACGTTTTAGCTTGCTCAAGGCGTAGTTAATCGCTCGGGTCGCTGCGGCGATTCCTAATAACTCGGCGGCGTTGTGCTCTTTAGTTATTTTTTTCTTGGATTGCTTTGCTGTCAGGCTAGCTCGGTACTCAGCTAGAGATTTGAACTTAGAAGTCTTCATTATTTGTCCTCTCCTTTTTTATGCTTTACCCAGGTAAGGCCTTCGGCTTTTGTAATGACAGCTACATCGATGGGACCACCGACAGTTTCAGATGAGAATGACATTTCTTGGCGGAATGAGACGAGATTAATGAGCGTCTCAGCCATTCGGCCAAGCAGGTCTGGTGTGAGGTGTCGAGCCATCGTGAATAACGGTACGGTGAACATGTTGTTCTGAAATTCGAGAAAGGACGATTCAAACTTCATATACGCACCTTTGCCGATGGATTGACCCAGCTTTAGAAGCTTCTCCTGTTGTTTGGAGGACAAATTCAATTCTTCAGTTAATGCTGCTTGGTATGCGGAAGGGAGCGAACTTTGAAGTAATTGCTCGAACGCTATTGATACGAAACTTTGGGCCTTAGGGCTTATGCCGCGTAAGAACGTTACAACATCATCGGCCTCCGCAAATGGACGGACGATAACGTCGTTCTTATTGCTTACAGCTCCGGAACCCTTTTCCTTAAAAGCGATAAATCCATCAAGACACCCCTTTACATCAAGTTCTAGATAGCTTGGATAATATTCGTCGTCACCAAAGCCTGCGAAAACAATTCCAGTAAATGTGTCGGGATTAATGCAACAAGCGTTCACAACCCAGGCGGCAATCTTTTTCTTGTTGGCTGCTGATAACGTTCGACCTGCCAGGGCTTTTTGCACGGTTTGAATCGCAAGTTTCGAGTATTTATTTACAAGACTTCTTCGTTTTTTTGAGGTGAGTGGAGTTTTGCGAGACAAATCTTGGATGATTTTGTAAGACAATTCGAATTGTCCATTCAAAAGTGAATTCGCCTTATGCTTCGTGATACTGCCGTTTTGTGAAATCCAGGCTTCGATTTCGTTGTCTGTTTTTGTTGCGATGCGAGCTCCCAGTCGATGAGCCGTCTTTACAATGTATGTGTCATATTGCTCTTGGGAGAATTGAAATTTTCCTAGGTATTCCAAGAAAGACTCAGCGTAACCTCGTACCGTTGGAAACGTCCGGTCCGAGCGATACATCTTTATGATCGTTTCCCATGGAATATCCATGAAATCGGCATTTCCATAAAACATGATTGAGATGCTTTGAGTTCCCGGAAGTAGAAATAATTTATGCAGAGTATCAAAGCTTTTTGAAGATTGGACGTTCCCGCTTCGTCTTATCAGGGTGCCAGTGCTGTCCGCAGCGACCGCAATACCTTTGCGATTCATAATCGCTATCTCAGAGGTCATACCCTTTGAAAATATCACATTCTCAGCGAAAAACAGATGTTCGACCGGCAAAAGTGGTGCTTTGGTGGGACACTGTTTCAATCTTGGGGCAAGTATATCTTATTTTGTTGGTTTCTTCTCTGCTTACGTCTATAGGCGCCCTATGACGTCAAGACGTCTATATTTGTGGGTTCAAAGGGCAGTATTCAGCATTTTGCTGTTTGTTGCCTATACAACGTTGAGCTTCAAAGCATCGTTCGCGGCTTGTGGGATTGATAGTTGCCCTGCGTACAGGACAGTGATGAAAACCACGGCTGACTTCGACGTTCTCGCGTCGAGTAAATATGTCGATTTTGCCCTTTACGGAACCGAGGGTTCATATGTGCAGTCGCGGGTCAATATTTCGTATCGTACTTGGCAACCATACATGATTGGATTTCAGGTTCCGGTAACTACGTTATTCTGGAATGACGAGACGATCACTGGCTTATCGAACCCTGTTGTTTATGGACAATGGTCTTCTTGGATTGAGCGTGGTGTCCGTCTTACGTTCGGCCTTCAAGTTGAGCTTCCTCTGGGCGATAGTGAATCAGGTATTGCTGATTCTCACTTTGAGTTTTTTCCATATGCAAGACTTCAAGCGACAATGCGTGATTATATCACTCAGTTGCACGTAGGAATGCGCCAATCTCTCGACTCCGTCTTGTCTCCAATCACAGGTAGCACTCCGGAGGCACATACAAGATTATTATTTGTAGATCCGCACGAGGCGCAAGAATTACTTTATAGGATGAGTATTGGTCGTAATTTATTCAGGCAACAGCTGGCTCTTTCCGTTTATCTCGATGTCATTAAGGAAATAGGCGAATTTACGGACCCCATTCCGGTCATGAGAGGCGGATTTCAAGGTCGACTCGACGTGGTAAAATATGTGGATATCTTCTTTCGAGCTGACCGAGGTATGAGCCGAAATCGGCGGACCGAGAATCAGGTAGAACTTGGTATGAATTTACTCTGGTAAGGTAAAAATAATGCTGTAATCCCATTGATTGTTCTCTCGCACACCTGACACTGACCTGTTATAGTCCACCGCGATGACAAAAACTCGTATTGCTTCTCCCGAAGAACAATTGCCTGTTCTTTTACGCGGCACAGTCGATTTGAATGTACGTGAATCTTTCGAATCAGAGATACGCCGTAGTTATAATGACCAAAAACCACTGAAAATAAAGGCAGGCTTCGACCCAACTGCTCCAGACATCCATCTTGGGCACACAGTTCTGATGGAAAAAATGAGACAGTTTCAACAGTTTGGACATGACGTCATTTTTATTGTTGGAGATTATACCGCATTGATCGGAGACCCGACGGGTCGAAATACGTTGAGACCGCCATTGAGCTCAGAGGAGATTGAGAAGAATGCGAAGACGTATCGCGACCAGGCTGTGAAAGTATTGGACGCGGAAAAAACCAATTTTGTTCCTAATTCGAGCTGGCTCGCCAAACTTAGCTTTGGAGACATTATGAAACTCGCGTCTAAATATAATTTGGGTCGTATGCTCGAACGCCGAGACTTTAAAAACCGGTTCGAAGAAGGTAAGCAGATAGCACTTCACGAGTTTTTCTACCCTTTGATGCAGGGCTATGACTCGGTTGTTCTTGAAAACCATGTGGAACTTGGAGGTCATGACCAAATTTTTAACCTCAACATTGGACGGCACCTGATGGAGGCTTATGGAATTCGCCCGCAAAATTGCATGACCGTGCCTTTGTTGGTTGGCCTTGACGGTATTGAGAAGATGTCGAAATCGAAGGGCAATCATATTGGGATTACTGACGCCCCGGACGACATGTTTGGTAAAGTTATGAGTATTAGCGATGAGACCATGTTGTTGTGGTATCCACAATTACTCGGTCAAGACGCCCCAAGCGATGATCCACTCGGTGCAAAAAAAGAATTGGCACGTAAGATTGTTACTCGTTTTCATGATTCTGCTGCTGCGAAAGACACACTCGAATGGTGGAACGCAGGTCGCCCTGCGCGGAACATGGAGATCATCAGCGTGAATGTCGGTCCTCTCAGAAGTCTGGTCGTCGGTGCGGGATTCGCGAAGAGTAACGGTGAAGCGCGGAGAAAAATTTCGCAGGGAGGCGTATCTCTCAACGAGGAACGAATCTCCGATCCGAACCGAGAAATTGGGCCGGGAGAGTATCTTCTTCAAGTTGGAAAAAAATCTTCAATTAAGATTCTTGTGAAGTGACTTCAAATGGGCAAAGAAGCACCGATCGAATCGGGGTGATAAATCTCTTTGGCTGAAAATCACTGTATTGCCGCAATCAGACAACAAGAGCTTACAATCGAAAAGCGAGATTACAGTATGTGATTTCAGTGACTTAACGGCCGTTCCCCTGTCAAGAATACCGCAAGCGGGCCCGTTAGTGTGGAGGGCTCGAAAGATCTGTAAGCCGTGCAGTGCATGCTGTTGAGCCGGTATCACTTGACTCAAAAGTATTGTCGACATTTGTGGAGGTCAGGAGCTATTGTGAGCAACCAGAACGAGCCAGAATTTCCCTTCAAAATATTTGAAGAAATCAAACAAAGAAATAACGGTGGTGGAGGAAACAATACGCCGCCCGAACTTCCTGACCTAAGTAAGTTCGTAGCACCGGTTATTGTTATCTTGGTCCTTGGGTTTGCAGCCTTGGGAAGTTATTACCAGGTAGACCCAGAAGAAGAGGCAGTTGTTCTTCGGTTTGGCCGTTATTTTAAAACGACCCAGCCAGGTCCGCACATTAAACTGCCTTTCGGGATTGACCAGGTGATAAAAGTGCCGACTCGGCGTCAGATGAAAATGGAATTTGGTTTTCGAACTGCTAAAGCCGGTCAAAGGACGACATACAATCGAGGAGCGGAAAGCTTAGCCGAAAGTGAAATGCTCACTGGGGATTTGAATGTCGCTGATGTAGAGTGGGTCGTTCAGTACCACATCAACGACCCGAAAGCGTATCTCTTTCGGGCGCGAAATATTGATGAAATCATTCGCGACATAGCCGAAAGTGTTATGCGTCAAATGGTCGGTGATACGACCGTAAACTACCTACTCACCCAGGGGCGCGAAACGCTTGCGAACCAGGCCAAAAAAGAAATGACAAAGGCCGTTCAGCGGTTTGGACTAGGGATCACAATCGACCAATTGATCACTCAGGATGTTAATCCACCGCAGGCCGTGCGAGATAGCTTCAACGAAGTAAACCAGGCTCAGCAAGAAAAAGAACGAGCGATAAACGACGCGATGGCAGAATACAATCAAGCGATTCCGCAAGCTCGTGGTTTGGCGGAACAGGCGGTTTCGCAAGCCGAGGGCTATCGAGCGGAACGTGTAAACCGTTCCAAAGGTGACGTTGCGAGCTTCGTCAAGGTTCAGGCAGCATACGCGAAGTCGAAGAATGTCACGCGAACTCGGCTTCACCTTGAAATGCTTCAGGATGTGCTTCCAAAAGTAAAAGAAAAATGGGTGCTTCCCGCGAAAGGTGGCGGCGTACTGCAACATCTAGATATTGGAGGTAAACGATGAAAGCGGGTCAAGGAATCGCTCTTGCGGTCACTTTTGTTTTGTTCTTCTTAGCCGGTTCAGCCCTGTACACTGTGTCTGAAGTGTCTCAGGTTGTGGTAACTCGGTTCGGCGCTCCGGTTGGAAAGGCGAATGTTGAGCCTGGGCTAAAATTCAAACTACCGTTTGTCGATGAAGTTCATCGGTTCGATAAAAGGTATTTGGCTTGGGATGGCGATGCGAACCAAATGGTGACGTCAGACAAAAAATATATCTGGGTAGATACGTTTGCAAGATGGAGAATTGCGGATGCTCTCTTGTTCTTCCAAAAAGTTAGGAACGAATCAGGCGCTCAAACTCGGCTTGACGACATTATCGATGGTGCAACGAGAACTGTAATTGCTTCACAACCGCTCATAGAAGTGGTGCGTACTTCAAGTCAGTCCATTGGTCTTTCCCAAGGAAAGCAAGAGGAAGAAGGTGAAGTGATCGAAATGACTAACAGCGATGGCAGCAAAAAGGATCTGGCTGAAGAATCGACGGTCCGCGTAGGCCGAAGCAGAATTCAAGACCGTATCTTAGACATCGCGAAGAGTGCTTGCGAAGACATGGGCATCGAGCTCGTCGACGTCAGAATCAAGCGCATCAATTATGTGAAATCGGTGCAGGTGAAAGTGTTTGAAAGAATGATATCGGAAAGAAAAAGAATTGCTGCGCAGTATCGTTCCGAAGGCCAAGGTGAAGCGGCGCGGATCCGGGGTAAGATGGAGCGCGAATTGAAGCAAATTGAATCCGAAGCCTATCGGAAGGGTCAAGAGATTCGCGGTCAGGCTGATGCGGAGGCTACGCGAATCTACGCCGATGCCTACAAAAAAGACCCGGTCTTCTATGAGTTTTTGAAAACCCTGGATACTTACCGTATGAGTTTCGATGAGGACACTCGAATCATCCTTGATGGAAGTGGCAATTTCTCGCGCTACATCAACCAGCCTTAGCGGGCTCATTGGTCGCCAAGGCCGAGACGTTTACCGTCCAATTTGACGCGACTGATTCTTCAAACCTCCGATAACTACGCATGGAAACAAGGCGTCAATCCTCTGAACAAAGGGGTAATTCCGTATTATCGCCGACTCACCTAGGAGAAACCACAGTAGCAAAGGACCAAGTGTCGGCACCCTGCGAATTTTCAGGTGTTCGAACCCTTGCCGCCCATGACTCATTTTCATTCGTCGATACACCTGCCATTGAGGCTCTCCACGCCAAGGTCTCAAAAGCCGAGACCGCGGCATTCACGAAGCCTAATCCCAATCCTACAGGCGCTCAGCTCCATGCAAGGTACGCAGCTTTATGTGGTGCACAGCAAGAGCTTACGCGGATTGCTACACTCGCCCAAAACGCCGAGAAAAAAGCCCTCGGTGTCGACAAAACGCAGCTGAAAGCGCTTCAACAGCGGTGCCTGTCTTCGCTACGCAAACTTGGGACAGCTTTTGAAATTCAAACACCGATTTTTGCGAGTGTTGTTCACGGCGGTAGCTCATGGCCTACGCGTTGCGAAAATGGACCCAAAGGACGACGATATATCAACAGCTTTAAGTCGTCGAAACTGCTCTCCGATTCAGAAAAGAGAGCGTACTTCGAAAAGAAGCTCGCTGGGTTTCGGAAAAGAGGAGGCCGGCTTGAGTCCGACATCCTCACGCCGACCACACAGGACCAATTCATCGGTTCTGTGCGATATGATTACTGTCTGGTCGAAGACGGCGGGTTTAGAGCCGCGCCGCGTCGCGAAGGAGACCCTGATCCTGGTCATATGATTCTCGCCGAAGGAGGCGCATCATTTAAAGATACTGCGGTTTCAATGGCTGGCGAATTGATGGTGTCACGGGATAACGATGGGGAGGTCGTCGCAGCGTTCGTAGCCTGTAATAGTGGTCATTTCAAGCCATATGCAGAAGATCTCCCTCGCATGTTGCCGGTACTTGAGCAGCTTGGAATTCCTAAAGATAAAGTTATTTTCATCGGTGGTCCAAATAACCCAACGTCTATTTTGCCCGAGATCGCAAAGAAATTTGATTTAGATTCAAACGGAAACCCCAAAAATAGCATCTTCCGTCCTTGGCAACGGCCCGTCCAAAACGAATTTTCTGTTCTGTAAAAATTCGAGATCTACGGCTCATCTGAACAATTCCACAGTGTTTTTCTTCTTTACCTAAAATACTGTCTTTGCCTTACCGATGTTGCTGATAAAAGCTATCGGCTGCAAAGTCTAACGCTTCTGCGCGAATGCCTTCTTCATAGAAACTCGTCCTTGAGTATAAATTTTTAAGTATTTGCGGTAAAAATAGAGAGTAAATAATGAAGGTTCGCTCATATATAACTTCGTTGGTCGCACTCTCGACCGTTAGTGGCTTACTATTATCTTGGTCTATCCAACGAAAATATGCAGAGATTGAGGCTAAGAGTCTGCAGAGCGGAATCAACTCGCTGATAGGTATTCAGTCCAATCAGACACGACAGCAAATCGATCAGTTCTTGGTAACCTGTGAACTGGTAATTAAAAGCAACGTGCTCTACCTGGGGGCGCACGTAGGTCAACAACATGAAATCTTGAAAGAAAGCCTCGTTGGACTGAGTAAAAACGCTTTATCACCATTGCAGCAAGAAAGATTGCAGAAGATTGATCGAAAAATTGGACTTATACACCGTCTTGTTCACCGCACGATGGCAGTACCTTCAGCTCGTACGTCCTCAAGCTCGCTTTCAAATAATTTACGCAGAGAATTCGCGCAAGAGACTGCCGACTTGAAAGCTGTATTTGATAACTTCAATCATGATGTTTCTGAACTTATTTTTAGAACTGAGCAAGATATTGCTGAATCTCGTGCTGTTCTGCCGCGAAATATTTTACTTCTGGGTGGTGGTTATATTTTTGGTTTGTTGATGTTTTGGTTTTGGACCGTCAATAGCTTGATCCAACCAATTGAGTCGCTCACGACCGATGTTGAGAACGCGATGAAAACTGGTGAGACCTTTGAGCATGAAGATACCGGTCCGCAAGAAATCTATCGAATGTCGACCGTGATACATGAGTTTATTACGTCGCTATCAGAACAGGTTGAAAACCGAACAAAACAGTTATCTCAAGCTCTTTCCGATCTTCAATCCGCCCAGTCGAGTGTGCTCGAAGAAAAAGAGCAAGCTGAAGCAAAGGTACTGAGGAGAACTGATGAACTTAATGAAGCCTTGGAGCGTGAAACGAAATTGGTTGATGTATTAGACAATGCCAATAAGAAACTGTCCCGCTCAATGAAACTGAAAGATCAATTTTTGGCTAATATGAGTCATGAATTGAGAACGCCTCTCAACGCTGTTTTAGGGCTTTGTGAAGCTGTTGCCGAAGAAATTTACGGACCAATTAATCCCGCTCAAGCGAAAGCGCTAAGGACGATCGACGAAAGTGGTAGGCATCTTTTGAATCTTATTAACGAGATTCTGGATTTGAGTAAAATTGAAGCAGGTAAAATTGAATCAACCTTGGAAGTTACTCAGATTGACAGTGTTTGCCATGCGGTTATTGAGTCAGTTACGGTACAGGCGCAAAAGAAGAGTATAAATGTTTGCTATACCAATACTTCGAAGAACCCAACTGTCGTATTGGACCCTCAGCGACTCAGACAGGCTTTGTATAATCTAGTCGGAAACGCGGTGAAATTTACCCCAAACGGCAAATCTATAGGTCTCGACGTCTGTGATTCTCGCGAGGGAATGTGCGTGAGTTTCACAGTTTGGGACGAAGGTCCCGGAATATCTAAAGAAGAGCGAGAGATTCTTTATGAACCATTCGTTCAATTGGACGGAGGACTTTCGAGGAAGAATGAAGGGACAGGGCTTGGATTAGCGATAGTTCAACGAATGTCCGAAGCGTTAGGATGGGAACTATCACTAGAAACTGAGGAGGGGCAGGGGTCGAGATTTACTATCGAGATTCCTAATCGTGAACAGTGGAAAGATGCTGACGAAACGGTGGAACTTACCTATGCTGATGTTGCATCCGTTATCAAAAAAGGCTCTACGGATCATTCAACCATCGTGATTGATGACGAGCCCGCGAATAATTCATAGCGGTGTGACATTCTGAAATTTGTCCCCGTTGCACTCAAAGTCGAAACTTAGGAAGCTGAACTTTTCATTGCTCGAGAATCTATAAAAATTTCTAGACTCAGGTGATATTGCTTTTATCAGCTATGGGAGCTCTCGAAGATAAATTCCGGGAGCGTATCCTTCGGGCACGTGGTAAGCAATTCGCTTTGAGTTGGGAAATAAGAGAAAGTCTCTCGGCTGAGCAAGTAAGCCACCCACTAGGACTTCGAGCTCATCGCTTCCGTCTCGAGCACGTGTCACAAGGTCAGAGATGATACGGCCCTGCCGAATTTGAACAGCATTTACCAGTAGAACGACTCTAGTTGGGTCGGCGTAGTTAAAAACCCAGTACGCTTGTCGTGTGAGTTCAACTTCAGGACCCGTCCCGTCAGTCAGAGCTGTGGTGATGTCCCCGATGAGGTTTGGGTTTGTGCGCTGATACCAGAATACGCGTTCGCCATCGACAGAGAACGCGTCATCACCAGGATATGCTTGGCCGTTTACTTCAAGTTGAGTGAACCGATCAATTTGAGTCGTGCTTGTTGAAATCATGTACAAGTCGCTGATGAAGTCATCGCTTTGAGAAAATAGGAGGTAATCTTTGGTTGGCGAAACTCGTCGAATATTTTCGACGCCGAACGTTTGAATGATGGTCGAGGTTGTAATGGGCCAGCTCGCAATATGTAATTCGTCTGCGACGGTATTGAAAGCAAATCGGCGTTCGTCGATAAAACTAATTTCTTCTACTGTAGATGTCGCAACCAGTTTGATAGTCGTCGAAGTATCGGTGCTGGATACGTATACGTCTCCATCTAGAGTGCTCCAGAAGAAATATTCGTAGTCTGAATTTGCATTCAGATAGCCAGATACGTTTTCACTGACTACGCTGCTCGTCTTGGTGACTACATCAGCGATGTAGAGGGTTGCTTGTTTAGTCGTACTCGGACATCCGATCATTGCTACAGTAATGCTGCTTGTCCAGGCTGCTCTTAGCGCGCATCGGCCCGCAAAAGAATCTTCACTGCCGTCCCATAGGCCCATACTCGCATTTTGGATAAGCGTTATCTTTTCAGAGCCATCTGCGCTGAGCATGATTACATCTGCAGTTCGGGTTGATGAGTCTGTACCGCGCTCAACATCATAGGCCTCGGTTGCGATCGCCCAAGCGCCGTTCGGACTTACAGCGAGAACATCTTTGGCGGCATCTTCGGCAACCAGTGTAACGTCTTTGGTCACTGTATTATATGTTCTCAACTTACCGCTTTCGCTTACGTTTCTGAGTAAGTCGCTGAAGTACCACATAATAGGCCGCGTCGTTACGATACCTCTCGTTTCATCTTTGTTTGTTGTGTAGATACTGTAGGTACTGTTCGAGTCTATTTCACGGGTCATGCCTGTATCGGTTTCATAGGCGAAAATTCGATCTCGATTGAGTACACGTTTTACGTAGATAATCTCTTTTTCGTCTGGCGTGACTGCAATTAGATCCGCCGGAATATCAGCGATTTTTGTGCCGAAATCCCAATCCGGTGGCTCAGCGTCAGGAGTCAGATCTGCGTCCATATTCGTTCCGGCGTCCGTACCTCCGTTGGTCGTAGCATCCGGGTGTACTCCGGTGTCTGGGATCGATGTCGACGCGTCAGGCGTCATCACGGACTCCGTATCGTCAGAGCAGGCTAGGCCAATAACAAGAGGAAAAAGTAATAGACTGAGCGATTGGTTGTAACTCCTAACCATGCATCAGGGATAAACTGCCCGGAGTTCATTGACAACTAGCCAAGCTCTCTCTGGTTTGGACTTGTTTTTGCTCAGTGATTACGATGGCTTATGTCGATTTTTGTGCTTTGAATCATTTCTTGGCGAACTTTGATACGCGTATATAATACGGCTTCATGCGGAATTTCTTGGGTTTAGCATTCCTGACAGCACTCGCTTCACTCATAGGTTGCTCCGGTGAGTCGACTTTAGTGTCGTGCGCTTCGAATAGTCAGTGCCCAGCGACTCAGATTTGTTTAGCGGGCACGTGCACACCCTCTCAGCCTGAACTACCTCAGTGTCAAAGTGATCAAGATTGTGCTCTGGGTGAAATTTGCGACCAACAAAGTGGCGCATGTATCTCTGTGCCTGCTCCACAAAACGACGCAGGTGCTTTTACTCCAGATGTTCTTGTCGTTCTTGATAGTTCAACCGCAACGACCGTTGATGCTGGGACCTCGACGATTCCATCGCCTGACGCAGGACAGGTAACGGACGCTGGCATACCCATCGATATGGACGCAGGTGAACGTGTAGATGCTGAGGCTTTGGATTCGGGACAATCTACTTCGTGCGTTGATGATCTGGGTTGCGCTGCGCCCAATACAATCTGCGAATCTGGGCAATGTGTTCCGGGCTGTGGTGTTCCCGGAGGCTCTATGTGTGGAACCGACGAGGTTTGTGATACGACCACGGGTCGTTGTGTCGTTGTCGCGGGTCCTTGTGTAGAAGATTCAGAATGCGCTCCGCCGATGACGGTTTGTGAAAGCGGGCAATGTGTTCCGGGCTGTTCACAACTCGGTGGAATTCAATGTGGACCGGGAGAAGTTTGTGAAACATCAACCGGTCGTTGCATAGCCTCTGGAAATTTATGTCTATCGGATTTGGATTGTAACACTCCGGCTGAAATCTGTGACTTGCTGACTGGTGTTTGCTTGGCAGGATGCGGTACGGCGGGATGCACAATGCCCGAAACATGTGACACTTTGACCGGTCACTGCATTAACCAAAGCGTGCAAAATTGCACTGCGGATAGTTATGAACCCAATAATACGTCGACGACTGCGGCTGCTTTACTTACAAGCATTGCGCCGGGGTTGCGCGTTTGTCCGGCGGACGAAGATTATTATTCATTCAATTTATTTGTCGGTGATGAATTTGAAGTGCAAGCGGACCATGTATTTGGTGAAGGCAATATCGATTTAGAGCTCATCGACCCCATGGGCACGGTTGTACTGGCAGCCACTTCTACGACAGATGGCGAAGGGCTGATTCTCCCCGCGGCCAGTGTTGATGGCGATCATCTATTGCGAGTGTATGTCGCTCAGGACCTCGGACCCAATTTTGGAAACAATTATTCTCTCACAACCCGAGTCACCGCAGCTTCCGCGGGTCGAATCGTTTGCACTGGTTCTACGTGTCAAACGATTCCATCGCCGCTACCGCACTCAACGAGCTTTCAGACCCAGTGGGATCCATGTCCAGGCCAAACGTTTAGTTGGCAAGCACAAGGCGAGTTTGAACCAAGCTGGGATAGAGCCTGCGTGGGTGGTATTGCATCGGGTGGTTTGAGCGGTACCTGCTCTCGTGGCACAGAACTGAACGGTAATGGACCCTGGAGTGGTTCAAACGCAGTCGGGCCCATTACCCTCAGTTTTGCGACGGATGGTAGTCGCTCAAGTGTCGGCATTACATCTCTTGTTGCGACCTGCGGTTCGAGTATTCCAGACGCCGGCCCAACTTTAGATTCGGGCTCGACCTCGGATGCTGGTTCTGGCGGGAGTTCGAGTACGTATATCGTATGTAACGGTCTCGTTTGTTATACAATGCCTTCTCCGCTCCCAAACTCCGTTACCGATAATGTCGCGTGGAATCCTTGCTCAGGACGGGGATTTACGTGGCAAGCAAATGGCCAGTTCGAACGAACTTATGATCGTGCTTGTGTCGGTGGAATCGCGACCGCTGGGATTATAGGTTTGTGTTTGGGTGGAACCGAACTCAACGGCAACGGGCCTTGGACCGGTTCGGAGACGGGTCCATCGATCATAAGTATCGCTACAGATGGAAGTATCTCAAGTGACGGAATCACCTCCATTCTTGCCGTTTGTCAGTGATTTTTACCCACTTACTTGAGTGATTCAGTCATTCTCGGCTTTAAACCAAGGAATCGTAATTGACCTCCCACCGCGCGGGTTAAAGTGATAAACCAACGCATGCAGATCGAGGAATGTCGATGAGTGACTTATTTCAACAAGAAATTTTAGAAGGAATGCCAAACGTTCTTCCAAGTATTCCCCAGATGGACCCTTCCATTTCTCGGGCGCCTAAGCGGGCGATGGTGCTCACAGAAGCTGAGAAGGTTCTCGCTTTGAAGAATGCACTTCGTTATATCCCCAAAGGGTTACACGCTGAGCTCGCTTCCGAATTTGCTCAGGAGCTCGCAGACTACGGTCGGATTTATATGCATCGATATAGACCGCATTCTGAAATGTATGCACGACCCATTCACGAGTATCCTGCGAAATCCGTACAAGCGGCGGCCATCATGCACATGATTCAAAATAACCTGGATCCGCGAGTCGCCCAGCACCCTTACGAACTGGTCACTTACGGCGGTAATGGAACGGTATTTCAGAATTGGGCACAGTATCGACTGGTTATGAAATACCTCGCTGAAATGAAAGATGATCAGACGCTTGTGATGTATTCCGGTCATCCCCTTGGGCTGTTCCCATCGAACGCTGACGCGCCGAGAGTCGTAGTTACAAACGGCATGGTCATCCCAAATTATTCGAGCGGCACTGATTATTTGAAAATGTCCGCACTCGGGGTCACGAGCTATGGGCAGATGACGGCGGGAAGCTATATGTACATTGGCCCACAAGGCATTGTGCACGGAACAACGATTACGGTGCTCAATGCTGGACGATTGTATTTAGGAACCAATGGTGATGAGGGATTAGCAGGCAAGGTCTTCGTGACCGCTGGCCTCGGAGGTATGAGTGGTGCGCAGGCAAAAGCAGCTGTGATTGCGGGTGCGATATGCGTTGTGGCGGAAATCAACGCTGATGCTGTTCAAAAAAGACACCAACAAGGGTGGGTGGACGAAGTTGAAACTGACTTGGCCAAGTTAGTGACACGAATCGAGCAGGCTCGAGAGAATAAAGAAGCTGTATCCATTGCGTACCAGGGAAATATCGTCGATTTGTGGGAACATCTTGTCGCCTCAGGAACGCACATAGATTTAGGCAGTGACCAGACGAGTTTGCATCTTCCATTTGACGGTGGATACTACCCGGTTGCGATGTCACTTGAAGAGGCCAACGGTCTCATGGCTTCTGATCCTGAAACCTTCAAGGTTAGAGTCAAAGAGACACTCGTTCGTCACGTCCAGGCGGTCAACAAGATGGTCGCAAAGGGGATGTTCTTTTGGGACTATGGAAACGCATTTCTTCTCGAGGCATCACGCGCTGGGGCAGAGATTCATGATGAAACCAAAACGAAGTTCCGCTACCCTTCCTACGTTGAAGACATTATGGGGCCAATGTGCTTTGACTTTGGCTTTGGTCCGTTTCGATGGGTATGCACCTCTGCTGACCCAAAAGACTTAGCTGCAAGTGACAAGATTGCCGCAGAAGTCGTCGAAGCCCTTGCGAGTGAAGCACCAGAAGAAACAAAACAGCAATACCTCGATAATCTACGCTGGATTCGACAAGCAGAAGAAAACCGATTGGTGGTCGGTTCACAGGCGAGGATTCTGTATGCTGATGATGAAGGGCGTCGAAAAATCGCCCTTGCCTTCAATGAAGCGATCAATGACGGCCGGATTTCTGCACCAGTCGTCTTGGGTCGAGATCACCACGATGTGTCGGGTACGGACAGCCCGTATCGAGAAACTGCCAATATCTACGACGGTAGCAATTTCTGTGCGGATATGGCGGTTCAAAACTTCGTTGGTGATGCATTTCGAGGCGCGACCTGGATAAGCCTTCATAACGGTGGAGGAGTAGGGTGGGGCGAAGTCGTTAATGGCGGATTTGGCCTCGTCTTAGATGGCTCCGCAGATGCTGCCCGACGCGTTGATGCAATGCTTCATTGGGACGTGAATAATGGTATTGCTCGACGAGCTTGGGCGAGAAACGAAGGTGCTGAATTTGCGATCAAGGAAGCGATGAAGAGAGAAGAACGTCTGAAAGTCACCCTTGCTGAACATGCGGATGAATCGGTGATCAGCGAGGCGCTCGCGAAGCTATCTTAGTTCAAGCAGGCCGGAGCGTTTTGCTCGAGGAATTGCTCCATGCGTTTCAGATAACGAAAGAGTCCTGATTCAGGGATACCTATGTCCGAAATTCCATGATGGACGCCGTCGAGTTCCCAATATTCTTTCGCATTGCTTGGGCAGTTGTCATAGAGGGCTCGAGTTTCCTCCGCTGAATATCGAACGTCTTTTGTTCCTATCATTACGAAGAGTGGCCCCGTGTAGTTCTTAATTTCTTCTGCGTTATTATAGTACGCTTTTGAGAGGAAGTTTTCCGGAAGCGATACTCTTCCATCGGTTCGTGCGATAGAACTCAGAGATACAAAAGCAGCCTCTTGAATAAGAGCGCATCCGGCTTTGTAGTTGACCATGTCGAGGCTTGGATTAGCACCGAGCGAATTAGAATAAATTACGAGCTTGTTCTTGTCAGGAATAACTGTTGCTGTCTCTACCCAATCGCGAATGAGCACCGAGTCTTCTACCCATTGCGCGGGTGTGGGTGCCTTATCGGGGAGACTCTTTCCGTATCCACGATAATCCCATACGAAAATATTGTAACCACCTTCATACATGTACCGGATCCTTGGAATATAGTGCTCGATACCGCCGAAATTTCCGTGGTTGAAGACAAGCGTGGTATTTACTGTCTTCGGATTGTCTCCATGTCCCTTAATAAAATACGCGTCTAGCTCACCTTCTCCATCTTTCGTTTTGATTTTGAAATTTTGAACATCCGAATTAGGGAGTGCTCGAATTGTTTCTCCCGCAATAAAGGTCTCATCGAACCAGTTATAGTCTTGTCCAAAATCATAAGGTTCGTCACAAGGAACACATATTTTATCCCAGTATTCTTCTTTCTCTTCACATGAATCCAGGCCCACTTTTGAACAATGCCGGGGATTGTGCACGAAGCCGTCGAGATCAAGGCAAGCCAAGTTCGATGAAATTAATACACCCAATAATATCGAAGACGTAGTTTTAGAATGCATATGAGACTCCTAAATTAATTCCTAAACTTCCGTTCGTGCCGGGGAACCACTCGGCGTTAATGAAGTCCTTTGTTGCGTTGATACCGTACCATCTGAGCTCAAACTCCCATTTGAATGCCTCTTCGTCACCGTGATCAAAGCTCGTTCCAACGAAAGGCGATAAAAGTAAGTCAGGAAGGCCAAAATCTGTATATTGTGCAAGACCGGTGTAAATCAGATGTTGGTTCCATTCCCAACTTGCCGTTACCTCAAGTTCATGCGCTCCCCAAAAATTGACGGAGTTATCGAATTTATCTGATCGATTAAATAGGTTAGCAGCACTATAAATACGATTAGTGAGTGACAAAGCAGGTATCGCGTCAGCTTGGGAAAGAAATAGCCACGACGCACCGACGTGCCCTTGGACAATTCCAAAAGCAAGTGCTGTTGCGTTGATTCCGTAATTGATATCATACGGCTTGTCTGCCAACTTGCCTACGCCGGAGCGCCCTTCAAATACCATATTTGGTACCGGAATAAGGGTGTCGAATAATTTGAGAGTAGGGCCACCAAAGGTCATACCCACTTCGTGTTCACCTTTTTCTAGAGGACGGGCACCGTTCATTGTGCCGCATCCGAAGCTTGACATGACCAACAGTGAGCTAAGCCATATTCCTGCCTTCACATTTTTCATAGATAGAACCTAACTCAGAGTGGTGAGAAGGTGTTACCGAATATTGCGCTTTTTCGGTTAGATTAGCGCAAAAAGGCCGCTCGGTTTATCCGAGCGACCTTTCCTTTGCATATGAAAGAGTGTCAGTGCCTAAGACCTAGGCGTTGAACTTCACAATTGAGCCGACTATTCGTATTTGAACCAGACATCGTTGACTTGACGGGCTTCACCATTTTGGGTGAAGGCACCTGTTTGACGATGTTCGTTTCCATTTGCGTCAGCGTTTTTTCCTGCTTCTTCGTAGTTCAAGTTGATGGAATCGACGCCGAGTTCGGAAAGTTTTTTGTCTTGCCCATCGACCTTCATGCGAAGGTCTTTATCGAGGGCTGCGAGTTCTTTTTTATCGAGTTTACCGTCGGCAACAGCCTCCGCACCAAGTCGTTTTTCTGCGAAAGCTTTGAGTGCTTCGAAGCCATTAGCAAAGCTATTTTGACCACCGGTGTTGTTTCCGAAGAGTTCAGTTCCGTCTTCTCCAAACTTACCATTTCCATCTTTATCGAAAGCGAGAACGCCATCTCCTTTTCCTGCCCAAGCTGAATTATCGATTTTTCCATCACCGTTGATGTCGAACTTCTTGTTTGTTCCTGTGGTGTCGACTTTTCCGTTGCCGTTAAGATCAAACGTGAGAGGAGATGCAATTTTCTGTTTGCCACCTGGTGGGTTGAATACACCCTTATCTTGACCGTTTTTGTCGGTGACTTGGTAACCTTTGCCACCTTTTACAGGAGTCGCGGTGTGACCTTTGAATGCACCTTTCGTGATTTCAAACCCGTTGCCTACTTTCTTGTATCCACCGTGAGGCGCAAGCCATCCGTTCTTCTCTTGGCCTTTGACCGCCTGTTGGTTGGCACCACCGAATGCTTGGTTTGCTTGCCCCTTAGCCTTTGGTTTGCCAGCGGGTCGTGCGCCACCGTTTTGTGCGGGTTGCGCTTGTGCAGCGCCGCCTAGTCCTAATTGATCCAATAGCCGACCGAATGCTTCTCGATGCTGAGGTGGAAGCGCCTGCATAATTTGTTGTAGGGCCTGGCGCAGGTTATTGTTCTGTGCCCCTTGACCAAATCCTTGATTCGCTTGTCCTAGCCCCTGCTGTCCGAACGCTTGATTTGCACCCTGATTGTTCATCCCGTGTTGGATGAGAGCGACAAGGAGCCCGAGAAGTTGTTGCTGATTGTATGCTCCCTGCTGGGGACCAAACTGCCCACCTGGAATCGCGCCGGCTCCCTGAAAAAACGGTGTGTTGAATGGGTTGATTGTGTTGTTCATATCCTCTTTCCTCTTCTCTATTGAGCCGAGCTTTGCATTTGCTCTCGGCGCGAGTTCTTGCCCTCGATTACAGCAATCTTGATGCCAAGATCATAAGTGTCGATTTTTATGATGTATTTTCGAATTGCACTTGAACGAGTTTCGCAGGCTGCACCAGGAATGATGCGATCATGATGATAGCACCCTCAATTGCACAGCACTCATGAAAACACGTAGGCTGACGATCTCTGTTTGTTTAAGTTCTTAAAGAAACTTTGCTGAGGATTAAAAAGCAAAAGGCCCTGCGACGGAGTTCGCAAGACCTTCTACCGGAGTGTTTTGTTGAGATCTAATCGGGAGCATGCTCCCTTTGAATGTTATTGGTATTGGAACCAAACGTCGTTGACGTTCTTTTGTTCCCCGTTTTGGGTGAAGGCACCCGTTTGTCGATGTTCGTTACCGTTTGCGTCAGCGTTTTTACCTGCTTCTTCGTAGCGAAGGTTGATAGAATCAACACCGAGTTCGGAAAGTTTTTTATCTTGGCCATCGACCTTCATGCGAAGGTGATTATCAAGAGCAGCTAGTTCTTTCTTATCGAGTTTACCGTCTGCAATCGCTTCTTTGCCAAGTCTCTTCGCTGCGAATGCACTAAGAGCTTCAAATCCATTGGCGTAGTTATTCTGTCCGCCGGTGTTGTTTCCGAAAAGCTCGGTTCCGTCTTCACCAAATTTACCATCACCGTCGTTGTCAAACGCGAGAACACCGTCTCCTTTACCAGCCCATGCCGATTGGTCCATTTTGCCATCTCCGTTGATATCGAACTTCTTGTTGATACCGGTAGTATCCACTTTGCCATTTCCGTTCAGGTCAAAGGTTAGCGGAGAGGCAACTTTGTGAGTCCCTTTGCCTTTTTGTTTTTTGTTCAAAGGTTGGTTTGCTACATGCTTCCCATTTTTGTCGAAAACGCGGAGGTTTTTACCGTCGACCATACCGTGCCCGCCCTTGAATTGTCCTTTAGTGAAGTTGACTCGGTTCGGATTATTTTTGTCCCAGTTGTATCCACCGTGCTGGGCAGCCCATTTTACATTCTTCGCATTGGGGTTCAGTGCATTCATGGCGCCTTGCCCAAATGCCTGATTGGCTCCGTTCATCGCGCCTTGCCCGAATGCCTGGTTGGCTCCGTTCATTGCACCTTGTCCAAAGGCCTGGTTAGCTCCTGGCTTCTGTGGTTGTTGAATTCCAAGCATCCGCATCAGTTCTTGCAGAACGCGACGGAAAGCCTGCATAAAATTTTGGTTGTGAAACTGTTGAAGTCCTTGACCAAGTTGCGCCTGCTGAGCAGTTGGAAGGCCCTGCTGAGGAAACGGAAATGCGCCAACACCTGGCATACGCCCGAATGCTTGATTGGCCATCGCCATTTGACCGATCTGGTAAAGAGCGGCTTGGTTCATCAATTGATTCAAGAACGGGTTTGGCATGTGATATGGGCTCACAGCCTGTTGAAATTGGTTATAGAATGGGTTGTTCGCGAACTGGTTGTTCATGAATGGGTTGTTTGCTGCTACGTTACCTAATGCTTTCATTTTCACTCCTTAGTTGGAACTTGCCGCAGGATTTTGCTCCGTGCCTGCTGTTCGTTCCTTGGTGATATACATAGCAATGGCCGTGCCAACGTTCTTATGACGTAGTTTCAGTAACTTACAGAACAGGATGCACTTTTATACTTGTCAGGTGCACCATTTTAGTTGCGGTTTTCAACGGTGTTGCCTTTTATTGGGGCGGATAGTTTGGAGGCGCCTACTTCGCCTAAGAACTTGGCTTGGCGGCGTCATCAGTTGGCACGCTTATCGTCTGCGCACTTGATGCCTCATTTTCGGTCGCAACGGGGTCAGATGATACCGCGACCGTAACTTCGAAAGTCTCAGCGGTTTTGGGTCGTGAGCTTTGCGGTAGTATGTTGATTCTCTTTTCTATTTCGCTCCGCAGTAGCGGGACCGTGTCGGAGGACTTAGGTCGTTGACCTTCTTGTTCAATAATATCTCGTAGGGTTGCATTTTGCTTCGCGAGAATTTTTCGTAGGACGATTTCTTGTAAGCGACAGATATCTGCGGTTGGTTCCTGGAGCAATTCCAAGAATGTTGCTCGCGAAAACTCGATCACATGAACTTCACTTACGGTGTAGGCGGTCGCTTCGCCGGATTTCTGAGGATACAAAGCCGCGACGCCGAGTATCCCACCGGCACTTTCTGTGGTTACTTGGAGAGAGGCCTGTTGGTCTGTTCCCGAAATTCGGATTTTACCGCTCAGAATGATTGCACAATTTTCAGGAGTATCTCCTTTATGGAAAAAAGAAGTTCCAATCGGGTAAGACACGCATTTCCCTTTCCTTTGAAGTTCTTCTAAAAGACTCACGGATAGCATTTCTGAGGTTTCGGGATATCGCTCTGCGATTGCGAATTCTTTGTCGAGATTGACGCCTTGTTTTTGCCGTGACGGAGGAATTGCGCGAGAGATGGTTGGGTCTGAGGAACTCGACGTGACATGTAATCGTCTTTTTATTTCGCTAATTCTGCCTGATTCTTCTTGGGTAACTTCATCTAAAAGCGTTGAAATAGCCCGCGGCATTTGTTCATACAATTCTCGAAACGTCCGGACTGACATTTCGTAAATCATAGCATCGGTGGTTGCTTCAATCGATGAGGTCCGCGGCTCGTATTCACTGAACCGCTCCAATCCAAATACATTGGCTTCCGAGATAACGCCGAGAGAAATCCGGTTGCCGTTAGCGGCTTCTACCGTATTTTCTAGTTCGCCCTCTAAAAGAACACGAATAAAAGAATCCTTCTCACCTTGCCTGCAAACGATATCACCCGCTTTTACTTCTCTTTTTTCCATCCTGGATAAAAGTAAGGCGAGATCTGTTTCGGAAAGCCGAGAAAAACTGCTGGATTTTTTTAACTGTTTGCTTCCAAACATGTTCTTGATTGGCTCCATCATTAATTGGCCACAGCTCTCGGCACATGTCGAGTCAGACTCTTTATTTCTGGTAGGGATTGTCGGATATCGTATGTGAAAAATAGCCCGTATTGATATTCTGCGTCATAGAAGGCTAGGGAACATACTTAGCTTGTATATTTGCTCTAAGCACTTGCCTCGCGGAGTAATCTTCAGGCCAACTGCCGGTTCGTATTAATGAGGACGACGAAGGTCATGCAGTGACGACAAGTTCTGATAAGCTTGGGAGTACCCTAGTTTACCGAGTTGGACCTCTTGCTTGGACCCGCTTCGTTGCATAGTGAGTGCGGCTATTTGAGGTCGCTTAGTCACGGAGATCAGATATTTTGAGCGAAGAAATTTGGTTACGTTTAGCGAATAAATGACGGCTAAACTACCAATCTGCGGGTAGACTCTCGGGTCGAAGCTCATGTAGTTTTTCGACGCTTGGGTCGGTCAGTGCGTGCATAAATTGTCTGAGATTCGAAAGGCCAATGAAAGACGTGCCACTCGAAGTCACAATCACCTCTTCGGCCACCGAACTTGTTAAAGCCGCGATCGTTGATTCCTCTTGGTCCACAGTTGACTGAAGCTCAGGAAGGAGCTTGTCACCTGTAAAATCTTTCGCAGTATCGAGTGGGGCCGCGTAATGCTTCAATACATCCTGTAGGTCGACGAGGCTCCCGTTGTGCATATATGGAGCAGTGTGCATGACATTTCGCAAAGGTGATGTTCGAAAACGAAACTTGTCAGATTCAAGGCCGGTTACGAAGTACCGTCCATAGTCGAGTGTGTTACCATTGGCGTAACCAGGTCCAATAACTGGTACTGCTGTATTATGAAAATCATGGTCTGAAAGGTGAGGACCTGAATGACAGCGGCCACACTGAGCGGAGTCAAAGAAGAAAATGACACCAAGTTTTTGAGCGGTCGTAAGGGCAGCTTTGTTTCCTCGGAGATAATTATCCCAAGGGGTATTGGTTGCCTCAAAGGCGCGAGTTTGAAATGCCGCCAAAGCATTCGCAACATGCGCGATATTGATTTGACTGAGCTCCGTCGCTGGATAGGCCTCCGCAAATAGTCGCTGGTATCCATCAATTTGAAGCAGTCTTTCAACCATTGCTGACCAAATTTCAAAGATTTGGCCATCGTCGAATGCTGCTAATTCATTCGTTGTACTTGTTGTGACGGCATACCCTCGCATTTCTAAACGATCTAGCATTGGTAAGAGGGATTGAGCGGCAAGAGCCCCTGAAAGGCCAGGCGGAAGCGTAATGCCTGCCTCGAGCATATTACTTTCGTTCACACGAACTCGACCATCCCAAAATAAGGTCTTAATATCAGCATGCCCTCGATTGAAAAGGTCCATAGCGTGGCGAGGCACAAAAGGAGGATGTGAACCTTCGACTCTCTGTGGGCCCTCTCCGTTACCGCCTGTCCCGATGCTCAATGAAATGCCGTCGGAAGTTCCGAAATCCGGATTGTGACAAGTAGCGCAAGAGACATCACGGTTCCCCGAGAGAATTGGGTCAAAAAACAGGTAACGTCCCAGTTCATATTCTTCATCACGGACGAGAGGGGCAGGGTCTAACGCTGTTGGCGTTGTTTCTTGTTGCTGCAAAAGCTCGGCGATAATGTCGTCGAGCTCGCGAGAAGGATTGCCGGCGTCCATACTGCCGGCGTCGCTTATGCTACTGTCGGGTATAGCTCCGGCATCTGAGTAGGCATCAGGCTCAGCGGAGTTCGTCGATGCATCTCGTCCTCGACTCGTCTTCACTTCCTCGGAGGAACAATTCAGCAACAAGCTCCACGCGGCGAGCATGCAGGCAAATGAGTTCTTACGTCGCTGAGTTTGGAGCATTTTTTTTTTCGTTATGCGCCCGATAGTCCCTGAATCACTTTTAGAATCGCATCACCGACGCCGGCGAGGCTTTCCCCTGCAATGATACCGGCTGCCAAGACAATCGCGAACCTCTTTGTCCAATTTGGCGCAAATCGTTGACCTGCGACAAGTAAAACTCCTCCAATAAAGAAAGAAATACTGTAATAGGGCGGGATTACAAATGCTAGACCTACAGCTGAGGGGCTCGGAATCCATGTAGCACCCTTTTTGGGTAAGAGTTTTTCGAGCAGTGCCATGACAATACCCAAAAGGCCCGCAATAATGAAAGCTGTGAGTGCACCCTCTGGCATGGCTTCAATTCCTTCTGAGAAAACTTCGGCTACGGCCTTCCATTGAGCGACTGCTGGTGCAGCCCATTCTTCTGTGAGTAGCATTTTCTTTGGATCTGGAATCAACACAAGATAAGCGGCAGAACCAAACACTGCACCGGCCAAAACACCAAAACATTGACTGTAAATTTGATACTTCGGCACAGCGCCTAGCATGAGGCCACTTTTCAAATCGTGGAGCATATCACCACACTGGCTCGCAGCGCCGCCGGTGACGTTTGCAGCCATAAGATTGGAGGCAGCATTTCCTGGGTCCATCGCGCCCAGCCCAAGTTGAGTAACCTTTCCCATTGGACCAACCGGTGTGATTCCTGTTTCACCTGAGACCCGCCCCGCGACGATAGCAAGTGCGAAAGTGAGGATGACTCCGACAGTTGCAACAAATGTGTCTACATCGAAGAGAGATTTTTGCAGGATGACACTGATGATTAGTGTAATGGCTACTGCGACAATAAATGTCTTCTTAGGTATATTTACAGAGCTATCACTCTGCTGAAGACTGCTGGTTTCATCGCCTTTACCCCCGGTAAAGGCACGTAGCATCGACTTCCATGAAAAAGAAAATGATGTCAGTGCCGAAGTGACCATAATGGCTACGCCTGGCCAGAGCATCCATTTGACCATCGGCCCAAACCACATCGCTTCGGCAGCATTTTTACCTGCCGAGGCATAGCCAAGTTCCAAGACGATTGGTCCAAGAATCCCCCATGCAACAACCGCCCCCAACAGCATCGATACACAAGCCCGAAAGCCGACGATGATACCTACTGCTATCATCATCAATGATGGGTCGAGAGCAAAGCCGAGGTTCTTCAGTGTAACCGTTGAAAAACTTTTACTCGCCAAAGCTGAATTCGACGAGACAGTGAAGCTACCTGGTATCGATAGCTTCTTAATTTTTACAATCAGATTAATGATTTTGGTGATGACCCCGAGCGCCATTCCACTGACGAGCATCTTTACCCTCTGAATAGCTTCTCCGCCTTCGGAGTAAATCTCTTTCAATGTCTCGCCGGTAGCGACACCATTTGGGAATGGAAGTTTGTCAACTTCAAGCATCTGTCGCCGCAAACCAATTGCCGTAACAACACCTACTAAGGAAACTGAAAGGGTCCAAATGATGAGAATTGGTAGAGTCCACTGATAATCTGTCAGCATCGTTAGCGCCGGGATAGGAGCCACTAGCCCTGCCGAACTTATGGATGCAGCCGCAGAGGCAGATGTCTGGTTCATATTGTTTTCCAGAACTCCAAAAGGTTCGGTTTTAAACGCACGGGACGTGCCGTACCAGAAGGCAAAACCAAGTAGTGCCGCTGTAATGGACATGTTAAATCCCCAGCCGATTTTGAGGCCAAGGTAGACATTACATAGGGACAGCGTTCCTCCGAGCAGCATACCGGTGAAGATCGCTCGGAAGGTAAATTGTTTCACATGTGCTTGGACTGGAGGAAAATCGTGCTCCGTCTCAGCAGGTGTTGAATCGTGGTCAGAGTTTTGTTTTTCACTCACCTCCGTTAGGAATCATACCCAACGAAATTGGTCTATAGGCAAAACAGTTAGAAACACTAACAGTATAGATTTTCTCTACGATAAAGCCTTAGAGAGGTTTCAGGGCTATAAATAATTGTGATTTGCCCACCTTATTCTAGATTTTTTGAAATAATTTCGTGGACGTCTTTACTCAAGCCTTCTGTGGCCAATACGCGCTCTAGGGCCGCTTTTGCTTTTGCCTGTCGCCCTTCGTCGAATTTCTTCCATCGGTCGAATGAGCGAGAAATACGAGCAGCGATCTGTGGATTACTTTTATCGAGGGCAATAAGTTGCTCTGCCAGAAAGTCATATCCTCGTCCGTCAGCACGGTGAAAATGGTAAAGATTGCCCGCACTGAAACTAAATAGGAGTGCTCGACAACGGTTTGGATTCTTCATGCTGAAATCAGGATGAGAAAGCAGCTTTTCTACATGAGCAAGAGTGTTAGGAAGTTTAGACATTGCCTGCAACATGAACCATTTATCGATAACCAAGGCTTCTGATTTGAACTGCTCATAAAAATCTTGGAGCGTTGATTCTCGAACTGAAGAATCAAGATCAATCAAACAGGATAGGGCGGCAAGCCTATCTGTCATATTGTTTGCCTCTTGATACTGCTTCTCACATATCGCTGTAGATTCTTCGGTGCCTAGGAGTGCAATGTAGCTCAGGCATGCATTTTTCAGCGCACGACGCCCCATAGAGGTCGAATCGCAGCTGTACTCTTCAGTTGAAAGATTTGCGTTATAGACTTTCAAAAGAGAGTCCTTAAGCTCGAAGGCTATCGTACTTCTGAGAAGTTCACGAGCATGATGAATCCCATCGATGTCAATCGTGGTCATTTCTTCCGCGAGAACCCGTTCCATTGGAAGAGCGAGAGCAAGAGCAGCCAGCGCTTTATCGATGGAACCATCTTCAAGAATACTTTTACAAGCTGAGACGAAACCTAAATCAACCACCATGTCTTCGCCTTGCGCACGCTGCGCGACCATTTCTAATATAAGTTCTGTGGCTAGCTTCTGTCCTGCTTCCCACCGGTTGAACTCATTCTTGTCCTTTGACATGAGGAATTGTAGATTCTCTCGGCTTTGAGGAAACCGCAGGCGTATGGGGGCTGAAAAGTCACGGAGCAATGATGGAATAGGTTCCGCGTGAATATTGGTGAATGTAAATGACTGTTCCGCATCGGTCACCGAAATGACTCTCGTTGTATCCTTCTGGCCGTCTTGTGACCATATAAGAGGAAGCTCTTCTCCATCTTGATTCAATAAAGCCATCTTGATCGGAATAACGAAAGGAGATTTTTCTGACTGGCCAGCTGTTGCTGAACACGTCTGTTTCATATGAAGAGTGTACGTTTTGTCATCGGCATTATACGAAGTTGAAACATGAACTTCGGGTGTTCCTGATTGGCTATACCATCGCATAAATTGTGAAAAATCGTGAGCATTTGCGTCGGACATTGCCGCCACAAAATCATCACAAGTGATTGCTTGCCCGTCATGACGTTCGAAATATAAGTCCATACCTTTTCTGAAGCCTTCTTCTCCTACAAGTGTGTGAATCATCCGGATGACTTCAGCACCTTTGTTATACACTGTCGAAGTGTAGAAGTTGTTCATCTCAATATAGGAATCAGGACGAATCGGATGAGACATAGGCCCGGCGTCTTCTGGAAATTGAGCTGCGCGGAGCGCCCGAACGTCTTGAATACGTTTGACTGTTTTTGAATTTAAGTCTGCTGAAAATTGTTGATCTCTAAATACCGTGAGGCCTTCCTTGAGAGTCAACTGGAACCAATCGCGGACGGTGACTCGGTTCCCGGTCCAATTATGGAAATATTCGTGTCCTATGACTGCTTCGACCCCGAGGTAATCTGTGTCAGTTGCGGTCCGTGAGTCAGCGAGAACATATTTCGTGTTAAAGACGTTGAGCCCTTTGTTTTCCATGGCGCCCATATTGAAGTCACTCACAGCAACGATCATATAATTGTCCAAGTCGCATTCGAGACCGTAGGTGTCTTCATCCCATTTTAATGACGCCTTGAGTGACTTCATGGCATGGTCACATTTGTCTAGTTGACCATGCTCGGTGAAAATATCGAGTTTAACAGTTCGACCAGAAGTAGTTGTGTAGGTATCTGACATTTGTGCGAGATCACCTGCCACCAATGCGAACAAGTACGCTGGTTTGGGAAAGGGGTCTTCCCATTGTGCCCAATGTTGCCCGTTGTCGAGTACTCCGTCATCGATGAGGTTTCCGTTGGAAAGAAGTAGAGGATATTTTGCTTTATCAGCAGTAATTCGAACTCGAAACTTCGCCATTACGTCGGGTCGATCAAGGTAGTACGTAATTCTCCGAAAACCATCTGATTCGCACTGCGTACAAAATGTGCCACTTGATTTATACAGTCCCATCAATCGTGTGTTTTCTTGAGGTTTGATTCTGTTTCGTATCTTTAGTTGAAAAGCTTTGTCAGGAGTGGAAAGCGTCAAGTTTTCGCTGGATACAGTATAGTTCTCTTTGGCGACCTCTTGTCCATCGATTGAGACGTGAAGTAATTCCATCTCGAGGCCCGTAAGAACCAATGAACCTCGAGCACCTTTATGAGCCGGATTAGGCACGACCGCGAGCATAGATTCAACGGTCGTGTATTCTTCGCCTAGTTCAAATTGAAGATCTACGGTTTCAATCAAGTAGTTTGGAACTTGATAGTCGACTCGAAAGTTAACCTTGGGTTTGGCGAGATTCTCTTCATGAAGCATACTTGTCAGCGCTTTTGACACGTTTTAAGCAAGAAACGTAGCAAAAAAAGAGAAATTGAGCGTTATGACGGTCGCTTAGGCCATTCGCAGCACTTCAGAGATCAAAAGACCTATGCCTGAGTTTACGTGGCGAATATCTGGTCCCAGCATGTAAGCGGGCGTGCTTACAATCTTATTCTCTTCGTCCACAATAATACTTTCGACAGCGCAAGTCTCGTGTTCGGCGCCATGAGCGTTGATTGCGTCTGCTGTTCCTTCATCATTGCCGATGGTTAATTTTACCTTTGATGCTCCGAGCGTAGCGGCCACGACGGCGGGTGCGATACAAATGGCACCAATCGGCTTCTTTTGGTTATGAATGTCTTCCAGTAGCCGTTTCACATCGGCGTTCACCACCGCTTCAGGCCCTTTGGTTGCAAAATCTGAAAGATTAAGCGCCGCACCAAACCCGCCAGGCAGAACAACCGCATCGAGGTCGCTTGCATTCACATTCGCAATATCTTCGATGTTGCCTCTTGCAATTCTCGCGGACTCTACCAGCACATTTCGAGTTTCCGCTTGTGCTTCGTCCGTAATGTGATTGGTGACTTGGGTTTGATCTATATTTGGTGCCATACAAACAATCTCGGCACCCGCTTGATCCAATGCCAAAAGGGTGAGAACCGCTTCATGAATCTCGGCACCGTCCTTGAATCCACAGCCTGATAATACAACTCCAATTTTCTTAGTCATTTTTCTAATTACCTCGACGCGGATGAGACTATATTTCCCCGTTTGAATCAAGCAGGGATAATGCGATCAAACGCCTATTTCTCGTAAGAATTGTTCAAGTTTTTTACGCGTGGATGATAGTTTATGTTCTGAATTTGCTTTCTGAGCAGCTCGAATGAGCTGCCGGAGCAGTTGAACATTCGTCTCGGGATATTTTTCGCAGAATTCAGTCAAAGCAACTGGTGTCAAAAGTAGTCGCTCAGCCCATGGGCCGGCCTGAGAATTTTTATGTATTTTGGCTCGATACACAGAGAATTCTTTTTTGATGAGATCGGCATCAAGTTGGGTCATGAGTTTGCCGATACGTTGATTCTGCCGCCTTAGACCCTCACGTTTTCGACCTTGCAAACGTTTCGCATTTCGCAGTGCGTCGATGAGTTCCTCGGAAAGGCTAAAATTTTCCCAGTGGGATTCAGGAAGCTCTACAAGGCGCTCCCCGAGGTCTTGGAGTTCCTGGGCCGTTTTTTTCATCCTCGCGCGCGTTACGAAGTCTTCGGAGTATTCATCTTCTTCGTACATTTTAGAACTCTAGCCTGCATTCATACATTATTACGGCACGAAAGCCAGTGTATTTTATTGGTGGATACCGCTATAAGAATCGAGCAATAATGAGTAGATATCTAATAACAGGATTTGAGCCGTTTACGACGGGGCAAGGCCTCAAACTGACTCATAATCCTACGGGAAAGATGGCACAAGGTATCGCCGACCGGTTAGAAGACGCTCGTGCCGCGATATTACCGGTCGCGTATCGTGAGACTCGTCCAGCCCTCGAAAAACTTTTTGAATCATATCGACCAATAATATGGCTAGGACTCGGATATGCACCACATCGATCGAAGATAGATGTAGAAACAGTCGCTCTCAATCTTGAACATGCGACCTCGTCTGATAACGCCGGAGAGCGCCCGACCATGCGTTCAATTATTGCAGAAGCACCATTAGCATATCGATCTCGCATCCACGAAACATCTGCAGTCGAAATTTTGAAATGCTACGATTTGGATGCACAAGTAGCGACTCATGCGGGGACTTTTTTGTGCAATCAATCTTTCTTTGTTGGCTGTCACGTTGCTGAAACTTCTGATTTCCTAAAAGTAGGATGCTTTATCCACGTTCCTCCTCTTGAATCGTTTGAAGTACTTGAGAAGGCGTTGGTTGAGCTTCTGCGTAAGGAAGCGCAAACGGTCTTCAAAAAGTCGGGGCAGTCAATATGATGTATGTAGACATTTAGACTTCTTTGATGATTCTTGGGATAAAAATATACTTTGAATTTCTCTGCTTAATGGGCGTTGACTTTGATATCGAGAAGAGAAATCAGCGTATCGTACTTTTCTCAAGATGACGTGGGGCCACCAAATCATAAAATGAACTGGATTTTGTCCCGCGGAATACGATGAAAAGATGCAGTCATGCTAAGCTTTATGCAGAAGTCGAGAGAAGAGTGATTTTTAGACGCTACACAATATTTTTTTTTCTGATGTATGGGTGTTTTTTTGCTTGTAAGGAGAAAGAACAAGAAGGTTTTTTACCAGAGAGGATCGGCCGATGCGAGCATTTCGATAAGCTTCGAAAGCCTTGGTTTGGTGACACGCATGTACACACTTCTTTATCGTTAGATGCCAATTTGCAAGCGACTCGACTTGCGCCTGCCGACGCCTATGCATTTGCGCGGGGAGAAGAGATTCGAATTCAACCCTATGACGATAATGGAATGGGGCTCCGTTCGGTGAAAATTCAAAAGCCGTTAGATTTTGTAATGTTGAGTGATCACGCCGAATTTTTTGGCACGATCTCGGTGTGTACAGATCCTGGATTTGGTGGTTACGAGAGTGAGGATTGTAGAACTTTTCGCGAAGATCCACAGACTTCTTTTGTCGCTTTGAATTCGAAAACCGCCTACGATATTGGATATCCTGATTTATGCCTTTCTTCTGGATTTGAATGTGAAAAGGCGAGCAACGAGGTGTGGAAGAGAATCCAGCGGGAAGCGGAAACGGCCTACGATAGAAGTTCCGAATGTTCTTTCACTTCATTCGTTGGTTATGAATGGACATCAAATCCTCGTGCGTTAAATCTGCATAGGAATATTCTTTTTCGAAATCATCAAGTCCCTCCTCGTGTGAGCAGTGTATTTGAGGCACCTACGGTCGAAGACTTATGGGTGCAACTAAAAGAAGAATGTTTGGATGCTGACAGTGGGTGCGACGTACTTACGATTCCTCATAATTCCAATTTGTCGAATGGTACGATGTTTTTAACCGAAGACTCTGATGGGTCTCCGTTCAGTCCAGAGTATGCAGGAATCCGTGCGACCATGGAACCACTCTTTGAAGTGTTTCAGCATAAGGGCGATTCTGAGTGCAGCCTTGCGACCGGCGCATCTGACGAATACTGCCGGTTCGAAAAATTGCCGTGGAATAATCTTGCGAGTGCAAATTTGGGTGGAGCATCTTTTACGTTGTTTGCCCCAGCACAGAAGAATGACTTTCTTCGACATGCCTTACTCGACGGTTTGGAATTTGAGAGTGCTCTCGGTGTGAATCCGTTTCAATATGGCATGCTCGCATCCACTGATACGCATATTGCAGCGCCGGGTGCGGTGTCTGAGAAAAAATTTCCTGGTCATGGTGGAGCAGGGCAGCCCAATCGTATAGCTTCGTCTGAAGAACCAGCGCGACCAATCGATGGCCTGACTGATATTGCATATTTCAATCCTGGCGGTCTTGCGGGTGTGTGGGCTGAAGAAAACTCTCGTGAAGCAATCTTTCAGGCTTTCCGCCGAAAAGAAACGTTTGGCACCAGCGGTCCACGAATTACTGTTCGCTTTTTTGGGGGATGGAACCTATCACAAGACCTTTGTAGGGCTTCTGACAGAATTGAGCAGGCGTACGAGAAAGGCGTCCCGATGGGTGGAACTCTAACTCCCCCGAGTATGAGTGCGAAGCCGTCTTTTTTTGTCGTAGCGCAACAGGATCTGGGTAATGATGAACGAGAGCCGACTCCTCTACAGAGTATTCAGCTGGTTAAGGGATGGATTGATACTTCGACAACCCCCGCTCGTCAAACAAGTGTGACTACGATTGCGGGCTCTAATACTGAAATTCGTGAAATAGATTTGAGTAGCTGTGATATTAACGGTGAAAATTTTGGCGCATCAGAACTTTGCGGGAGTTTCACAGATGACTCGTATTCTCCAGGTCAGAGAGCCTTCTACTATATTCGAGTGCTAGAGCAGCCAACATGTCGATGGAGCACAAGACAGTGTCTAGAAGCGAAATATAACTGTAATGAACAAAGTCGTAAGATAGATCAGCAATGTTGCAACCCACTTTTAGGTTTGAACCGGACCATGTGTGAAAGTGTCGACTGTTCGGACAATAACTTATCTCAGCAAGAACGAATCTGCTGCGAACCATTCGTGCAACCGATCATTAATGAGCGGGCTTGGACCTCACCAATCTGGATTTCTCCTGAATGAATCAAGCATTGGCATACTCGAAGTCTTTACTTTTCTATTTGCTCGGTGGGTTAACAATCTTCTTTGTGGATGCTTTTGAGCCTTTCGATACCCATGAGGAAAAAGGTCCGAAGCATTGGCAGTTTCTCGAAGATAAAAACGCTGAGGATCCTCCAGAAGTCCTATTGCTCGAAGAGGCCTATCGGCGTGAGTTGCACCTTAAAGATCCAGTCGTTTATCAGCATATTATCAGGAACATGCGAATTCAATCAGATGCGGATGATTTTTCGAATTCCGCTCTTTTTGCGCAGGCGCTAGAAATAGGACTCCTTCATAGTGATACAGTCGTTCGCTCCCGTCTGATCTATATCATGAGGCAAAAGCTCGCTGCCGTTCGCTCCACTCAATATCCTTCTCGGAGTGCGCTTCAGCAGTTTATTAACAACAATCCAGGGCATTTTACTTCGCCTGAACGATTCTCATTCTCGCATATTATCTTTCGCAATAATTTTCGCGGAGAATCAGCGGAGAATGACGCTGTATCAACTTTGGAAGTCCTATCATCGAGCCCAAATCTAGATTATTCGAAGCTGGGTGATCCACTTCTCAATGCAAGAGCGGCTGAGATGATGACCGGTCCAGAGCTCGTCCAAAAATATGGGACTCACTTTCTAACGCATTTGCGGCGGGCGGAGATTGGTGTCTGGCAAAAACCTATAAAAAGTCGTTTTGGGTATCACTTGATTCGTATAAATCGAGTCGTGCCCGCTCAGGTGAAACGACTCGACGAGGTAGAGAATCAGGCAAGAGGTCGCCTCCTTCGTCAAATTGAATCGGATAATCTTCAAGACGCGCTCCAGCGGTTAGCACGTGAGCCTTCGCCTGTTGGACCTCGGCCATGAGATTTTTTATTTGTGTGATATTAAGCTTTGGCTGCTTGGGCATTTTTGCCACAGGTCAAGGGCGAGCGCATGAGCTAAGCGTAACGAGTTTAGATACCGAATTTGTGTCTCCCACGGATGCTTTGATTGTGTTTCGTTCTTCTTCTCAGCGAGGGGACATTTCATCACTTCCAGTTCATTTTCAAGATTCCTGCCAATTGACCAAAGCGACCTGGCTGAGAAAAAAGATGGCTGCAGGTGTTCAACAAACAACCTATTCGTTGCACTGCTCTGAACCGCATCGATTGATACTTCACAGGAAACCTTATTTCCTTGGGCCTGATTCGAATATCATTTATCGTGTCCAGTGGCATAGTGGCCAGGTCGTACGGGGGTTATTGTCACAGAGGCGTCCGCGCGCCGACCTAGGGATTTTGACAGAAACCGAAGAGAACCGGGGCAATTTTTTTATGATGGGTGCGCAACATCTACTGAGAGGCTATGATCACATCGCTTTTTTGCTCGGCTTGTTTTTGTTGGTCGGTATTCGTCGTAAACTTCTATGGCTTATTACGGCCTTTACGATTGGCCATGCGTTGAGTTTGGTCGCATTGATTTCCTGGAACGTAAATGTGCCTTCTCGGGTCATTGAGACACTGATCGCTTTGTCTGTTGTCTTGTTAGCTTTAGAGGTGAGGCACCGCGCTAAGCTTTCGGTTGGTACCGAGGTTTGGTCGGTTAGTTTTGGGATACTCCACGGTATGGGCTTTTCATCGGCTATCCGTGAACTTGGTCGCGATGTCTATTGGGTTGAGCTTTTGAATTTCAATTTAGGTATCGAAGCGGCTCAAATAGCTGTGATCCTGTTATTTTTGGTCCTTGCGCGCGCAGGAAGCGGGCTCAAAATTCGCCATTTGTTCCGTTCCGAGCGTTTGGTCTATGTCCTTGGCAGTGTCGGTTGCTACGCACTTCTCAAGATATGGTTCTGATATTTCTGGTGAATCTCATAAGTAGCTGATTTTACTATTCTCGGCGTTGAAAAAGTAGGTTGCAGACCTACATCAGGTAGAGTATGTCTACTCGCCAGTAGATAATCTGCAGTCACTGATGAAGAGGAGTGAGATGAGCGAAATCAAGATTACATCGGATCATACAACAATCGGTTCTTCGGACCTTAGCGTGTTTCCAATGGCGTATGGACTCTGGAGATTTGCAGGTACGGACGTTGCGACGGCACGTAAAAAGATCGAGACAGCGCTTGAGCTAGGAATCAACCTTTTTGACAACGCTGATGTCTACGGATGTGATGGTGGTGGTTCTTTTGGTGACGCCGAAAAATTATTGGGAGATGTTCTTACGGACGCACCGCATCTGCGTTCGAAAATGGTGATTGCTTCAAAAGGCGGGATTGATTTGGGCGTGCCCTATGATTCGAGTGCTCAGTATCTTCGCAAAGCTGTCGAAGCCTCTTTGGCTCGGATGAAGGTCGACACGATTGACCTATATCAGATTCATCGACCTGACTTTTTAGGAAACCCAAAAGAAATTGCGGAGGTTTGTGAGACATTAAAGCAAGAAGGCAAGATTCGGTACCTCGGCGTTTCGAATTACACGCCATCTCAGTTTCGGGCACTACAGGCTCATATGAAGTTTCCGATTGTGAGTCGTCAGCCCGAGTTCTCTTGCTGGAAACATGAAATTTTACGAAATGGGGTATTAGATCAATGTCTTGAATACCAGACAACGCCTTTAGTTTGGAGTCCATTGGCCGGTGGCCAGCTCACTCTTTCTCAGGAAGAAGCGAAATCATTGCCACATGGTGAACGTTTGTCCGCGCTGATTAGATGCCTAGACGAATTGGCAGACAAGCAAGGCGTTAGTCGTAGCGCCATCGCGCTGGCTTGGGTCATGGCTCATCCATCAGGTGTGATTCCTATTATCGGTACGCAGAATCTTGAACGTATAAAAGATAGTCTCACGGCGTTTTCTGTCCGACTCACTCGCACCGACTGGAATAATGTTTTAGTCGCGGCGCAAGGCGAGCCATTGCCATAAATCTGGCGAACCTAATTTCACGAGGTACACTCATAATGATTGTAGAAGCATTTGAACTTAAAGAACAAAGGCAAGTGGAGACCGGTGTGTTCCCACTTGCGCTCGCGCCAACTTCAGAGCAAGCCACTGAAGAGCAGTTTTATAACTGGATTGCTGAAAATAAAAAGCATTTACGAGAGAAACTGGCTCAGCACGGAGCCATCTTATTTCGAGGATTCCCGATTGAGAATCCTGCTGCTTTTGAAAGGATGCTTGACGTCGCGAAGTTTGAAAATATGCCTTACGTTGGAGGCGCAGCCCCACGAAATAACGTAACGCAGCGCCGAGTGCTTACGGCTAACGAATCGCCACCGAGTGAGCCGATTCCATTCCACCATGAAATGGCGCAGGTGCCGAAACCACCAGCCTACGTATTTTTCTATTGTGACCTACCTTCCGATACAGGTGGTGAAACCGCCATTTGTCACAGTAATGCCGTGTACCAACGTTTTCATAAAATTGATCCCGACTTCTGTGCGAAAGTGGAAGAGCTCGGCGTGCGTTATGTTCGTGTCATGCCGCCTGTTGATGATCCGACTTCTGCGATTGGGCGCTCTTGGGTTTCGACCTTTCAGACTCAAGATCGACACGAAGCCGAAGAACGTATGAAGAGCTTAGGCACAACCTGGCAATGGTACGAAAATGGAGACTTACGAACAGAGACTGCGACGGTTCCAGCGATACGCGTCGAACCTCGCACCGGGTTGAAGACATTTTTCAACTCTATGGTTGCTGCGTATACGGGTTGGGTTGATTCTCGAAATGATCCAACGAAAGCCGTATGCTTAGGTGACGGCACAGCCGTTAATGGTGACGCGCTTACCAAGACAGCCGAGGCAATGAAAGAGGAGGCCGTCGCGTTTCAGTGGCAGAAGGGTGATGTTCTTTGGATTGATAATGCCCTTGTTTTACATTCTAGACGTCCATTTACCGGTGAGCGCCGAATATTGGCCTCTATCGCAAAAGCGTAAACAAGCGAATGCATCCATTACTTCTCTGCATAAGTTTACTCGTCGTATTATTGCCAGGAGTTGCGAACGGCGAAGAGATTTTTCAACCACGCCCCGTGAGTTCCGAAGCTTATGCTGAGAGCTATACCTCAGTCGTTGACCTTGAAGACGACACCTACATCTTACTGCAGCTAATGTTTACTAATGCGGGAATGGGCGACCAAAAAGCTGCATGTCGCGCGTTGATTGTTCCTCCTGGTTCAAAAGGGAATAACTCAGTCAAAAGGTACTCTCGTGATGAATGGAGATACGTTCCGAAAGAAAAAGGCCTCTATGTTGGAGAATGCGCACTTTCAACGCTTGGAAAAAAAACCGACTTTGTAGTCAAAACGGATGCAGCTCACGCCTATCTCACAATCGATGCTGCTCCGTCGAAAACAAAACCTCCGGAAAGTCGACTTACCTATGAAAAAACATTTCTCGAATCTGAAATTCTCATTCGAAATGCAGCTGCTAAGGTTACGCTCGTTATGGGTGGAAAAACGTATTCAAAAAAAGGTCGCGCTTATCTAGACCACTCGCGGTCAACTGCCCTGATGCCGAATATTGCTTCGCGATGGTTGCGTTTTCGGGGACTACGCTCAAATGAATCTCTCTTGTTTCAAATTCGCTATCCGTCTGATTCTTCGAAGTCTGCTAGGGGTTGGATATGGGCTCATGGCAATAAAATTGAACCACTGACACCAAAAATGTTTCGAGCGCAAATCGCCGATAATAAGGTGGCTGTTCGCGGTCTAGTGAAACCGCTGGATTTTGAGATGCTCACGAAATCGCTCATTTATGATTATCGACCAGTTGAGCAATATGGAATGCTGGGTGCTCTAGCAAAGCCTTGGATTGGTAATCCTATCAACCGCACTTTTCGCGCCCAGGTTCGCTTCCGTGGCAAAATTATTACAGGGACAATTGAATATCAGGAGCTTGCCAAATAGATGAAACGGGCAATACGGCGTTTTGCAAATGTGCTTCTTTTGGGCTTGACGGTATCTTTTAGCCTTACAGATGCTCAGGGCAAAACAGAGGACTTGAAGGAGATTCAAGGGGGTAGAAAGTACGATTTTGCCGGATTTCCTCTCGCGAACTACACGACCGATCGTGGGCTTGGCTTTGGTGCGTTTGTCTCTTTTTTTTATTTTTCTGACACTCCTAAAGAAAAGGAACCGTACCGCGCGTCGGTAGCACTCCAATTTTATCAAACTACGGATGATTACGCGTTTCACAAGTTGCTGCTGGATTTTCCAAACTTGTTTGATACTCGTGCGCGACTTGATGTGGTTTCCGGATATGAGGCTTGGGCAGATTCGAACTTCTTCGGTATTGGTAATGATGTTCCAAGATATCGTCCAGAAGCCACGCCTGCAAAATACTATAATTATGATGTCGTGAACTTTTGGCTCGTTCCAACGCTACGGGTTCCGCTCGTGAAGAAATGGGACATATTTGTAAAGGCCAACATACGCGTCGCAGACGTGAAGCATTACGAAAATAGTCTGCTGACTGAAACACAGCCGATAGGTTTCTCGGGAGGATTTTATCCACAATGGAGCTTAGGCATACTAACTGACCGCAGAAATAAAGAACCCAGTACTAGTCAGGGGTATGTGTTCGAAGCGTCGGTTCGTACGGCTCAACGTTTTCTTCTTTCTGACTTTGAGTCTTACGGAGCCAATATTACATTTCGGCAATGGTTTGAAATGGGAGACTCAGACGAATATGTTTTTGCGTATAGAATTGCGGTCGACACGAACCAGGGTGAAACACCATTCTTTCATCAATCGAAACTGGGAGGTAGCCAATGGGTGGAACTCGGCGGTAACATCGTTTTGAGAGGATTACCATTTGGTCGCTACCACGGCTTGACGACTCTTTATTCAAATACCGAGATTCGGGCGAAGCTTGTTAATTTTAGGCTATGGAATCGCAAGTTTGCTGTGCTCGGGGTTACTTACATTGATGCCGCGCGTGTTTGGCATCCAGATGCTGCTGATAACCGACCTTTCAATATACACGTCACTGCTGGAGTAGGGCCTCGTTTGGTCTACAACGACGTTTTTGTCGTGAGATTGGATATTGGAGTAGGTCTCGATGAGTTTCTTTCTGCGCCGGGCAGTCTAGATTCTAGCTATGCACCTGTGCTCGGTATAAACTTTATGGCTGGACATCCGTTTTAGGAGTTCAGGGCACCCTGTTCGGGTTATCGGTTATCCACTCATCGATCAGCTCAGAGTCGTCTCGGATTGCGCTGATAGCGTTTCTGTTTGGATCTCCTGCCAGAAATCCGCCAGGTCCTGTATCGATATCAAACCAGCGGGCATGAATGCGATAGGTCTGCTCATCGATCATAAGATTTACGCCGATATAATAGGCTTCGTACATGGTCACATCGCAGCACTCCCCATCCGCGCGTTCTTTAAGCCATTGACGATGGAGAAGCATCCAACCTCGTTCGGTTTCGATCCAACGATATTGAATCGTATACCTTGTCTCCATTGCGATAAATCCGCCCCATTGCGATTTTGTGTGTCCCTCTGCTTCGATCCAGTCACACGATTTGTCACCAAAGCAGGAAGTGTCGGGCTGCACAAAGGTTCGGTTGAAGAAATCTACGTTGTCTTCAATGATTTCTTCGAATCCATTCCAGACCAAAGTTTTTGCAAGAACTTCAGTACTGTGCGGACTTGGTGTGACGACGGTTACCCCAAGAAGATCTTCGGCACTGTGATCTGTGCCGTCTAATGAGTCAACGGCCTCTTCTGTGAGAAGACTGATAGAGAAACCGTCGATTGCGGGCGTTCTATTGGCGTCTTGCTCGATGTAGTCGTGCAATTTGACGAGTCCGGTATCGAGTTGCCCGGTTTCATCATCCATATACGTGAAGGCGTAACTTAATAACCCTTGATAGTCGTTAGGCGCGTCGGGGGGAGCGCTACAGGCGCCTATGGAAATACACAGCGCTGAAAAGCTTAGTACGCGCGAAATTGTTTTGGCGGTATTTGTCATTAGCTAGCTCACCTCTCGTATTCCGGTCAAAGTCTCTGTAACTCTACGTTGCTTGCGGTCTTTCAGTAAATCAAAAAAGCAAGATTGCCAAACGGGCCGAGGGATACGGGATTTAATTGGAATTACCCAGACTTAGACCAGCAGTAATCAGAAGTATATAAAATGCCGTCTTAGGGATTCTGATCAGAAGAGCAAGAGCAACACCGCCGAAGCTGACCCGCATTGCTCCTGCGGTCCAGGTTCCAAGCGCAAAGGGAAGAGGCAATGCACCGATGAGTGCTACTCCCTGCGCTCCGTATTTTCTGAGTAAACGAAAATTCTCCGGGTGTTTTGTGACCAACCAATCGCCGAGCCGTGGTGGGAGTCCGATTATTCTCCCAATCATATAACCGATGAGTCCTCCGCTCATGCTTGCCAGTGAACTGACGATAAAGACCTGTAGCGTTGAAATACCGCCTTCAATGGCCAGTAACATGATTGGAGCATAGCTGAATGGGGTCGGAAAAGAGTCGATGGTCAGGACAAAGAAATATAGACCAGGGACGCCAAATTTTTTGACTGCGGAAGTACCTATCGTTTCAATCGGCTCTTTCAGCCAAATGCCTGAAATCGAGGCCAATATAAATACAAAGCCGAAACCGACAAGGAGCTTCATCGTCATACTTTTGCGATCAATTCTTTTGAGCCCAAGCTCACCTTCATGTGATGCCGATGTGAGCTCAGTTTTCTCTGAAGTACCAGGCATGAGATTGGTTTCGACTGTGCAGTTTTGAGCATCAATCGTCAATGAAGACGTCTTTGCTGAGGCCAATTTAGTTCTTGCTGATGAACGCCGAGCCACTGGACCATTTCAAGTCGTCAGAGCTCGCTAATTTCTCATGTAAACGTTGTCCCCATGAAGATTCTGCACGGTAAAAAATACTCGGATAGCCAATAGGAGTCTTAACTCTCGTCTTCTTACCTTTATCAAGATCAATGGATTCATTAGACCACAGATGCGTCCACGTTCCTCGGGGTAAATATGTGATTGTTTCGCGCTGATTCGAATCCAAAGTTGGTGAAATCATAAAATCTGGCCCTAACATGAACTGTAATTCCAATTCGAGCGTTTCTGGGTCTTCTGGAAAATGAAGCCAAGGATGTCGAATTAAAGGAGTGCCTTTATCCGCAGCTTCTTGACTAAGTTGTTGTCGATAATCACCAAGTGCGGCGAAGACTCGAGCAAATCGGGCAAAATGACTCATTGTTTCATCATCTCGGTCGATCTGATAGTTTCTCGTGGGTTGATTGCCTTCGTGGGTTCGATACACAGGCGTAAAGGCGTTGAGCTCAATCCACCTCCAAAGCAGTTCTCTGCTTCGCGTGTATCCAAGTCCTGGAATCTTGAAAGGTAATGAGGGCACCGTTGTTGCTGTGTACCCACCAATGTCGCTGTGATTCTGTGAGTAACCTGAAAATCCGCTTGAGAGTAAAGCGACGACAGTGCTTTTGATTCCGTCTTCTCGGCTCCACCCGACCAACTGATCTCCCATCCAAAACAAAGTGCTGTAAAGTGGACTTTGTGTGAAACCAGAGCGAGCGAAAAACGCGATCTCGCGTTCTTTACCCGCTTCTTGAATAGCTTCTCGGTTTATTCTCACCCATTCTACCGGATATTGATTGTGGTATTTGGCGGCGTCGGTACCATCAGACAAGACAGCATCAAAAGGAAGCGCTTCGCCAAAGTCGGCCATCCATCCGCTTACTCCACTCTTGATAAGTTGTTTCTTGATCACATCCTTTATCCATTCCCGGGCATCAGAATTAGTAAGATCAAGTAATACAGCTGAAAAGCTGGTGTTGAGAATCCAATAAGGTTCTCCATCTGGTCGGGTGATAACGTATTTATTGTCAATCGCCTCTTGGAATAGATTTCGCTCAAACTGACCTTTCTCTGTTGGGTCTACTAAGAAGGGGTTGATATAGCCAAGAACGCGAATATCGTCATTCTTGAATTCTTCTACGAGTTCCTCCCAGTTTGGATAGGTTTCTCGACCGATTTCCCAGTTCCACCATAGTTGTTTACCGACAGATGTTTTACGGCTCCCAACCCAGTCTTGAAGCCAAAAGGCGGCGATGGGCGTGTGGTGAGCCAAAAGCCTTTCCTTCATCTTTTGAGCGGCTTGCGTGCCGCCTTGCATACCGATGACTGCACCCGTTTGTAGCCACTGGGGTGGGGCGGGCATGCGACCTGCGTAGCGCGTGTATACTTCAATTTGTTCGAATGGATCTTTTCCAAAAATAATTCGGCCGCAAAGTGTATCTGCGTAGACCTGAATTTTGGTCTGTTCAGAATTCGTAAAGTCGAAAATGCTATATTCAGAATTTTCTAAGAAGAAAGAGTGACCACTACTTGTAAGATAGTGCGGAGCCGGAGCATTAGAACTATCCCATTGGCCGCCTGCACCAAAAAAGGTTTCCATAAACCAAGTTAGAGGCTGAACGCCACGTCCGATGCCTGGTTCTTGTGACAGAACGCGAATCTTTTTTCCGTTAATGTTCAAATTCGTAAATTGTTCTCCGAATCCGAAAACTTTCTCTTTCCCGTAGCCGGTGTGAACCAGAGTGACGTGGTTGGCATTTAGATTATCTCTCGAATCTATTTTGGCTTTAATCTGGAGTTGCTCAGTATCAATAGGTGTGAAAGTGACAAGCCAATCTCCATTTATTGGGCCTTCTGTTTTTCCACGAATAACAAGGCTTGAGTCCTCTTGAAATATTTCTTCAAGACTGTAACGAGAGCCAGAGTTTCGTCGTCTTTCGTTGAACTTAAAAAAGCCGCGAGATTCTTTCACTGCGAGATCGCAGTTCGCAAATTGGACGAAGCTTTCCCCCGGAGTTGAGGCCCACAAAAATCGATTGGGTTCGCTGTGATGAGCGATGGTAAGTTGTGTCTGTTCAGCGTTCCAGGAAATGACAAACGCGCCGATTTGATGAGAGCGACTTGAGTAATTATGATTTAGTCGAACATTCATGATGACCTACGAAGACATGATGGTCATAGATCATAATTTCAAAGCTTGGCTACATCTGATCTCGCGCTCTGGTCACATTTCTTAGTTCTTATTTACTCAGGTGCTACGATATGTCTGGTAATATGCCGAAGTTGTTGGATTTCTCTTGAAATCGAGCGTGGCGATGGAAGCGTTCTCGCGCCGTGACTATATAAGCCTGTCAATATACATTCCGCCTTCGTCATAGTGGGCGCTTTTTTCGCGAGTTCTTCGCTTTGTTCGTATTCGATGACATTGTCATTAAACTGATGAACTGCAAGATATGAACATTTCAATTGCGCCAAATCTTCAGCTGCTTCGAGCCAAGACAGGGTCGTCGATGAATCGAGGATATTATCGACAAGCTCATCGCCGCCAGAAGATATTCCGAGGCCTTGTTCAAACAGTTGTTTGGCTGCGGTCGAAAAATTTGTCTGCCAGTCGTCGGCAATTTTCTGAATGGCTTTCATGTTCTTTAGAGAGTTTTGGCCCCAGGTTCGTCGAGCGAACGTCACCCAGGCCTCCGTGACCCTGGACTGGTCGCTAACCTTTGGTAGGTCATCCTGCAGGGCCGCAAAAATGATCGGTCGGTTTAACGGGTCATGTTTTCTGTTTCCGCGGCCCTTAAGGCTAAAACGCAATGCACTTTTCCAGTCATAATACCCGCCAAAGGTAGTGAGATTATTTACCTCTCGCTGATTTCGGGCACAAATAGAGAAGGCCAGTCGTGAACCTAAAGAGATACTAATGATTCCTACAGATGAAAATGATACGTATTTACTATCAACGAATGCTTGAAAGAGCGTATTTGCGTCGGCTAATGAGCGTCGATGAAAACAAAGATGCAAGAAGTCTGGGATATCTGGCGCTCCTACGATGAAGCCTGTCTGACAAAGGCTGCACACGAGTCGATATAGTTCAGGGTGGTCGAAGCCCCTAAAATCGAATCCTGGCACTAAGAAAAGCGCTCCAATTGGTGCTCGACGCGGCAAAAATATCCTTAGTCGCGAAAGTCGATTTTTTTCACCTGCGTTGCCAGGCAGAGTAACAAGTTCTTGTATGCAGTCCTTCGGCTTTGGTGCCCATGGTTTCGACCAAGGCCCCAGCCAAAAAAAAAGACGATGTTGTCTCATTGATTTCATGCGAGAAATTTTGCTCGACGTGTTGAACTTGGCTTTTCCGATGAGAGAGTTTGTGAAGGCTTTAGTTGTTCGTTAGAAGCTTTTTTCATGAGGGCTTGTATAGAGGAGCCAAGAAAGTCGACCCGGCTATGAATAAACTGTTCACGTCCAAAATGCACCGTATTCTTAGTCAGCTTTCGCAGCATTCGAGCATCTTGCTCTACGACCTTCATGACCATCGGTTTAACGACGGGACTAGCCAAGCTCGTCCATCTCGATTTTGTCAGCGATACAACGGAGTACATACGAGTGAGAAAGTCAGACACGGGTGTTAGAAAGCTTGTTGTAACGAGTTTGGGTCCCGAAGGAATCGCATATTCTACTTCAGCAATACTCGGTAAAATGAAGCGGTCGTAGTGCAGAACTCGTGAGGCGCCGCGAGTCAATATTTTACCAATCAAACCAGACGGCGGAGCTTCGTTCAAGAATTCACAGATAACTCGATCAGAGTACCGACGAATCTCTACTTCAACTTCTTGGCGCTGATCCTGGCGGAAAAGACCTTTATGAAGGACATTTGTATGGGGAACATCGAGAATATTTTCGGCAGTGCAATAGATACTCGCCTCAAAATCAGTTTGGTATCGAATGGAGACGTAATTACTATCGGATAGATGCGGAAAGGAGAAGGGAACCAGCTCTGGCTCTTTGAGCGAAGGAAATAACCAAATGTAGCCCTGACTTTCGACGGTAGGAAAGGAGTCAGCTCGAATTTTTGGAAAGGGCGTGTCTGGGTGGAGCGATGGAATCTCAGTACAGATTCCTTCGCCATCAAATATCCAACCATGATAGCCGCATTCGAGTTTACCGTCACGACACCTTCCTGCCGAGAGGGGCACATTACGATGAGGACATCGGTCAATGAGGGCTCGGACTCGACCTTGCTCGTCGCGAAACAAAACAAAAGGCTCGTCCCAAAGACGAACTGACAGCGGCTCGTCTTTGAGTTGGTCACTCTGGCAAACGATGTACCAGTTTTTTTGCACGCGATGAAGCGTATATGCGCTCTTGTTTAGAGCTGGTTGATGAGATTGGTCCATGACTGCTGGTGAGAAATTATAGTTCGTCGCCAAGCAACCAGGCAAGAGATGATTATACTGCGTCTATAATACCGTTGAGTGTTGCGCTTGGTCGCATGGCTTTGCTCGCAAGTTCATTGTTTGGCATATAGTAGCCTCCGACATCTTCTGCGGAGCCTTGAGCTGCGTTCAACTCTTCCACGATTTTTACTTCGTTTTCGGTAAGCGCCGCTGCGGTCGCTGTGAAACGTGTGGCGAGCTCTGGATTTGAAGTTTGTTCGGCCAGTGCTTTTGCCCAGTACATCGCAACATAAAAGTGACTTCCTCGATTATCGAGCTCATTCACTTTCCGAGAAGGCGATTTATTGTTGAGAAGATATTTTGTAGTCGCCTCATCCAAGGTCTGTCCTAAGATTTTAGCCGCCGCATTATCGTATTTTTCTGCAAGATGTTCGTAAGACACCGCGAGCGCCAAAAATTCACCTAGCGAATCCCAACGAAGATGTCCTTCTGATTCGAATTGTTGAACATGTTTTGGTGCTGAACCGCCTGCGCCTGTCTCGAATAATCCTCCTCCATTCATCAGAGGAACAATAGACAGCATTTTCGCGCTCGTACCGAGTTCTAGGATTGGAAATAGATCAGTGAGGTAGTCGCGGAGTACATTACCGGTGACAGAAATGGTGTCATTTCCTTCTTTCAGTCTTTCAAGCGTATAACGAGTCGCTTTGACTGGTGAAAGGATCAAGGTCTCAATTCCGTCTGTATTTTCGTCAGCGAGATATGTATTTACTTTTTTGATGAGTTCAGCATCGTGCGCTCGAGTTTCATCGAGCCAGAATACAGCGGGCGCTCCGGTGGCGCGAGAACGCCTAACCGCGAGTTGTACCCAGTCTCGGATTGGAGCGTCTTTCACTTGACACATTCTCCAAATGTCGCCGGCCTCGACCTTGTGCTCAGTTAGAACATCGCCATTCGCTGTCACGACGCGAACGGAACCTGCGTTTTCAAGCTCGAACGTTTTATCGTGAGAACCATATTCTTCAGCTTTTTGTGCCATGAGCCCAACATTTGGAACACTGCCCATTGTTGTTGGGTCAAATGCGCCGTGCTCTTTGCAAAACTCCATGACGGTTTGATACACGCCAGAGTAGCTGCTGTCAGGAATCACAGCCTTCGTTTCTTGCGTATTACCTTCGAGGTTCCACATACAACCTGATGTGCGAATCATCGCAGGCATAGATGCATCAATGATGACGTCACTTGGAACGTGCAAATTGGTTATCCCTTTATCGGAGTTGACCATCGCCAGGGCGGGACCGTTGTCATAGGCCGCTTGAATATCTGCTTCGATTTCCGAACGTTTATCTGCAGGCAAAGTTGCAATTTTCGCCAATAGGTCACCTAGACCATTGTTTACGTTTACGCCAAGCTCATCAAAGGTTGCACCGTGTTTCGTAAAAACATCCTTGAAGAACACTTTTACTCCATGACCGAAGATGATCGGGTCAGACACTTTCATCATCGTTGCTTTCATATGCAAAGAAAACAGCACGCCGCTGGATTTGGCATCTTCAACTTGCTCGTTGAGAAATGCGACGAGTGCATTTTTACTCATAAAAGTCGCATCAATGACTTCACCAGCTTGCAAAGGCAGTTCCGATTTTAGAATCGTAGTATTTCCATCCTCGCTAATGTGCTCAATACGAGCCGTCGTTGCTTCTGTAAGGGTCGCAGATTTTTCATTGGACCGGAAATCTCCATTTGACATCGTTGCGACGTGCGATTTTGAGCTGGATTCCCATTTGCCCATTGAGTGCGGATTGTTCTTGGCGAATGCCTTGACCGCTGCGGGCGCGCGTCGATCTGAATTGCCCTCTCTGAGTACCGGATTGACAGCACTTCCTTTGACTTTGTCATACTTGGCTTTGATAGCCTTTTCTTCGTCGGTTTCAGGTTCATCGGGATAGTTTGGCAGCGCGTAGCCTTTGGCCTGTAGTTCGGCAATGGCCGCTTTCATCTGAGGGATTGACGCGCTTATATTCGGAAGCTTGATGATGTTTGCTTCTGGAGTTTTTGCAAGTTCACCAAGTTCAGCCAAGGCGTCATCTATCCGTTGTTCTTCGGTGAGAACGTCACTGAAATTTGCAATGATTCGTCCGGCGAGTGAGATATCTCGAATGTCGACATTCACACCAGCGCTTGCGCTGTAAGCCTGGATGATAGGTAGGAACGAATAAGTTGCTAGAGCAGGGGCTTCGTCTGTGTGCGTATATATTATGGTTGGGCTTTGCGTCATTTCTTGCCTTCTTTGCGCCGGGTCACGGTCGATCCGTGCGTCGCGAATAAATTTCGTAGCTCGGTCGGGGTTACTCAAACCAGAACTAAAGGCGTCATAGCCTACTGTTGCAAAGGCATCAAGCGATCAATCATACGAGTTTGAAGGTTCTCAAGTCATATAAGTGTCTGATTTTTCGATAGTTTCATGTCTTCTCAGAGAGGGGGGCTCTTCAGCTATCCTGCACGAGCTCGAGATGGGGCAGTACAAAACCTTATCGAGCAAAGATACTTTGGAAGGCATCATCGATTTTCGGATGCTCAAACTTGAACCCGTGTTCAAGAAGCTGTTTTGGTACGATTCTTTGATCGGAAAGAATCGTTTCGGTACCCATTTCTCCAAATGCCATTTTCATGGCGAACTCGGGAGCGGGAAGCACTGTCGGCCGATTCAAGGCTTTACCCAGTGCTTTTGTGAACTTTTTATTTTTGACGGGGTTTGGGCTGACCAAATTTATCGGCCCAGATATCGTTTCGTTTTCAAGGGCATAGATGATGGCTCGTACGACATCATGCAATGAAATCCAGGACATCCACTGTTTCCCGCTGCCGAGAACTCCACCTACGCCCATCTTGAAAGGCAGAAGCATTTTTCCAAGTGCGCCTCCGTCCTTATCAAGAACAACGCCGATTCGCAGATTTACCAGGCGCGTGTGTTCGAGATTTTGTGAGCGAGACGCTTCTTCCCATGCTTCGCAAACGTCGGCCAAAAAACCACCGCCTTTGGCTCCATTTTCATCAATGATTTCACTTCCGCTCTGCGCTCCGTAGTAGCCAATTGCAGATGCAGAAAGAAAAACAGCGGGTGGGGACTTGAGTTGGCTGATGGTATCGACTAGCGCTTTGGTCCCCTCGACCCGGCTCTTCATTATTTTATTCTTGAGCTTTTTCGTCCATCGACCACTGGCGATGGGTTCACCGGCCAAATGAACAACTGCGCCGAAGCCTTCCAGCTCATTGGTGCCCAGTTTAGTTTCTTTTGGATCCAAGAATATTTCTTTCGGCTTATTAGAGGGCTTTCGCACGAGCCGATGCACTTCATGTCCCGCGGCCTCCAATTGAGACCTAAGTTCTTTTCCTATGAGGCCTGACGCCCCTGAGATTGCTACTTTTACCATTTTCAGTTGGGGTTAATTAACCGATTTTTTACAATGAAAAGAGAAAACCCGAATCATTTTTAGTAAAGACATACATGTCATGAAAGATTCTTCGGTGTGACTTTGGTGATGCTGTTTTTGTGCGCTGAAAACCAAAAAAGTCAGAAATACAGGGGTGTTGCATAAGACAAAATGCAGTAGTCGCCACATTTGCTTACACTTTTATCCGGCATGAGTTCTGCTGAGTCTTATGCGTCCTAGTTCGTTTCTTTCGAACTGCTTACTAAAATCAATCGATTTTTCATCAACAAAACCTTCGGTTTCGTGCCGCAACAATACTTAAAATGCCGACTGGACGCGTAACAACCGGAAACAAATGCTTCGATATTCATCGGCCTATGAAATCGCAGATTCGTGGCAGGTTTTCTGAAGCTTCGCCTGTTATGCAGCCATTTGTCTAAGCTTGGTTTCTTCGAATTTTGTTCCAAGATCTCGAAATAACGTTGCAGACACGGTGGTTCGATTCAATTCGACGGCAGGAGAAACAAAGGAGCGAAAAGCGTGCCTGCGCTGAAAAATTATGACGCCGGTTATTTTTTCTACTCTTCAGGGCTGCATGTTGGGTGCTTGGTCATATAGATTATCATCTTTAGATATTGTGAAGAGCACAGTGGATAGCATTGGAAAACTCGAATCCAGCTTAAGACTTCGATTTTGCTGTTCTGGGCTATCATATGGCAGGCTTGATCGCGTCTCGTTTGCAAATGGTTAGGTTCGAGTCAATTCCACTGAAATGGAGAGAAAAGACGAACTCAGCAGGTGCTGGCAACGGATTAATGGATTGAAATCGAAATGCAATCAGCCTTGCGACTAAGTGGTGAACCGTCATAGGCAAAGCGCTTCTTCTTGTAACCGAATAACGAGCAGATGACTGATTCGACGGTAAATCTCTTCGGTTGGCGAAGGCTGCTTTGTCGAACGCGATAAGGCATATATTGCTCAAGAAAGATAAAATGAATGTTCCACCGTTCGGTCTAGAAAAACGGTTGAGTATGATGAAAGGAGTCACCCAATGATAAATTGTTGATCGCTTGTACAGAGGTACTGTGGAGGCCTATTGCGAAGAACGAATTTCCGCAGTTTAGCACCAAAATCCTGAAGTACGTTTGTGCGTTTTAGCGTTACTTTCCAAGAAGATACCTAGATATCTACCGATAGCGCCGAAGTTGCTTCGAGCACGAACGTCGAATAAAGCTGACTCGGGCGTACTTGCCCAATAAGAAGATTGAAGTAGATATTGCGAAATCGCAAACGAGCTTGAGTTTTGGCACCCAATTTGCTCAATTGCCGAAGTGAGAGCGTCGAAAGAGTTATTGGTTGGGGTATTGTTTGGTGCCTTGCTGAGTTCGTGCCAGGCATCTTTGCCCAAAGACCCCGTTGTCTCTGCCTTATATCGCGACTTGCGGAGAATTGTCCAATTAGAGGAGGCAAAGGGGTGGACGATCGATCAATATGAGGTCGATGAAATAGTACCTACAGCACTTCAGTCGATTTGTTTGACCCAGGTCGGTACGTCCCAAAATTTGTCAACTTGGATTTCTGAAGAAAAACTAAGGCTGGGAGGTGACCCTGCAGAATTTTATCAGAAAAATGGTCAATCTCTCGAAGGCATGGGTGCGCTATTGTCGCTTCACCGAATTCAGTTATTGTTGGATACTGCCGCAGAAAAAAGAACCGAAAACTGTCCCTTTTGGCAACAGCCATCATCTGACTTCCGAGGAAGACAATTACTAAGCGATCGTTGGGCGTTGAGCTTTGGTGGAGGCGGAAAGCTCATCGGTGTGAAGCAAGGAGACAGATATGACGTCAATTTCGGCGGGGCAGGCCGCCTGCTCATTGGGCGAGGTCTGAATGAAAATTGGGCAGCGTTTGCTGGTTTTGAACTTGGCGGCGGTGCTGGATTTCCTCGTGATCAGAATGGCCAAAGGGGTCAGATCACTGTCCTTGTTGATGTGGTCGCTCAAGCGAGTTTGCGATATCAGATTGTAAATTCATACTTCGAACTTGAAAGTGGTTATCTCGTTCAAACAAGAGAGAATGCACTTTCGGAGTTTTCGCATGGGTTTAGGGTTGGAATTGCATACGGACTTCAGTACTCTCGCCAGCTTCTGTTCTTGCCTGGTGCTTCGTTCGGAATTTCCTATGACCATCTGTATGGTCGCGAGGGCTCGCTTTACGACACGAGCTATCTAAAATTCGGGTTTCGAGGTGCCTTCGATGTGCCGCTGTAAACGAGATAAGACACACTTTTGAAGCACATCGACCAATTCTTCCGGCCCGAACTCGATAACGAGAGGTTCCTCTCGCGGCATCATTTATTGTTTTAGGCGAATACCACGAGTGCTTCATCCTTTGTGAAGCGTTTAGAAATGTTTTGTTTGCATTCGCGTCGGGAACAGAACAAGCTCTGTGTGTTGAGTTTTTTGTACCACGAGACCCCACATGGTCGATTTCGTATTCTAGATGAGGGACCAAAAGATGGACCCGTTCTTTTATTTGTTCATGGAGTAAGCTATCCACTTGAAGTTTTTTCGTTAGTCGTTGAACAGATGATTAATAAAGGTTTTCGATGCATACGATTTGATCTCTATGGAAGAGGAGATTCTTCTTGGAATGGAGAAAAACTGACGTCCGATTTCTTAGCGACCCAAGCCTTGGAAGTTCTTGAAGCGACGGGCGTTTTGGACTCTATTATCGTGGTTAGTCTTTCGAATGGGGACTTGATAGCGAACGTCATTGCTACCCGAATTCCACAGCGTATCACTGCGATGGCGTGGGTTGCACCTAGTGGCCTAGATCGCCGTACCAACAATCTATTGTTCCGTTTGGCTTCTCGTGTTCCCGGTTTTGATGCTCTCGTTGCCCCATTTATGCGATGGTACTTTTCGTCTCGCATGAGACGACACTTGCAAGCTCTTCAGTCCCGTTCATCCACAGAAGCGGGGAAAATTTACCAGCATTCGATTGATTGTATGAATACTCGCAAAACGGTTGCGAGAGCCGCCACCAACCAACTTCTCCATCAACCAAATTCAATGGCAGTTGAGGTTTCTTCGGTAGGCGTCGCCGCTGCTCATATACCCGTGCTCATGATTAATTTTGGGAGTGAAACAGACACGGTAGACCCAGATCTCAATATCTTGCGTCAACATATCCGTGCGACAGAAGTTACGATAGACGGCTTGTCCCATATGGGTCTCCTTGAGGACCCAGCAAGAATTATTCCCCACTTACTTTTGTTCTTTTCGTAAAGTGAATGGGCTTTTCGTAAATCTCGTCCGTAGCCGACTAGAAATGAAGTCGCATAATTGCTACTTACGGACGTTGTGATCGTTCGCGATTTATTCACTGCGTGGCAGAGGTGTTATGGCGATGATGGCTGGGGACAATCGTGGTGGCTCGCTCATGAACTATTAGAACGTTGGGGCATCGAAGGCTGTATTGAATGTTGTCCTATTATTCACGACGGTTTAGGTTTCTATGGGATACTTATTCAGCAAAACAATCAGCGTGATGAAGTTTCTAGTTTAGGCCGCTTCACGATTTGCGGCGATGTTGAAAATTGGCATCCAGACCGAGGACAAGCACGGGAATTGGAACTCAGTGGCGACCAGGCATTGATGATGTCTCTCGAAGACAAAGTCCAAGCTTCAATAAAGCATTTGAATTTGCGAAGCTCTAATCCATGTGCCCAGTCTCCTGAGCCACTTTATCGCTTTTATTTTAATTTGATGATGCAGCTTGCGCTTCGAGTTCCTCATGCCGCGATACAAATATACCCACAAGAAGAAACGAGAGTATCAGCGTCTTGCTCAACTTGGACTTGGGTTTTGTATCACGCCGGAAACAAGGTCCTCTTGGAGCCTCGAGACAAATTTCGAGGCATCGTCGAGATTCCTTTCTTCCGAGATTTCCAAAATGGAGTATCGGTAGAAAAGATAGCGCATCAAATCCTTGATCTGCTTGGAATAGAGCCATACGCTCCCTCGCAGCAACCGTTAGTGAATCTTAACTATAATCTACACGAACATACTCACCGATTTGCGTCTTGGTGCGCAGCACGAGCAGCGGGAAGAGGACTGGCTGGGTTTTCAAATTCAAAGGGCCGTAATGCACTTGAGTTCGCAGGTCTATATGAGCTCATGAAGGCAGACCCCCAACTTTGGCCGGCGACGGCAGCTCAATTTGATTCTTTACATCTGCAATGGTGTGAAAAAATCGCCAACTTTCTTCAGAATAATGATGTTCCCAAAGCTTCTTTTGGTCATGCAGCAAAATTGGTCGCGATTTATCTAAAGGTGTTTGTGATTTGTGGGTATCAACATGAGCATCCGATGACAAAGCATGTGCACCCGCCGATAGACAGTTTGTTGTTGAAGGAACTCTCGAAACACGAGTTATTCTCGAAAGAGCATCGTCGCTTATGGAGAGAGACCCGTTGGACCAAGGCTTCAAGCGCTACTTACGAAGAAATTATTCGGAGTCTTCGAGAAGAAAAGCTCCATAGTAATGGGTTTTGGAAAATTGAGTCGTATTGGGATATTCAGAACTAGCTGATGGAGTTTGGACGCGCTCAATTGCACCTTATATTGCATCTCATAATACCTGCGGCAGTTGCCTACGGTTTCGGGCAGTCTCGTAAAGCAAAGGCTTTCTGGCTGATGCTAATGACTATGGTGGTGGATATAGACCATCTGTTTGCTACACCTATCTACGAACCAAATCGATGTAGTTTAGGCTTCCATCCTTTGCATCAATACTTGATTCAACCTCTGTATCTGGTCCTGGCTCTGCATCCTAAAACGCGATGGATCGGGGTCGGTTTGCTCATTCACATGGGTCTCGATGGGATTGACTGCTTATTTATGTGAGCATTCTGGCTGTGTCAGTACGCGTCGGTCGTGGCTGGAATGCTGAATGGTATTGGTTGACGTTCTTCGTCGATTCTGGAGACGTATTTGATTCGGGCGATAACGGAGCGATTGAGGCTCATTCCAGGGCGAACGAGAACTCCTAAGTTGCCCTGGCTGCTATATTCAAAGACGCGTCAAAGATTTACGATGACTCAATCACGTGTATGAGTACACACAAGTGTGCAGCTCGTGGACGACTTATCTTATGGGAGACTTCTTGATAATCCGGACGAAGTCGTCCCGCATTTGCTTCAGTTCTTCTCTCAGAATTGTTGTGCAAAGCATTCGAAGACTCAGGTTTTCAGATTGCTATTTGTTTTTTTTATTAAAGGACTTGGCCGCGAGTAAACTTGCGAAACCTTGACCTCCGCTTTTTCTGGGCTCGAATGATACCGGACTGGAGGTTCCTAGTAGCTTTTGCGCGGCATCAATGCTGGCGTCATTTATGCCTTCATTTTCTTTTAGGTTTGTAACAAGCTTCTGCATTTTATTCGTGAGAAGTGAAGACCAAGAATCCAAGCTCATTCCAAGCGCTTCACCTAGTCCCTCTTGGTCGGATAGCCAAGCTGAAAGCCGCGCTGCTTGTTTTTCAGAGAATGATACCCCTTCGAACTCAACAACAGCTTCACCATTATCGTCTTCACGGGGCATGCAAAGTTGCACGAAGCTTTCGACATTAATTTCAGCTATTTCAGATATGAGGACAGAGAACTGCGTTTCTGACAAAAGGTCGCGTGCTTTTTTTACTGCTTTATGCGCCGAGGTAAAATCTGTTGCGTTGGCCCAGCTAAGGACTGCATCAATAACGATTTGTTCGGGCACGACCTAAATTTTCTGGCCGTAGCGGTCGTTGGCAACCTCAGTGCGACACGCTTGAACATCTTTCTGCGCTTCTTGTCCTGGCGCCGCAACAATGTAAGGAATGAGACCCGCCCCACCTGATGCAATCATTGCAGCGATCCCGATGAGCGCTTTTTTGACAAAGCTATCATTTTCCTTAATGAAGGCTTTTTTCGCCGCAGTTCCGATGAGGCCGAACGGTGGAAGGCCAACATACATCGGGGCAACACCCAGGGCTGCGCTTAGTGTGTCTCGTACGGGGCTGAACTTCATAGTTCTTTTCTTTTCGGGTTTCCTTGATAGAAGTTGTGCCTATTTGTGACATTTTCCCCACATAAACTTACTTTTTCCGTTTCGCTCGCTTCAGTAGAAGGTAACTGGGATTGTAAGTGCCTGAAATAAATGATTTTATTCCGATTGTAAGTACAACGCTGGTCTGTTCTAAGTCGCGCAGGACAAATCGCAGGCTTGCTGCAAGTCTAGGATTCAAAAGGTTTGATGATTGGCAATCGGGAAAAAAGGATGAGGCAGCCTACATTGGATTGGGCGCTAAGCCTGGTGTTCTCCATGGTCGTTTGGTGTTCACCGCTTCCCGTCGACGCTGGTGAAATCGAAATTAGTTACTCCGGACCTCGCTGTTTGACGTCCGGCCAGACAAACACGACTCTGGTCTCTCATTTTACTGCGTACTTCGAGCAAAACCCCGGTCACGATTATTTGGATTCAGCTGGTTACAATGTTTTCACCCAAACCAATCAAGCGCTTTTTCCTGAATTCGATCTGCATCAATCAGGATTAAGTCTCGATGCTCTCACTCTTGTAGCCAATGGAGAAACAAAGACGCTTGTGATGCGAGACTTGCCAGTATTAGTTAGTCCATTTGAGATCGTTCTACAGTATCCCGGCGGAGGAAACACAAACTGGTTGCAGGTCTTGCAACGACAAGCGAGCCTTAGCCGTCGTAATCCAGGCCTTTCGTTTGAATTGGCCAATTTGTATCGATTACATCTCTCGAAAGGGCGAACCGTTTTGCTTCTCGAGTTTGATGACGATATTCAATGGAGCGACGATGTGTATGAATATCGTCGCCAGTGGGGCACACTTACAAAGGTTTCTGCAGACGGCGAAACGTCTCGGATATATACCATCGGTCGTCAGCTCGCTCGTGGATCCGAAGTGAAGCAGGCCTTACTGGATTGGAAAAAAGATAAAAAAGAAAAAGATCGTCACCTTTACGTGCACCCCGGCGGAATTTTAGGCGCGTCAAAATCCCAGGCTCAACGAAAGTTATGTGCATATTCACTTTCGGGACTCGGCCTTGACGCTGTTGTACCACGCAGCGACGAACTTACGCTTGATCCAAAGGTGCTTATTGATGAGGCTCAACTGCACGGACTGCCGTATATTGCGACGAACCTCTACGATGCTAAGACAAGTCGTCGCGTGTTTCCTCCATTTGTGCTCAGGGAGTTACCTAGTGGAGAATTTATATCGATTATTGGTTTAGTTGGCCAAGACCAGCTCAATGAACTCACGCCTGATACTCGCTTAGCGTGGAAGCTTTTCGATTCAAAAGAATCAATAAAAGCGGCGCAACGCGAAATATATCAGCAATTGGGAAGAATGCCTGATTTGGTTGTTATTCTTCAATCGGGCGGCCGTAAGGCTTTAAACACAGGTGTGACAGCTGCCGCTGATATCGTCATCACGGATGGTTTGGATGAGGAACTCATTCGTCGACGTGAACGTATTGAGGTAGCAGCTGAAGAGTCAGGGAGGTTTGGCCTTAGCAGTTCGAGAACACTCCTTACCGCAGAGACTCATCCGTTAACGATAGGTCGGATCGTAAGTCGTTTTCGGCAAAGCAGCGATGTTCTCGAGAGTCCGCGTCTTATGCAGCTTGACCACGAGGTAGTGCCAGTCGTCAAAAACTTAAAGCGAGATGAAGAGCTAGAGCGCAGAGTGAGAGCTTTAGAAGAACGTGATGCTCGTTTGTTTCGACGAGTGATTGCGCCGGATATTCGAAGTTTTATAGAAAAGCGTCCGCACTTACACCCTTATATTTGGGGTCCAAAAATACCTCATCGTGGAGGCTTTCGAGCCTACTCGCGATCTTCTCCAGCCAAATTTACCGAACCGCTTTGGATGAAGCTTGTTGGAGAGACTCTGTCCAATACTTTCGATGTTGACGCTGTCGTAAGCCGCGGTACGCGCTTACGTCGCGGAATGGCGCTTGGCACGGAGGAACAGTATTTGGATTCATGGCTCCAGATTCCGGACACCATCATAGTTATGCGGCTTTCCGGAAAACTGCTGAAGTCGTTTGTTAGTATTCTTCGTAAAGAAATCGAGCGAGAGCGATTGGACTCTGTAGGACTTCTGTATCATACCGGTCTAGATCCGGTGCGCCAAAAAATAGGAGGCCGCTCCATCGTCGACCGTGAAGAGTACTCAATTCTCATCACAGATTATGTGAAGGGCTTGTCTCAGTTTGCGCCGGTTATGAGTAATGCAAAATTTTACTCTGCATTCCAGCCAAGTGGTAATCAAACCTATTCGCCAAAAACCGGCGGTGTAGAATTACGCATAAAGTATTTGATGTTAAACAAGTTAAAAGAATGGTCCAAGTCAGAGAGTGGTCGAATTGATGTTTCAGACCAAGCTGAATTTTCGTCATTATTTACCGCTCCGCAGCATGAATTTTTGGGGCGTTGGCAAGTTCTCGTGGACGAACTTTCTCTCGATGGTTCGAATTATCAAAATAATTCAGATTTAGACGTGTACGCGATGTCTACAGAGACGAGAGCGAAAACAGCCAGTAACTATAGCCTGGGTGTGCGGACCAGGGCAGCAGTTCGCTATGACGATCCAAACCTTTCTTGGGAAAACCGATTGCGAGCAGAGTTTGCGAAAGTTGTTTTTGAAGGACAATCACGAGCTGACCTAGCGACTGAGCGGATAGATGATATTGAGTTTCTATCTGAGCTGCAGCTCAATTTTGCAGGTAAGAAATTTGCGAAGCAAACACTCAATGCTGCGCCGTATATCAAAGCGGCGTTTGATACTGAGTTTACGCCAACTTCCACCACTTCTCCAAGACAAAAACTATTGCGCGGATCTATGGGAGTCGTGGCAGCAGGTAGTGGTATTTTGAAGCAAATTCGACTGGGTGCTTTGGTGCAAGCTGACTTTAGCGACGTCAATGAAACGCATTCTAGTCTAGGGTTCGAGGCAGGTTATCGCTTGGTATGGCCTTTGGGAAAAACACTGGATTGGCAGAGCCAGCTGGATACAAGATATCTGTTTCCAACTCTACGGGATACCGTGGCCGACCTTGGTTTTTTTCTCTCTGTGCAGAACCGGTTTCGAGTTCCTGTAATGGATTATATCAGAGTGTTTGCCTTCTCAGACTTCATCTTAGTTCGCGGGAAGCTCCCAGAAACGGCATTCTTCGGTGGCAGCCACATCATGGGGTTTGGCGTCGATTTTGCCCAGATTTTAAATCTTTAGCGCTACAATTATTCATTTAATTTTTGGTGAAGTAATCTTAGAGCGTCGATTAGGAGTCGTGGATTTTGTGTTATTCTGTGGACCAATCATGAGTTTTCGATATTCTCAGTCGCTATCCTGTATCATGTTCGTTTTCTTGGCTTTGGCAGCATGCTCCAATAGGGCAGCAGTTGAATTAGTTCAGCCGAAGGTGCAAGACGGCGGTGAGCAAACATTATCATACCGTGATGCCGCAATTACCGTTGATGCAGTCGTGTTTGATGCGGGCATGCTATTGCAAGACGCGAGCTCGCCTGTAGATGTTGGTCTATATGATTCAGGGGTACATCCTGATGCGATGACCTTTGTCGAAGACGCAGAGGTAAGTGATGCCAGTCATTCCGACGCAGGAATTTGCGATGGAGTAGGTGACGGCACGGTTGTCGTCGTGGCACCTTTTTCTCAATGCAGTGATTTTCCATCGCCTTGCAATGAGGCAGGAACCCAGACTCGCGAGCTGACTGTGTGTCGTGAAGGTCTCCCTGTTCAGGAAACAGAAACACAGAATTGTACGGCTGTTCGGATAGGCTGCGAAGATGGTGTACTTACACGGAGGATTCCTAACTTTCCTCGTATTCACGACTACTCCGGAGCGCCGGAAAGCGAAGTAAACCTGCTTGTTCAAAGAGCGGTGAATGGCCTTGGATTATCTATTGCAACAGCACCCGAACCACGTGACCGAATTTTCGTAGGGCGATGGTATATGGCTTGGATCGACGAAACAGGTTTTTACGGAAAGATGAATGCTCTCTGGTCTCTCAATGGTGACCCGAACAATTTAGACTTTGTGCTTTTGGAAGGAAGCCGACCAGTCAATAACTTTGTTGTTGGAGAGCACGGAGCAGGGCAATGGCCTGCGGGATATATGGGTGCTGAACATATCGAGTATCCAAATAATGTTCCAGAGTTCGATGATGATCCAAACTGCGCCAGTGGATTTTGTGCACAATATAGCTTACCCGAGGCAGACCCATACACAGATCCAGATATTCCTACGTGGATCGCGTGCAACTTCGGATCTCCAAGTTTTAGTTCACAATTTGCTCCTATTCAAATTGAGGAGCAGGGCGACGGGATTCGGCTTATGTATGAGGGCCGACTGCGCAAGCGAGGCGATTTCGGCGGAAGTTCTAATGGAAGTAATTGTCATGACGATTTCCTGTTTCCAGACAACCGTCGTCGACCCGTATACTTGAGAGTTGGTTATGAATTAGCTGCAGATCAGCACTACATTGATCGCTTGCATCAAGTCAGAAATCCCGCGGGGAATCCACCCTTTGACGGGCCCGAGAGTTTTATTGGTGGCTTTGTTATGACGAATTGGCCTAATCCTCATCCGCTCAAGAATCTCCATCGCTTTAGCCGTGCAGGGAGTCAGCCCCAAAGCGTATACTGGGGTAATCAAATGATAACGATCGACAATCAGTCGTACACACGTTTACCCACTTCGGTTCCCACATCAGATGTTGTTTTAGGTTGGTCGGGTCAAGCAATGACTTTGAGTGAGTACCCGGCTAACGTCATTGGTCGAGCGTATACGCTTAGCAATGTTGGGCCTCAAGATAACCGGGATACCGGCTTTTGTTTCTGCTACGTTCATGGAGGGATTGAAATGGGCGGAGGACTACTGCACGGTTCGCGTCATTCGGACGGTATGGCTATTCCAGGTGGAACGACGAGCTATATCGCAGTTCGCCGTTTAGAAATTCGGCACGAAGACCCTTTGCCGCCTCCTTTTGAACGTGTTTATGAAGCCGAGACGGACCTCATGCATATTGTTGGTAGAGCAGAAGCCGACGGTTGGTCTGCCGCGACAGGACCAGATCAAGCGGGTCATATGGCTTTTGGTCCTTATGCGACGGATTGGCCCGAGGAACCGCTGACGGCGACCTATCGGTTGATGGTTGACGTGGCTAATAATAGTCAAGAGGAGGTCGTGACCGTCGATATCTTTGACGCGACGACATCGGAGATACTCCTGAGTCGACCTCTGCTAAGAAACGAGTTCCCTGCTAATTTTCAGTATCAAGATTTTAGCGTGACTTTCGACATGTTCGGTCGCAGCGGTCACCGCATGGAGGCAAGGGTGTATTGGCACGATATTAGCTACGTGCGGTTAGACAAAATCACCGTCTCAAACTAGAACATACATACCCAGATTATGAAAACTGAAATTGATAATCTTGAGAGTGTTAAGTCTCATCTCGAAAAAAACTCTGACTTTTCCCACGTCGTGGTGCAAGGACTCGATTTGAAAGACTATGAGAACGAACTGCTTGCGCGAGACGTTCATTCTTCGGTGTTTCTTGGCTGTCATATGTCCGACGAGGTCGCGATAAGTATTCAAAAACGGGGTGGCGTAATATTTCCAAATCTAGGAGCGATGCCCTATCAGCTATACAGAAACAGTTTGTACTCTCCTAAGGAATTGTCCGAAGGATACAACCTCGGCGACTACAAATCCATCGATCAGAGCCGTGACGCGCTCGTGTACGAGCATTACCGCTGTGCAAAAGAGAACACTCATAAACCTCCCGTCGCAGAGGCCCTTGCCCAGCGATTACATGACCACTCGATTGACGACGCATTGGCTGATTTTCTCGACAATGACGGAAAACCGCGGAAGGTCGTCGCGATAATGGGGGGTCATAGTATGTTGCGAACAGATGCCTCGTTTCGTAAAGTTGCTCGAATCGCGCACAAACTCGCGAACCTAGATTCGTCCGTGCTGGTCGCGACGGGTGGTGGTCCAGGAGCAATGGAGGCCTCGAATTTAGGAGCCTTCCTAAGGCATCAGCCCATTAATGAAATTGATCAGGTGATCGAAGAGCTTTCTTCAGCGCCAAGCTATAAAGATAAAGCGTGGTGGGATACGGCCCTGAAGGTGCTGGAGCGCTATCCGTCGAATCCAGGAACGAGCCTCGGTATTCCAACTTGGTATTATGGCCACGAGCCTCCCAATTTATTTGCCACGCACATCGCAAAATACTTCTCGAACAGCCTTCGCGAGGATGGTCTGCTGACGATTGCAAAGCACGGCGTGATTTATGCGCCGGGGAGTGCGGGAACCATTCAAGAAGTATTCTTGGATGCTTGTCAAAATCACTACGGAAGCACCGGTCTCATTAGCCCCATGGTCTTTCTCAATACGAATTATTGGTCTGAGATAAAGCCGGTCTATCCGCTTTTATCCAAACTCGCGCTTGACCGGCAGTACGGTTCTCTATTGACGGCTCTCGATGATGAAGATGCAATTGTCCGTTTCATTGAGGAGCACCCGCCGCAAGCTGTGCAACAAATCTAAGATGGTTGTGCAGTCGGACGAATCAGTACATCGTGAACTTGCATATGTTCGGGAGAGTTGAGCAAGAAGAGTACCGCATCTGCGATATCTTTTGATTCAAGTACTTTGAACCTTGAATAGGTTTCTGCCGCTTTTTCAGCGGACTTATGATAGCGCTCGGCGAATTCTGTTTCGACGAATCCAGGGCTGATGCAACCGACTCGAATTGCGCTGTCTAGTCCCCGCAATTCTGTTCTCAGTCCCTCGGTCAGTGACCGCACGGCAAATTTGGTGGCTGAATAGACGCCTGAACCACCGGGAACTCGATGACCAGACATGGAACCGATATGGATAACGTGACCTTTGTCGCCCATTCGTCTCATGTCTGCGACGGCTTCTTTGGTACAAACACATAAGGCAAGTACGTTGAGATCGAGCATCTCCCGCCACATTTCGGGGTCACCGCTAAGTAGCGGTGCATTGTGACCAAGCCCGGCATTATTAACCAGCACGTTCACTCCACCCCAGGTCTCGCGAATTTGAGAAAACATTTTTTCGATTTGTTGAAGGTCTCTAAGGTCAGCAGAAATGGCGAGACTTCGCGTTTGGTCTGGGTCCGATTCTTTCAAAACTTCGGTGAGTTTGTCGATACGTCGAGCGCAAGCGGCTACTCGAAAGCCCTGGCGGAGTAGTGCCTGCGCCACTGCGGCTCCAATACCTGCAGAGGCTCCGGTGACTAAAGCCACCGCGTCCTTGTTTGGTGGAAGCGGTTCTTCTGTTTCGGATGGGAGTGCCATATGTTCGATATATATAACGCCCTATGAGAGCGCGCTAGCAGAGATTAGCGTAGTTTTCTTTCAGGATAACTTACTGCTCTCCGTCCATTTTCAGCGCAAAATCTTCTTCAGGTGCACGGACCAACCGATGACGTCCATATAAGCCAAAATAAGCAATGCCCAAGGCAAACCAAACCGCGGCACCAATTACAACGCGTCGATACACGGGGTCTGAAAAGAATAGGCCGATGAGCGTGACACAGCATATGAGCAGCGCAAACGCTGCACCAGGCACACCAAGCGGGCTGACAAAGGGCCGTTCAATATTGGGCATTTTTCGCCGAAGAATAATGAACGCGACCATTTGAAGAATATAGGACAGCACTGCACCGAAGACCGCCATGTTCAATAAAACGGCACCCACGGGGTGGTCAGAACCTAAAAAGTGGATAAGCAAGGCGACTATATACCCGAGTATCGCTCCGGCAATCAGAGCCACATGGGGTGTTTGTCGTTTGGAGTGGGTCAATGACAAGAATCGAGGAAAGTAGCCCGCTCTTGAGAGTGAGAAAATCTGACGTCCATAGGCGAAGATGATGGTGTGAAAGCTCGCGATAAGTCCCGCAACGGCGATGAGGGCAAGAATCTTGGTATGCATGCCGTCTCCGAAGATGGCCTTAAAGCCTTCGAAAAGTGGCTCATCTGATTTGGCTAATGCTTCCGCTCCAGGATGAATGCCCGTGTTTAAGAACAGCGTTAAGAACGCGCAAATCACGAGTGTTAGGAGTCCGTAAAGCAGTCCCTTGGGCATATCCTTTTTAGGATCATGAGATTCTTCGGCAGCCAAGGGGAGCTCTTCGATCGCCAGGTAGAACCAAATAGCGAAGGGCAGGGCACCAAACACTCCTTTGATACCGTAAGGAAGCCAGCGGCTACCCTCGGCAGAGGCAGGCGCGATATTTAGAGCCCATTGCTCTAAGTCGAACTGGCCAATCGCACCAATATAGAAAACGACGAGGATGCCCAAGGCTAAGAAAGTGATGACCACCGAGAATTTGAAGGAGAGTTCTACGCCCCAAATATTGAGCCCGACGAACATCGCATACGCCACTAACCACCAGATAGGGGCAAAGCTGGCTGGACTACCGGTAATTGCCCCCATATAGCCGCCAATTCCCACCACGATCACGGCTGGGGTAAGGATGTACTCCATATTTTCCGCGAGTCCAGTGATATAGCCTGCCCAGGGACCCATAGATGATCTCGCGAAGGAGTAAGCGCCTCCAGCGTGCGGAAGGGCGGGAGACATTTCGGCAATGCTGTAACATAGGCCGACGTACATCAGCGTAATGATGATGAGCGCAATGAGCAGTCCACCGAATCCCCCCGCCGCGAGACCAAAGTTCCAGCCGAAAAAGTCGCCAGAAATCACGGCACCGACTCCTAAAGCCCATAAGTGAAAGACCCGAGCATAAGGCCTAAGCTTTCGTTGTTCAAAGTATTGATCATCAACGGTTGCATATTCGACCGACCCTGACTTTTTTGATCCCATCGCTCGTAGCTTATCATGCTTTGAGGAGGAGATGGAAACGAACATTTTGCAAGATGGATTGCGGGTTACGGACCAGCTGTGTTTGAAACGAGGACGAATTATGCTAAGCGCTAGTCGTGAAATTCATCTGTATCACTTTATGCCTAGCAGCCATGATGAACATCGGGTGTCAAACGACTATGAAGCCAACTGCTCGTTTCAATCAAATTGATTTTCAAGGACACCGAGGGGCTCGGGGCCTTAGCCCTGAAAACACGATGGTATCGTTTCTTCAATGCTATACCTACGGGATGAATACGATTGAGTTGGATACGACCTTGACTAAGGACGGAGACCTCATCATTCATCATGATGTCGAAACCAACCCTGATTTATGCCGACGCAAAGGCGGTGCACCTATTGAAAAACGACTGGTTCGTCAGTTGACCGTGTCTGAGCTAAAAACCTACGATTGTGGAAGCAAACCGAATTCTCGGTTTCCAGGTCAAGAACTATCACCGGGTGAGTCTCTTGTGACCCTATCAGAGTTTTTTGCCAAGATTCGGGAGTATGAATCATCCCATTCGGTGTCTATTCCTATGCGGTTTAATGTGGAAGTCAAAGTCAGCGAAGATTTTACGGACGAGGAATTAGCGCGTTCAGTGGAGGCCCTCAAAAACGCAGTGCTCAAAAATGATGTGGCCAAGCGAACAACGGTGCAGTCTTTTCGTTTAGCGCTTTTACCTATGGTCAAAGAGCATCTACCCAATGTTGCATTAGCGGCTCTTTTCGAACCAACTCAAGAGCAAGAGGATCTACTGAAGAAAGGCTCTGCCGCAAACGGTATGGATATTTTGGATACCGCAAAAGAACTGGGTGTAGATATTATTTCGCCATTTTTTGGTTACGTTTCTGCAGAGTTTCTTGCGATGGCAAAGTCCTTCGGTCTCAAAGTCATCCCTTGGACGGTCAATCGACCTGAGGATATGAAGAGGCTCCTCGAATTGGGTGTTGATGGACTCATTACGGATTACCCCGACCGACTCGCAAAATTTCGTTAATCATCAATCAGGTATTTCTCTCGGCCGCGTCTAATTTTCCGTTGACGGAAATAAATCCGGGCTCCTACACGCTTCATAGGTGCTTCCCGAGTTGTACATTGATAAGCCTTCGACCTTTCTATGCTATTTTTCCGTCGCTGCTGGTTTCGTCTCTAGCCTGTGCTTCTCAACCGCCCGTGACATCTGAGCGGCCGAAGCACCATCAAGAGGATGGGTACACAAATCCAATTATCGGTCGGTCGAACAAAGGGCTGTGGAAGCTGCTGAAAGCTCGATTCTCAGGTGAGTGGAAGTCTCCTGATTTGGCCGATGCAGAGAAGATCGAGAAGAAATCTCTGACGACAGAGATGCTGCTTGGTTCAAGCGAAGAAGCAAAATTAAGCTGGATTGGGCACTCCACGTTTCTACTTCAGGTCAATGGTAAAAATATCCTCACCGACCCTATATTTTCACAACGTGCTTCGCCGGTAAGTTTTGCAGGTCCCCAGCGATACACTCAACCAGCAGTCTCCATCGACGATTTGCCCAAGATAGACTTGGTTGTCATTTCACACAATCACTATGACCACTTAGACGAGGAGACAGTAAAGATCATTGGTAATTCCACAAAGTGGTGTGTTCCACTCGGCCTCAAATCTTGGTTTGAAGGCGTCGGTGTTACGGATGTCATTGAATTTGATTGGTGGGATCAAAAAGAAATCAACGGGATTGAAGTGATTGCGACCCCCTCACAGCATTGGTCTGCAAGAGGTATCTTCGACCGCTTTGATACTCTTTGGGCCGCTTGGAGTATTCAGGTTGGAGATTTCAAGAGTTGGTTTGCGGGTGACACGGGATATAACGATGTTCAATTCAAAGAAATTGGCCAGAAGATAGGTCCTTTTGATTTGGCCATGATTCCGATTGGTGCCTATATCCCGCGCTGGTTTATGCGAGACTTTCACGTGAATCCAGAGGAGGCGGTCAGGATTCATATGGATGTCCGCTCGAAGTACTCCGTGGCGATGCATTGGGGCACCTTTCCACTCGCAGGCGAGGGTTTACTAGACCCACCGAAGGATTTGAGCGCCGCACTGGTTGAATTGGGTATCGATTCGACGGCCTTTGAGACCTTGGCAATTGGCGGTCAGATACGAATTCCGCTCGACTCAAGGCCTCAAACCGCGAAACCGCTTACAATCGATAAGCCTTGAAATACCTTGGTTTATCTAGTCGATATTCAATAAGTAATTGATTTTACTTGTTTTTATCTGATTGACGAATGTCATTTAGGGTTCTACGAATATCGTGGGGTGGATTGCTACGACGCCATTGTTATTGGAACCGGCTTCGGGGGATTAGGTGCTGCGATGGGCCTGGTCGAGTCCGGGGCGAAAATCGCGCTTTTGGAGGCCCTGAATTATCCAGGTGGTTGCGCCTCGACCTTCACCCGTAGGGGGTACGCTTTTGAGGCTGGAGCGACCCTTTTTTCCGGTTTTGGGGAAGGTCAGCTTATGCGTCGTTGGATAGATACTTACGGCCTACCTGTTGATGTCGATTGGTTGGATCCGCTCATTGAATTGCGGACTCCAGACTGGAAGCTGGATATTTCGTCCAACCGAGACGAACTGGTCGAAAATTTTTCTAAACTGCCGGGTGCGTCGAAGCCAAAGCTAGCCCGTTTTTTTGAGAAACAAAAAAACGTGGCAGATACCTTATGGGCTCTTTTCGATGATCCCGATTTACTCCCTCCGATCACCGTTCGTTCGCTTATGACCCATGTAGCGAGGTCTCCAAAATACTTACCTCTCCTTGGCTTGATGGGAAAGTCTATGCAAAAGGTAGTTCAGCAATCCGGGTTGCAGGACTTTGAGCCATTGCGGGTATATCTCGATGCGCTTTGCCAGATCACGGTTCAAGTTCCTTCTGACAATGCTGAAGCACCGTTCGCGATGGCGGCTACGGATTATTGCTTTCGAGGAACTGGACATGTAGCCGGTGGAATTGGTGTCCTAACCACTGCTCTTTGTGATCATATAGCGAGATCTGGTAGTGATGTGATGTTCTCGACCAGAGCAAAATCGCTTGAGTATAGTGATAAGTCGTGGACCGTACAGACAAGGAACGGACCGATTCGTGCGCCAATCGTTATGGCAAACTTGCTTCCTCAAAATATGCAAAAGCTTCTGCAAGCGCCTTCACGTGATGCTGTCAAAACTCTAGATGCCGGAGCAAAAAGGGTCCAAAAGGGTTGGGGCGCAGCAATGATGTATTTAGCTGTTGAAAATGATGCGATTGATTCGCCGTCAGCGCATCACTATGAGCTGGTTGCAGACCCAAATAAACCATTTATTGCCGGAAACCATATTTTTTGTTCCGTGAGCGATACTCGCGAGACCCATCGTGCTCCCGATGGTCAGAGGACGATGACGGTTTCAACCCATGTACCCATGAGTGAATTGTTGTCTTATCCTGACGAAGAGAAAGGCGAATATATCGAATCAATTCAAAATCGGATGAAAGAGACTTTGAGCTCGCTGATGCCGCAGGTCGTTGAAAAAACGCGGTTCGAGATGACTGCGAGTCCTCGGACTTTTGAGCGCTTTACGAGAAGAGCGTTCGGTTACGTAGGCGGTATTCCACGCAGAGTAGGACTGCAGAATTACCAAGGAATGTTTCCTCGCGCATTGATGAACGGTTTATATACGGTTGGAGATAGCGGCTTCCCCGGACAATCGACTCTCGCGACGGCGATTGGCGGACTGCGTACGGCTGAGGCCGCGATGTCTTAGTCTGTATTGGTACCTATTTACGGCGCGAATTGAACGTACGACACATCATGCTATCATCTGAACTATGGCGTCTGATTTTCCAGAAACCAATCGATGGGAGCAACTCATCAATACAGAAATCAGATGGCGACCGCACCCTGACTCGTCAGGTACTTTCGTAACCGAAGATGAGTATAGGAATGCTCTTTCTTTGAAGCTGAATAAAGACCAACCGCGTTGGACTTTATCGGATTTCGAAAAGACATACCACTTAGAGTATTTTCCGAGATCGTGGAGACTTGCGTTTAATTCGCTCGATGAAGTAGAACCCTTGTCCCTGACCGCCGAAGATACAAAAATTTATTTCCCATGCACTGTTGAGACCACCAAAGCATTCATCGAAAGCATTATTGATCAACTCAACTTACGCTGTTTGTGCGCATTTCATGATCTTACTTATCCCAGTGATACCGATCCTGGTGCCTGGTGTAACGTTTGGCTAAAGGATGGAACGCTCTGGATAAGTCGTGCGAATTACGGCTGGTCCAAAAAAGCCGAAGAAATAGCGAAGACTGAACTGGTCGAATTGATTGAGAAGAACAAAGCCAATAGGGATTTTCAACTCGACAATACGGATTTTCAACTCAGGCTAGAATCGCGTCACGCTGTTTCGTGGGCCGAAATACCTGACGAAAAGCACCGCTGCCCTAGGCGCTTCTTTCTTTATTATCCCATTGAAGACATCGTCGATTGGTCCGAAGGGAAGCGCTCCCGATTGATTCGAACTCCTTGAGCTAAATCTCGATGTTGTAGCTATTCTTGGTTATCGAGTTTAACTCCCAGAGAAACAGGACAACTTACACCCGTTCCGCCCAAGCCGCAGTAGCCGCCAGGATTCTTTGCCAAGTATTGCTGATGAAAATCTTCCGCAAAGTAATACTCTTGGCCTGAAACAATCTCCGTTGTGATCGGGCCAAAGCCAGCGGCCGTCAGTTCAATTTGAAATTGCTGCAACGAAGCCTTGGCCTGTTCTACTTGTTGCTCAGTGCTCGCAATAATGATGGAGCGATATTCTGTGCCGACGTCGTTTCCTTGTCTCATGCCTTGCGTTGGGTCGTGATTTTCCCAAAAAATCCGAAGCAGTTCGCCGAACGAAATTTGGTTTTCACGATAAATCACGCGAACGACTTCTGCATGGCCGGTGCGACCTGAGCAGACTTCACGGTAATGTGGATTTTTGGTGTAGCCACCCGCGTATCCGACCGATGTGCTATGGACGCGCCCGGTTTGCCAAAATTTCTTTTCGGCGCCCCAAAAACAACCCATTCCGAAAACGACGGAGTCATATGTTTCGAATGAACCGTCCAGTGGTGTTCCCAAGACAAAATGCTTCTCGGGAACGGGAATTTTTTCGTCACGTCCCGCCGGCGCTTGCTCTGGCGTCGGCATAGGCGTGTTGATGGGACCAGAAAAAAACTGCCACATGTTGATATCCTCTTTCTGCGACCCCCAGTTTGCCAACCGGACAAATGTCGGTTCTTTGCTTTTGAGTTTCACTTTTGACCCTAAACAGGGGAGGAAGCGGATTCATTTCAGGCTTGCGTAAAGCCTCGCTCACGAACCGGAGTTTTTATCGGGATATCTCTCCATTTGACCAAGTGGAGTGCGATATCGTTTCGATGTATTAGGTCACCTTCATGGTTTATCCAAGAAGAGGAGAAGTCTTTTCTTCATCACTGCAAAGAAAACCAATAGCCGAGTACGCCCAGCCCCAAGAGTAGGAATGAGGTGACGAGCAGGACTTTTGCCCATGAAATAGGCATGCGACCTGCAATGACATCTTGTTTCTGACCGTGCAAAACGACGCGATACAGTTCTTCGCGATACCGGTAGGCGAGGATGTAGACCGGAAAGGCGATACGTTCTGTTGAAAGCGCTTCCAAACAGCAATGCACGTGCAGGTTTCGTACTCTGCTCCCTGGCACTTCATGTTGGTGTACTCGAGCCTCAGCCATCGTCTGAATGTTGTGGATGATTTTGCTCCGAGCCGCCGAGCGCTGTGTCTCAAATTGCTCAATGATTGCGTCATTGGGGAGTTCATCTTTCGATTGTATTGCTTCTAATCGATAATGTGGTGCCAAGGTTTGGACTTCAGCATCTGACAGTCCTCGGGAGGCAGAGATGAGAACATTGTCAAAGTTGTACGAGACTTGACCAGAGTGCGGCGCCCAATCGGATTCTCGTGCGTTAGCGTTTGAGTCTGCGGTCCAGCTTACCTGCGCTTTGGCGTCGAAGACCCATCCTGTCCACCATAGAGGATGAATCTTTTCCAGTTTCGTTTGTTCTAGAAGGTCACTCGGTGCAAAGAAGCCTTTCCCGCCCAGCCAGGTTTTGAATGCCTGCCTCGCGTTTTCCGTAGTCACATCAAGTGACAGGTATTTTTCGGTTTGTTCGAGAGGGTCACTAATTTCTTCAAGTTTAGTGGTTGAACCACAGAATCCGCATCGCGGAGCTGCATGTTTGACATCGTAGCTCACCGCCGCGCCGCAATTATCACAACGCAACACTTCGATGGCTGGGCGAGGTGGTTTTTCGGTTTCTGGCGTCACGACACCGCAGATCACACAGCGGAGGTCTTCGGCTTCAATTTCAGAGTAGCATTGTTCGCAGCGTTGCTGATTCATTGGGTACTCCACAAATATACGAGTAGCCCGATCCCGATGAGTATACTCAAGAGTATGAGCACTTTGACCCAAGAGGTCGGTACGTGTCCTCCTGCTTCCCCAGTCTGGCCATTGACGATGAGTCGAAGTGGCGGTTTTTTAGGATGATATCGAACGGCGAATACCCAAAGGGGAAGAAGGCACAATGCGACGGTTTCGCTCCGAAGTTCAGTAGAATAACTTAGGTTTCTATGTTTATCACCCGGAAGAAAACGGTTGAGCGTGGTTCCTATCTCCGCCATTGATTCTTCATGAGCGGAACTTTTGCTGTCGGCCTTCGATAAGGATGCTTCTTCAGAAACCCATCCCGATATAATTGCGGGAGAATAGCGGCGGATAAATCGCAAATCAAACGGCTCAACGGCTTCTAACTCGTGGTTCGGAAGTCCAGCTGACGCGCTCACGACAATATCTTTGAGGTACATCGAGTGCTTTCCTTTCAATGTGTACCATTCGGTTCGAACCACCGTGCGAGTTTTGGTGACAAATTTCCCGTTTTGGTCTCGGGCTTGATATTTTTCTTCGTCCAAGTATTCTTCGCCAATTTCCGCTCGATAATCGGAATCCGCACAGGCGGTGTAGAGATAACCGGGAAGATAAATACCTCGAATGTTGTCGAGCTTGGCTTCTTTCAGAGAGGAGGGGGCGAAATACTTGGAACGCAGGAAGGCTTTGACCTTTTCTGAGGCGGTTTTGTCTTCGATAACAAAGGGAATCACGAAGTCCGGTGAAGGTCTGTCCTTTTCTGGTTCTCGGTGGATGACCGACGGTGAGGCGCAATATGGGCACACCAAGGAGCGTTGAACATCAGATACGACGAGGCCGGCTCCGCAGGATTCACAATCGTAATGTTCCGTTGATACGGTCATAGCGCCAGCCAAAGTATACACGGACGGCGACCTTAGATCTTACTGCAGAGTTCGAATTCGTTATTTTTTGGAAGCTTGGTTTTGGCCGAAATTGGCTTGTACCGCAAACTTGAAAATTTCTCGGATATAATCTTGAACGCGAGGCGGTTTCAGAGAGCCTAACGCACGCTCTGCGTTGCTTGTATCGAAGGTCGGGTTGTATTCGAAATAGGGCATAAATGCATCGCCACCGCGCCGAATCATTTTTCCGCGCTTGGTGAGATGTAATGGGAAAAGAAATGGTCGCACGAATCTCTTGTATAGCTTTTGGGGCACGTACCGAACGGGCGGTCCTCCAATGACCTCCCGCGCGATAGCTTCCAGCTGGGAGACGCTGGGGGCTTCTTTTCCTACGGCGAGGTGAAAGCATTTACCTAGCGTCTCCGGTTGCCTATGTATGGTTGCGATGGCCTTGGATACGAAGTCTACAGGAACGATATCTACTTTCGCATCTTTGTTGCCCGGAAAGGTTCTCCACCAGCCATTGGCGTACACTTTCAATGGCCAATAGATCACGTTGAAAGACTGTGTTTCACCAGACTGCTGTTCTCCGACAATGATCGCAGGTCGATGAATCGCCGCTGGAAGACCTTCGCTCATCGCCTTACGAACCTGTGTCTCCGCTTGGCATTTTGACCATTCGTAGGAATTACGAAAACTTTGACCTTCGTCGTTTTCATGCTCGTACACGAGTCCCTGTCGTCGGCCAGCGACATAACAAGTGCTTACGTGGTCGTAACGCTGCAGCTGCCCTTGGTCTTTGAGCTGGTTTGCAAGCTTGAGCATTGTTGCAGTCGCTCTGATGTTTTGTTGAGCCGCAAGATCCTCACTCATGTCAAATCGTACGCTGGCGGCGGAATGAATGAGGTCGGTGACCATATTATGGACCTTTGCTAGATCATCCGAATTCAGGCCAAGGTTTTCACTACCTACATCGCCTTTGATGAAAGACAGTCGGCCATCGCAATTGCCGTGTTTTTGATGCAGCCGTTCAATTCTCTTGGAGAAGTGTTCTGAATTTTTGGCACGAACAAGCGCTAAAATTTGGGCATCTTCGTGATGGAGAATTTCTGGGATGAGAGATTTTCCAAGATGTCCGGTAGCACCCGTCAGTAGAATGACCTTAGGCATATAGACTCCGCTCACGACCCGAATCGGTCACTTTCCAAAGCTTTAATCCGAACACAAATGATAGCCTGATTGAAAAAGATTAAACGTGATCATCCATAGCGGCATTTGCGAGTGCATCCGCGATTTCGTTTTCGCGATGTCCGCTGTGTCCCTTAATCCACGCCCATTCGATACTGTATTGTTCTGAAAGTTCGTCTAATGCCATCCAAAGATCGACATTCTTAACAGGTTTCCTTGCCGATGTTTTCCAACCGTTACGTTTCCAGTTGTGAATCCAACTGGTGATTCCGTTTTTGACGTACTGAGAATCGGTCGTGATTCTTATGGGCACGGGGCGTTTGATCGCTTCAAGTGCTCGAATGACTGCGGTAAGCTCCATTCGATTGTTGGTTGTATTGGCTTCGCTTCCCTGAAGAGTTTTCTCTCTATCACCAAACCGCAAAAGGGCGCCCCATCCACCCAATCCGGGATTGCCGCGGCATCCGCCATCCGTAAAGATTTGAATTACTGCCTCACGAGAATTCATGATGTTGTCTTCATCGCAGTTTACGATGAGTAAGTCTATGGATTCAAAATAAAATTTCTTATCAACTGCTTGAGTGGATTATTCGCTTGTTTCTCTAGATTCCCGGATAAGCTCCATGAGTTCTTGAAATAACGCTTCAGGTTGGCCGGTAAGGTGATTCAATTGCTCAGCAGAGAGAGCTATTTTCAGTTGCGTGTTGTCTTCAGCAACCACGCAGGGGGTTTGGTTGCGCGTGAGTGCTTCGAGTTCTGGTGTTAGCTCATCCAGATGCAAGAAATCGATGGGGACGGGGAGCTCTTTTTCGCAATTTCTCCAGGTCTTATTTTTGAACAGGCCGCGATGAGTAATATCGCAAAGTGAACAACTCCCCGAGCCAACAAGTTTTGTGAATAAATAACGAACCTCTCCCAAAAGGCTCCCGTCTGCGTGATAAACGCCAATAAATCTTATGACTTGTCGGTTTTTCTCTGTCATCGGATTTGCCTAATGCGAATCTAGCACGTTCATATGGTCGTCTGATATAAAGTCATGATTGCTGATTCACAATGTGGTGCTTCTGTGTAAAAGCGATAGGGCATCATGGCTATCAATTGGTTTCCAGGGCATATGAACAAGGCGAAGCGGGAAATTGCCGAGCTGATGCCCAGGATTGATCTCATCATTGAGATTCTAGATGCCCGGATACCATTCAGTAGCGAAAATCCGCTCATCCAAAAAATTCGAGGTGATACGCCTTGTCTTAAGCTGTTGAACAAATCCGACCTGGCCGAAGCGTCCAAGACAAAGGCGTGGATGGAATATTTCGATGCTCAAGAAGGCGTGACCGCGATTGATGTTACCAGAGAAAACCCTAAAAAAGTAAAGTCATCGCTCCGAAAGCTTAGAAAGAAATTGATCGGTAAGAAGAGCAGGTCACGTCCTGATATGATGCTGATTTTGGGGATTCCTAATGTTGGTAAGTCGACGATCATCAATACTTTGACCGGACGGGCTATTGCCAAGACAGGAAACAAACCGGCGGTGACGAAACAGCAACAGCAGGTTCGCATCGATCAGAATACGATTCTCGTTGATACACCTGGATTCCTTTGGCCGAAGCTAGATCCCCCTGAATGTGGTTATCGATTAGCTGTGACAGGTGCGATCAAGGACTCGGTTGTCGATAGCACAGATATCGCCACTTTTGCCTTGAAATACCTCATGGATCATTATTCTGAAGCGTTACAAAGGAGATATAAACTAGAGAGCCTCGGCTCTGAACCGTTGAGAGTCTTAGAAGCAATTGCGAAGAAGAGAGTCTGCATTACACATGGTGGCGAAATCGATTTTCACAAAGTCAGTGAGTTACTCATTCACGAATTGCGCCAAGGTATCATTGGCCCTCTAACACTCGAGTTGCCGTCCGACTACCAATCATAGTGATACTTGATTCTTCGCCTTCTGACTCTAGCTCCTCGAAGAGTATTGCGATAGAAAATATATATGCTCGACCAATTGGCCGCAGTAGATTTGGGTTCAAACAGTTTCCATATGATCGTGGCCCGCCTTGAAGATGATCGCCTAAAAATTATAGATCGCCTACGCGACCGCGTTCAACTGGCGGCGGGTTTCGACAAGCGTGGGAATATTACAGCCGACGCTGAAGAGAGAGCCCTGAAATGTCTTGAGCAGTTTGGGCAACGAGTTCGGGAACTTAAAGTTGGTCGAGTTCGAGCGGTAGGCACCAACGCTCTAAGAAAAGCTAAGAATGGTCGTTCCTTTCTGAAGAAAGCAGGAAAAGTATTGGGACATCCGATTGAAATTATCGCCGGTAGAGAAGAGGCCCGCTTGATATATTTGGGTGTCATTCAAACCCTCTCTTTGGATACAAAACGAAAGTTTGTGGTCGATATCGGCGGTGGAAGCACTGAATGTATAGTAGGCGATGGCGCTGAAATTTTTGAAGCCGATAGTTTATTTATGGGGTGCGTGAGTTACTCTAAGCGTTTTTTTGCGGATGGATATATCACTGAAGAAAACTTTGAGCAGGCTGAAGTTGCTGCTCGTGCGGAACTACGGCCTCTCGTCGCAATCTATCGCTCTCGTGGATGGGATGCTGCCGTAGGCTGCTCTGGAACAATTCATGCCGTCCAAAAAATCTTGAAAGCCAACCGGTGGTCGCAGGGAACAATCACGAAGAAGAGTGTAAAATTACTCAAACGAAGTCTGATCGAATGCGGGCATGTTGATGAGTTAGATATTCCTGGACTTCTTGAAAATAGAAAGTCGGTCATTGCTGGTGGTGTCGCGATATTGCGTGCCGTCTTCAGTGTGATGAAGCTCGAAGAAATGACGCCTTCTCCAGGTGCGCTAAGGGAAGGGGTATTATTTGACCTCGTTGGTCGCTTACAACACGAAGACGTTCGAGAGAAAACTGTAGAATGGTACTGTGACCGCTACCAAGTTGATATAACTCATGCGAAGCAAGTGCACCGAGTTGCCGAAGGTATTTACGAGCAGGTTAGGCATAATTGGCAATTTGAGGAACCAGCTGCACGTAAGTTACTCAGATGGGCCTGTTACTTACACGAGGTCGGAAGTTCTATTTCACACACTGGCTTTCATAAGCACAGCGCATATTTGGTGGAGAATGCTGATATGGCAGGCTTTTCACGGAACGCTCAACGGGTCTTATCTGCAGTCATACGAAACCATCGCCGAAAGTTTCATCGAGAAATAATCGATGATTTACCAGAACGATACGCGTCAATGGCGAAGCACTTATCTATCATTCTTCGCCTTGCAACGACCCTTCAACGCAGTCGCGGCGATCAGGCGCCTCGCGCGATAGAAATCAAGACTACGCATCTAGGTATGATGCTTCACTTTTCAAAAGAGTGGTTAGATCACCATCCGATGACTTTCGTAGATTTACAGAAAGATATCGAATATCTTCGTGCGGTAGACTTCGTCCTCGAAATTGTCGAAGAGCAGCCTGAATGAAGAGCTCCTTCTTTCTTCTCAAAACTATCGACAATTTTCGGGCACGCTCGCAACTTGGCAGTTACAGGTACTATCAGCACTCGTGCATTTGCATCCTATTGTTTCGAATAAATTGAGCATATCGTTTGTCGCAGAACAACCTTTTGCGCAAAGGGTGTTCATTCGAACCAAACATTGACTGTACTCAAAGCTAGCGATGTTTCGGTGCATAGGATTACCAAAATCAAATGAATTACCGTTGCGGTCACGGAAATTCATCCGAAACTGATCTATACACTGAACCACGGCGCTTGAGCACTCCGCAGAGCATTCATCCTGAAATCCAAGGCAGCTCGTTATCCACGCCCATTCATTGACGGGGTTTCGATGACCACCTAGGTTGATAGAATTGTCAGCCGAGAAAATGAGCAACGTTGGGTCATGACCCTCGTTTTTCAATACTCGATACGCCGGGACCGCCGTGGTTGCAGCTGCACTGTCATTCTCATACATGAAAATACAGCTTTTAATCGGTTTCGAGGTTTGCGCAGGATACACCGGGAAATAATCGCAGTTGGAGCATGGTGCTTGCTGTCGGCATTGTCTGTTGTAAGTCAAAAAGTCGCTTCTCGTGCATACTCCTTCACATTGGGGGAGGGGAGTGGAGCCCTCGCTCGCGCTGAATAAGCCCGATCCGCCTTGCCAAATACCTGCAATTCGCTGGGAGAAGCACGTGGCTGTGAATAAAGCGAACATAGAATTTTGGCTGAATCCTGAGATAAAGACTTTTTGTGGGTCGACGATCTGATTTGCAATCAAATCGTCGACGACCTCAAAGACCCCTTGGAGATAGCCGATATCTTTTGATGCAGTCTCGTCGCATTGACTCTGATAGTTTGATTGATTGATTCTATTGTCGTTTGGAAACTCCCAGTTCCCGTCCGCGCTGGTGAGAAATATCGTGTGAAAACCGAAGTTTCGGGCGGCATTTGCCTTGCCCGCTGGCTCTAGTCGGTTTCTGGAATAGCAGTTGGGTTGGATTACAAGTGGTTTCGGGGTTTGTCGATGATTCGGGTCTATAAAAACAGTTAAACAACGCTGCTGACCGGCGTGATTAAAAGCGTAGGTCGTAAATCCAGGCTCGGTACTACATTCACACTCGCCCATCTGTGGATTCGTTGTGGTGCAGGCTGTCGGGTTAAATTGCGTCATTGGAACTTCTGCGTCAGGGTAGGTGACTGTGCCCGCATCGGCTTCCTCTGAATGGCCCGTATCACTTATTTCTATTTCTTTTACATCAGCGAAAGCCGAAGCATCGCTAGAAGTAACAACGCCACTGTCAATGCTGGTTTCAACACTGCTATCGGCTCTAATGTTTTGACGAGGTATTGTCTCTTGGACTGGATCACTTGCGCAGGCAAAGACAAACCCAGAGATGGTCAAAACACTCAGATAAGAGTGTCTTGAACATTTAATTGCTTTGACGACCATAAACATAAGGTACCAGGTCAGTATTTCAGCTCCAAATGTCTAAATGTAGAATCGAACCCAAAATCTGACGTCTTTTTTATTTTATCGACAACTAGAGACTAAAGCTTAGGCTCAACGATAAATGACATGGTTGTTTACATTGGCTGGTCAATTAAGAAGCTCAGAAACCTTGTCAGGCCATCGCATGGCTCATCGTACGATTGACCCGGATCCTGGTTAGAAATGAAGGCTAATATCATGATTGATTCCTAAGCTAGAGTCTACTTTGAGCTCTTGCAGTAAATATCCTGAGCGTTAAGCCGAACCCGAATTTGCTGCTATGAAGATGTATTACCAAGAGTGTCGCCGTAAATCATACAATCTAATCAGTGACGTCATTATGTATTTTGCTTCTTGATCTTTAGAGGTATACTTTCGTCTCAGTAATGCCAATTTACGAAGATACGTGTGAACATCGTCATCGCCTTACCTGCTCTTCGTTGGCCTCTCTTTCATCGAAGCGTAAAAAACGAACAGGTTTTCATCGGTGCGTTTCCTGCATCTTATTGCTTTGTGTTTTAGCCGCGTATCTTTTTCTATCCGGAGCATCATATGCATCGGAAGCAGATAAGAGGGTTGTCTTGATTTGTATCGATGGACTGTCTAACCTTGGTTTGGATTTAGCGACGACCCCTCGTTTGGATGAATTGATGCAAACCAGCTATTTGGTGCGGAAAAGCAAGGGCGTCATGCCGACGAAGAGTTCTCCGAATTGGTCTTCTGTTCTTACGGGAGCTTATCCAGAAGATCACGGCATTCATTCTAATCAATGGTGGTGGTTTCGGTGGACTCGTCAAGCCCAATTCCCGACGATATTTTCTGCAGTAACGAAGCAGTCTCCGAAACGAGTGACAAGCGCAGTTTATGAGTGGAAACACTTTGGTAAACTTTGGTCTCAAAAAGATGTGACGTACCAACGCTGGGTTGAGCACCCATACGATACTATTTCTGAAGTGAAGGATGTGCTGAGTACTCATTCTCCTCACGTTTTCGTTGTTCATCTCGTTCAAGCTGATCGCATGGGCCACGAGTACGGTTGGGAAACAAGGCCATATCTTGCGGCCATGTCTCGCGTCGACGCTCAAGTGGGTGAGGTTCTAGATTTTTTGAATAAGGACGCCAGATTTTCCAATACGCTTATTATCGTGGCTTCCGATCACGGTGGCGTCGGCACGAAACATGGAGGCAATAGCGATACTGAACTTTACACACCTGTCATTATATATGGTCCACGAGTACGAAAGAACGAAACCGAGACGGGTGAAATCAACAACGTCGATGTTGCGTTTACAATGGCAGAATTTTTGGGTGTGCAGCTAAATAGTCCGGCGCGCGGAAAGCCGATTCCGTGGCGGAATCAAACCGATCAATAGTCGTCTAAGTATTTCTCTTGAAGCGGCGTGGAGAGGCTGAGACCTATTGGTAATGCTCCTGCACCAACGCCAATGAAGAATGATTCACGTTCCCAGATGACCGACACCGCCAATTTTTGTTCGAACAACTCAAGCCATTTCGGGTAGACGCTGATATTGATGGAGGGCGCGAGTGCATAATTATCCGGGCGAATTTGAGTCGTACCTGCTGGTGTATCCTGATAAAGCTCATTTCCGGGGAGCGCTTCTTTGGCCACAATAACAACGAGTGGGTTATCAAGTTCAGAATAAGACAAAAAGAGACTTTGCTGAAAAGCGGCAGGAGCAAGATCGTCATTATCCGATACTGTAAAACCGCTCGCTTGAAGGCCTAGCCCGAAAGTCCATTGGGTTTGATCCTCATCTCCCGAATAGGTGAGATTGACCGCATTGACTGTATGACCAGTAATCGTAGAAAGACTCAATCCCCAGTACAGTGGAAGGCGCGCCCAGTAGAGCTGTCCGGTATTTACGAGACTATTACTCAATGGATCCCAAAACGTTTGAAAGGTCCAGTCTTTAAGGTGGAAGAAGTCCGCAAAAAACTCGGCAACAGGGGTGCTGAGGAAGAGTACTTTGCCAATCCAGTCGAAGAGTAGAAGATCCGCTACGGCATCGGCAGACCCCATACTAAACTTTTGGGCTTGCACCGCTTCGTTCAGCCAATGCCCTGCGTATAAGGTGAGCCAAGACATCAATTGGGGATGGGAGTAATTATGATGCTCGTAGTATTCCATCATTTGCCGAAATCGAAAACCGCCGCCGATCAGATGCCATAGGTAGTTCGGAAGGTAGGACGGTGTTGCGTCTTTTACCCAAAACCCCGGAAGTAGCTGTTGATAGATAAAATTATCGACGCCGTAATTCTGAATGGCTTCTCGCGGTCGAATGAGGCCTGAAAAAACATTTCGGTGGCCTTTGAAGAGGTCCAACTGACTTAGCGGTCGACTCCCATATTCCTCGAAACCCGATTCGATAATGGTTGACCAGGGTGTATAAAACGCATGGGCACCGATACCGTCAGGCCTGTAGAAGATATACTTACTCTGCTCAGAATCTGTTTGCTTTGGTTCGGGTGCCGATTCTGCGGGCTGTCCTAAGGCTAAGACAGACAATATGTAGGCAGAAATGTACAAGGGATTTTCTCTTCGAGCTTGATTGGGATGAAGACTCGTTTCGCTGACGGCGCGCTGATTGTCGTCGAGTTTCGAAAAAATGCAACCTATTTTTGTGTACGTGCTGGGTGAAAACCTGAAGGGTTTACTGTTATTCCGTAGGCCAGTCGCGGTTGACGCGTCGGTCAAACCGAAATTTCCTGCGGTGCTTGAGAGATTGTGTTGCTACTCTCTTCCGCCAGAGCCTGAAGCTTGATGGCTTGAGGTTGCGTCGCATGATCCGAATCACTTCATTTTCGCTCTTTCCGGTCTTTTCCCTAATTTCTTCGAAGGTAATTCGGTCAGCCCAGGCAGCCCAGATTATCCAATCTGTAGTGCCCGCAATCGGTTCAGGCTTACGAACTCTCGTCAGCGGTCTGTCTCCTGGTTTCGCCAAATGATCTCCAGTTATGGATGAGTTATCGAGAGAATCACTCGTCAACAGGTTTTTAGCGACTCTAGGGCAAAGCCCGTATCCTGGGGGAGTTGGGGTGGGGCTGGCAGATTTCACAGAGAAAAAGGTTTCGACCCGCCCGAGTGATTTTTTGGATACTGCGGCGGCAGGTGGGGCAGGCACGGTCTGTTCGGCCGAAAACATAGTGCCGATATTGCTTACGTGTACGCCCGCGTTCCTTCGCGTTTTTCACGTACTCTTTACTGGTAGTGACACCCGAAGCTTTATAGGCTCGTAAGCAAGTCGATTTTATAACACCTGACAATTCCTTACGTTTATCCTCCGTGAGGTCCGCCAGCTTGGTGTCCGGATGCAAATGAGCAATGTGCAATATCTCAGACCTAAGGTAGTTACCAATACCCGCTATAAATTTTTGGTCAAGAAGCAGAAGGCCCAGCTCGCGCCGTTGGAATTTTCGAGCGTTTAGTTGCTGTAATAGCGCTTTCTGGGTGCTATCTTTGTGAAGCACGTCGATGCCTAGTTTTGAAATGTAAGGCTGCTCGTGGATTTGCGTACAATCCAGAATAGAGATGTCTGTCGCGGAGTAGAGGGAAGCATATGCATCTGAGGTTTGTAATGTGAATCTAAGGGAACGATTGAGGGACTGGAATCTGGATAGTTTTCCTGACTTCCAGACGCCGTAAAGCTGTAAGTGGACGTATATAGCGACGGTTCGGTTGAACCGTAGGACAAAAGCTTTTCCATAAGTGTCTACACCGACGCAACGCGCGCCTTGCAGATTTTTCGCGATGGAGGCGATTGCCGCGTGCGGCGCGTCCACTCGCTCGATGATTTTGCCTTTGATGGACCTTTCTATCTTATCGGCTGCCCTTCGTACTTCTGGTCCTTCCGGCATTTGACGTCTCCCTATGTCAGACCCAATTTCACCTCGAACTTGTGCCCTGTCAAACTTGTGAAGACACTAAACAACCCACTAATCAAGTGAACATGCTCTAAAAGTTAGAACCTCGCACGGCATGGTGCAGAAAAGCTAGAAATTCAATCGCACTTAAGGCTAGTACATAAAAATACGCATATGAAACATGAGCAAATTGAAATAATTCTTGCGAAAGAATCGCGGGCGCAGACGGTCAATTTCTCCGAGTTGCGTTTTGGAGATATCTTCTCAGATCACATGTTCTCTATCGATTATGAAGAAGGAGCATGGAAAAACGCCCGGATAGAGCCATTTGGACCCATCTCTTTATCTCCTGCCTCGATGGTTTTGCATTACGGTCAGGCTATTTTTGAGGGGATGAAGGCCTTTCGCCAAAATGACCAATCGATCTCATTATTTCGACCCGAGGAAAATATTCGTCGGCTGAATCAATCCGCAAAGCGCTTGTGTATGCCTTCATTTCCAGAAGACAGGTTTATTCATGCTCTAAAAGCGCTTGTTAGCTTAGACTCACAGTGGGTGCCCGAAGGTAAAGGGTGTGCGTTGTATTTGCGCCCTCTTATGTACGCGACGGAAGAGCATGTGGGTGTACGGCCAAGTGCAAGTTATCGACTTCTTATTATGACGAGTCCCGTGGGCGCATATTATAAGCAACCAGTGAAGCTTAAGATCGAGCGAGAATTAAGTCGCGCTGCGCCAGGAGGGGTCGGTTCTGCGAAAGCAGCCGGAAATTATGCAAGCGCCCTCTATGCTACAGTTCGCGCCACGGAAGAAGGATTTGATCAGGTGTTGTGGACCGATTCTGCGACACATTCCTTTGTCGAAGAATGCAGCACGATGAATGTGGCTTTCGTCATCGATGACGTTTTGATCTTTCCTGAGGTCACCGAAACGATTTTAGCGGGAGTGACGCGTAAAAGTGTTCTTCAGCTGGCGAAGCATTTGAATATCAATGTTGAAGAGAGACAGGTCTCTATTGAGGAGCTTGAGAAAGCTGCGAAAAATAGGACTCTTCAGGAAATCTTTGGCCTAGGTACTGCCGTGACAATTTCATATGTAAGTCATTTAGGGCTCGAAAGCGGTACCTACGAACTTGCTCAGCCAAATGAATGGCGCATAGCTCCTGTATTGTTAGAAACCTTGTCGGAGCTTCAAATTGATAAGACCAAAGACCCGTTCAGTTGGAACGTAGGCCTTATTGACTAACTAATTTTGGGGATAGCTTGGGGGGGAAAGAAGTCGGGTTACGGTCATGAGAACCGCAACCCGATCTGATTACGTTTTATTCAGTGCATGTACCGGCACGGAACATATCGAAAATGTGCTCAGATTCTTCTTCGCCCATGTTTGGATCATCCATGCTGTCTTCTTCGCCACCAACCAGTAAGCATTGCCCGGCAGATACCGAAACCATTTTGTCAGCCTTGATTGCTTTCAAAGTAAGAAGGCCATCGACAACTTTGAGAAGCTGGGTAGGTTCTTCTGGTTCTGGCTCTGGTTCTGGCACCATTGGTTCACCAGGATCTTGACCAGGATTAGACGGGTCGTCGTCAGAGTTGTTGGGGTCGTCATGCGCCGTGTCATCTACGTCGTCATCCGATTCAAAAAGTGAGTCGAATACCTGGACCTGAGGCAGTGCAGCGCCATCAATAGTGACCTTGAACGTTTCGTCAAGAAGCCAATCAGGAGCAGGCTCTTCGGCATTCTCGTCGAAGAGTGGGGCGAGTGCCAACACAACCTTGACGTCGAACTGTGGTGTGAATCCAACCTTGGTGCTTTCCATCTCCCTATCAACATTCAGCGAGAATTTCCGGCCTGCTGTCTCGTTCAGATCAATAGAAACGAGGGTGTTGTCGTCCAGTTTCACGAAGGTCGTAGTATCTCCCATATTGATATCGTTGACGGCAAAGGTATCGTTGTCGCCGTTTTCAGTGAGCGTCATTGATCCGCCGAAACCACCCAGCCGCAGGTTCAATTTACCGCTTTTCAGGTCTTCTGACCCGAAAATATCGCTCATGATTTCGAGGTCCAAGGTTTTCATATTGAGCAGGCCAACCACTGACTTCGCAACCTCGTCAACCGTGAGAGAACCTGCAGGCTCTGCAACGCCAACGTCCAGCTTGTAAGAATATTCGCCGGGCTCAGAACGAACCTTGATCGCTTCTTTGATGCTGAAAGATGCTTCGACAGTGTTTGCCTTTGAAAAGTCGACTCCAGC